>Ga0187893_10003578_pt1 | contig 31219 bp, 32 predicted proteins | sample MA1701074metaG_FD_139574 | JGI IMG/M metagenome (GOLD analysis project Ga0187893, IMG submission 139574) | White microbial mat communities from a basaltic lava cave in the Kipuka Kanohina Cave System on the Island of Hawaii, USA - MA170107-4 metaG ...
CCGATCGTCGACAAGATGCTGAGGCGGGAGCTGGAGCAGCGCTACCAGACGGCGAAGGACGTGCTGTCGGCGCTCAATCCGCTCGTGCAGAACGACAAGCCGAAGAAGACGCTGCCGCCGATGCCGAAGACGGCGACGATCATCGGGAAGCTGCCGGTGGAGGTGCAGAAGCGGCTGAAGGCGACATCCGCGGCGCTCCTGATGCTGCCGTCTCTGGTGCTCTTCTTCCTGGCGGGGTCGGTGGCGCGGGGCGGGGCGACGTTCGGAGAGGCGGCGGCGTCGATCCTCGGGCAGCCGGTGGGGCTGGTGGTGGGGGCGATCGGGGCTGTGGCGCTGGGGTGGGGGCTGTTCGTGCTGCGGCGCGAGCTGAAGACGTCGTCGCGCGGGCCGGTGGTGATCGCACTGATGGCGGCGGCCGGGGTGTGCGCGTGGCTGGCGCTGGCGACGATCCGTCGGGAACCGGTGGAGGCGGGGCTGAGCACGGTGCAGGAGTCGTTCCACGCGCTGTGGTCGGTCGCGATGGTGGCGCCGGTGAACCAGATGATCTTCGCGGTGACGATCGCGGTGACGATGTGCTGGGCGTGCTTCGAACTGGACGAGGATTCGAAGTGGCCGGTGCTGCCGGTGGTGGGGCTGGCGCTCGCGAGCGGGCTCTGGTTCGCGGCGTCGACGGGGGGCCATCCCGTGGAGGCGGCGAAGGCGTTTCCGAAGGCGATGGATACGGGGGTGCCCCTGGTGGGGGGCGCGGTGCTGGCCTGCGTCGTGGGCGTGCTGGTCGTGGCGATGCGGTCGGCGGAGGTGGGGACGCGGCGGATCGGAGCCGGCGTGATGGGGTTGGGGTGGGTGGGGCTGATGGTGGCGGGCGCGGCGGCCGGGGCGGGCGTGCTGGCGGGCGCGGGCCAGTGGGCGGGGGCGGCGTGGGGGCTCGCCAAGGCCGTGCCGGCGGAGTTCCCGAGGTCGGGCGCGCTGGCGATCGTGGCGGTGGCGCTGGCGGCGGCGGCGATCTTCGTGCTGCGGGCGGGGTACGCGAAGACGCAGGCGTTCTACGCGCCCAGGAAGAACGGGACGCGGTAGAGGATCACGGAGCACGGGCCAGCGTCGCGCGATGACCGCCCCGAGTTCGCGCATGGCCGGCACGCGATCGCCATTCAGGACGTTGCGTCAGACGACGATCTTGTGGCCGCCGCCCCGGCGGACGTGGCGCACGTTGCCGTTCCGGAGGGAGACCTCGAAGTAGGAGTACTGGAGGCAGCCGAGGCCCGGCTCCGTGTACGTGTAGATCCAGCGGTCGCCTGAACGGTGGTCGGGACGGCCGGCGTGGAGGAGCACGCGATCCTCGCTCCAGCCTTCCTGGATGCGCGCGAGGTGGGTGTCGAACGCCCGAATGTGGCGGTGGGTCACGCGCATGATGCACATCAGACGGACAGGAGCGGTTCCAGGTTCAGGTGAATCGAATCGACCCGGCCGGTGCGGAAGGCGATGACGACGTAGGCGTAGCCGACGGGGCGCTCGCGGAACGAGTAGACCCACGTGCCGCCGCGTCGGGAGTCGGGCGCGCCCGCGTGCTCGAGGACCTGTTCGCGCGACCAGCCGACCGCGACCCGGTCGAGGTGTCCGCGGAAGCCGTCGAAGGAGCGTCGCCAGGCGGTCATGCGTTCCTCTGAGAAGGAGCGTGCGGGGGGCGTTACCGGGAATCGATTCCCCGGCGGCCGCGGGTCGTTTGCGCGGATGCGTCGCCCGGGGTAACGCGGTGTTACCGGGGGTGACAACATTGTGAGTGTCGTTATACGGCACATAGCAGAGCCCCGACGAGCTCGCGAGGTTCCAGCGCGAGGCCCAGACCGCCGCGCGGCTCTCCCATCCGCCACGAGGTCGGACGCAAGGGCGATCCATCGCGGCCACGCGCTCCCGGTGATGAGGCGGGAGCAGCCCGCCGCGGCGGCCAGGAACCGGGCGCGGGACTGCAGGACCGGGAGCGGTATACTGATCCCGTGGCGGCGCTCAAGCGGATCGTCCCCGCGCTGGCGGTCGTCGTGGCGTGCGCGTCGGGCTGCGACTCGAAGCCGTCGCCGCCTCCGCCCGCGACCTCGCCGGCCCCGCCCGTGGCGCGTCCGCCGCCCCGGCCCGCGCTCGGCATGCCGGAGGCGACCATCGACGCCGGCGAGCTGAGCGGCTGGATCCTCTACCGCTCGATCCGCGACGGCGGCATGCAGCGCCTCTACGTCGAGCCCGCCGCCGGCGGCGAGCCGCGCCGGCTCGAGGACGGCCGGGCGCCCCCGTACCTGCCCGCGGGCACGCCCCGCGCGTACGCGGTCCGCACGCTCGAGGCGGGGCACGACGACGTCTGGCTCTGGGACGGGCGGGAGCACCGGAGGATCACGACGTCGCCGAAGAACGACTGGGGGCCGTCGCTCTCGCGGGACGGACGGCGCATCGCGTTCGTGTCGGAGCGCGACGGGAACGACGAGCTCTACGCCGTGGGGGCCGACGGCACGGGAGAGGTGCGGCTGACCCGCCGCCAAGCGAACGACCGGAGGCCGGTCTTCTCGCCGGACGGAGGTCGCGTGGCGTTCGAGACGCACGACGGGGTCCCGGCGATCTTCGTCATGCGCGCCGACGGTTCTCAGGTGCGGCGCCTGACGGCGACGGACGTGACCGCCATCCAGCCCGCGTGGTCGCCCGCCGGGGAGCTCGTCGCGTACATCCGCAACCACGACCCGCGGGAGCTGTACGTCGTGAACGCGCGCACGGGGGTCGAGCGCAAGGTCGCCGAGGGGCGGCTGGAGGCGCCGGCGTTCTCGCCGGACGGGACCAGGATCGCGGTGGAGTTCGAGCGGGACATCTGGGTCCTGTCGCTCGACGGCCGTCGCGCGCGGCGGATCACGCGGGACGCGATGAACGGGGCGCCCGAGTGGTTCGCCGATCCTGCGGCGGCGGCGCCGGCCGCGCCCGACCCCGTCGCCGACAACCTCGTTCAGAACGGGGACTTCGAGTGGATGGTCGGGAGCGATCCGGCCGGCTGGTTCCGCTCGGAGGCGGGCGTGAGCTTCGTCGCGGGTCCGCGCGAGCAGCGCGGGCGCGTGCTGCGGGTGGAGGCGGCGGGGCCCGGGGCGCGCTCAGACGCGCGATCGCGCGGGATCCCGCTCCCCGCGGGGGCGACGTCCGTGCGCGCGGAGTGGCGCTGGCAGGCGGACGACATCCAGGGCCGCGCGGAGGTCCTCATCCGGTTCTGGGAGAAGGTCGACGCGCGCGGGAACGCCGCGGGGAAGCTCTTCGGCGAGGAGAGCGTGCGGCTCCCGCGCGGCCGCACCCCGTGGAAGGACGGGCGGGCGGAGTGTGCGATCCCGGCGGGCGCCGGAGCGGTCGACATCGTCTTCCGCGCCTTCGACACGGCGGGCGCGCTCCTTGCGGACGACGTGCTGCTGGTGGCGCGGTAGGGGACGGGGCCCCGTGCCACGGCACGGGCTACGATAGGCTCGAGTGTCCAGCGATCCCCGTCCGGAAGCCGCCGTCGACGGCGTGCGCGTCGGGCGGTACGTCGCCGCCGCACGATCCCGCGGTTGACATATGCGTCCGCGAAGCCCGGCTTCAGCTCGATCGCCCGGTCGTAGCCGGGAATCTGATTCCCCGGCGGACCCGGGGTAACGCGGTGTTGCCGGGGGTAACACGTTTGTGTGTGCCGTAATACGGCACATAGTAACGGCTTGGCGCGCGCGGCGTTGCGGCGCACCTCGTGGCATGCGGTTTGCGTTTCTCCGCGGCATGGAAGGACAGCGGAGTGCGGAAGCCGCGAAGTGCAGTCTTCGGACCGCGTTCTGCGCGAGCCCCGGGCCTCCCACCCGGGGCTTTTTTCCCGCCCCGTTGCGCGCGGGCCGCCTCGTCCGTACAATCCCGCAGCGGTGGGCGACCTCAACGACATCGAGGCGAAAGTCGCGGCCGGCGAACGGCTGACGTTCGACGACGGCGTCCGTCTCTTCCGCACGCGCGACCTTTTCACGCTCGGGCGCCTGGCGAACGGCGTCCGCGAGCGGAAGAACGGCGACCGCGCCTTCTACGTCAAGAACATGCACCTCAACTACACGAACGTGTGCGTGTTCGACTGCCATTTCTGCGCGTTCTACCGCCGCGAGGGGCAGGAGGGCGGCTGGGAGATGGATCTCGACACGATCTTCGCGTACGCCGCCAAGACGCAGTTCGAGAAGCTCGACGAGATCCACATCGTCGGCGGCGTCCACCCCAAGCTGCCGTTCCGCTACTACCTCGAGATGCTCCGCGGCCTCAAGGAGCGCTACCCGCACGTGCACCTCAAGGCGTTCACGGCAACCGAGATCGACCACCTCACGAAGATCGCGAAGAAGCCGCTCGCCGACACGCTGCTCGAGCTCCAGCGCGCGGGCCTCGATTCGCTCCCCGGGGGCGGCGCGGAGATCTTCGCCGACCGCGTCTGGAACCAGGTCTGCAGCGGAAAGGCGAGGCCCGACCGCTGGATCGATATCCACCGCACGGCGCACAAGCTGGGACTGCGCTCGACATCGACCATGCTCTACGGCCACATCGAGAACGACGGGGAGCGCGTCGACCACATGCTCCGCCTGCGGGCGCTGCAGGACGAGACAGGCGGCTTCACGGCGTTCATCCCGCTCGCGTTCCACCCGGCGAACACCCGCCTCGCGCACGTCCACGCGCCGACCGTGCAGACGGACATCAAGGTGCACGCGGTCGCGCGCCTCCTGCTGGACAACTTCGACCACGTCAAGGCGTACTGGATCATGACGGGGCTGAAGACGGCGCAGCTGCTGCTCTCCTACGGCGTCGACGACATCGACGGCACGATCGTCGAGGAGCGCATCGTCCACATGGCGGGCGCCGAGAGCCCGCTCGGCGTGACGGAGGACGAACTCCGCGAGCTCATCCGCGAGGCGGGCCGCGAGCCCGTCCGCCGTGACTCGCTGTATCGCGTCGTATAGCGAACCCGCCGGTCCCGCGCACGCTCCATTTCCGTGGGAGTGAGGACGCTGGTTCCCCTCGTCGCCCTCGCGTCGGTGGGCTGCGCGCCGCATTACCTCGACAGGGACGTCCGCACCGTCGCCGTGCTCATGCCGGACGACCAGAGCCTGTCGAAGTCGGGCGACGCGGGCCGGGCGGGGTTTCTCTGGCGCGTGCTGACGTTCCGCGTCGGGACGCTGCGGGAGTCGCGCCACAAGGCGGTCGCCGAGTGCTTCCGGAAGCTGCCCCGCCCGAGGCCGGCGCCGTGATCCTTTCCGGCGCGGTACGAAACGGGTATCATCGCCCCGCTCATGCGCATCTTCGAGCCGCACGCGCACATGTACGCGCGCACGACCGCCGACTACGAGGTGATGGCCAAGGCGGGCGTCGAGGTGATCGTCGAGCCGGCGTTCTGGCTGGGCGAGACGCGGAAGTACGCGGGCTCGTTCTTCGACTACTTCTCGCACCTCCTCAACTACGAGAACTCGCGCGCCGCGCGCTACGGCATCAAGCAGTTCGTGACGCTGGCGATGAACCCGAAGGAGTCGAACGACGTGCCGCTGGCGAACGAGGTGATCGCCGGCATGAGGAAGTTCCTCGAGCACGAGCGCGTGGTCGCCGTGGGCGAGATCGGGTTCGACCGCATCTCGCCGGCGGAAGAGGAATCGATGATCAAGCAGATCGAGCTCGCGCGCGAGTTCGGGCTGCCGCTCCTGGTGCACTCGCCGCACCTCAACAAGTTCGACGGGATCGAGCGGATCATCGAGGTGGTGCGGCAGGTCAATTTCCCGCTCGACCGCGTGCTCATGGATCACAACGTCGAGGACACGACGCCGATGTCGCTCAAGGCCGGCTGCTATGCGGGCCACACGGTCTATCCGATCTCGAAGCTGTCGCCGGAGCGCGCGGCGAACATCCTCATCGAGCACGGATTTGAGCGTATGATGATCAACAGCGCGGCCGACTGGGGGCCGTCCGATCCGCTGATGGTGTCGTATACCATCGAAGAGCTGCAGCGGCGGGGCGTGAAGGAGAAGGAGATCGCGAAGGTGGTGTGGGACACGCCGGTCGAGTTCTTCACGAAGTCCGGGAGGTTCAAGCTGTGAGGCGGGCGCTTTTGGCGGTGGCGCTGGCGGCCTGCGCGGCGCCCGGGTGCGCGGGCGCGAGGCCCGTCTACCTCAACCGCGACGTCCGCACCGTGGCGGTGCTGTGGCCGCTCAACGCGTCGAACTTCATCGAGGCGCCGGACCGGCTCTGGCCGTACGTCGAGCACGAGGTGCAGTCGCGCGGCTACGCGCTCGTGCCGCGGGCGACCGTGTGGGGGTTCTACGAGGCGAAGAGATTCACGGGCGAGCCCGGGCAGATCAACATGTTCACGGCGCAGGAACTCTGCAGGGAGTTCAAGTGCGACGCGGTCGTGTACACGAACATCGCGGAATGGGGAGCGAACCGGAAGCTCACCCGCACCGAGCTCAAGGTGGCGGTCGAAGCGTACATCGTCGACGGGAAGGACGGCCAGCGCTGCTGGGAGGGGGCGGGCGAGGACAAGTCGAGCACCGGGGGTGGCTTCAGCGTGCGCGGAATCGTCAAGGACGCGATCCTCGCGCAGCTGCGCGACCTGGAGCCCTACGGCCAGCGCGCGGCGGAGAAGTGCTTCCGCAAGCTGCCGCTGCCGGGGTACGAGCCGAGAGATCCCAAATAGCAACATAGAGGAGGTTCACATGCGTCGTGTCATCCTGTTCGCGGCGGCCGTGGCGATCGGCTGCACGTCGAAGCACGTGGCGAAGGAAGAAGACGTCGTCGACATCAAGCACCGGCAGCCGAAGCCGGACGCGCTCCGGAAGCGCGTCGCCGTCGTCGACTTCGAGGACAAGACGGAGTACGGGCGGGGTCGCCTCGGCCGCGGCGCGGCCGACATCATCACCACGTACATGGTCGAGTGCGAGCAGTTCCTCGTCGTGGAGCGCATGCAGATCTCGAAGTGCCTCGACGAGATGAAGCTCGGCAGCTCGGGCATCGTGGACGCGAACACGGCCGCCCAGGTCGGCAAGGCCACGGGCGCGGCGTACGTCGTCTACGGGGCGGTCACGAACTTCGGACTGCGGGCGCAGAGCTCCAGTTTCGTCGTCGGCTCGAACAAGAAGTACGTGGCGGAGTGCACGGTCGACGTGCGCGTGATCGAGGTCGAGTCGACCATCATCCGGTACGCGAAGTCGGGCCGCGGCACGGCGGAGCGCAGCTCCACGAAGGTGCTGGGCGCCGGCACGTCCTCCAGCTACGACGAGACGCTGGCGGGCGACAGCCTGCGGGCGGCCATCGCCAAGATGATGGACAAGCTCATCGACGCCTGCCCGTAACCGCGATTCCTGGGGCGGGGGTCCGCGGGGGCCCCCGCCCATTTTTCACGAACTCGGGCTCCCGTGGGACGCTGATTCCCCCACTGGAGGAACCTATGAAGCTCTCACCGCTCGCGGCGGCCGCCTTCGCGCTCTGCGCGACGGTCGCTTCGGCCCAGGATAAGCTCGCCAAAGAGGACGTCGCGAAGCTCGCCCGCGCCGGCGTGTCGGACGACCTCATCCTCGCGGTGCTCGACCAGGCGAAGGCGTCGTTCGTCCTGTCGGCGGACGAGGTGCTCGCGCTAAAGAAGGACGGGGTGAGCGACAAGGTGCTGGCGGCGATGATGGGGAAGGCCGCGCCGAAGGCCGAGGTCCCGGTGAAGCCGGCGGGCGGCGGGAACCTGACGATCCGGAACACGTCGCAGCGCGGCGTGAAGGTGGTCGTCGACGAGCGGAACGCGGTCATCAATTTCGTGCAGTCCGGATCGGGGTCGGATCTCGACCAGAACGCGTCGCTGACCTTCGCGGTGGGGGCGGGCGAGTACGCGATCGCCGTCGAGGGCGCGCGGACGCGCCACACGGCGCAGCTGCCGGCGACGATCCTCGTGCGCGGCGCGGACACGGAGTACGTGGACGTGATGACGCTGACGGTCGAGGACGGTCGCGGGCGCGAAGTCATGATCATGCACTCGCAGCACAAGGTGACTGCCGGGCAGCAGCCGCGGAGCGACCGCGTGTACACGTCGCGGCCGGGGTACTTCTACGGGCCGCAACTGGCGTACCTGCCGATCGTGACGCACCGCGTGTACGTGGGCGCGGGGATCGGCGTGGCGGGGTACTACCATCACCGGCACGTCCACACGACGGGGTTTGGCGTTTGGGTGAACACGGGCGGTTGCTTCCGCATCGGCGTGCGGGTCCGCTGGTAGCGATCGCGGCCGGTCTGGCGCTGGCGTGCGCGTGCGCGCCCGTCGAGCCGCGGCCGGCGCCGCGCGTGGCGGTCCTGGAGTTCGACGACCGCAGCGGCTATCCCGATGTCCACCTGGGGGAGGGCGCCGCGCGCGTGCTGCGCTCGTGCCTGCGGGAGCGCGGCTGGGTGGAGGTGATCGACGGTCACGCGGCGCGCGTCGAGGGACGCATCGTGACCGAGGCGTCGGAGGCGGTGCGCGTGGGCGCCTCGCTCAAGGCCGGTTTCGTCGTCTACGGCGCGGTGACGGGGTTCGCGCTCCGGTCGGAGGTGCGCAACGTGCTGGGCACGCGCCAGAAGCAGACGTGGGCCGAGTGTACCGTCGAGGTCCGCATGGTGGACGTGACGTCGTGGCACGTGGTGGCGACGCAGTCGGCCCGCGGGGTGGTCGAGGCGGGGAGCCTGCCGCCGAGGAGGGAGTACGAGGACGCGGTCGAGGGGCGCTTCCTGCGGGCGGCGATGGAGAAACTGGTGCCGGGGCTGACGGCGGCGCTGCGGTAGGCGTAGTATTAGTGGGTGGAGCTCGCCGACTTTTCCGGGCGCGTGCCGGTGTTTCCGCTGCCGAACGTGGTGCTCCTGCCGCAGGCGGTTCTGCCGCTGCACATCTTCGAGCCGCGGTACCGGGAGATGACGGAGCGCGCGCTGGAGGGCGAGCGGCTGATCGCGATGGCGCTCCTCAAGCCGGGGTGGGAGCCGGAGTATTACGGGAATCCCGCGATCCACGACGTGCTCGGCGTGGGCCGGATCGTGCACGACCAGCGGCTCTCCGACGGCCGGTTCAACCTGCTTCTCCAGGGGCTCTGCCGCGCGCGCGTGGTCGAGGTGGTGAGCGACCAGCCGTACCGGACCGCGTCGGTCGAGGTTCTCGAGGACGCGCTCGAGGAGTCGCACGCGAAGGCGCTCGAGTCTAAGCGCCTGGGGCTGCTGTCGGTCTACACGTCGATCGTGCGGCAGATCACGCAGGACGAGAAGGTGACGCCGGACCCGTCGATGCCGCTCGGGATGCTGTGCGACGCGCTGGCGGCGTTCGTGGAGGCGGAGCCGCGGGAGAAGCAGGCGGTGCTGGAGGAGCTGGACGTGGCGGCGCGGACGTCGCGCGTGGTGGAGCTCCTGCGGCGCGCGCCGATCATCCCGAAGCGTCCGTGGCCGCCGCAGCCGTCGCAGAATTGAGTCGCGGTTCCCCGTCGGCTACTCCCGGATCCCCACCCACAGTCCGTCGCCGAGCGGGACGATCACGGCGTGGAAGCCCTTCTCCTTCGCCATGATGTCGTTGAAGCGGCGCACGGCCGGCACCTCGCGGTCCTTCGGCTTCTTCGCCAGCAGCTCGCCGAAGGCGAACGCGTTGTCGACCATCAGGAGGCCGCCGTCGCGCAGGATGCGCTTCGCGTGCTTCAGGTACTCCGGGTAGCCGCCCTTGTCCGCGTCGAGGAACATCGCGTCGGCGGAGCCGCTCGAGATCGTCGGCAGCGTCTCGCGTGCGTCGCCGCGCAGGACGCGCACGCGGTCGGCGACGTCGCTCTTCGCGACCCACGTTTCCGCGAAGTCGGCGAACTGGTCCGAGAGCTCCAGCGTCCAGACGTGGCCGCCCGGCTTGACCGCGCGCGCCATCGCGATGGCGGAGTATCCGGCGAGCGTGCCGACCTCGACGACTTCGCGCGCGCCGACGAGCTTGAGCAGGATCTGCATGAAGCCCGCCTGCGCCGGGTTGATCCAGATCGCGGGGATGCCGGCCTTGCGCGCGGCCGCCTTGAGCTTCGCGAGGAACGCGTCCTCGGGGCGCGTCCGCGCCGCGAGATAGTCGAAGTGGCCCTGGGTGACGATCGCTTCTTTCTCGCTCACAGGTCGATCTCCATTCCCTCGCGCGCCACGTCGGGGTCGTGGCCGACGAGCGCCGGGTTCGAGTGGTTGAGATGGATGAACAGGAGGCGCGCCTTCGAGCCGCGCAGGAGCTCCCGCGTCTCGCTCATGAGCGGGTGGCGGACCTTCGAGATGTCGCGGTGCGGGAGCTCGTCGATCGTCGCGAACGTGCCGTCGAGGAGCGCGACGTCCGCGCCGTCGGCCACGTCGCGGATCCTGCGGTCCCACTTCTCCCACTTGTCGATGTCGGGGATGAAGAGCGCCTTCGCGCGCGGGCCTTCGATGAGGTAGCCGACGGTGTCCGTGAACTCGTCGCGGTGCGGAACCGCGAACGCCGTCACGCGCACGCCGCCCGGGAGATCGACCGCCCCGTCGATCACGCGGGGCGCGATGTGCTTGTCGGCGACGAGCAGACTCCACGGTCCGTGCTTCGCCAGGTAGTCGACCATCCGCGCGGTCCCCCAGACGGGGACTTCCTTCGCGGCCATCGTCTCCTTGCCGAGGTACATGAGGCCCGTGTAGTGGCCGATGTGCGCGTGCGTCAGGAAGATGCCGGTCGGCGCCCGGCCGCCCGTGAGCGCGTGGACCTGCGCCGGGAGGTCGGGCGTGGCGTCGAAGAGGTAGGCGTCGCCCGTGGCGCGGTTCACGAGCCCGAGGCAGCTGACTCTCTCCGCGCGGCGCCGACCCGCGCGAACGTCCGCGCACGGCGGCTTCGTGCATCCGAGGTGCGGCATGCCGCCGTCCTGCGCGATGCCGAGGACGACGAGCTTCCAGCCGGCGGGCGGCGGCGGGCACGACGTGACGCAGCCCGCGAGCAGCAGCGCCAGGACCGGTGCGCAGCGCATGGGCGGGATCATAGCGGCAGGGTACCATGTCGTCCATGGAGTCGTCCGAGGCCGAGCGGCCCACCGGAGCCGCGGAGGCGCTACCCCGGCGCCGACGCGCTGGCCGACGATCTCGAGCGGTGGCTGGCGGGCGAGGACATCCGCGCGCGTCCCCCGTCGACCTGGTACAGGCTGCGCAAGCGTCTCCTGAAGCGCCGCGCGATCGTGGTGACGATCGCGGCCGCATTCGTCGTCCTCGCGGGCGTTTCCGCCGCCATCGTGCCGCAGTGGGTCTCGGCGGCGCGCGAGGCGCGCCGGCAGCAGCGCCTGCGGGAGGAGGAGTCGGACCTGCTCCGCCGGCTCGGCACGCTCTGGACGGAGGTCGTCGACCGCCGGCGGGAGCTGCGACGGCTCCAGGTGTCCCCGGAGGAGGGCCGCGCGGCGCTCGACCGGGCCGTGGAGGCGATGCACGCGCTGGCGCGCGACCATCCCCGCGATGTGCGCGCGCGGTACACGATGGCGCGGGCGCTCCTCTACGCGGGCGACATTCCGGGCGCGGAGCGCGAGACGCGCGCGTCGGTCGAGATCAAGCCCGAGTTCCGTCCGGGCTGGAGCCTGCTCGGCATCGTGACGCTCGCGCGCTACCACCGGGCGCTGTACGGCCGTCGCTCGGACAACCGCCGCCACGAGGAGCACAGCGCCGTCGCGAAGGAGGCGGAGGAGCTGTTCGGGAAAGGGTGGCCGGCGGGGCAGGAGGCGCAGGAGGGCCGGCGATGGGGCATCCCGTGGACGCGCGAGGACGACGTCATGTGCACGCTGGCGCGTGTCATCGTCCTCTGGGCGGCGCGCGACGACGGCCCGGGAGCCCTGCGCGAGTTGCAGCTCGCCTCCGCCTCGTTCCACGCCGAGGAGTACCTCTACTGGGGGTGCATGATTTCCAGAGACCCCGAGCAGGGCGCTCGCCTGCTGACGAAGGCGCTTCATGACGCGCCGGGGTACGACGAGGCCCTCATCTTCAGCGCCACGGAGCGTTCCGCCGCCGGCAACCACGAGGACTCCCTGAAGCAGCTCGACACCGCGGTGGCGGTCTCTCCCCTGCACCCGTACGCCTGGGGCCAGCGCGGCGCCGTGCGCATGCGCCGGGGAGAGTTCGTCGAAGCGCGCTCCGATTTCGACCGGTCGCTCGCGCTGCTGCCGCGCAATCCGGTCGTCTTCAGCAATCGATCCTGGGTTCAGCAGCGGATGGGCGAATGGGACGCCGCGCGCGCGGACGCGGACCGCGCCATCGAGCTGGACCCGAAGACCGCCGGGTACTGGTACAACCGAGGCGCGTTGCGGGCGCTGCGGAACGATCCGGACGGCGCCCTCAGCGACTACGACCAGGCTCTCTCGCTCGAGGAGACGCCCGAAGCGTACGTCAACCGCGGCGTCCTGCGCGAACACCGCGCGAAGGACCTGCGCGGCGCGCGCGCGGACTACGACCGCGCGCTCCAGTTGAACCCCGACCACCCCGTGGGCCTGTCGCATCGCGGCAAGATGCGGGTGTTCAACGGCGACTCGGAAGGCGGGCTCTCGACCTGGAGCGGTGCCTGCGCGCCGATCCGAACAACCGGGCCGCGCACCTGTTCTCCGGCATGGCGCACGGCGACGCGGGGCGCTGGGAGAAAGCGGCGGCTTCCTACGAGGCGGCGCTGCGCCTCACGCCGAAGGACGACCCCCTGCGGCGCAACGTCGAAGCGGCGCTCGCGGACGCGCGCTCGCGCCTGCGCAAGTAGCCGCGCCTACTTCGCGCGCCTGCGGTCCACGCGCACGCGATGGCCGTCGACGGTGATCTCGAGGCCGAGCGGGCACGCGGCCAGCAGGATCGCGTCGCGCGCGCGGAGATACTTCGCGTCGAGCGTGATCCTGACGTCCGCGATGACGGGCGCGCACTCGACGGTGAGCCCGGCCGCGCGGCCGATCGTGCCGAGCGTCGCGTCGAGCCGCTCGCGCGTGAACGTCATGTCGCTCCCCATCTGCGCCTCGAGCTGCGTGGCGAGGGCGGGCGGCCTGTCGAGCACGCCCGTCGTCGTCCAGACCCACTCGCCGTGGAGCGCCTCGATGCGCCGGATCGCCTCAGCCGCGCGCGCCTTCGCCTCGGCCGGCGCCGAGACGTCGCGCAGCACGGGCAGCGCGTCGCGTCCGCAGCGCACGAGCTCCCGCGACGCGGCGTCGCGCGTCGCCACGTCCGCGGCGTCGAGGTCCTCGGCGAGGCGGCGGGCGCGCGCGGCGGCGTTTTCGTCCGGCGCGGCCGGCACCGCGGGCCAGAGACGGGCCGGCGTGGTGACGAGGAACACGCCGTAACGCACGGTCCAGTCGACGTGCTGCTCCGCGAGCGCGCGGTCGAGTTCGAGGTAGAGCGGGCGCTCGCCGGCCGTGCCGCCCGGGATCGCCAGAGCCGCGTCCGTCGTGTCGAACATCGCGCGAAGCCTGACGTGGGTGCAGACGCCCGTCGCGAGGTCGCCGAGGTTGCCCGCCTCGACGCGCACGAGCTTGCCCGCGAGGCGGTCGCGGGCGCGCAGGGCCTTGTCGTCGCGGACGTCCAGGAAGCGGAGCGTGAAGAGCAGGTCCGTGAGGCGGTCGAACTCGGCGCCGCCCTTGCCGGCGCGTTCCTCCCAGAGCACGCGGCCGGCGAGCGCCCCGTGGCGCAGCACACTCTCCTTGGCGTCGAGCGTGTCCGTCTTGAGCCACGTGCGGACGTCGTCGCGGATCGAATCCGCCGTCACGTCCTGAAGCAGCAGCGCCATCATCAAGGTCATCATGCCGGTTCGACTCCGGCGAACCGCGCGGGGTTGCACCGGTTCGGGCGGAATGGCATAGTGCCGCCCTTCGCCGTCATGTCGGCCGCGGTGCCGCCAGAGGATACAGGGGCAGGCAGGGGCAGGTGCGCGGCTTGCCCTGCGTAGCCTTCGCAGAGTACTCTGTCCGCGGTGGTACGGCGAAGCAGGGTTTGAATCCGCCGTGCAGGATTTCCGAGGGCCATGATCGTCAACGTGAGCGTCTGGGACCGTCTCGAGCCGCACCTGCCGTTCGTGCAGTCGCCGAGCCAGTACATCGGCGGCGAGTGGAACGCGGTGCGCAAGCCGTGGGACGAGGCGCAGGTGCGCGTGGCGATCGCGTTCCACGACGCCTACAAGATCGGGATGGCGCACCTCGGGATCCAGATCTTCTACGGGCTCATCAACGCGCGGGCGGACGCGCTCTGCGAGCGCGTCTTCGCCCCGTGGCCGGACCTCGAGGAGCGGATGCGCAAGGAAGGCATCCCGCTCTTTTCGGTCGACAGTCACCGTCCCGTCCGCGACTTCGACCTCTTCGGCATCAGCCTCCAGAGCGAGCTCGGCTACACGAACATCGTGAACATGCTGGAGCTGGCCGGCATCCCGCTCTGGGCGAAGGAACGCGGCGGGCGCGACCCGATCGTCGTCGGCGGCGGCGTGAACGCGTCGTACCCGGGGCCGGTCGAGGAGTTCTTCGACGTGCTCGTCCTGGGCGACGGCGAGGAGGCGGTGCCGGCGCTCGTCGATCTCGTGAAGGAGGTGCGGGCGGGCGGCTGGGACCGTCGAGCGTTCCTCAAGCTCGCGATGGAAAGGGTACCCGGCGCCTACGTGCCGTCGTTCTACGACTTCGAGTGGCTTGCCGACGGGCGGCTCGCGCGCATCGTCGCGCGCGACGGCGCGCCCGCGGTCGTGAAGAAGGCGGTCGTCCCGTCGCTCGAGTCCGCGTACTACCCGACGAAGCCGATCGTGCCGTACGGCGAGGTCGTGCACGACCGGATCAACGTCGAGATCATGCGCGGCTGCCCGCACCGCTGCAAGTTCTGCCACGCGGTCAGCTTCAAGAACAAGCTCCGCTTCCGGCCGGTCGACCAGCTCGTCGCGCAGGCGGAGGCGGCGTACGCGAGCACGGGATACGACGAGATCGCGCTCACGTCGCTTTCGAGCGGCGACTACCCGGACATCCACGAGCTGATGACGCGGCTCAACGCGCGGTTCAAGGCGCGCCGCGTGAGCGTGTCGCTCCCGAGCCTGCGCGTGGACGACAAGCTGGCGGAGCTGCCGGCCTTGATGAAGACGGTGCGGAAGAGCGGCTTCACCGTCGCCCCCGAGGCGGGCACGGAGTCGCTGCGGCGGATCATCCGCAAGCCGATCCGCGACGAGGACCTCTTCGCGACGGCGCGCGCGGCCTTCCAGGAGGGGTGGAACCACCTCAAGCTCTATTTCATGATCGGGATGCCCGGCGAGACGGACGACGACCTGCGCGGGATCGTCGCCACGGCACGGAAGGTGAGCGCGATCGGCAAGGAGGTGCGCGGGCAGTGGGCGGACGTGAACGTGACGATCAGTCCGTTCATCCCGAAGCCGCACACGCCGTTCCAGTTCGCGGGGCAGCGCGACTTCGCGTACGTGGAGGACGTCGAGAAGCGTCTGCTCTCGGCGGCGAAGGGGTCGCGCGTCCACCTCAAGATGCACGATCCGCGCGGGAGCTACGTCGAGGCGGTGCTGGCCCGGGGCGGTCGGCCCGTCGCGAAGGCGCTCGTCGAGGCGCACAAGCGCGGCTCGAAATTCGACGAGTGGCGGGAGTTCTTCGTCTTCGAGCGCTGGATGGAGTCGTTCTCGGCGGCGGGGATCTCGCCGGACTTCTACGCGCGGCGCGACATTCCCGGCGATGAGCCGCTGCCGTGGGACATGCTCGACGTGGGCGTGAACCGGGCGTCGCAGTGGAAGGACATGCAGGGGACGCTCGCGATGGCGAAGGAGCGGGCGGAGGCGGCCGCGGCGGGGCAGCCGTGGCCGGCGGCGTGATCCGGGCGTACCGCGCGAGCGACGCGGCGGACGTGCGGCGGCTGATCGCGGAGCTCCAGCGGCACGAGCACGCGCTCTCGCCGGCGACGGAGCGGGGCGCGTGGGTGGCGCCGCGCTACTTCCGCGCGCTGACGGGCGAGGTCCGGCGCGCGCGGGGGGCCATGTTCGTCGCGGACGAGGGGCGCGCCGTCGGGTTCATCTCGATGTGGATCGAGGACACGAGGGGCGAGGTCGATTCCCGACCCGCGCGCTACGTGTACGTCTCGGACCTCATGGTGGAGCCGCGGTCGCGGAGGCGCGGGGTCGGGCGGGCGCTGCTGCGGGAGGCGGACGCCTTCGCGCCGGAGGCGGGGCGTGCGGCAGGTGCGGCTCGACGTGCTGGCCGCGAACGGCGTCGCGCGATCGGCGTACCGGGCCTGCGGCTACCGCGAGCACACGGTGGCGCTCATTCGCCGCGTCCGTGGAACTTCTTGAGCGCGGGGAGCGTCTTCGCCAGCTCCGCCTTCGCCTCCTTCGTCAGCCTCGGGCAGAGCCAGAGGTCGAGCTCATCGAGGGTGGCCATTCCGTGGAGGGTCTTGAGCCCGGCGTCCGTGAGCGCGGTCTCGCGGAGGTTGAGGGCGCGGAGCTTCAGCTTCGCGATCGGCGCGAGGGCGGCGTCCGACAGCCGCGGACAGTTGCCGAGCGTGAGACGGGCGAGCGACGGCAGCTTCGCGAGCGCCTCCGCCGTGTCGTCGGTGACGCCGTCGCACTCGTAGAGGACGACGTCCTCGAGCGTGCGCACGTCGCCGAGCGGGCGCAGGCCGGCCCCGGAGATCGCGCGGCATCGCGTGAGGCGCACGCGGCGGAGCTTCCTGCATTCGCGCAGCGCCGCGAGGTCGGAGAGCTTCTTCGAGCCGTAGAGGTCGAGCGTGTCGAGCGCGGGGAGGCTCTTGAGCTGGGCGTCGCCGGGCGCGAGCCGGATCGCCTCGTCGGCGTCCCGGGCCGCGCCTGCGAGGTCGCCGAGCGCGCGCCGCACGTCCGAGCGGTTGGCAAACGCGGTGGCGTGCCGCGGGTCGATCTCCACGGCCCGCGTGAGGTCGTCGAGCGCGCCGCGGGAATCGCCGGCGTTGTGGCGCAGCACCCCGCGGTTGGAGAGGGCGGAGACGTGGCGCGGATCGAGTTCGAGGACGCGCTCGAGGTCGCGCCGCGCGGCGGCCGTGTCGCCGCGGTTCCGGTGGGCCATCGCCCGGTTGTTGAGCGCGATCACGTTGTCGCGATCGAGTTCCAGCGCGCGCGTACAGTCCGCGATGCAGCCGTCGTAGTCGAGGGCGGCGAGCCGCAGGAGGCCGCGCTCGAGGAGCTCCGTCGCCGTCGCCGGCTCGCGCCCGCCGGTGGGCGCGGGGACGCGCGCGAGCAGCGCGGAGATCTGTTGCCACGCGGGCGACGCGTGGCCCAGCCGGGCGCGCGCGGCCATGAGCGGCGCCCGGGCGGCGGGCCGCCGCGTGTTGCAGAGCGCGTGTCCGCACTCGACGACGATCGTGAGGTCGCGGAGCAGCGGCATCGCGCGGGCGAGCGGCGCGACGCACGACTCCCGTCCGAGGCGGCCGAGCACGCGGAAGCAGAACGTCATGAGCTGCTGCTCCTCCAGCGACGGGTCGCCGGGCGCGCCGACGGCGGCGAGCGCGTCCGCGAGGATCGAGACGGTCTGCTCGTCGTTGTACTGCACGCACTCGATCACGTAGTCGTCCGCCAGCGGGGCCCCGGGCGGACGGCCCGCGCGGGCGAGGCCGGCGCGGAAGTCGTCGAGGACCTCCGCGAGTCGCGCGCGCCGGCGCCGGGACTCCGCCAGCTCCGCGTCGTCGACGCGGCGGGCGAGTGCGGGGTCGGAGCACTGGGAGAACGCCAGGCGGGCGAGCGCGTAGTCGCGCCGGGCGAGCGCGGCGTCGCCCAGCCGGCGGTTCACCTCGTCGCGGAGCTCCGGTCGTCCGGCGAACCGCGCGTGCGCGTCGGCGCGGATGAGGTCCTCGACGGAGGCGTCCGAGGCGAGGATGGCGCGCGCGGAGGCGACGTGGGACCGCGCGGCGGCGGCGCGCTGGAGGGTGAGGACCGCCGGGACGGCGGCGAGCGCGACGGCCAGGAGGGCTCCGAGCGCGAACGGCAGCGGCTGTCGGGCGAAGCGCTTGCGGAGGCGGTAGGCGAGGGACGGGCGCCGCGCGCTGACGGGTTCGCCCCGCAGCCAGCGGTCGAGGTCGTCCGCGAGGGCGCCGGCCGACGGGTAGCGGCGGCCCGGCTCTTTCTCCATCGCCCTGGCGATGATGGTCTCGATGTCGGCGTCGACGGCGGCGAGCCGCCGGGGCGGAACCGGATCCTCGGCGAGGACCGCGGTGAGGACGGTGATCATCGAGTCGCCGACGAACGGAGGCCGGCCGGTGACGAGCGCGTAGAGCGTGCTGCCGAGCGCATAGACGTCGGAGCGTGCGTCGGCGCGGTCGCCGCGGGCCTGCTCGGGAGGCATGAAGGAGGGCGTGCCGATGAGCATGCCCGAGTGCGTGAGCGAGGCGTCGGCCTTGACGGCGCGGGCGAGTCCGAAGTCCATGACGAAGACGCGGCGCGACGCGTCGATCATGACGTTCGCCGGTTTCAGGTCGCGGTGGATGACGCCCTTGGCGTGGGCGAACGCGACGGCGCGGGAGGCGTCGCGCAGGGCCGCGGCGGCGTCCCGCGTGGAGAGCTTCGCGCGGTCGAGCGACAGGCCGTCGATGAACTGCATGGCGATGAAGTCGTCGCCGGCCTCGTAGATGGCCGCGATGTTGGGGTGCGCCAGCGCGGCGGCGAGCTGGGCCTCGCGGCGGAAGCGGGCGACGTCGTCCGGATCGCGATGGGAGAGCCGCTTGAGGGCGACGGTGCGGTTGAGGGACGGGTCGAACGCGCTCCAGACCTCGCCCATGCCCCCGCGGCCCAGGAGATGGAGCAGGGAATAGCGGCCGACGCGTTCCTCCACCGGCGGAATTCTAACCCGCCGGGCGCGGAATTTCGCGAGAGGGAGGGAGGCGGGGGGCGATTGCAGGGCAGCAAGGAGACGACCATGAAGAAGCTGATGATCCTGGTGCTCGGGCTGGTGGCCGCGGCGGCCGTCGGGTGCGACGACGGGTACGCCGGCCCGCAGGGCGGGACCGGGTACGGATACGGGTACGACGGCGGGCGCGGCGGCTACGGGAGCCGGCGTTCGGATTACGGCGGCGGGGCCGTGGACACGTACCAGTGGGAAGGCGGCGGCGCGGTGCAGACGCGCGACGGCACGTTCTACTACGGAAATTAGCCTTGGTTCACATGTGAACTGTAACGAACGGGCGCGAAAGGCGTCCTAACCCATAGAACATGAAACTGCTCCTGATCGCGGTGACGGTGGTCGGCCTGGCGGCCGCGGCCTGGTCCGAATACGGGGCCGTGGTCGAGGCGCGGATGCCCGGGTGGAAGACGCGCGCCGCCCACTTTCTGAACCGCGTGGAGCGCGAGGCGGGCGCCGAAGTCGACCGCCGCGCGCGCGAGCTGATCGACCTCTTCGACTCTCCTGAACCCTCCCCCTCAAGGCAATCGGTATAACCCCCGGCCCGTCCCACACCCTCCCGTGGGACGGGCCTTTTTTTTTCGGGCGCGGGGTTTTTGCTACAATGCCCCCGCCATGAGCATCCACACCAAGCTCGCCGAGTTCGTCGACCGCGAAGTGGAGATCTGGACGGAAGAGAACACCGAGCCGTGGATCGGCATCCTCAAGGAGGCCAGCCCGGACTACGTGTGCATCGACATCGACCACGTCGTCACGTACATCAGCCTGCACAAGATCGTCGCCTTCCGGCTCTCCGAGGGCGAGCAGGACGCGCCCGAGGAGGGCGAGGAAGTCGAGGAAGAGGACGAGGATGAGCGTTAGGAGTCCCACGTCACGAGTTCCAAGTCCCACGTCGAGAAACGAATGAGCCGACCGACCACCCTCGGCGCGCTCCGGACGTCCGGTTGGCAGAGCGTGCCCGTCAAGGAGGAGATGCGCCGCAACGCCCTGCGGCTCCTGCGCGCGGGCGCGCCCATGTTCCCCGGCATCGTCGGCTACGACCGCACCGTCCTCCCCGCCCTCCAGAACGCGATCCTCTCCCGCCACGACTTCATCCTCCTCGGCCTGCGCGGCCAGGCGAAGTCGCGCATCCTCCGCGGACTGGCGAACTTCCTCGATGACGCGATCCCCGCGGTCGCGGGCTGCGACATCAACGACGATCCGCTCGCGCCCATCTGCCGGCGCTGCCGCCGGCTCGTCGCCGAGCAGGGCGACGCGCTCGCGATCGCGTGGATCGCCCGCGACGAGCGCTACCGCGAGAAGCTCGCGACGCCCGACGTGACGATGGCCGACCTCATCGGCGACATCGACCCGATCAAGGCGGCGAACGAGCGGCGCTCGCTCTCCGACGAGGAGGTCATCCACTACGGCATCATCCCGCGCACGAACCGCGGCATCTTCGCGATCAACGAGCTGCCGGACCTGCCGACGCGCATCCAGGTCGGCCTGCTGAACATCCTCGAGGAGCGCGACGTCCAGATCCGCGGCTTCCCGATCCGGCTGCCGATCGACGTGTGCGTGGTCTTCAGCGCCAACCCCGAGGACTACACGAACCGCGGCTCGATCATCACGCCGCTCAAGGACCGCATCGACTCGCAGATCCTCACGCACTATCCGCGCTCGGTCGCCGAGGCGATGGCGATCACCGAGCAGGAGGCATGGACGAAGCGCGCGGGCGCCGTCGAGGTGCGCATGCCCGCCTTCATGCGCGAACTCGTCGAGGCGGTCGCCTTCGCCGCGCGCAAGAGCGAGTTCGTCGACCAGTCGAGCGGCGTGTCGGCGCGCCTGTCGATCGCGGCGATGGAGAACGTCGTCTCGAACGCGGAGCGCCGCGCGATCGCGCTCGGGGAGCCGTACGGCTACCCGCGGATCTGCGACGTCTACGCGGCGATGCCCGCGGTGACGGGGAAGATCGAGCTCGTCTACGAGGGCGAGCAGCAGGGAGTGACCGGCGTGGCGAAGCGCGTCATCGGGCAGGCGATCCAGGACCTCTTCGGTCGTCTCTTCCCGCCCGCGTACGCGCCGCGGCCGGCGGCGTCGCGGCGGCCGGAGCGGAGAGGGCCGGCCCCGAGCGAGCGGGGCGAGTTGAAGGGCTCCCGCGATCCGGTGGACGACGGCTCGCCCTACAAGCCGATCGTCGACTGGTTCGCGGCCGGGAACGTGCTCGAGATCAACGACCGGATGCCCGCGGCCGACTACGCGCGCGCCCTCGGCCGCGTGCCGTCGCTGCGCGAGATCGTGAAGGAGCGGCTCAAGCCCGCGACGGACGACGAACTCTGGGCCGGCATGGAGCTGGTGGTCGAGGGCCTGCACCAGCACTCGCTCGTCGCAAGGGAAGACCTCGACGGCGGCGTCTCGTATAAGGACATGCTGAAGTCGATGTTCGCGTCGATGGAGGACCCAGGGGATGAGTAGACAGCAGAGGACGCAGAGGACTGAGAGAGGAGTATTGAGGTCGATCCTCTGCGCGTGGTCTGCCGTGGGTCTTCTTCTCTGCGTCCCCGGCTGTTCCGACACCCACACCTTCCACGCTCCGGACGTCGATCTCCCGCCGCCGGGCCTCGGCCAGATCTCCGCGTGGCGCAGCGAGGAGTACCGCAAGGACCCGAAGCAGGTCGCGCACGTCGAGCTCATCGGCCACCTCGACGTCCCGTTCAAGCTCGAGCCGTTCCACGCGGACACGTACACGTTCGTCGAGCGGAACCCGGACCGGCCGGACTGGGGCTCGTACGTCACGCGCGGGTACGTGGACCACAGCGGCAACCAGCGGCGGTACCGCGTGAAGGTCCGCCAGCACGACGGCGTCTGGTACGCGATCCAGCTCAGCCGGTTCATCGACGTCGAGATGCAGCACCCCGCGCTCGACGACGCACACCACCATTGATGGTCGCCTTCCGCTACGAGCGCTGGGACGAGGAGTGGCTCGCGCGGCTCAAGCAGTTCGCGAGCCTGATGGCGCTCTTCCATCACCTGCTGCTCCAGACGAACGGCGACGTCGAACGCGCGCTGCGCATGATGAAGCAGCTCCAGGACATGGGGTACGTCGACCGGGACGCGGACGTCGACGAGTTCCGTCGCGCCATCGAGGAGGCGAGGATCGTCTCGCTCGAGGACGGGATCCCGCGCCTCACGCCGAAGGGGGAGCGGTTCCTGCGCCGCGAGTCGCTCAACCAGATCTTCACGAGCCTGAAGAAGGGCGGCTTCGGCGGGCACCCGACGCCGCAGGCGGGCGAGGGCGGCGAGCGGCTCCCCGAGACGCGGCCGTGGCGCTTCGGCGACGAGCTGGCGGGGCTCGACGTCCAGCGGACGATGCACAACTCGCTCGTCCGCAGCGGCCTGGAGCTGTCGCTGGCCGAGGAGGATTTCGAGCTCAACGAGACCGAGCACACGACGCTCTGCGCGACCGTCCTCATGGTCGACGTGAGCCACTCGATGATCCTCTACGGCGAGGACCGGATCACGCCCGCGAAGAAGGTGGCCATGGCGCTCGCGGAGATGATCCAGACGCGCTACCCGAAGGACGACCTCAACGTCATCCTCTTCGGCGACGACGCGAAGGAGGTCTCCGTCCGCGAGCTCCCGTTCATCGGCGCCGGTCCGTTCCACACGAACACGCGCGCGGGCCTCCAGCTCGCGCAGAAGATCCTGCGCCGCAAGAAGCACCCGAACAAGCAGATCTTCATGATCACCGACGGGAAGGCGAGCGCGATCACCGAGCGCGGCCGCCTCTACAAGAACCCGTTCGGCATGGACCCGAAGATCGTGAACATGACGCTCCAGGAGGCGGCCGTCGCCCGGCGCAACAAGGTCGTCATCACGACCTTCATGCTGACGAAGGACCCGACCCTCGTCGACTTCGTGAACAGGCTCACGCGCGTCAACCACGGGCGCGCGTACTTCAGCTCGTGCGACAACCTCGGCGAGAGCCTCTTCGTCGACTACATCCGCAACCGGAAGAAAAGGGTGCGGTAGCGCGTTCCGTTTGTATCTTCGTCACGTCCATCGAACGGAGCGTCCATGACCGTCGAGAACGTCATCATCATCGGGTCCGGGCCCGCGGCCTACACCGCGGCCATCTACGCGAGCCGGGCGAACCTGAAGCCGCTCGTCCTCGAGGGCGACATCGATCGCGACAAGCGCATCGAGCAGCCCGGCGGCCAGCTCATGCTCACGACCGACGTCGAGAACTACCCGGGCTTCCCGGAGGGCGTCGAGGGGCCCCGCCTCATGGAGCTCTTCCGCAAGCAGGCGGAGCGCTTCGGCACGCGCGTCGAGACGGCGTGGATCGAGCGCGTCGACTTCACGAAGCGGCCGTTCCGCGTGTGGAACGAGTCGGGCACCGAGTACCAGTCGCAGGCGGTCATCCTCTCGACGGGCGCGAGCGCGAAGTGGCTCGGCCTGCCGAGCGAGAAGGCGCTCATGAACCGGGGACTCTCGGGATGCGCGACGTGCGACGGCGCGCTCCCCGTCTTCCGCAACAAGCGCGTCGGCGTGGTGGGCGGGGGCGACGTCGCGATGGAGGAGGCGATGTTCCTCACGAAGTACGCGAGCGAGGTCGTCGTCATCCACCGCCGCGACCAGCTGCGCGCGTCGAAGATCATGGCCGACCGCGCGAAGGCGAACGCGAAGATCACGTGGCAGTGGAACAGCGTGGTGACCGAGGTGCTGGACGCGAAGGCGGGGAAGGTGACGGGCGTGCGGCTCCAGGACGTGAACACGCAGAAGGAGTCGGTGATGGAGCTCGGCGGCCTCTTCGTCGCGATCGGCCACGAACCCGGCACCGCCTTTCTCAAGGGCGCGATCGAGCTCGACGAGAAGGGCTACGTGAAGGTGAAGGGGCGGTCCAGCCACACGAATGTGCCCGGCGTCTTCGCGGCGGGCGACTGCGTGGATTTCGTCTATCGACAGGCGGTCACGGCCGCGGGCGAGGGATGCATCGCGGCCATTGATTGCGAGCGTTGGCTGGAAGCGAACGGTCACTGACAGTCCGACTCGCGGTCAGATCTCAAACTCCGCCACGATCGGGTAGTGGTCGCTCGCCCGCCGCGAGTCGTCCGTCTCGATCACCTCGGCGCGCGTCGCCTTCGACGCCAGCTTCTCCGTCGCGTAGACGAAGTCGACGCGCATGCGGCTGCGGAGCTCCGCGGCGAAGCGCGTGGTGAGGAGCGTCCAGCCCGGCTTCTTCGGGTTGAGCTTGCGGTAGACGTCCTCGAAACCGGCCCAGAGCAGGACGTCGTGCATGCGCGTGTCGATCGCCGTCCCCTGGATCGGCACCGTCACGTGCCGGGCGAGGATGCGGCGCGGGAGCTGCTGGACGGACGAGTCGACGGGATCGTCGGGCGGCAGGCAGTTGAAGTCGCCCATGAGGACGGCGCGGTCGAGCGGGTTGGCGTGCCGCGCGAGGATCCGCGCCTCCGCGAGCCGCGCCTCGGGAGTGAACGGATCGAGGTGCGCCGCGACGACGGTCAGGCGCCGCGGGACGCTCGTCGTGCCCTTCGTGACCTTTCCGGGGAGCTCGATCGACAGGGACGCCGCCGCGTGGAAGAAGTGGCCGGGCTCGCGCATGTGGGAGGCGACCTCGAGCGACTTCGACACCATGAGGCAGACGTGGAAGCCCGTCGCCGCGGTCGTGAGGAAGCCCTTCATCCCGAGCGCGTCCTCGAAGACCTTGAGGCGGCCGTCCTTGTCGAAGCCGTTGCACTCGATGAGCGCCGCGACGTCGGCGTTCGCCTGCCGGAGGATCGCGATGATCGGGTCCGTGCGGTCGCCCATGACCTTGTCCCGGCCGCCTTCGAGCAGGTTGTAGGTGAGGACCCGCATTTCTTGTCGGCGCGGGAGGGCTCGTATACCATCGCCCGCGCGATGCTCGTTGATTACCACATGCACACACCGTTGTGCAAGCACGCCGTCGGGGAGCCGGAGGATTACGTGCGCCGGGCCCTCGAGCGCGGGATCGACGAAATCGGCTTCTCCGACCACTCGCCGATGCCGCCCCACTACGACCCGAACTTCCGCATGACCGTCGAGGAGTACCCGGAGTACATCGAGAGGGTGATGCGCGCGCGGCGGGCGTTCCCGGACTTTCCGATCAAGCTCGGGCTCGAGGCGGACTTCCACCCGGGCACCGAGGACTTCGTCTACAACGTCACGAGCGAATTCGATTTCGACTACATCATCGGTTCGGTGCACTACATCGGCGACTGGGGCTTCGACAACCCGGAGAACATCCACCGGTACAGGAACGACCGGATGTACGAGACCTACGAGGAGTATTTCGATCTCGTCGCGCGCGCGGCGAAGAGCGGGCTCTTCGACATCCTCGGGCACATCGACGTGATCAAGAAGTTCGGGCACCGGCCCGACCGGTCCGTCGACGGCCTGCTGCGGCGGGCGCTCGAGGCCGTGAAGGAGGCCCGCATGGCGGTCGAGGTCAACACGAGCGGGCTGCGCGTCCCCGCGAAGGAGATCTACCCGAGCCGGCGGCTCCTCGAGATCGCGCGCGAGCTCGGCGTGCCGGTCACGCTCGGGTCGGACGCGCACCGTCCGAACCACGTCGGCGAGGATTTCGACGGCGCGGTCGCGCTCCTCAGGTCGGTCGGCTACACGCACGTCAACCGGTACGCGGGCCGGAAGGCCGAGGCGGTGCCGCTGTGACCGGCCCGGGCGGGCAGGAGCGGCGCAAGTTCCCGCGCGTGCACAAGCGCGTGATGTTGCGGTTCCAGTGCGTGGCGCCGGAGCTGCTGCGCGACAAGGCGCTCCAGGTCGGGATCATCATGGACATCTCGAAGGGCGGCCTCGTCCTGCGTTCGCCGCGCACCTACCTTCCGGGGGCGATCATCGAGCTGCACATGCCGAACACCGAGGTCGGGCCCGCGCGGCTCTTTTACATGCGCGTCGTCTGGCAGCGGCGCACGGAGAGCGTGACGCAGTTCGACATCGCGGGCGCGTTCGTGCGGTACACGGTGTCCGCGGAGCCGGTGAAGAAGAAGACCGGCCGGGCGGCCGGGGAGACGCGGCGTTTCGAGGCGGCGACGCTCGGGCCGCCGACCGGCCAGACCGTGCGGCGCGTCGCGTCCTCGGGCGAGGGGAGCGACCGGCGCAAGCACGCGCGCTGGCAGGAGCGCATCTACCTCAAGTACCGCTGCGTGTCCAAGGGGCCGTTCAACGAGTACGAGGACCGCGTGGGGCTGATGCTCGATTTCTCGCGCGGAGGGTTCGTGTTCGCGGGCCTGCGCGACTATCCCGTCGGCAGCGTGATGGAGGTGAAGTTCCCGCAGACGCCGCTGGGCGCGCCGCGCACGATCCACGCGCGCGTGGTGCGCACGCGCGGGCACGAGAAGCCGGGGCAGCACCAGGTCGCCTGCGCGTTCGTGGCCGAGAAAACTTGATCTGCAAGGCGCGTATTGCGGAGATAATCGGGACGATGGGCGACACCAAGGAGCGGCGGCGCTACCCGCGCATCGGCCGCAAGTACGGCGTGCGTTACCGCATCGTCGGGGGAAGGGACGACGCGGAGCACGTGGGCATGGTCGTCAACCTGAGCCAGGGCGGCGTCGTCATCGTCTCGAAGCGGCCGCTCGACGCGGGGACGCTCCTCCACATGGAGTTCCCGGAGTCGATCTTCGGCGGGCCGCGCACGCTCAACGGCAAGATCGTGTGGATCCACCCGCAGGACGGCGAGGTGCTCATCGGCTGCCAGTTCGTGCGGATGGGGGACACGGCGTCGCGGCCGAAACCGGGGGACATGAAGCCGGAGCCGGTCGTGGCGACGGGGCGCGAGCGGCGGCGCTTCCAGCGCTGGGAGCAGAAGCTCCACGTGAAGCTGCGGTGCGTGACGCCGGGACCGTTCGAGGAGAAGGGGGCGCGCGACGCGATGCTGCGCGACGTGTCCAAGGGCGGCGTCGAGGTCGTGACGACGCGCGAGTACGTGAAGAACCTGATCCTGGAGATGCAGTTCCCCGAGAGCGCGCTCGGGCCGGCGCAGACGTACCACGTGCGCATCCTGCGGTCGAGCGGGTGCGACAAGCCGGGCCAGTTCGCGCTCGGGTGCGCCTTCGTGAAGGTCATGAAGTCGTCGCGCTGAGCGGGAGGACGCATGCCGCAGCCACGAAAGCCGGGAGACGACGCCGCGGCCCAGACGCTCCAGGCCGAGATCGCCGAGCTCCAGAAGAGGTTCAAGGCGGCGCAGGAGGACCTCGAGCGGCTCCAGGGGATCGAGGAGGACTTCACCGCGGCGCAGGAGGAGCTCGAGAAGCTCCACGACGAGCTCGCCGCCGAGCGCAAGCGCGCCGAGGAGGCGGAGAGGGGCGTCGAGGCGCTCGCCACCCTCCAGGAACGGTTCGACATGGGCCAGGCGGAGGCGCGCAAGCTGAAGAGCGACTCGATCAAGCTCGCGAAGGACCGCGCCCGGAGCGAGAAGGAGCTGGAGACGTTCTCGCGGGACGTCGAGAAGCTCCAGGAGCAGCTCGCGAAAGAGCGCGACAAGGCCAAGGAGGCCGCGCAGGGCGGGGTGGCGGCCCTCGAGCAGCTCGAGGAGACGAGGCGGGAGGCCGAGGAGCTGCGCGCGCAGGTGGAGAAGGAGCGCGAGAAGTCGAAGTCGGCGCGCGAGGCGCTCCAGATCATGCACGACACGGAGATCCGCAAGATCCGGCAGGATGCGCAGCGGTCGCGGCAGGAGGAGACGAGGTCGTCGGAGGAGCTGTCGGCCGCGAAGGCGGAGGCCGAGCGGCTGCGCGCGGAGCTCGTTGAGGAGCAGCGCAAGTCGAAGCAGGCGGCGCAGGGCGCGGTGACCGCGCTCGCGAAGGTCGAGGACAAGCACCGCGAGGTGACGAAACTGCGCGAGCGGTCGCAGGAGACCGAGGCCGTGAAGTCGGAGCTCGGGAAGGTGCTGCGCCAGGTCGCCGTCGAGCACGAGAAGTCGAAGGCGGAGATCGAGGGGCTGCGCGCGCAGGTGGACGCGTCGGACCGCGACATGCGGAAGCTGCGGGCGGACCTCGACAAGGCGCGCGCGGACGGCGCGGCGGCGGAGAAGGAGCTGTCGAAGTCGCGCGCGGAGGCGTCGCGGCTCGGGCGCGAGGAGGCGCGGCTCCTGAAGAAGCTGAAGTCGAACGCGGCGGTGCTGGCGCTGAAGAAGCGTCTGCGCGACGAGCGGCGCGAGGCGGCGAAGCGGCTGGCGGAGCTGAGGAGGAAGGCGGCCGCGCTCGGGGCGGCGTTCGCGAAGTCGAAGCGCGAGGCGGGGAGCGCGCGCGCGCAGGCGGGGCGGCTCGGGGAACGGCTCAAGCACGAGGAGGCGCGGGCGGAGCGGGCGGAGGCGGAGCTCGCGGTGCCGAAACGGGCGCAGGCGGCCGCTCGGGAGGTCGCGCGGCAGATGAAGGCGGCGCTCGCGTCCGTCGTCGCGGCGCGCGAGCTGGAGGGGCTCCTGGGGCGGCTGGTGCGCCGGCTGTCGGGCAAGAAATAGGCTCAACCGGCGTCTAAATCCTTGTCGTTATATAGCGGGAGGTATTGAGTTGTGAGCACCGCCGTGCAGAGCGACAGTTCATCGAAGGAAACGAACCGGCGGTTCTTCGAGCGGCTGCCGCAGCACTCGGTGCTGCGCGTCCTCGACCCGCAGGATCCGTCGACCGACCAGTTCGCGATCCTGATGGACATCAGCCGCAGCGGCGTGCGGCTGGAGGTGGCGCGGACGTTCGCGACGGGCGCGCTCGTCACGCTCTACCTGCCGAAGACGCAGTTCGGCCCGCCGCGGAAGATGAACGCGCGCGTGATGTGGGCCGGGCTGTCGACGGAGACGGTCGGCTGGCACCAGGTGGGGTGCCGCTTCGCCCGTTGAAGCGGGCGAACGCGTCCGGTCGGGTGCGTGACCGGCGTCGCGAAACGTGCTATCGTCGCGCGCGATGGGCGTGATCCGCGTTCTCGCGCCGGATGTCGTCAACAAGATCGCCGCCGGCGAGGTCATCGAGCGGCCCGCGTCCGTCGTCAAGGAGCTCGTCGAAAACGCGCTCGACGCCGGGGCGACGCGCGTCTCGGTCGAGGTGGAGGAGGGCGGCCGCCGCTTCGTCCGCGTGACGGACGACGGGTGCGGGATCGCGCCGGACGACCTGGCCGCCGCCTTCGCGCCGCACGCGACGAGCAAGCTCGCGACGGCGGACGACCTCTTCCGCGTCCGCACGTTCGGGTTCCGCGGCGAGGCGCTCGCGTCGATCGGCGCGGTGGCCAAGGCGCGCGTCGTGAGCCACCCGCGCGGCGCGCCCGAGGGCGCCGAGGTCACGATGGAGGGCGGAGCGCTCGGCGCGACGAAGCCGGCCGCGCACGCGGAGGGGACGACGATCGAGGTGCGCACCCTCTTCTACGCGATCCCCGCGCGGCGGAAGTTCCTGCGCTCGCCCGAGCTGGAACTGGAGCACGTGGAGGAGGCGGTCGACCGCTTCGCGCTGGCGCACCCGAGGGTGCGCTTCGAGCTCGTCGCCGACGGATCCGCGCGGCGCACGCTCGCCCCCGCCCCGGACGTGAAGTCGCGCGTCGGGGCGCTCTTCGACCGCGAGATCATGGAGTCGCTCATCGAGGTGCGGAGCGACCTCCCGCCCGCGGCGTTCACGGCCTACCTCACGCCGCCGAAGTTCGCGCGACTCTCGATGCGCGGGCAGTTCGTCTACCTGAACGGGCGCTTCATCCGCGACCGCGTGCTCTCGCGCGCGATCAACGAGGCGTACCGCGAAACGCTGCCGCACGGCCGGTACCCGATCGTCTTCGTCTTCCTCGACGTGCCGCCGGCCGAGGTGGACGTGAACGTGCACCCGACGAAGATCGAGGTGCGCTTCCGGAGCGTGTGGAAGCTCCACGACGTGCTCGTCGGGGCGATGCGCGCGCAGCTCCTCAAGCGCGAGCTCGCGCCTCGGATCCCGCCCGAGGCGCTGGCGGCCGCGCCCGCCGCGATGCCGTCGGCCTACCGCGAGATCGTCGACTTCTTCACGCGCGGGACGGCCCCGGCCGCGGCGGTCGCCGAGCCGGTCGCCGAGGCTCCGCCGCTCGTGCGGACGGGACGCCGCTGCTTCCAGCTCCACGACCGGTACATCGTCGAGGAGGTCGGGGACGGCATCCGGATCGTCGATCAGCACGCGCTCCACGAGCGGGTGCTCCTCGAGGAGCTCAGGCGGCAGTACGCGTCGAGCGACATGGCGCGGCAGCGCCTCCTGCTGCCGGCGATCGTCGAGGTGTCGGACCGCGACCGCGCGCGGCTCGACGAGCACCGCGAGCTCGTGGCGTCGCTCGGACTCGAGCTCGAGGAGTTCGGGCCGTCCAGCGTGGCCGTGCGGGCGATCCCCGCGGTCGTCTCGGACGCGGACCCGTCGGCCTTCGTGCGCGACTTCCTCGAGATGGCGCGCGAGCACGGCGAGAGCGAGGCGAAGCACGGGCACGCGATGCCGATCCTCGACCGCGCGATCGAGTTCCTGTCGTGCCGCGCGGCGGTGAAGTTCGGCCGCCGCCTCGAGCCGGAGGAGATCGAGCGGCTGCTGGCCGACGGCCGCGGCCTCGACTTCTCCCAGACGTGCGCGCACGGCCGGCCGACGGCGATCAAGCTGACCCTGGAGGACCTGGAGCGGTTCTTCAAGCGCAAGGGCCCATGAGCGAATTCCAGAAGCTCGACCTCGGGGACGGCATGCGGCTCTTCGTCCATCCCACGACGAAGTTCAAGACGGTCTCGGTCCGCGCGTACGTGCACCGGCCCCTCGCCGCGGAGCCGACCGGGACGTCGCTCCTGTCGAGCGTGCTCGCGCGCGGGTGCCGGCGCACGCCGACGATGCGGGCGATCACGGTCTTCCTCGAGGACCTTTACGGCGCGACGTGCGGATCGAGCGTCTTCAAGATGGGCGAGCAGCAGGTGCTGGCGTTCTCGGTGGAGACGATCAGCGACCGGTACACGCCGCGCAAGATCGGCGCCGTGCGGAAGGCGGTCGAATTCCTCGGCCGGCTGATGGCGCAGCCGGTCCTCGAGAAGGGCGGCTTCCGCCCGGAATTCGTGGCGCAGGAGAAGGAGAACCTGCGGCGCGCGATCGAGGGGCTCGTCAACGACCGCGGGGCGTACGCCTACGAACGGTGCCTCGCCGCGATGTGTCCGGACGAGCCGTTCGGCATCTACGAGTACGGGCGCGTCGAGGACATCGCGGCGATCACTCCGAAGTCGCTCCGCGAACTCCACGTGCGCGCGCTGGCGTCATCGCCGGTGGACGTCTTCGTCGTCGGCGACGTGTCGCCGCCGCGCCTGGCGTCGATGGTGTCGGGCGCGATGCGCCTTCGCCGCAACGGGGTCGCCGAGCCGCCGGCCC
>Ga0187893_10003579_pt1 | contig 31217 bp, 22 predicted proteins | sample MA1701074metaG_FD_139574 | JGI IMG/M metagenome (GOLD analysis project Ga0187893, IMG submission 139574) | White microbial mat communities from a basaltic lava cave in the Kipuka Kanohina Cave System on the Island of Hawaii, USA - MA170107-4 metaG ...
CTCTCCGCAGAATATCTCCGCCGACGGTCGGGTGGATTTTCATCTTGGCAAACTCGGCTTCCGTCAACTTACCGGGCTTGTTCAAGATGTATTCAGGTACCGCAAGCTTACCGATGTCATGCAACAAAGCCCCCGCAAAAAGTGCCTGGCGCTCGGCGGAACTAACATCGAATAAGACGCCCATTTCGGTTGCGTAAATTTGGGTACGGCGCACGTGACCATGGGTGGTCTGATCTTTAGCATCGATCGCAATGGCCAGCGATTCGATGGTATTCATGTGAATGTTGGCCATTTCCTCGATATGGCGACGCTGCTCTGCTTCAGCGCGCTTGACCTCGCTCAACCGCTTTTCGTTGAAGCGATAAAGCAGGTGGACCAGCACCATGATGTGCAGGCCTAGAAATATGAAGGGAATTCCGGCCCCCTTTATTGCAGAGTAGAAGAGCACGGCGGCGGCCGCACCAGCCAGATGCGTGGTCAGGGTCCAGACAATACTCTCTTGAGACGGCATGATCTGAGGTTGGCCGGCATCGGTGCTCAGAAACCAAACCGTTGCGGGAGTGCTGAGAAAATATTGAAGCACTGCGAGGGTCGATAGCGGAACCAGGAAGATGTTGAGCGGCAAACCACTTTGTGCTCCAAGAGTGTCGGAACCGGCGAAGAAGTCGACCAGGAAGCCATAAAATGAGGCCGAGATAAAAGTGGAGAAGACGGCCATGGCTGTGGTGAAGATTAGTTCGCGTTTGGTAGCCAGCCGGTAGGCCGACAAGAACCCAACAATTCCTGAAAGCAGCGTCGCTGGGCCCACGGTATCGGCGGGCTCAATGGCGTAAAGCATCACTGCCAGAAAAACAAAGGCATCGGCGGCTGATTTGCGTGACTGTCGGACTCCGTCCGAGGTGGTAACCGTGATCGTGAAGTGGCTGGCTCCAAGGGTCAAAACCAAAAGAACCAACCAGCTGCCAAGACCCGTGAGACTAAACAGCGGCATGCTCGCGGTAGAGATGACGGCCCCGACCAGGATCACTGCTGCCACGGTCGATAAGCCGATCAGGAGCAATGTTCCTTTAAGTTTTGTCCCCAGCAGCATATGGTGTCTTGTTTCTTACACTCAAAACGAGGAACGACTCGAAGAGCTATCTCAAGGTGTGAACTACTGAAACCGGGCCCCTGGTGCTTGACGGTTGAAACTTCTGGACGCTGTATGAGGTTGTTGGCGAAACGCCAACAGTGTTTGACGCCGAGGGTAACTATAGCCTTTGGGGCGGAACTGAGTCAAGCGTTTAAGTTTAGGACCGGAGTGGGCCTGGAAACTGAGTCTAAAGGGTCGATTTTGCTCGAAATTATTGTGTTTTTGGCGGATCGACCATCGCGCCCAAACGGCCTGCTTTCCGGGTTGGGTTTTGGCCAGATGTGCGGCCCTCAAGCGGGCTCGAAAAGCGTTTCAGGAAAGTAACTGGCGCCGCAGGGCTTTCGGGTCAGTTACCGGGGCCTGGCAGGAGCGCTGTTGGCAAACGTAAGCCGTGGGCTTCCCATCCACTAATGGGCGATTACTGGCCAGCGGTATAAATTCGCGGGTTCGGGAATCCGCAACCTGGGACACAGTGATGATCTTATTAGGCAGGTAGTGCTTCCAAATCTCTTCCAACAGTTTTTCCTCGGCTTCAATATCATCCACAATCACAACAATCTCCTTTGGCTGTGAAAAGTGGAAATCAATGACGCCAAGAGCTCGTCCAAAACCAGTCGGATAGCGGCGGGCGGACTGAGAAACCTGCCGCAGTACGGTCAGTGCTCGTCGTTCGAAATCAGAGTTACCTGTGAAGTGGGCGATTCGTAAGAGCACCTCGGCGGCCACGGAGTTTCCCGAGGGCGTAGCGTTATCAAAGTAGTCTTTCGCGCGAACGATCAATTGTTCATGGCTTTGGCCAGTGAAAAAGAAACCGCCTTCGGTTTCATCCCAGAATTCCTCAACCATTTTTTTAGTAAGTTGCAGAGCCTCTTCAAACCAACGCAGTTCACCACTCGTTTCATAGAGGGTTAACAACCCGTCTACCAGGAAGGCATAGTCTTCCAGGTAAGCATTGAACCTGGCCCGGCCATCCTTCCAAGTTCTCAATAACAGATCGTCTCGGCGCAGTTCGGCTAAAATAAAACTGGCATTGCGCCTGGCCGTCTCCAGGTATTCGGGTTTCCTGAGAATCGCCCCGGCCAGGCTGAAGCTCGTCAACATCAGGCCATTCCAGGCGGTCAGGATCTTCTCGTCGCGATCTGGTTTCACTCGTTTTTCACGCTCACTAAAGAGCAAGTTTTTACCTCGCTCTATCACCTCACTCAATCGCTGCGAAGAGACATTTCTTGCCGCGGCCACCTCATCTATCGAGCTGGTTATATTGAGAATGTTCTGGCCTTCAAAATTCCCTTCAGTGGTCAGGTTGTAATAAGCACTGAAAAGATCGGCCTCTTCTTTTCCCAGCAGTTGTTCTACTTCGGCCATAGTCCAGACAAAGAATTTGCCCTCATGCCCCTCAGAATCGGCGTCCTGGCTCGAATAAAACCCGCCAAGCTCATTGGTCATTTCGCGTAAGACATACTTCAAAATGCCTTCCGCAACTTCGCGGGCCCAGTTTTCGCCCGATGCCTGGAAGTAATGCAAGTAAAGGCGCGATAAGAGAGCGTTGTCGTAAAGCATTTTCTCGAAATGTGGAACCAGCCACCGGGCATCTGTCGAGTAACGGTGAAAACCACCCCCGAGCTGGTCGTAGATTCCGCCATTGGCCATTTTGCGGCACGTATGAGCCACGATCTCGAGCGCTTCGTTGTTCTTCGTACGGTGAAATGTGCGCAACAAGAATTCCAGGGCCATGGCCGGCGGAAACTTTGGCGCGCCGCCAAAGCCTCCTTCGACCCGATCAAAGTTCTTCACTAATCCCTGATAGGCGGTGGCCAGCACTTCGGTAGTGAGCAGGTCTTCTTTGGCGTCGCCACCGCTGACTCTCCGGAGTTCACTCAGCAGCGAACTGGTCGTGTTGCTTATATCGTCCCGTCTCTCGCGAAAGGCTTCGGCAACGCTCAGCAACACTCGGGGAAAGCCCGGCATGTTGTACCGGTCCTCGGGTGGGAAATACGTGCCCCCGTAAAATGGAATTCCTTCGGGCGTTAAAAAAACTGTCATGGGCCAGCCGCCGTGATGGGTCATCATCTGCACGGCATTCATATAGATCTGGTCAAGATCGGGACGCTCTTCGCGATCAACTTTAATATTTATGAAGTTCTCATTCATCAAGCGCGCGATCGCCTCGTTCTCGAAAGACTCATGAGCCATGACGTGGCACCAGTGACAAGCAGAATAGCCAATACTTAAAAGGATCGGTTTGTTCTCCTGTCTGGCCCGCGTCAGAGCCTCTTCACCCCAGGGATACCAGTCCACCGGATTGTCGGCATGCTGCAAAAGATAAGGGCTGGTCTCGTTTCCAAGTCGATTCTTGCCTGCTGACGCGGCACTGACACCTTCTTTTTGTTTCATGGTTAATCTATTCTACAGTATAAAGCGGTGGTCTAAAGTATGAGGTGAAGCAGTCATACACCCGGATGGCAAACTCGAGGACAAGAAATGGAACGCGATAGTCTGGAGATGGACGTTGTTTTTGTTGGGGCCGGGCCTGCCAACCTGAGCGGCGCGTTGCACCTGGCTCAGCTTGTAAAGCAGCACAATCAGGAGGTAGCAGCGGGAAAGTCGGGAAAAGCCCTGGGTGAAATTGAGATTGCGGTAATCGAAAAAGGCTCGGCAGTTGGAGCGCATATCTTGTCGGGAGCGGTGATGGATCCAATCGGACTGGCCGAACTTATTCCCGACTTCCGGGAGCAGGGAGCGCCGCTGGAAGCCCCGGTGAACGAAGATTATTTCCTCTACCTGACCAAATCAAGGGCCATCCGTTCACCCATCACTCCGCCACCCTTGAAGAACCATGGCTATTACATCGTGTCTCTAAACCGGCTAACTGCGTGGTTAGGTGAAAAATGTGAAGAGGCAGGCGTAAACATTTTTCCGGAGTTTCCCGGAGCGGAACTGCTCTATGACGAAAACGACTGCGTTGTTGGTGTTCGCACCGGCGACAAGGGAATCGATAAGTCCGGAAAGCGGAAAAGTAACTTTGAGCCTGGGGTGGATTTGCGCGCCAAGATCACAGTGCTTGGTGAAGGAGCACGCGGCTCGCTGACCAAACAGATTACCCAGCGTCTGGGGCTGGATAGAGGCCGAGAACCACAAGTCTACAGCTTGGGAGTTAAGGAACTGTGGGAGTTGCCCGATGATCGCTATCCCGCGGGCCGGGTCACGCACACTCTTGGTTTTCCTTCGGACTCGCGCACCTATGGCGGTGGTTGGATCTATGGGATGCAGAATCGCATTCTGAATCTTGGTTATGTAACAGGGCTCGATTACCAGGATCCACTCATCGATCCGCATGCGGAGTTTCAGCGCTTTAAAACCCACCCCTTTATTGCAAAGTTACTGGCTGGCGGAAAGATGATTCGTTACGGAGCAAAAACAATCGCTGCTGGCGGCTATTTCGCAATGCCCAGAATGTTCGGTGACGGCTTCCTGCTGGTAGGGGACTGTGCCGGATTGCTTAACTCGCAGCGACTCAAAGGAATTCATTCGGCAATCAAGAGCGGCATGCTGGCGGCGAAGACCATCTTTGAGGCCTTGGTGGCCGGCGATTTTTCAGCTAACCAACTCAGCAGGTATGAGACAGTCGTCAACAACAGCTGGATTATTCCCGAGTTGCGAAAGGTCAGGAACTTCCATGCAGCTTTCCGAAATGGTCGCTGGCTTGGATTATTAAATGCTGGCTTACAGTTCGTGACGGGAGGACGCGCTTGGGGCCTACTGGATCGGGCCCGGGCTGAAGCTGGTCACGAAGCGATGAAAAAACTTTCAGCGTTTGGTTACCGGGGCGATGGCATACAGCAACGCTATAAGAACCTCCACTTTGATGGCACAATTACTTTTGACAAGGTAACGGACGTCTATCATGCTGCTGTGGGTCATGACGAAGATCAACCGGTCCACTTGCACGTATTGGATACGAATATTTGCGCCACGCGCTGTGCTGAGGAGTTTGCCAACCCTTGCCAGCGTTTTTGTCCCGCAGCGGTCTACGAGATGGTTGATGGCGGTAACGGTCAGAGGCGGCTGCAGATTAATTTCTCCAACTGCGTGCACTGTAAGACCTGCGACATCATGGACCCCTACCAGATTATTAACTGGGTGACACCTGAGGGTGGCGGCGGTCCGGATTACAAGGGTATGTAGACAGGCTTTGAGACCTGGTCGGAGAGGGGTAAGCTGGATCTGGAGTTTGTTCGAGTGAGCGGAGGGTCGGGTCAGTCGTTAGTCGCCAAATCCTTCTCGTTTTCCTTGATATCAAAATTTACGCGACCACGGATAACTTCTTCCAGAGCTATGCGAGTAGGCTTATGTTTTTGCGCGTCAATATCGATGCGTGGGCGCGCTCCGCGCTGAAGTTGTTTGCTCCTTTTTGCGGCCAGGATAATCAACCGATATTTCGAGTCGATCTCCGGCGCCTGATTTTCTAAAGCGTTCTCAACTTCTGCAGCTGGTGTCGGCGTCATTGCTGGTCTTTTGGCTCCTGGGTTGGCACGAAGTGGGCAAGCAGGATGCTTGCAAACTGACAGTTTGCTTTATTTACTTGCTATTAGGCAAGTTCCCAGCTGCTTCTAGGCAAGTTCCCAGCTGCTTCTAGGCAAGTTCCCAGCTGCTTCTAACCGGTCAATCCCCTGAAAAATTCGATCATTCAAAAGCAAGAAAGCCTCGGAGTACGTTTTCCACCAGGCTTTCCTGCCGCTTGCACCTAGCCTGCTCGGCCAGGACGATGGCCGCCAACTGGGCGGCTGCCCGCTCCAACTCGTCATTGATGATCACATAGTCGAACTTTGAATATTCTTTCAATTCTTCAGGGGCTTTTTTTAGGCGAACCTGTAGCTCGGCGGCGGAATCAGTGCCTCTGGCAACCAGGCGTTGGCGAAGAGTCTCAATTGAGGGTGGCAAAATGAAAACGCTAACTGCATCCAGCCTTAGCTGCCGAATACTGGCTGCCCCCTGTACATCGACTTCGACGACAATGTCACGTCCAGCGCTGGTTTCTTCCAGAACCTGCTTCAAGGCCGTGCCATATAACTTGCCATGCACACTTGCGTGTTCCAAGAATTCGTTGGCCGCGACCATTTCTTCAAAATCTTTAGTCGAAACAAAGAAATACTCCCGGCCATGAACTTCACCGGGGCGTGGAGCCCGGGTGGTATACGACACAGAGTAACTAAGGCTGGGAACCAGACTCAGCAGACACCTGATCAAGGTGCCCTTGCCCCCACCCGAAGGAGAACTGACGACGAATAGCGTACCCGGCGATGCCGGTTGACTGCTGGTCATCCGGATTTTCTCATTCAACGTTTTGGACTTGCTCTCTGAGCTTTTCGACCTCAGCCTTGATTCCGATTCCCGCCTCTTTGATCGAAAGATCCGTTGACTTTGAGAGTGTGGTGTTAGCCTCGCGATTCAATTCCTGCAAGAGAAAATCCAGCATCTTTCCCACTTCGCCTTCCGACTCCAGCGCTTCACTGAATTGCGCCAGGTGGCTACGCAGGCGGACCATTTCTTCGCTGACATCACTGCGGTCGGCCAGATAAGCGACCTCCTGCGCCAACCTCGCCGGATCGACATCCACCAGCTGTCCATCTCGATTAAGTATTTCGGCAATCCGTTTTTGCAACCGACTGCGGTAGGAATCGACTAACGACTCGGCTGCTGCTTCAATCTTAGGAACCAGGGTTTCGATCTTTTCCAAACGCTCGCGCATCTCCTGTCGTAAAGTCGCGCCTTCCTGCTCGCGCATCCGCTCGAGCTCATCAAGTGCCTGGTCCAGAGCCTGCTCGACACCAGCTTGCATCTGGGCAGAAAGGCCATCGCGCGCTGGCTGTAACGCTCCGGGAACTCTGGCCAGGACGTTTAGATCAAGCTCTCCGCCGACAGAAAATTCCTGCTGCATTTCTCTGAGCGCCTTAACGTATCCGGAAATCAGTGGGCGATTGAGTTCGTAGGCAACCTGGGAAGTGCGTTCAAAGGTGATGGTTACGTCCAAACGACCACGCGAAATGCGACTGCCGATCCGCCGTTTTATCCCGGGCTCAAGGGCGGCCAGTTCAGAGCTTAGACGCAGGTGAATATCCAGGAAACGATTGTTTACAGACTTCAAGTCAACTGCCACCACAAAATCTTCGCCGGCGACGGTGCCGCGGCCATACCCGGTCATTGATTTCATTTTGTTACCGACTAATCAGTTCTTCTTCTTCTTCCGCAAACTCCAGTTCGTACAACCGCCGGTATTGCCCATCACGCGAAAGGAGTTCTGTATGGGTGCCAGTTTCGATAATCCGACCAGCTTCCATTACCACGATCTGATCGGCTCGGCGAACTGTTGATAGACGATGTGCGATTACCAGCGTGGTACGATCACGAACCAGATTCATCAGGGCTTTCTGCACTAAGAGTTCGGATTCAGCGTCTAGCGCCGAAGTCGCTTCGTCCAGGATAAGTACCGGCGCATCTAGCAGAATGGCCCGCGCAATCGCCAGGCGCTGTCTTTGGCCACCGGAAAGGAAGAGGCCGCGTTCGCCAACGATTGTTTCGTACCCTTGTGGCATCTCTGTAATAAAGTCGTGGGCAAAGGCAATGCTGGCTGCGCGCTCGATCTCCTCCTGGGTCGCTTCGGGCTTACCATAGGAAATATTTTGGCGCACGGTATCATTAAAGAGCACGGTCTCCTGAGTTACCAGCGCGATCTGGCGCCGTAAACTCGGCAGTGTGACATCGCGCAAGTCAATTCCATCCCAGTAAACACCACCCGAAGTGGGATCGTGAAATCGGGGCAGGAGCTTCGTGAGCGTTGACTTCCCGCCGCCAGACTCACCCACCAAGGCAACCATACTTCCCGCAGGAATTTTCAGGTTGACCTCGCTGAGTACCGGGCGGGAATCGTTGGCGTATCCAAAAGAGACGTCGCGGAGCTCGATAGCTTCGCTGAGGGGCTGCAACTCAACGGCATTTTTCTTCTCCTTCGTCTCCAGATGCTCGTCCAGAACTTCCCAAACGTGCTGGGCAGCAGCCAGCGCCTGTCCCATGCTGTTATGCAGGCGCGAAAGTTTTCGCATCGGATCATAGCAACGAAACAGAAAGAAGAGGAACGTTAGAAATTGGGCGGCATTCATCCGTCCCGCAATGATCTCCTGCTGACCGAAGAACAGCAGAAAGACTACAAAGATTACGCCCACCATCTCGATCGTAGGTGGCGCAAATCCGGAAATACTCGCGGTCCGCAAGTTTGCTCTCACGATTCGTTTTGCCACCTGCGTAAAGCGTGCTGCCTCTCGCTTTTCTGCCCGGTAGGCCTTGACAATGCCCTGGTTCGCCAAGGCTTCCTGAGCAGTGTCAGTCAGCTGCTTGTGGCCTTCCAAACTCTCGCGCGCGAGTCGTCGCAGTGAATCGCTGAAACGTGCTGTCAGCACCGCTATGATCGGAGCGATCAGAAGAGAGCCCAGGGTCAATCGCCAGCTGTAATAAAACGAGGCAGCTACAAAAGCGATCAACGTAAAGCTTTCGCGCAGCATATCGCGAAGCGTCGCCGCAATAGCTGTCTCAATCGCCGCGGCACTCGAAATCAGTCGCGAAACCAGATAATTGGTCCGATGTCGTTCAAAAAAAGTGGCTGATTGGCTCAAAAGGTGGCCGTACAACTCCCGCCGTAGTTTCAGAACCGCCGACTGACCGATGTAGGCCATCAAATAGGTCGACAAGTATTCAGCAAAACCCTTTGCTATGGAGAAGGCAATCAAAAGCAGCGAGATCGTCTTCCAGGCAGCCAGCCCGGAATCGGGAATCAATCGCTGCAGGCCAAAGAGAGTCGCGGTCCTTTCTCCGGCGCCTTGAGCGAAGGCCTGATCGAAGATTGGGACAATCAAGCCTCCAATTGCTGTTTCCAGCAATCCGACCAGCAGCATCGAAAAGGTAGCTAGCGCGAAGATCATCCAGTGAGGAGTTAGGTACTTTACCAGTCTCTGAAGATCGCGCATCAGGTTAGCGAAGCCTCTGAAGAGTTCCGGAGAGGAACGTAGAGCGGCCCGTAATATAAAAAATAACTATACTTAGCGCTACTGAGCGGCGTCAAGGAACTCTGAATCTGCGGTCGAGGAGAAGAGAAATAGGTTAAGAGGCTTTCTCATGAAAAATGTTTTATGGCAACATTGACCTTTTGAAACTCGTGCGTCAGCAGTGCATGGTAGGCTATAATCCCCCAATGGGTTTTGATATTCTCATCCTTCCCCACAGGCAAGGGTTTTGACAGAAGCACAGCTAACTAAGTACGCAGGCAAGCGACTACTAATCGTTGATGACGATGCGGACTTGCGTGTCCTGCTCGCCGGCTATTTTCGTCGCCTCGGATTTCAGGTTGAAGATCGCGAAAGCGGCTCGGATGCATTAGAGCCAGCGCTGACTGGAAAGTTCGACTGTTTCATCCTCGATGTTTCCATGCCTGGGCTCACCGGAATCGAGTTGCTCAAGCGCTTACGTGCTCGCGGGATTCTAACACCCACCCTGTTTCTCACCGCCCATGACGCGCTGGACGATAAAGTTGCCGGTTTTGAAGCTGGTGCCGATGATTACCTGGCCAAGCCCTTCAACCCGCGTGAGCTGGAGTACAGAGTCGAGGCCCTTTTGCGCCGCTCCGGAGCAACACCCCAGGTTCAGGATGGCGAGCGAATTCAGGTGGGCGATCTGGTGATTGACAAGCGCCGCCATGAGGTCAGCCGCCAGGGAGAGCGCATCGACCTGACACCGCTTGAATTTCAGATCCTTGAGCTACTTGCCTCGGAGCCTGGCCGAGCCTGGTCGCGGAATGCTCTGCTTGACCGAGTTTGGAGTACAGATTACGAAGGATACCAGCGCAACATCGATCCACACATCAACAGGCTGCGAAAAAAACTGGAAACCGACCCGAAAAACCCACGCTATGTGCTTACCGTCAGGGGGGTGGGCTACAAGCTAAACGAAGCCTGGTAGGCAGACCCCATACCGGTTAGGAGGCGGCTTTCATGTTGTGGGTCGTTGGCGTCGGACTCGTCTTGGCCTGGCTAATATTGAAATTCGGGCTACAACAGACGGGATTTGTAAACCTTCTTTTGCTTAGTGGCCTATCCCTTTTGGTAGTTCAACTTGCGGCCGAGAGACGAAATCGGTTCCGCAGGCGTTCATCCGATAAGTGACTTGACCCTCACCCCTGCCTTCGGCAACAATGCCGGGGTCTGTCGCATCAAGATTAAGAGCATTTCACGAGTCCTGAAAATAAGGCGTAAATGGCCCATCTCCCCGACCAGGCGTCGTTAGGATGCAAAAGCACTACGAAATTTAGGGAGTTAAGTCCATGACGTTGAAAGTTTTGTTGCGTAATTTTATTCCGGTTCTGCTAACAGTCCTTCTGGTCGCGGCTTTGGCGTTTGCTCAGGGTGATTCTCCCCGCCAGACCGTGGCCATCACCTACCCGCTAAACGAAACAATCAACGTCAAGTTTCGGGGCACAACGGTTCTGCCTCGGCTCACTGGCGAAGCGAAAGTGAAGCGGGCAGGTCGCCGGGGCACTCGGGTGGAGCTGAACATAGATGATTTGCCTCGCGCTTCCGAACTGGGTGGCATTTACACAACTTACCTGCTATGGGCCATTTCACCTGACGGACGGGTTGATAACCTTGGTGAAATAAAAAGAAGTGGCAGCTCGTTCGTAGATTCAAAGATCGATGTGACCACCCCGTTACAGACTTTTGCTTTGATAGTCACCGCCGAACCACACTTCCTGATGAAGGTCCCCAGTCGAATGGTTGTACTGGAAAACCTTCCCCCGCTGCGACCCGGCAACAGCCAGATTGCTACGGTAAATGTTCAATACATTGGCAACTCGAGCGACTACTTTCGCAACCCGCAGGTACCAGAAATTGCCGATCGGGATTACCGCACCACGCCTGTCTCGTTGCTGGGCGCCCGGCAGGCTGTAAACCTTGCCCGGTATGCTGGGGCCTCGCAGGATGCCGAGCAGGAGTTAAAGCAAGCACAAGAAGATCTTCAGGCTGCGGAAAACGCCTGGCGGCTGAATGAGCCAACCGCTGAGGTGGATATTCTCGCCCGTAAGGCAACCTCCTCGGGCGCCCGGGCTGAGGAAGTTGCGATTGTGAGAAGGGCTTCTCGCTTGCGCCGCGAAGAGATCCAGCGCCGTGACGAAGCCTTACGTTCGGCAGAACAGACAGCGGCCGAGGCGCAACAAGAGATCGATCGGCTTCGCGGCGACCTGGATAGTGAACGACGCGCTAGGGAATTAGCGGAACGAGACGCAGCCACGGCCAACGAACAGTTGCGTGAACAGCGGATCGAGGTGGCCCGGTTGCGCGATGAGCTTCAGGCAGTTCGGTCTGAAGGGGAAACGGCGAAAATAAATCTGGCTCGCATGGAAGGTGAAAAACGCGCCGAGCAAATGCGTCTTGAAGCTGAGCGACGCGAACAGGAGCGACGAAATGCCGAAATTGTTTTGAAGCAGTCGCTCACTAAATTTGGAACGGTGAAAGACGCCCCGAATGGATTCCAGCTGATTTTGCCCGAGTCCATTTGGACCGGGCTGCGAGCATCCAAATTGCTCGCTACCGCTGCTGCCAAGCTCGAACCTTTGGCGGCGCTGTTGGCCAGTAATCCCGATTATCAAATACTAATTGAATCATTTACGGATAATCGCGGAGATGAAGTTACCTTACAGCAACTGACACAGGAGCGTGCGCGCGTGCTCTCGGATCATTTCCAAGCGGCAGGCGTAGATCCCTCGCGAATTCAAGCAACGGGAATGGGAGCTTCCAATCCGCTCAGTCCGAATACTTCGGTTGCGGGTCGGGCACGAAACCGCCGCATTGAAATAACACTGATGCCCTTGACGCCGCGGAATACTGTCAGTAGTCAGTAGTCAGTGGTCAGTAGCAGGAGGCGGGAGGCAGGCAGCAGGAGGCAGCCAGCCGAATGCCCGTTTCTCGGAAACCTGTCCTGTGGTTAAGTGTCAAACCAGAAATAAAATGACAATTGAGAAATGACCAATGACCAATGATAAATAAGCGGGACCGCTCATAACGACCCGTCTTCCATTGGCAGCTGCCGCCGCCCTCCGACTGCTGCCTTTCCCGCCCGTGAGTTATGTCCCCACTCGACATTCTACAAGTTGTTGGCTACAGCATCGGCGCTTTGTTGCCCCTGTGGATGGCCATCCAGCTGGTCTCCATTCGCGACCGCCTCACCGATCTTGAGCGTGTCCTCTTCGCCCTGGCCCTGACGATGGCCGGGTGGCATTCCAGCAACCTCTTCATCACGCTGCACCGGCTGTTTGGCTTCAAGTTCGATCGTTGGACCGATTTGCTACGCCTTGCAGATACGGTTGCGGTCATAAGTATTACCTTTGCCTACTCCTTTCTCTTGCACGTGCATTTGCACCTCTGGGCCAGATCTCAAAACCGGGCTCTGACCAGGAACGAAAAGATCCGTGTCTATCTATCTTACGCTCCCACTCTCTTCCTGGTGCTAGCCATTCCCAGAATCTGGACAGACAGCTACGCACCAATGTTCGTCAAGCTGTCTGATTTTGTGCTGCCGTTCGCTTTTTGGATTGCCTATGTGCTGGGTCTGGTGGCCCTCACAGAGTTACTTATTGCCCGTCGCAGCCAGCATCCTGGTGAGCAAAGAATCATGCGCACCCTGGCTGCCTCGTTTGTGGGGGTCGGCGTCGTGATCATGGCCGCCCTGGCAGTTGGGGTGGGAGAGGGAACAGTCGCCGGCACGTATCTGAAAACTTTCGCAAACCTGGGCTCGCTACTGCCCTCAGTGCTGCTGGTTTACTACATTTACCGCTACCGTTATCTCGAGATAATTATTGAAGAGAGTTTGATCGTCGTTACTTTCGCATTGGTCGTGCTGACGATTTATGTTTTCGGCATTCGCACCATTGGAGATTGGATGACGCTGCGCTATGGCGTTAGGCAGGGTTTGGTCGAAGCCCTGCTAATCCTTGGCTTAACTCTCGTGGCGGCGCCCTTGCGCAGCTGGCTGCAACAACGGTTCCACAAACTCTTCGAGCGCGAGGCCGCGCTTTACCGGCAAATTGTTTCCCAAATCAGTTCTCACGCCGGTCAGTACAAACGTCTGAATCAGTTATTGCACTTTGTGGAGGAACGAACTACTGAAGCCCTGGGCTTCCGGAAAGTTCGGATTCGGGTTAGCCATCGGACCGCTGAAAATAAAACTGCCAGCCAGCCCGAGCCGAGTTGGGTCGATGAGCTAATAGAGACTTCGCGAAAAAACAACTGGATGCCGGTTGAAGATGAACCATTGCTCACCAGCCGAGGGTATCGCATTGCTTATCCTCTGCGCCGTGAAGACAAGACCACCGGAATGATGCTGGTGGATTCCGGAGCAGCGGCGCTGACCACCGACGCCCGCTCAGTCCTGGAGTTGCTCGCCAATCAAGTCGCCATTGCCATCGATGATTCGCGTCTGGTGGAAGAAAATGTAAGGCTCGAAGTCGAGCTGGCTGAGCGGGAGCGGCTGGCCACTCTTGGTCAGTTGGCGGCAACCGTTGCGCATGAGATCAAGAATCCTTTATCCGCAATCAAGTCGATTGCTCAGGTAATGCGCGAAGATGGGAGTCTAACCACTTATGAGCGTGACTTAAGCCTAATCGTGGGCGAGACCGACCGCCTCAGCAAAAGCGTCTCGCAGCTCTTAAGCTTCGCGCGCAAAGAAAGTCCTGATGAATTGCCACTGCCGGCTAATGAACTGGCACGTTCAGTAGTGGCGTTGTTTCACGCCAATGCCCGAGAGCAGGGAATTGAGCTGGACTGCCGGGTTGAGGCTGCACATGAGTTGACAGGAAAAGGTGTGGCAGCTGTTCGCGATGCGCTGTCGAATCTGCTCTTGAATGCGTTGCAGTCAACTCCAGAAGGCGGCCGGATCAGTGTTTCGGCTGAGGTGGAGGATGATTGGTTGCAGCTAATAGTCCAGGATTCCGGGCCTGGCGTACCGGAAAATTTGCGAGAGCGAATCTGGGAACCATTTTTTACTACTCGGCAGCGGGGCACTGGACTGGGACTGGCAATTGTCCGGAAACGGATGCAGGAGGCCGGCGGCAGCGCAACCCTTTCACCTCAGAACGGACCCGGAGCCCGCTTCGAGTTAAGAGTGCCGCTCCGATAACATCGCGGTTAACACTCTGTAGGGGCGGCCCTCCGTGGCCGCCCCTGGTCGTGACAAGCTCGATTTACTTTTTATTGACCGTGATTCGGTGAGGGGCGGCCCTTCCAAGAAACCGCCACCGCTAATAGGAATAAGTTTCGTGTAATTTCGTGTGATTTCGTGGATCGCATCATTTTGCGACGCAAACGATCCACGCGCATCACATGAAACTACACGAACGAGCACCAAAGCTTGTGGAGATACCAGGTGGTTTCTATAGGACATCTGCAGGCGGTAGCCTGCTGGTCAACTCCGTGGCCGCCCCTGGTCGCGACAAGCTCGATTTACTTTTTTAGTGACCTTGATTCGGCGAGGGGCGGCCACGGAGGGCCGCCCCTACAGGGCCCTTTGGCACGCAATACGCTAGAGAATTCACTGCGGAAGCTCTAAACTAACTCGCAAAGTGAGAAAAGAAGCGTTGCGTTTATTGATTGTCGACGACGAAGAAGCCTCGCGCTATGGCATGCGGCGGGCCCTTAGCACCTTTGGCTACAACATTTCCGAAGCAGGGTCGGCTGAAGCGGCGCGGGCCCTGATTAAGCAACAAGCATTTGACCTGCTGCTGCTGGATGTCAACCTGCCCGGCCTGAGTGGCCTCGAGTTTTTACGGGAAATACAAAACACAAACGGAAATGCTCCCCTGGTGATCATCATTACGGCTCATGGCTCAGAGCGGATGGCCGTGGAGGCCGTAAAAGGAGGCGCCTACGATTATCTTTCGAAACCGTTTGAGCTCGATGACTTGCGGCTGGTAATCAAGAATGCCGCCGAAACGATCGAACTGAGGCGTGAGAATTACTCTTTGCGCCGGCGGATTGAGGTCGAGCGAACTCAACGCGGTTCACTGATCGGTAATTCTCAGGCGATGCAACGGGTTCGGGGCATGATTGAAAAAGTTGCGGAGACAGATGCCACCGTACTGGTTCGTGGCGAGTCAGGAACCGGGAAAGAACTGGTAGCACGGGAGATACACGAACGAAATAGCGTCAGGCGCAGCGGCGCATTTGTGGCCGTCAATTGCGCGGCGCTGCCATCGGAGCTAATTGAGTCGGAACTCTTTGGCCATGAAAAGGGCGCTTTTACGGGAGCTGCGGGCAGGCGACAGGGCAAGTTTGAACAAGCCAATGGAGGCACCCTTTTCCTGGACGAGATCGGGGACATGAGCGCCAATGTGCAGGCCAAACTGCTGCGAGCACTCGAAGAGCGGCGCATCGAGCGCCTGGGCAGCAACGACTCGATTCCCGTCGATGTACGCATCGTCAGTGCCACTCATCGGGCCCTGGAGCAGGAGATCAGCGCCGGCAATTTTCGCGCCGACCTTTTTTACCGGCTGCAAGTCGTGACTATTGATATTGCCCCACTGAGGGAACGTCGGGAAGATATTCCGCTGCTTGCAGAAACATTTATGCGAAGCGCGGCTGAGAAGTATGAATTACCACTCCGACCCATCGGCCAGTCGGCCCTGCGCCGTCTGCTTGAATATAATTGGCCCGGCAACGTTAGAGAATTAAAGAACACGATTGATCGGGCAATCATTCTGGCGGAAGGGGACGAGCTAAGTGCACGCGATCTTCCCGACGAAGTTACTGCCGGATTGGTTAATCAAAGTGAGCAAAGCGATACTGATAACGGTGGGTTACGGGTCCCATTTACTGCCGATTTTCGTGAAGACCGAAGGGAGTTTGAGCGCCGCTACATAACCCGCTGCCTGGAACACACCCAGGGAAATGTCACCCGTGCGGCCGAGATTCTGGGAATGCACCGCCAGTCGCTGCAGCATAAACTCCGGCAGCTGGGCCTGGGCCGTCGCTATGTCTCGGTGGGGGCGGACCCGCAAGATAAATCTGACAACTGAAAGATTCCTTAAACAGAGAGGTCTTGATGAGAGCCAGTTTGGACGCCATTATCCAGCGCGAGCAAGCCGAGTATCTCGAGCGCTTGCTGCCCTCTTCAGATCCTTTGCTGGCCGAGATGGAAAGATTCGCCGCCGAGCAACGGGTACCGATCGCCGACCGGGAAGTAGCGATCTTTTTGGAGATTTCCGCACGGGCCGGCCGGGCCAAGAAGGCTCTTGAAATTGGCATGGCTATCGGCTATTCGGTGATTCATCTCGCCCGGGGTATGGGTGGCAACGGCCTCGTCGTGACAATTGAACCCGACGACAAAATGATTCGCGCTTCAGAAAACTATCTCGATCGAGCTGGCCTGCGCGCACGCGTCAGGATCGAGCGAGGCAAAGCACTCGAAGTGATGCCAAAACTACAGGAGACTTTTGATCTGGTTTTCATTGACGCTCTGAAGGAAGAGTATCTGCAGTACCTGGAGTTAGCTCTGCCGATGTTGCGCGTCAATGGTCTGGTGATCGTTGATAATCTATTGTGGGGCGGTCAGGTTGCCGGAAAAGTTCGAGCCCCGGATCAGGAAAAGTCCACTCAAGCGTTAAGGGAGTTCAACCAGCGTTTTGTCAACCATCCACAACTACGCGCTCAAATCCTTTCTATCGGCGATGGCTTAGGCTACGCCGTCAAGATTTCATAAACCTTGAACTAACAGACAGGAACCAGTCGTGGCGGACGAGCAGGAACCAGTTTACCTTCAAGCTGCCCGATGGGTAGCGACAGGTGGCATTGTCGCTTTTCGCACCGATACTTTTTACGGCCTCGGTGCGGATCCACTCAATCAGCAAGCAGTAAAGGCTATTCGGAGACTGAAAGGCAGGGACGAAGGGAAGCCGATTCTGCTGCTGATCTCGGACCCATCGCAGGTTTCAAGGTTTATCCTTTCGCCTTCGCAGCAATTTCGGGAGGTCTCGAGACGTTGCTGGCCCGGACCGCTCACAATCGTCGACCAGGCACGGCCTGAGTTACCAGTGGAACTGACCGCGGGTTCAGAGACCATCGGGTTACGTCTCCCTGATGACGAGCGCGTTTGCAAACTGGTTCGAGTTTGCGGGGGCGCCTTGACGGCCACCAGCGCAAACCTGTCTGGGGTTGCCCCGGCACGCACAGCGGCCGAGGTAAGAACTTATTTTCCTTCCGGGATTGATTTGATCATTGATGAGGGAGAAGTAACGGCAGATCAACCCTCGACCGTCCTGGACCTTTCGGGAGCGAAACCTCGAGTCGTCCGCCAAGGCGCCGTGACCCTGGCGAACTTGCAGGAGGTCCTGGGAGAGCTGTGAAAGGCGAGCCCGCAAAATCTGTAGGGGCGGCCCTCCCGTGGCCGCCCCTCGCCCCGCAACGCGTAATCGCGTGTGATTTCGTGGTTCGTTCTTTTGCTACTCAAACGAGCGATGTCCAGAAAACTGTTCAATATGCCTGGGGAGAAGTCTGTCGGAGTAAACCGTTCGACCAGCCTGCGGACCAGGCGTCAGAATAGAGCCTGGGGTGCAGCGCAGCGGAACCCCAGGAACAAGAGTGCCATCATCACGTAGCCCGTGATAACGGGCGACAGCCTGAAGCGGGATTGACGGTGGGATTTCTTAGTCACTGTCCTGCTGTCGCCCGCTGCCGCGGGCTTCGCAATCTTTATTTAAACTTAATCCTGGGGTTCCGCTTCGCTCCACCCCAGGCTATATTCTGCCGCCTGCTTCGCAGGCTCCTTACTGAGCCACCGTCAACTTGCGTACAAAGCCCCAGTCGCCGCTGGCGTCGACCTGGATGTTGCCCACGGTCTTCTTCGCCACTACCATGTTGGCCTGATACCAGAGCGGCAAGACCGGTAACTCTCGACTGACAATCTCATGTATTCGAGTGTACAAATCGCGAGCTCTGTCGCGATTGAAGGTATTGACTGCTTCTTCCAGTAGCGCATCCAGCTCTTTGTTGCTGTAGCGACTGCGGTTTCGGGCCGGCCTCTCCTGCGTCGGTATCTCTGAAGTGGCAAAAAGATCCTTATAAAAAATCGGGTCCTGGTTACCACCTACCCACTGCCCATAAGAGATCTGAAATTGACCATAACGGAGCTGGTCGAAGAGTGTATTGAGCTCAGCGGTTTCGACTGAGACCGGCACCCCCACTTCTTTCAGATAGTTTTGAATTACGCTGGCATAACTCTTGGCCGCCACACTACTGCCCGAAACTTTAAATACCACTGGTTTCCCAAACCGCATCTGTGGTCCATCGCCATCAGGATCTCTCAGCCCTGCTTCATCCAAAAGCCTTTTGGACATCGCCGGATCAAACGAATAGGTTTGGCCGGTTGTATAGGCCCAGGACTCCTCCGGCAGAATTGAGTGAGCAAGTTTTGCCTGGCCCAGCAAAAGATCCCGGATCATGCTCTCCCGATTTATCGCATAAGCAAATGCCTGTCGGACCTTAACCTGATCGAGCGGTCCCTGACTGGTGTTGAATGTCAACAGATTTACATTCGATCCATTAAACTGTAAGACTTGCAGTCTCGGATCGTCGCCGAGCAATTTGATTGCATCTGGAGATAAGCTGGTTGGCAGGGGCGCGATGTCAACACGACCGGCCCGCAACTCAGCCTGCATCGCGTTGGGATCTGAAATCACTCGCACCCGCAAGTCTTTGATGTTGGGCGCTCCTTCCCAGTAATCAGAAAAGGCCTCGAGGTCCAGTACTTGTTGCGAGCTGTCGTACGACAGAAACCTGTAAGTACCAGTTCCGAGCGGACGATCCTTTTGCGCTTCGTAGCTGTCTTTAGGGATGATGGCAACTGGGACAAGATTCGATAACAGGCCTACCCAGGGCTTAGTGAGCGTTACGATCAGGGTACGATCGTCTGGTGCCTGAACGCTGGCGATATAACTTTTCTTATTTGCTCCCGCGCCTTCAAAAAAGCTTGCCGACTTCGCGAAAGTGCTGGAAAAAACCAGATCCAAGGTGTATTTCGCATCTGCCGAGGTGAGCACTCGGCCATCATGAAACTTAACCCCATCGCGCAAAGTGAAGGTGTAAATCAGACCATCGTCGGAGCGCTGAATTGGGTCGGTCGCCAGATCACCCACGTACTCAAACTTGTCATTCTTCTTGACTAGCGAGTTGAACATCAGGGTGCGGACTCGTTCACTGGCAGCATCCACTGACGGTGATCCGATCGGGTCAATTGTTCGAATGTTGTCGCCCAGGGCAATTACAAACCGTTCACTTTGGCGCCGGCAGCCCGTCAAACTGAAAAGCAAAAAGGCTGCAACAATGACCCACAGCCCGTCGGTCCTCACTCTCTTCACTTGGTGGCACCTCCGTAACTGTAATTGAGTTTGGTGTTAAGCTGGGCTATCTCGTTTGAAAGCGCTTGCATCCGGTCGAGATCCAGCGGCAGGGGAGGCTCGACAGTCGCTTTTGCACTCGCAATGTGTTTCAGAGAACCACGCAAGCGGGCCTGGGGCAAGCGCCCGTCGCGCGCCGCGTTCAACAAAGCGTGATAACCCCGTCGGATGATTTCCGGGTGCGCACAGATCAGCAGCATGTCTTCGCCAGCGAGAAAAGCCCGCACCGCTGCATCCTCGATCGAACAGTGACGCGAGATCGCACCCATCTCCAGATCGTCTGTGACCACCAGATGCTTGTAGCCAAGTTCTTCTCGTAAGAGCTTAGTTACAATGTGGTAATTCAGTGAAGCAGGCTCGAGTAACCCACCAGTTGTGCCGCGATGAATATCAATATTAGGGAAGCCCCCATGACTTACCATCACGCAACGTACTCGGTCGTCCCGACGCTGAAATAATTCGATGTAAGGAGCAAGGTCCTGGGCGATCAAGTCATCGTGCGACAGGTGGACCACGGGCATCTCCTCGTGCGAGTCGACTTCACCAGCCCCAATGCCGGGAAAGTGCTTTAAGCAGCCCATGCACCCGGCCCCCTGGAGCCCCCGCATATAGACGGTTGTGTAGCCCAGTACTTCGCCCGGAGAGCGCCCGAACGACCGTGAATAGAGTCCGTTGGAAAGCAGATCCCGATCCTCAGTCATAATCGACATCACCGGGGCAAAGTTGATATTAAACCCGAGCATTCGGAGGACTTCACCAGTAACTCTTCCCAGAGCCCTGGCAGCAGCCAGATCCCCGTGCTGCCGAATGGTTCGGGCCGCCGGCATGGGTGTAAAAATGCGACGAAGTCGATCTACAAGACCGCCTTCCTGATCGATGCCCAACAAGGGTGGGACTTTCAGGAGCTCGCGCGCGCCGTCTAAAAGGGATCGCAGCTGCTCAGCGGTGCCCACATTGCGCCCGAAAATAATTACGCCCCCAGGTTGCACCTCATTTATTAGCTCAATAGTTTCCGGATCGAGCTCAGTGCCCGGCAGGCCAATGAAGAAAAACTGTCCGATTTGTTGTTCCAGGGGGAGGGAATTAAGTGATTCCGCAACCATTTGAAAAGTGTCTTAAGCAGGCTCCTTTTGAAGGCGTTCTTGAAAATTGATCCGCAGCCGGAACTTCTGCGCATCATAGATACCTTATGGCCTAAGTTCGTCTCGGTCAACTATCTTTGGAGTGCGGCGATGAGGCGCCGCACCCGAAAGTATTTAACTTTGCAGAATTAAGTAGTATAAGACCTGCATGCCGCGCGAAATCACGGAACAGGAGCGCGTTGTCGAGGCTGTCCGCAATCTCGATCTCACTGCCGAACTCTTCGAAGAACAGAATGGGAAGCCTAAATACGCTGGCGATCTCGAGGTAATCGTTCACGGCCGTGACTACGGACAGGGAAAACGGGTTGGTCCCTACGTCCGCCTGCTGACTTATGCTCCTCACGAAAAGGTCATGTCACAGGGCGAGTGGGGCGGCAATACCTTTTACATTGCCGTCGAGGGAGTGCTCGACGTCCTCGTGGCCGATGGCGGAGGCAAACAGCAAAAGATCAGCCAGCTACAACCAGGTACGCTGTTCGGCGAGATGGCCGTTTTAGCCGGTGTGGAGCGCAACGCAACCGTGGCGGTTCCCGAGAACGGCCAGGCCGTGGTGCTCGAAGTTACCCGTCCGGCCCTTCGATTACTCAGAAAACTACCAAAGTTTGGCCAGGCTTTGGACGAGACCTACAGGCGCCATGGCTTTGGCCGGGTCCTTGCTGATCTCGACCTGCTGGTAGAGGATCCTCATGGCGAAGACATTATTGAGCAACTGCGCCAGATGGGCCAGTTCATGGTTTATGGCAAGAACCATGTTCTCTGTGTCGAAAAAAAGCCTATAGATAAGATCATTCTCATCAAGAGCGGCTGGATTAGACGTTCAAGAGGTATTCCCTTCGATGCTGCGGCAAGCGGGATTGTCATGGGCATTGACGAGCGCATCGGCGTGGATTTTTTGGGCGCCGGCAATTGCCTCGGCCTGGAAGGCGCTGCGGGTGGTGGTTCGTGGAAATACAACGCCACGTTGATGGCCCGCAGCGAAGTGCTTGAAATTCCACTGGCATCTCTCGCGACCAAACCCGAGTTGCGCGACAAGGTGGTAGCCGCTTTCTCGGCGTTCTCAAATGCAGACGACAGGCTCCCACCAACCATCGAGGAAGTCGGCGATTTACAAGCAATGAAGTCGACTGAACTCGAGATCGCCACCGGGATCGTTGACGGGGAAAACCTGCTGGTAATGGACATGGATCTTTGTGTGCGGTGTGGAAATTGCTCGCTTGCCTGCCATAAAGTTCACGGTCAATCTCGCCTGTTGCGTCGCGGGATCAGCATTTCACGCCCGGTTCGGATCGGGGCGACCCGGACACAGGAGGTACTGATTCCACAGGTCTGCATGCACTGTAAGGATCCGGAGTGTTTGACTGGCTGTCCTACTGGAGCAATTTTCCGCGACCCTCTGGGCCATGTTGACATTGATCCGACCACTTGTATCGGTTGCTTCGATTGCGCGACGCAATGTCCTTACGATGCAATCTCGATGGTGCCACGCTCAGCCCCGGCAACACCGCTGCCCGGCTTCCTGCCCAAACTGAAGCAAGTCCTTAGTTTTAAAGTGCCACCCGTACCCGACGCGCTCGGTTCGGACGACGTCGTAGCCATCAAATGCAATCTTTGTGAGCAGACACCATTGAATCCTGCCGGCGCTAGCCGCCAGGCTTATTCATGTGAAGAAAATTGTCCTACTGGAGCGCTTGTTCGCGTCGATCCCATCAAGTACTTCAGCGAGATTGAAGCTACTCAGGGATTCGTATTTCGGGACCAAACCCACGCTGTAGGCAGAAACATCCACAAGAGCGATCCACTTGCGCGTGTTTGGCACTTAATCGGTTTGCTTCTAATCGTACTCGTTAGCGGCGCCGCCATCTGGGGCCTGGGCAAATACGGCTTTAATACCAAACTAGGCGGAACCTGGGTGACGATGCGCTGGTTGACGGGGCTGGTTGGTCTGGTTGGGGTGGCGGTCGTGATGACTTACCCACTTCGTAAGCAGATTTACCGCCGCCGCGCTGGGGCCCTGCGCTACTGGATGCTGGCCCACGTTTACATCGGGGTAGTTACGGGCCTTGTAATTCTGCTGCACTCGGGAACAAATCCGGGTGGTTGGATAACCTCGCTGCTTTATTTGAGCTTTGATGTCGTCGTGTTCTCCGGTCTATTCGGAGTGCTCTCTTACTTTGTCGCCCCTCGCATCCTAACCAGCATCGAAAGCGAGCCGCTGCTGATCGAGGATTTGATCGGGCGGCGTGGCGAGCTGCAACAGGAACTGGCGGAAACAGTGGAAAAGAGCGAGGGCTGGTTGCGTGAAGAGATTGAAGAGAAAGTTTCTAAACGTTTTGGCAGTCGTCGCTTTTTGATCCGACAAATTTTACGGCGGGAACCATTGAAGGAGCTTCTAGCGGAGGCGCGTCAGGAGTTTAAAGAACGGACTGTGAGGCTGGCTACGGCTGATGAACGGGAACTGCTGCTAACGGCGGTGGAAAAAGCTGTCACACTGCGGCGGGTTGAGGGCCTGATTCTCCTGCACCAGCTGTTAAAGCAGTGGATTCCTTTGCATGTCGTTTCCACCGCGCTAATGCTGGCGCTAATGGTCGTGCACATAATCCAGGCGATCTTGTTCGGTCTCCGATAAACCGATGGAGCAGAAAAGCAAGTTCATCATCGTCCGCGAGGATCTACTGCAGGATCCCGTGACGATAATTACTGAGGGTTTGTTGATTGGGCGGCTCAAGGAATGCGAGCTACTTCTCAATCATCCGTTTGTGTCGCGGGCTCAGGCAGGAATAAAACTTATCGACGACAACTACTATGTCTTTCCGCTGCGTGCCTCGAACCCTGTAAAACTCAATGGCAAGACTGTAGAACAAAATGAGGCCTTGGCCGCTGGTGATGTGCTCGACGTCTTGCCCTTCATTCTAGAGATCGATCTGACGGAAGACGCTCTGGTTATTAAAGTCTCTTTGCAGATTGGTATTACGCTCGAAAATATCGACGTCAGCAGTGCCAGCCTTGAAACATCAAAGCTGGAAGAGCGCCAACTTGCGGCGAAGCGATCGGCAAAAGCCCGCCCTGCTCCGCTAGCCTCAAGCAAGGCCCTGGACATCTTCTGGGACAAGCGCATTCGTGAAGCGGGAAAAATGATGCGGCACTCGCCGCTGTTTCCCCGCAGTCGGCGCAGAGCAGGAAAGGCCCAGTTTAATTGGTCTCCGACCTCCGATTTGAGGTCGCGCTGGCCTGCGTCGGTGTTTGTCTGGGGAGCAGTCCTGGTGGGGTTGTCGTCAGTGGCCGCAGCGTACTGGTATTCAAGCGCCTATGCACCGGCACCTATCGCGCTTGCCCATGCGAAATCAGAGATGGAAGCGTCGTCACCATTAGCGGCGCGATCCGTGGCTGGTTCCTGCATGTCGTGCCACTCTCTGACTACCAGGCTGGAAGCGAATTGCGCGGCCTGCCACACCACTGAAAGTTTTGTCCCAACTTTCAACTCAGCTCATAAGGAAGCCGGAATCGGCTGCATAACTTGTCATGACGAGCACCGCGGCAGCGAATTCAAGGCTGCGACGGCGGCTCTGATTGCCTGTAGTGAATGCCACCAAGACAGCAACAAGGCGACCTACAACGGTCGCACTGTAAAAACCCCGCACGGAGGGACGTGGGGCTACCCGCTGATCAACGGTCAGTGGCAGTGGGAACTGAGCGAAGCGGACTGGAGTCTGAAACAGATTCCCATCTCTCGCTTGCCTGGAGAGACGGACGAGCAATGGCGCAGTAAGCAGTTTCACGCCGTGCATGTGCAGAGGGTTCAGACAGTAGCCACATTGCCGGGAAACACACAGGGAGAATTGTCCTGCTCAAGCTGCCATAAAACTTTTGATCCAATCGACCGTGAAACCCCTCGGGCTACCTGCGGGACATGCCACAACGGCAGAATTGAAAAAGACAGTGGCCAGGTGCTCGTAGCGCGGGACAAACCCGACTGCACCTCGTGCCATTTGGAACACAGAAGAGAATTAGGAATTAGGAATTAGGATTTAGGATTTCGTCTAGCACGATCAAAATCCAAACTGCGGGTTTTGAATTTTGATCGGCTGCGGTGCTGGACGATATCCTAATTCCTAAATCCTTTTTCCCAAATTTATTCCAGCGATTTATGGCAGGGGACGCAATCGTTCGAGCCTGGAAGTTTGCCCTTTAAGGTTGGACGGGCGGCTATGGCTTTGTCGTGGCAAACATTGCAGTTCAGGTGATAGGCGACCTCGTTGGTCAATTTGGTGGGTGTGGTTTTTCCGGGGTAGGTGATCGCGGGCATCGGCGCACTGTCGTCGCCCGCTTGCAAGTGACAAACCCGACAACTTTTTACCGGCTTTGCATCAGCCGCTTCAAGCAAAGCCGTGGTCAGAATCGCCTCCCGCTCGGCGGTTTTTAGCGGTGGTTTGAGCGCTGATGCGGGTTGGTCCGTGTGATGACATTCGACACAGGTGATAGGCGCTGTGCCCTCTGGATTGTAATTCTTAAGTGAGTGGGTTTCGTGGTTAAAAGCCACCTCGCCGTACTTGTCAGATTGGCTATCTTTGCCGAGCGTGACTTCCTTGGGCTGAATCTTGCTTTCTTTCGGTATGTCCTGCGAGGAATGTACTGAGAACCCTCCGGTCGTCACCACGGTGATGCAACCCAGCGCCAGAATGATCGCGAGTAGAAGTTTCATCAAGAGGCAATCTTAAGTAGCGGCGTCCAAGGCTGTCAACGATTTTAGCTGGCTTAAGCTCGCTGCTTGCGGCTTTGCCGCCTTCCGTGCGGAAAGCCTGTGGCTTTCCGGCATCGTATTTAAGTTGGTAATCCCCCGGACGGCAGTCCGGGGATTATTCAGGTCCTTTCTACAGGCAAGCCCTGCGACTGTTTGGTAATCCCCCGGACGGCAGTCCGGGGATTATTCAGATCTTTTCTACTGCAAGCGGCAATCACCTGCATGGACCGCGTAGAGGAGACTTGAGGAGAGCCTTTCTGTTTGCTAGAAAGGATCTAAACCACCACCCACTGCCGTGGGTGGGATTCCGAGAGAAACCTGTTCCGTAGTAGAAAGGATCTGAACCACAACCCACTGCCGTGGGTGGGATTCCGAGAGAAACCTGTTTCCGTAGTAGAAAGGATCTGAAACCACCACCCACTGCCGTGGGTGGGATTCCGTGAGAAACCTGTTTCCGTAGTAGAAAGGATCTGAACCACCACCCACTGCCGTGGGTGGGATTCCGAGAGAAACCTGTTTCCGTAGTAGAAAGGATCTGAAACCACCACCCACTGCCGTGGGTGGGATTCCGTGAGAAACCTGTTTCCGTAGTTGAAAGGATCTGAAACATCCACCCACTGCCCGTGGGTGGGATTAGCCAGTTTTGAGACAACCTCCAAAGGCCTTCCACACGGAAGGCGGCCAAGCCGCAGAAAAACGGATCGCCACCCCCTCTACACTCTCCAGCAAATTTGGCTCAAAGTGGCATTCGGAAAGTGGCGCCACTGTGACAGCGTTGGCAGGCTTTAAAGTCCAGATCCCCTCCAAAGACGCGCTTCCCGTTATGACAAGTCGCACAGCTCATTCCCCGAGCCGGGAAGTGCTCGCGGGCGGAGGGTGAACTTACTTGCCGCGCCTGAGGCGCGCCGGCTGTTAGATTGTGACAACCGGAGCATTGAAGTCTTTGGCGTGGACCATGGTCGGCATGACTAAACGCGTAACGATAGGAGCGCGCGTTTGCCGGAGTGGGTGCATACCGCTTCTGGTCGTGGCAGACGCCGCACGAAGCCATTTCGCCACCAGCAAAGTTTTTGCTCGCCGGTGTGTGGCAGCTATAACACTGCCGGTGCGCTTCCAGATTGGCTGGAATTGAAAGTCCTGCCCCGCGAAGAATCGGTCGGTCATGGCAGGCAGCGCAGCCGTTCTTTGGGCGAGCGGCCGCAGTCATATGCTGGGCGTGATCAAACTTCACATTAAAGTTCTCGTCGAAACGCGCGGGAAAACTCCTCAGTGGTGGGTTGGCACCTCGAGTATCGGTATGGCAAATCAGGCACATTGGAACTGCCGGTGTCACAAACTGGGTGAGGTGGCAGTTTGAGCAGGCTTTGTGACCCGGGAACCGGGGCGTAGGCGAATTGTCGGCTGAGCGTTCATGACAGTTGGCACAGGCAATTGAGGCATGACGCGCGCTCGTATGCAAGAACTTTGAATAATCAAGTTCCGAGCCCTGGAAGAACGCCTTTGATTTTAAAACCGAGGGGAAGCTCTCGCTTCGAGACGGTTGCGGTGCTACTGGGAGCGACTTTGCCAAAGACAAGGTTGCCAAACAAAGAAAACAGAGGCCGCCCAGAACGGCCAGGACCCAGGCGAAACGAGCTGGACAACCCTGCTCATTTGATCTTGCTATCGTCTTCACTTCAGATCCTTGCGCTTTACGGGCTCCCGCCCGGCGATCAGATAGTGAGAAGCCGGTGCATCAAGCCGGCCCTTGTCAGAGGTGTGACAGTAGGTGCAAGCAAAGTTCCGGTTCTTATCAAGCGCTTCCAACTCGTTCGTCACGTCCAGTCGTAAGCCGTCTTTGTTGTGACATTCCGTGCACGAAGTTATTGGCACATCGGGTTTCAAGCCTCGCAAACTAGCAGCTTTGGTAATCTGGATGTGACAAGTAGTGCACTCAGCAATGTGCTGTTCCCGCTGATGCCGGAACTTCACGGAGATTCTTTCAGGCGCTGCGTTAACCAGAAAAGGTTTTGTAGCGAGTTTGTGGCAGCCCGCGCAATCGCTGTTGATCGGTTCCTGCGCCTTCCAATGACAGTTAAAACAGGCTTCGTGACCTAGCGGCGAAGACTTAAACGTGTCGGCCGTAGGTACAAAATTATCAACCCAGCCCGACACCGGCACCTTTGGCACTTTCTCCATCGTCGAGTGGCAGATGGTGCAATTGTTATAACTTTTCTGTTTATCGGATGGGGGCAAGACGAGCGAAACACGCTGGAGAAGCCCTGTTTCAGCTCGTTCCCAACGCCTAAAAAGCGCGATTACATCCTGGTGCTTATCGTGGGGAAATTCGATGCTGAATTGTCGCTCCGCATCCCTTTTGCGAAAGAGAAACCTTTCGTCGTCTCGAGGAGACACTTTTGTATGACACACGGTGCAGATTTCAGGCCGGGCCCCGCGAAAAAACTGCGTTCGATGACAACCTACACAGGCCTCATGGTCCGGATAGTCAGCTAGGTCGGGAAAGCCTCGAACCTTCTTCCAGTTTTCGGTAGGGCCTTTGTGACACGCATCGCAGGTTTGCCGGTGTTCGCTGGTCGTGTGAAAGAACTTTGAATAGTCTATGGAAGTTTTTGGTGCAGGTGGCCGGGCTCGGGAGCGGCGTCTTTGGCCCGAGCTGTCGTTTGAGAACGTGCACAGAACAATAAGCAAGATGGTTGCGATTCGCCAACGTTGAGATCTGGCAAAGGCGAACCGGGCCTTCGTTATCAGTCGTCGGTACCCAATAGCATCCATCAGATTATCCGTGTTGTTTACCTAAGGGCGGCGGGCGCAAGTTCACAAACTGGCAGGGGTTTTTCAACCCCTACACATTTAACATTTCGGTCCGCACGATTCGAGACTAAATAAGGCCGTTCAGTCGCCAGGTCTCCGGCTTTCACCTGAATCGGGCAGTTCCAGGTCACGCGCTGGTTGCCCAGCTCGACCGGAATGAGGCTGGAAATAAGGTAAGGGCCGGGTTCGAGATCAGTGAAGTAGGCCGTCCCGTTGCGATCGCCCATTACGGATAAGACCGGCGCCCCAGATAATTGTTCCGCTTGCTTAATCAATCGCCGCAACTGTTCCTGCCGCTGACGGTAAAACCCGTCACGAATCTTGGCGGCCAGATTCACTGTCAACCATTTTTGGGCCAGGCTGCGACTGCCAAATTCCTTTTCCCCCACAGCCAAAGCCTGCTGAAATTCCGGAACCGCTTTTGGGCCTTCAATATCATTTAAGTCGATCTCCCGACAGTAAACGGATTCACAATCATGCTCACGCAACCACTGAATCAAGGCCTGACTGGCGCCGGCACGTTTATAGAAGCAATCTCGAGTCTCAAGAGTCTGTTGCTCGATGGCCTCAATCAGAGATTTGTGCTGCTCAAGCGAACCCTTAATCAAAAAGAATCTTTTGCGAGGTAGCCCTTTGTTCGATTCGCCAACCTTAACTCTAACTCTGAGCCGAATTACCCCGGTAGGCGTCTGCGCCAGGCAGGCAAAACCTAATACCAGGGCCAAAGCGAGACTGAGAAAGGGTCGTAGCATTTTAGAGGTTTGGACTGCGTGGGAACTTCACGAATGGCAAGCGCACGCTGCGTACAAAAACCTGATCTGAGCGAATGGCTGCCGGCGGAGCAAAACCATTGGCCCCGGCAGCTGCAATGATGTCGTCCTGATCGACTCCATCCCCGCTGATGCCAATAGCTCCGGCGAGCACACCATTCTTGTATAGCGGTATGCTACCAGGAAAAATCTGGGTTCCGTTGGGCAAACCGGAAATCGGGGTGCAGGGCACGTTAGCGCCTAAAAGAGCTGCTTGAAAATTAGTTTTGATTAAGTCGAGTTGAAGTCCGACATTGAAAACACTCCATTCGGCAATGGGTCTGCTTAAAGGACCCGGCGCGGTGTTATCGATGCCGTCCGGAAAGAAGGGTCGATGAAGAAATCCTATAGCGCGATCTGAAAAAGCCACTCCGCCATCAAGTCTTAAGCCGTCGGCTGCGGCTCGATCGACGTAACTGCCGAAGCCTGCGGCCCTCAAAGCCGAGGCGGCACCGGTTCCGCTGAAAAAAGCAGCACCCCGGGCCTTTTGTACCGAGACATCGAATCCGAACACCGGCGCATCCGGCTGTCGAAAGAGGCCAAGGACCCGTCCCTCGGCATCAACCACCGCTATGCTGACGCGAGCATTGCTGCCCAAAGGTTGGCGTATTGCTGCCCGGGTGATATTGGCTTGTTGCGCCGCCTGCGAAATGATCCGATCAACGTCCGTGGCCGTCAGCGAGTTTGCCCCACCTGCCGGACTGGAAACGAAAGGAAAGAAGCGAGGGTCTGACTCGCCGCGTATTCCACCGACAATTATCGAGGTAAAAGCCGACGGTTGAGCGCCCTGGATCGGAAAAGCTGGATCGATCACACCAGGCAGACTGCCAAAAGGTATTGTGGGAGTGCTGACGGTGGAGGCAACATTGGAGTACGGCAAACGGATACCATCAACCAGGATGTTGTCGCCGCGAATCACCGCCGGAGGTTCAAAGCCGCGAACAGCGGCGCTCGCAATCAATTCTTCAAAAGGAAGATCAAAGTCGGCTGGGTCGCGATCGATTCCGTAAACGCCGTCACCTTCAATTCCTACTCCGCCCTGAGCAATCCCATCTTTGTAGATTGGCAGTCCGCCCGGATCGGCGCCGATACCAAGCGGCAAGCCCGGGATTTTTATGTCCGAACAGGGAAGTGAAGAGTACTGCACGCCAAAGAGGGGACCGGCAGAACGAAAGTTCACCGCTGGCGGAAAATGTTCCTGAATAATGAAGCCTGCCGTGCGAGTGGTGAAGGCGTTACCAGAGGTACTGAACAGCGCGGCGGTGCCCGCCTTGGATACGGCCGCGAAACGCGATAGCAGTCTGGTGCCCTCAAGTCCCACGGGAACCAGCCCGGTAACCGGATCAGGAGTCTGCAGTGGCCCGCCACCGCGGATCTGAACCAGAGTTGGTGCGCCCGTCATCCGAAATACTCCTAAGGGATTTCCCTCTCGATCCGTGACGGCCACAGTAACGGTTCTGTTCAAGGCCACCGCGGTAGAAACAGCCTGGGCAATAATGGTTCGTACTTCATCTGGGGTTAGGGTGCCCGCGGTGATGGGGTTGATTGATATTTCGGTGTCGACAGGTCCGGGGGTGGGCACAGCGCCCGGATCGTCTGGGGGGCCGCCACCGATGTGACCAATCCCCAGGCGCACGCGATTACTGGCAACGCCCTTGTAAAAAATTCGTACCAGAACATCGCCAACATCCCCGATGCCTTCCGGCAATCTGACAATCACCGCAGTGGCCCAGCTGTGTGTGGGTACCAGGCCGACGTATTCAACCGCCAGGATATGTATATTATGAGACTCGTCTTCCGCATCGGCCGTGACGGCGCTGAAGGTCTCACCATTTGCCAAACGCAGATTTCCCGCAAAGAGCATCACGCGAGTGCGTCTGTCTGGAACAAAGGCCACGGGCGCAAGCGCTGAGAAAGGCTCCTTTTTCGAAGTCACGGAATCCACGGCAATGGCTCGCGTCGAATTAACGTCGCTGAAGAGTACCGGTCGAGTGTTCTGAGCTGAGGTGGGAATTAAGCGAAGCAAGCTAGCGGCTGCGAGCAACAACAAAACAGCCAAAATCACAAAAGAAGATCGTAATGAACCTCTCATGTTGCTCAA
>Ga0187893_10003581_pt1 | contig 31197 bp, 58 predicted proteins | sample MA1701074metaG_FD_139574 | JGI IMG/M metagenome (GOLD analysis project Ga0187893, IMG submission 139574) | White microbial mat communities from a basaltic lava cave in the Kipuka Kanohina Cave System on the Island of Hawaii, USA - MA170107-4 metaG ...
CAAAGATCGCGTCCCGAAACCGGCCGATGCATTGCTCGCCGAGACAGAGCGCGTTCTCGTAGTTGCACGTCGTGAACGAGCCTATGCAAATACTATCCTCACCGAACTGTTCGATTGGGAACGTCCCGATCTGCACCGCTCGATCGCCGGAGATTGGCCCTTGTCCGAGGGGCTCATCGTGGCGCCCAATGCACACGGCGTTCTCCCCGGCACAATCGGCCGGCGACCCCGCGCTCTGCGCGCCGATGGACACGGCGCCGATTCCGGTGCACTGCGCCCCGTCGCCGATCGCGATACACACCTGGGCCGACGCCGCGCCGGCTGGACCGACGAGCACCGAGCCGGAGCCCACGCCAGGACACGTACACGAGCTGAAGTCGACGAACTCGCCGTCGCCCGTGAGCCCGGCGAACCGACTGCTCGCACCTCCAAGGATCGAGGTGTCGGCGCACAGAACTTGACATTCGTTGGCGGCCGGGAAGGGGCCGGCGTCGGCGAAGTCTTGCAGGAACGAGAGGGACAGTTGGGTAGTGTTGGGGTCGTTATTGCTGACGTCGACCCACTGGCCGCCGTCGTACTTGAGGGTCAGCGCGTAGTCTTCGTTGAGGTAGCGCGCGCCGTGCGGCGCCACGAAGACGCCTGCCTGGGTGTAGAAGCGCGCGTAGTTCGCGCTCGTGTTGACGATGACGGCGTAGTCGCCTTCGGCGGCGGACGCCTCACTGACAGTGATGTCGCAGCCGTCCGCGTCGGCGACGGTGAGCGCGATGTTGCAGAGGTGGGCACAGGCGGGGTCGAGGACCAACGTGCTGGGGTCGCCGTCGCCACTGTCGGGACACGTCGCCGTCGTCGTCTCAAAGCCGACGGAGCCGGGCGCGGGCGTCGCGCCACCGCCTCCACCACCGCCCTCGCATGAGCTGGCGAACTGCGCGAGTTTGAGCCGGCGCACGAGGTCTTTGCCCCAATTCTGTGAAGGTGGGTTCGTGTTGGGGTCGCTGAGGGAGAGGTGGAAGGTCGCGCACGGCGCGACGGTCGATGTTGGCGTCACCGTCGAGGTCGCCGTCGCGGTCGGCGTCACCGTGGGCGTGTCCGTTTGGCCTTCGGCCGTTGTCGCGACGAACCAGACGAACGCGAGCGTCAGGAGGAACCAGACGAGGAGGCCGTAGGTTGTTCGGTCGATCATGTCGAGCCCGCGCGTTCGAGGGCGCTCACGCGGCGTTCGAGCGCGGCGATTTGCGCATTCAATTGTTGGATGACGCGGCGCATCTCGGCGGGGTCGGCAGTGCGCGGCGCCGGCACGTCGATGGTCTTCGCCGTCACGGGGCGCCTCCGAGCGAGCGCACAATCGTCGCCAGCTTGGCGGCAGCGGCGGCGATCTGCGGGTCGCGGTGCGCACTCGGATGCAGGAGGTCGCGCGCCACGATTGAGCACGCGAGCGCGTAGTCGAGCCACGGGGCGAGCGCGTCGTCGGCGTCGCTCGTCAGCACGACGAGGCGGTCGAGCGGGTAGTTGAGGCCGAAGGGGTCGGGCGCGAGGACGGCGGGCGCCGACGTCGCATCGGGCGTCGGCCAGAGGTGGATAGTGAGGCCGCGCGTGTCCTCGTGTTCTTCGATGTAGGAGGTCGGGGTGCCCTCGGTCGCTTGCCACGTATGGTCGACGGCTTCCATCTCGACGAGCGTCGTGCGCGTCAGTTCGCGCGTCCCGAAGAAGGCGGCGGCGATGCGGAGTGCGCTCGCGTCCGACGCTTGGATCGCGTAGCGAGGCTCTCCGGCGGTGACGGCGATGATCGTCGCTTCGAGGCGCACGCGGTAGTCGGTGATCGCCTGGATGGCCTCGGTGTAGTAACGGTCAAGGAGGACGGCGTCGGTCGAGGCGAGGCCGAGCGTTTGCGCGAGCGTGATGATGTCGGCGCGCCCGCTCACAGGCCCTCCAACGTGAGGGCGAGATACTCGGCCGTCTCGCTCATGTAGACCACCTCAACGGGATTAGGCCCGAACAGGATCTTCGACTTCGTCGTGAGCGAACGTTCGTCCTCCTCGAAGATGTACTTCGGTTCCCATGGCTTGATGCACATGATCTGCTTGGCTGGGATGTACCAGTGGACGCCAAAGACATCGACGACGCGAAAGATTTTCATGCGAATGCCTCTTCCCAGCGATGGGCGACGTCTGCGGCAGACTCATCAAGGAAGAGACACAATTCGCCGGCCGTCCCTTGGAAGTGGCGAACGGTGACGCGCGTCTGTGGTTTCATCTCTTCGTCTTTCGCATCAAACTGCACGACGCCTTGTTCCCACGGCTGAATACAGACGACCGCCGTCGGATTGATGTAGTAGGTCTGGTGCGTGTAGAGGTCGTAGAGTTCAACTGACTTCATGCGACTTGCCCCTCGATTGCCGGCAGCGCCTCAGCGAGTGCCGCGTCGCGCCCGCGCAGCAGCAGCACGGTCTCGCAGAAGTCGAGCATCGCCGGATGATACTCGGCGGGCAATTCGATCTCGACGGTGTCGTCGCCGAGCGCGGCCGGGCGGCGCTGATCGCGGATCGTCAGGTCGATGTCGCCGCCTGCGATGGTCGGCGCTGGCCAGAGCGCGAACAGCGTTGTGCCGACGTTCGCCCACGTCGTCGGCCCGGTCGCCCGTTGCGTGCGCCACCACAACTGCCCGAACTGGTGAACGAGCTGCTGCCAGTGGACGGGCCAGAGCCGCTCCTGCGTATCGGTGACGAAGATGTCGACGATGCGCAGCGTGTCGGTCGGGTCGAGTGGGTAAAGGGCGCGCGTCGGCGTCGCCGTGAAGGTGCGTTCGCGGATCAGCGTGCCGGTGTGGCGGACGTAGAGGACTTGGGCGCGATCGAGGAGGTCGCGTACGGTTGCGCGCGGATGCGTGGAGCCCTGCTGGTCACGCACACGTCGCAGGAGGTCATCGACGAGTTGGTCGGCTAGCGCCATCGGACATCACGGTCGGATGCCACGCGCGTAGACCTGATCGTAGGCGGTCGCGACGTCGCGTTGGAGGTCGGAGCCGAGCCCGCACGTGTGGAGGATAAAGGAGACGTCGTCCTGGCCCCGGTCGGCGCGAGCGGCCATCATCACGAACTTCTCCCACGAGGTCTCTTGGGCGCGCGATTCGTTGCGCCAGTGACCGCCAACCTCGGCGCGCCCTGCATTGTATTCCTGCGACATGCGATAGCGGTAGACGTCGATGAGCACGCCCTCGCGGAGCGCGTACGTATCAATTTCGAGCGGCAGCTCGTCGGTGAGCGCGAACGTCGGTGGCCGGCGCCAGAACGTGTAGTAGATCGTCTCCAGCGTCATCGAGTAGGGGTAGAGTTCGACGCGCTTGGCGCCGGCTGTGCCGAGGTTGAGCGTGTCCGAAGGTTGGTCGGTGGCCTCGGCGACCCACCATGGGCCGTCGGCCGTGAGCTGGCGCTCGGGCGCGCTGTAGTCGAGCATGTGCGCGGAGAGCATGGTGAGGGGGCGGCGGCGCCGCGGGAAGACGAACTTGCCGATCCAGCGGGCCGTGACGTCGAGGACGTGGTAGCGGGGCAGGAGCGTGAAGCCGAGCCCCGTCGCCGTCGTCTGCGTAAACGGATTGTCGAGGGTGATGTTCGGCGCCGCGTAGGACGCGATCTGGTACCAGACGGCCGAGCCGGTCACGCGGATGTGGCGGTCGGCGATGGCGGCATTGCCACCGGCTGCGGTGATCGACGCCTGCGCCGTCGCATCGGCGACGATCGTCGTCGAGCCCTCGGTGACGTCGACCGTGCCGTCGGTGATCGCCGCCGGCAGCGTGATCGTGCCGAGCTGGCGCGACTGGCGCATGCGCGTGCGGCCGACCAACTCGGCGTAGCGCGCGTTCACCCAGCGCGCGGCCAGTTCGATGCCGATGGGACGGTCGGCGCTGACATCGACCGCCGCCAGCGCGAGCGTTGCGACGTCTTCGACGGTCGCCATCGCGGGGCTCCGCTAGTAGCTGCGGATGCGTCCCATGCCACGCCGCTTGGGCTTGGCGCGTTTCGGGAGGCCCTTGGACGCGCCCCGCGCGAACTCCTTGAGTTGGCCCTCGGACATGCCGGTCTTGGTCTTCTTGCCGGCACGCTTGCGCCCGAGTTCGGCGCCCATGAAGCCCTTTTGGGCCTTCGACTTGGCGGGCATCAGGCGCTCCGTACGTGGCCGAACGTGGCCCGCGCATCGGCGCTGGGGCGGCGGCGGGCCTCTTCGCGGCGCTTCATCGCCTCAGCGCGGAACTCGCGCTCGGGCGTCTTGCGGAGGAACTTGCGTACCTCCTCACGGCGCGTGTCACTGATATCGGCTAGGCGGACCTCGCCCCGCTTGACGGCGAGCGCCTCGTCCATCAACGACTGTTTGGGGTGCGTCGCCATCGCTATGGAGCCGGCGTCGGCGTCACGGTGAACGCGCGCCGGCAGTTGTCGGCGCCCTGACAGTTGTTCTGCGTGCGCGAGAACCAGACGTACTCGACGTCTTGTTCGGGCACGTCGGAGCCGCACGTGACGATGAAGGTGATCGCGTTGTTGATGATCGTGTTGACGGTGGCAAAGCAGGTGGTCGTCAAAGGGTAGAGCACAATGAGGTCGCCCGGCTTGATGCCGATGATCGTGCGTGTGAAGGTCGTCGGGCTCGTGCTCGCGTCGGCCTTGAACGAGCCGTAGTGGAAGGCACAGAAGTCGGACGTGCAGATGGGTGCGCGCGTGCCGGTGCGCGTCGCCGTGGCGGTTACGGTCGCTGTCGGCGTCAGCGTCGGCGTCAGCGTTGGTGTGTCGGTCTGTGCGAGCGCCGATCCGGCCGCGAGCACCGCAACGAGCACCGCGAGCATCACTCTGCGCATGAGCATCTCCCTCAGTGGGCTGAGATGGTGGGAGCCGGCCGCGTCTCACCCGAACGAGCTGTCAACACCGCGCCACGAGCCGTAGCCGGTCGCGAAGCGCTGGTACATCGTGAAGATCGCGTTCTTCGTCCACGGGTCGTCGAAGGAGTCGAAGATCGGTTGGTCACGCCAGCGGAAGTTCATGTCGTGCACGCCCTTGGCGGCGACGAGGATGATCTGGGTCAAGTTGGTCAGGTAGTGGCAGACCATCCACGAAAGGTCTTCCTCGATGAGCGCGTTCATCTCGTTGTCGGCAGTGTACGGCTTGCCGCTCGACCCCAACACTTCGCGGGTCGCGATCTTGTTGCCCGGCGTGCAGACCGCCATGACGGGGGCGAGCAGGCGCGGATTGTCGCGCTCGTCGGTCATCGTCTCGAAGCGGAGGACGGCGCCCTGGATGTAAGTAGTCGACATGCCGATATCGACCGAGGGGCGATTGCGGCGGGTAATGCCGTCGTCGCTGACGTGCGCGCCGAAGAGTGCCTCGCCGGCCGTGAAGCCTACGAAGGCGGCATCGAAGCCGTTGGTGAAGAGGTTCCAGAACTCGATGTCCTGGCGCTGGCGCGTCGCGCGCCCGCCCTCGGCGACCATCTCTTCGAGCACGCCGTACTGCTCGTCGCGCCATGCTTCCCACGTGAACTCGATCGCCTTGCCCCACGCGGTGGCGAGGTACTCTTTGGAGCCCCCGATGTCGCCCGTGTCGAGTGCGAAGAGGTCGCCCTCGGGCTTCGCCGGCATGGTGCCGATGCCGATGGCCTGGAGATCCGTCTCCGGGTTCCAGTCCATGTCGGTCACGTTGGCGACCATCGGGTATTCGAGGGGCTGTTCCTTGCCCGACTCGTAGTAGATGGTCTTCAACCCCGGCGTGAGGAGGGGAGTGATGACGCCACGAGAGACTGGTCCAGTGATGGGCATGTGCGCCTCCTAGTGCAGATGGTCAGTCGTTGAAGACGGTGACGGTGTCGAGGAGTCGGGCGCGCACGCGCCCTTGGACGGTGCCGATGGGATCGACGAGGGCGACGACGACCGCCGCCGCGTTTCCGGTGTCGTTCTCGTCGAGATACCACGCGCCGGTCGCCACGACTTGGCGCAGCGCGTACTTGGCGTAGAGGTTGGCCTGCGAGAGTGGGTGGTCGCCGTTGGCTTGGTCTTCGAGGGTCGCCTCGAACTCGATGCCAGGGACGCACGGGATGTACGAGACGGGCGTTGCAGCGACGGTGCTCGCGTCCTGCGAGGCGAAGCCGACCGCGCCCGACGTGAAGTCGTCGGCGAGTTCGGCGAAGAGGCCGAAGGCGACACCGATGGGCGCACCGGACTTCCACGATTGAGCGCCGCCTTCCACACCGTTGGTACGGATGGGGACGCTCATCATGCCGGGCGCGGTGAAGTTGTTGAGCGGGCGAACACTGTCTTCGGCAGCCATAGACGCCTCCTGCTAAGCAATTTAGCCTAGCGACTAGCAGCTAATCCACGAACACGGCCCGTCCGTAGCATGGACGTCATGCGCTGTCCAGCGATTTGCTTCGCTTGGGCTTTGGCCATCGCGCGTTGCCTTTGGTAGGGCGTCAACGAGTCGTGGAGGATGACGCCGCGCTTGGCTCCGCGCTCGCCCATCTCCTTGAGCGCGCCGTCAATGCCCTCGGACTTCATGCGGCGCTTCAGGCGGTCGAGCTGGCGCAGTTCGAGGCAGCGGTCGAGTGGGATGCGCATGAGGATGACGTCGCCGATCTTGCGCCGGCCGAGTTCGTCGCGGCAGTGCGTGCATTCGGGGTCGTCGCCCGCGACCACGACCCAACCGTCGACTTGGTGCGCCGTGATGTCGATGCCGTGCGCGGCGCTCCAGTTGCCCCAATAGTAGGCGAACTCGGGACGTGCGTTCGTCACCTTGAGATAATCAAACTTGGACGCGATCTCGTTGGCGATGTGAAGGCGGCTGATCTCGACGTGGAGGCCGCCGCTGTTGTCGAGGCCCATTTCTTCTTCGATGCGCGCAAGGCGCTCTTCGAGGTTGTCCTTGCGCTTGGCGACGACCTCGCGGCGCTTGTCGCCGGGCGGCGGCAGCGGTTCGGTGTCGGCGGGGACGAGCGCGCGACGCGGCGTGCCGCCGACCTCGACGGTCGCCTCGACCATGTCGGCGCGCGGCGAGCGCCCGCGCGCCTTCGGTGGCGCGGGTTGGCGAATGTTCATACAGCCTCCTCTTCGAACTCGGATTCCTTCATGTACTTGTCGTAGTACTCGGCAAGGGACTTCGCGCGGCCGCGCGTGAACTTGCGGATGAACTCGTCCGGCGTTTTGCCCTGGAGCTTGACGGCGGCGGCCGTCTCGGGGCCGAAGAGGTCGGTGAGCGTCATCGCGGGCTTGCCGTCGCCGCCGGGCACCCGTTCGCTGGACTGCGCAGGCGGCGTGCCCGGCTCGGTCGCCCCGGCGCGGCGGCGCAGCTCGGCCTCGACCTCGCGGGCGATGATGCGCTTCTGGTGCTCCGGCTTCCCCACGACGTAGTTGTGCGCGAGGATCAGCGAGTCCTTGTTGGCGCGGGCCTCGGGCGGGAGGTTGCCGAGGAAGGCGTCGACATCGCGCTTGATCTCGGGGTCCGAGTAGTGCGGGATTAGGCCGCGCGCCTCGACGACCTCGCGGCCGAGCGCCTCCGCCGTCTGCATGGTGGCGCCCCGGAACTGGACGAAGGCGTCTTCGAGCGGGCGCTGCGTCTGGCGCGCGATGTACTTCTGCGCTTCGAGGATTTTGCGGCCCTCGCCGCTCTCCAACATCTCGGCGAGTTGCTCCTCGGAGATGGTGGGCTCGGGCGGGGGACGCTCGACGATGACTTGGCGGCCGGCGCCGGCCTGCAACGCGTCCATGCGCCCGCTGAGGTGCGCGTTCTGCGCGATCAGATTGTCGTACTGCTCTTTGGAGAGGGTGACGGTTTCGGTGGCGGTCGGCGCGGCAGCCGGCGTCTCAGGTGCGGGCGCCGGCTTTTCGGTCGTACTCGGCTCGGGCGAAGGCATCACGATCCTCCTTGTCGATTGAGTTAGCGAGAGCGCGCAGCGCGGCGTTCGCGCCTTGCGCACGAAGAACGTCTTCCCAGCATTCTGCGCCGAGCGCGTCACCCGCGTAGGTGCCGGCTCGCCACAAAATGTCTTCTCTGAACGATTCCATGAGCGCCTTGTTCTGGCGCAAATTCATGAGCCACGCGTTGTTCATTGGAGGCCCTCGGGACCATTGATGCCAGCGCCTTGCGCGTTGGGCGGCGGCAGACCTTGGGGCGGCGGTCCCATGCCGTTGCCGGCGCCATTCACGCCTGCGCCCTGCGCGAGCATTTGCATCAACTGCGCGACCTGTTGCTCTTGCTGGACGTCGGCGCTCGCCCGATTGATCTCCTCCATCGTGAGCACGAAGGCGGCGGGGTCGCGCACTTGATCGAACGCGCGAATCGTGCGGTCGACCAACTCGCCGGCCTTGTCGACGATCATGAGCCCGGTCGCCTTCAGTTCGGGCGGCAGCATCGGGTTCGAGATGAGCGTCATCAGCTCGATGAGCTGCTTGTAGTATTGGCCCATGAATTGGGCGAGGAGCATGGCGTTCTGCTTGTCGGCGTCGCGGTTGACGGACGCCGACGACGCGGTCAGCTCAACGAGCACGCCGTCATCGAAGTCGGGGTTGCGCAGCAACTCGATGACGAGCGCGCCGTCCTCGGGGCCGAGCATGCGCACGAGGCGCTGCATGACGAGCTGGTCGTCGGCGAGCACGCGCTCTTGGTAGCGGAAGAGGCATTGCTGTACGGCGCGTGCCGTGGCGATGCGCATCTCGTCGAAGGCGGGGGTGAAGCGTTTGGAGACGTTTTGGATCGCAGAGAGCGCAGTGATGCCGGGCGTGCGCGACCCGAGCGCCGACGACCGCCCCTGCCCCAAGTCGCCGACGCCCGTGCGGCGCTCGGCGTACTGCATGAGGATGGTCTCGGCTTGGATCGCGGAGGTGTAGACGTCGGCCATCGCGAAGGCTTTAAAGTCATCGGCTGGGTTGGCGACGAGGATGACCTTGCCGGGCCACATCTCTTCGGTCTCGCTGCCGGTGCCTTCCTTGCGCACGTACACACGCGCGTTCGCGAGCAGCATGTTGAGCACGCGTTGGTTGTGGATCTCGGTCGCGCTGCGCTCGAACTCGCGAAGCATCTCGACGACGCCGAGCCCGTTGAAGAGGTGCGGGCGCGGTTGGTAGACCATCGACTCGAAGGGGCGGCGGCGGTCGTATGGGTCGGGGCGCAGCTTGCAGACGCGGCGCGAGACGCGGTCCATCGCGATGTAGAGGTCTTCGGGGATGCCGTCGTCGTCGATGTCGAAGGCGATGTAGCCTTCGAGGATCTCAGCGAGGTGGCGAGTTTCGACGCCCGTGCGCGACGTGCGGCCGAGGCGCTCGCGGGTTTGGCGCACCGACATCGAGGAGGCGAGCGCCTTCACGCCCTCGATGTCCCAGCCTTGCATCTTGGCGAGCACCGACAACTCGGACGGTGTGCGGAACGACCGCATACACAACCAACGGGCGTCTTCGAGCCACGCGGGCGCCGACCCCGGTACGATGAAGTTCTCGGGGGCGAGCGCGCGGATGCGTGGGCCGCTCGCGACGATCGCACGCCCGGTGAGCGTCTTCCGAATCTGTTCGAGCCACGGGATGTAGTAGACGCCTGTACCGAGTTGGGTGTCGTCGGCGAACGCGTGCATGACGGCGCGCCGCAGGCCCCACTCGTTCTCGGCGCCGTGGTTGGCAAGCCGTTGGAGGGCCTTGCCGTGCTTGACCCAGCGTTCGTCGACTGCGCGGGCCGTGATCGTCGGCGAGATTTGGTAGACGAGGTCGACGGCCTCGGCGTAGATGGCGTCGGCCGCGATGGCGCCGACGGGCACTTCGATGTTGGGCGCGTTCGGGATGGGCGTGTTGCGGGCTTGGTGCTCGGGCACGCCGTCGTACATGCGGAGGCAGTCGCGCCAGTTGGCCTCGATTTGGAAGCGGGAGGCGAGCGCCTCCTCGACCTCGTAGAAGAAGTAGTCGGCGACGTCGGTGACTTGCTGGTCGCTGTAGCGCCGTGCCGGTGTTGGCGGAGGGACGGCGAAGGTGTTGGCGCGTTCGGCCATTAGATGGGCGGCGCGACCTTCGCGAGTACGTCGGGCGCGGGGATGAGCGCGCGCAGCTTGGCGGCCTCGTCAGGCGTGAGCCCGCTGTGGGTCTGGCCGCGCGCGGCGACGGCAACGGCCACTGGGAGCAACAACTTGCCAATCCAGTAGCCGGCGGCGCCGAACTCGCCGAGCGGCAACGTCGGCAAGAGGACGGCGAGGAACGCCATCGTCATGGCGAGCGTCTTTTGGAAGTAGGCGGGGTCGCGCCACAGTTTGGTAAGGAGAGTGCCCATCACGCATCTTTCGAGAGGAAGCCGGCGACGACCGACAGGACGGCGATTACGAGACGGAGCCACGAGCCGACCTCGTCAGTGTCGAAGCCGGGCACGAGGATGGCGGTGGCCGTGCCGAGGCCGAGCGCCGTCGTCTTCCAGTTGGTGGGCATCACTTCCACGGATTCAGGTTGCGCGGCGGGTTGCCCCCTTTGTGCTCGGTGCGGCAGGGCGCCGTCACGATCTTGACGGAGCGGTTCGGGGCCGCCACGGTGACGGCGGCGTTGCGCACGCCTGCGCCCGCATTGCCGCCGGGCGGCGGCTTCATGCCGTAACGCGTCGATCGTTTGTAGGCCATGGGACCTCCGTAGGCGGTGCTTAGCACACGCCAGCTAAGCAGTGCTAGTTGTTCTGGCCGTCATTGGCTGACTGGATGGTGAGCGCGATCAAGCGCAGTGTCGAGGGCGTTGTCGTGTTCGCCGCATCAACCGACCCTCGCCAGATAAGCGTGTCACTCGGAGCGCACGCTCCACCACAGGTGATTGTGTTCGAGGCTTCTTGGAAATCGCCCGCCGTCGTCGAGAAGGTGAGATCGAGGTTGATCGCGGCAGGGAAGTTGGCGGCGTCGAGCGTTTGGTTGTCGGTGACGCAGAGGCACGTGAAGTCGATCGCGATCGTGCCGGCGGTGGCGGCGCCTTGCACGCCGGTCAGCGTCGCAGCGATGGGCACGCTCGCCGTCGCATTGATTGGCATGCGCATGAGGCCGCCAACGAGGCCGGCCGCGTTGTCGCCACAGATGACGTAGGGACCGGGCACGTTAGTCGTGAGCGCGCCATTCTCGGTTTTGACGCAGACGAGCGCGTCGGCCGACCACCGCGAGGCTTCCAGTGTCGTCGTGGTGTCTTGGTAAGGTTGGCACGAGGTGACGCCGGCCGTGAAGACGGGAACGCCGTCGCACCCGGAGAAGTCGGAGCCGAGCCCGCCAAGTGCTTCATCGAGGAAGGTCGGGTACGTCCAGTTGCCGGCAGTGATGATCGGGACGCCGGTCGTCGCCGACGTGTTGTCACCCGTACCGCCGCGTGCAGCCTCAATCGTGCCGGCTGAGAAGAAGGCCGTTGCCGTATCGCCACACGTCGCGCAGCCCGCCGTGTCACCCGTTGGGACGACGACGAGCGTCGTCCCGTTGCTGTAGGAGAGGAGGCCGCTTTGGTCTTGCTGCCAGAAGAGGCCCATCGGGAGCGCGGTGCGCTCTGACGTTGCGGTGTAGGTCTCGTGCCACGGGACGTGGTTGGTCAAGTTGTCGACGTCGGTGATCGCCGAGCCCGCGATGGTGACGCCCATGACGAACATGGACTCGGCGGGGCGCGCCGGTCGCGTCCCCGACGCCGTCGTGCAGTCGGTCATGTAGTGGGTGCCGGCGACGCGCGTCCAGCCGGCGTTCGCCGTCGTCGTCAGCTTGGTCAGGATGACCCAGCAGAAGTCGGCAGCGGTCGCGCCCTGCGTGGAGTAGTTGATGGAGGCAGCCGGGTCGACGATGAGGACGCCGTCGACGAAGCCGAGGCACGTGCCGGCGAAGGTGCCGGTCATGCCGACGGCGGTGCCGTGCACGCACTGGTTGTAGGCGAGGTCGGCGAAGCGCCGGCCATTGTTGCCGAAGGCGGCGTCGCGGTCTGCGTCTTCGCCGAGGAGGAATGTGCGGAGCGTGGAGAAGAAGGAGGCGTTCTCACCGGGGACCGGGTTGAACGTCGCCGGAGTCGGCGTCTGCGCGTGGGCGACACCCGCGAGCAACGCGAGCGCGACGATGAGCCGTTTCATGTTTGTCCTCGTTCGTAGCGAAGGCGCGCGGCCTCGAAGCCCTCGATGTAGCCTTGGCGTGTCGACACGATGTTCTCGACCTTCAGGAGCCGCTGGTCGAAGTTGTTCAGCGTCTTTTCGAGGTGCGTAAGCGTGCGCACGATGAGAAAGCCGACCGTCGACACGAGGATGCCGATGACCGAGGCGATGAGCGCGCCGAAGCTGAAGGTCGGGTCGAAATGCATCACACGTCGTCGTAGATTGCGTCCAAGAACGGTTGGATCGTCGTGATGGGAACCCACCTGAGGCCGGCGCCGCCCGGCGGCGGCGTCTGGGCGATGAGCTGTGTGGTGCGCTGCACATGCTCACCGAGTTCGCGGCAGCACTTGTGGAGCACGGCGGCGTCAGCGAACTCGGCAATGTTCTTGCCGGCGAAGAAGGTCTGTGGTGTTGGCACGGGCGTGGTGCCGGCGGGCGCGCCGAGCGTGTACTTGAGTCCGACGTTGTAGCCTTTGAAGATCGTTGCCATGGGCATCCTCCCGGTTAGGGTGTCACCGCGTCACAATCGATCGCGGTGAGGTCACAGCCACCGCCGAGGGTGGCGTTGAACCCGGTGTCGACATACATCGTCGGGTCGACAGCCCAGCACGAGCAGGCGCCGCCGGTGATACTACACGACTGGATGCGGCAGAGCGCGGCGTCCGAGAGGAGCCCGTTGTAGACCCACACGTCGTCAAGCTGGCCGTTCCAGAAGGCGTTCTCGGCGGCGTTCGCCCCGAGCAGGAACTTGACCGACGCATTGGTGGCGAGGTTGTCGGTGACGGCGGTCGTCGCGCTCTCGATGCCGTCGAAGGTGATCTGGAGGGTGTTGCCGGGGTTGTCGAAGCGGCAGGCGAGCGCGTGGAAGGCGTTGATGGTGAAGGCGCCGTTGGCGGTCTGATTGAAGCGCTCGGTGCCGCCGGCCTCGCGCACATGGCACACGCCGAGATCGTTCGTGCTGTCGCGGTAGAGGGAGTAGTGGATCGTGGTCGACGTCGCCTTGGTGATGCCGCGAAAGAAGGCGTCCGAGACCGCGCGCCCGAAGTAGCCCCACGAGAGCGAGCCCGAGCCGCCGAGGTTGTACTCGGTGCACGCCGTGCAGCGCAGATAGTCGAGCGAGGCGGCGACGAAGTCGCCGGCGCCCGACCCGATGACCTTGTTGATGGTGTCTTGGGAGACGGCGCCGGGCGCGACGTTCTCCAGGTCGCAGTTGGCGGCCGAGCACGCGATGGTGCCTGCGCCCTTGTTCATCTCGCCGAGATCGAGCGCGTTCTCGAACTCGTAGCAGCCGACCATGGACTGATCGCACCAGTCGACGAGCGAGACGGTGCCGATCGAGTCGGCCGCGTTCGGCGCTTCGATGGCGAAGGCGTAGTGTACTTGGCCCGTGTCGTTGAGGGTGAGCGCGCCGACGCCGCCCGTGCCGGCGACCGTGAAGCTGTTCGCGTCGAGGTCGCCGAGCACGTCGCCGAACGCGCCGTAGGCCCAGAGGGAGATGAAGTTGTTTGCCGTATTGCCGGGGCCGACGACGGTGTCGCCCATGTTGATGCCGCGCACGACTGGCGCCGTGCCGCTGTGCGTGACGCACGTGCCACCGCCGCAGAGGTCGGTCATGCAGCCCGAGACGAAGACGAAGTTGACGGGCGCCGGGCCGGGTGTGATGACCTGGAAGTCGCCCGCATCCGAGCAGCCACCGCCACTGTCACCGTTGCCGGTGAAGGTGCCGGCCTCGCCGTAACCATCGCCGTCGGCCCACCACCAACCACGATAGACTTTGCCGTTCTCGTTGGCGTCGGAACCGACGGTGAAGCCCGCACTCGTCAAGCTGCGGACGACCTGCGTACGCGCTCCCTCACTCACGTTGTACCAGCCGAACGACTCGGTCGCGGGCATATCCTCGGAACGGAAGTAGAAGTGGCCCTTGCCGAAGGCGGCGGCGGTCGAGTCGATTTGGACGCCGACCCACGAGGGCGCGAACGGCGTCGTGATCGTGCGCGGCGAGCTGCCGTCGCCCGTGTACTCGAAGGTGCCGTGGGTGGCACCGCTCTCGAACGCGAACCAGCAGTAGGTGTTGGAGTCACCGTTGACTTCGTCGGCCGTGCCGACCTCGAAGTAGTCGACGCCAACCGCTTGGATGCCGTTGGCCTCGCACTGCGGCGCTTCGAGGACCATGCCGCACGAGCTGTCGCCGACGAGTTGTGCGATACGGTAGGTCGAGTTCTCGCCCACGACGTCCGTGACTTTGAAGACCATGACGAGGCCGACGTTGGCGGTCAGCCCCGTCGGGATGCGGCGATTGTCTTGACCGTTCCCTTCGTAACACCCCTGGGAGAAGGCACTCGCCTCGCCCATGGCAACGATCAGTTCGTCGCAGCAGTAGGTGACGTCGCCCGCCGCGCAGCGTTGCGGATCGCAGAAGTCGCCTTGCGCCCACGCGAGCGCGGGCGCGAGCGCGAGCACGGCGATGAGCCGGCGCATCGTGGCTACGGCGTCACCGTGGGCGTCGCCGTCACCATGCGGACCTCTTCGTAGGTGATCGTGCCGCCCGCCGGCATTTTGCACCAGTAAGTGATGGAGGCGAGGATGCGTTGGATGAGGCCCTCGTTGGGCTTGAGGCGGAAGCCGGTATTGGGGCCGGGGGTGATCGAGAGCGCGGCCGGCGTCGTGCCGCACGCGGCATCGTTGGCGCCGTCGACATTCTTGATGATGAGTTCAATGCGCCCGGAGCCCGAGCCCACGATCTGCGGCGTGTTGGCGACGAACGCGAGCGAGCGCCCGTCGCGGACGGGGACGTCAAGGCCGGCGGCCATCATCGCCCACACGCACACGAGGAAGAGGCCGAGCGCGACGACGCGGATCGCGAGGTTCGTCATGGTCAGTCCTCCACGGCGGTGTAGACGACGAGGCGAGCGCCCTCGGGCATCTCAACACGGAGCCCGTCGCACCACTCGATGTTGATGGCGGACTCGGATTGGCCGTTCGCGTTGAGCACATCGCTGCGCCACAGTTCTTTGTGCTCAGCGGGGTCGATTGGGGTGACGACGCCGTTCGAGGCGATCGTCATGATGCGCGTGTAGACGATGATTTGGCCGCCGCTCGGGCCGCCCGTGGCGAGGAAGGATTCGACTTTGACGCGCTCGCGCAACTCGTCGTCGGACTCGGTGAACTCGTAGGCGGACGCGGAGATGGATGCGACGGTCATGTCAGGCTCCTTGTCGCAGGAGGGCGTAGACCTCGTGCGATCCCGAGCCCGAGATCCCGGTCAGCTTGAAGCGGACGAAGGGCCAGAGGATCGGTTGCGGGTCGAGGAGGATGGGGTTCGAGAAGGCAACGGCGATGCGCGCCTCGGTCTCGGGAACCTGGTTGCCGGTCGCCGACGTGTTGATGAGGTCGGGGTGCGCCGAGTAGTCTTCGATGCGATCGGGTTGGCCGGTCGGGTCGCCCATGATGTCGGCGGTAGTGATGAGCCCGGCCCACTCGATCTTGTAGGTGAAAAGGCCGCTTACGCGCGTACCCTTCGCGATGATCGAGATGATGTCGAGGTCGCGACAGTCGATGGTGCCCGACGTGCGCGTGCCCGCCGCTCCGATGGTTGGCGTGTCGAAGAGCGAGACGGGCTGGACACGCGCCGTCAGCGATCTGACGACGGGGAACGACACGGCGCGCTCAGCTTAGCTGTGCTTGTAGCCCCGAGTGGGTCGGTTGATGCCGCCGGACTTCGTCGGGTTCTTGTCGCCCCGGAAGTGCATCTTGGGGATCGCGGCGTCCTTGCCGCGCCCGCCCGACGGGTACGTGCTCTTTTCCTTCTGGCTGATACGCCGGAGCCCCGACTCTTGGCTGCTGCTGTCTGGCATGCGTGCCTCCCGTGTTCGGGTGAATGTGTGTGCGGATTAGCACGCTAGCTGGCGGGGCGTCAATGCACGAACGCCGTCGAGGCTTGGAGGGCGCGGGACGGCGTTCGCGTGGCTGTATGACCTGTGGGTGGTCGGTTTTGTTCGGCGATAGAGCGGGACTCCTTTCTGTTGGGATGCGCGCAGTGTAGGCGCGACGCGAGCGCGCTGTCAATGTTGTCGTGGAGGGATCGGGGGGACGCCGCCCGCGCGCAGCTGCATGCGGCGCTTGGCGAGTTCACCCTCGATCTGCGTCGGCGGCATGCCGCTGCGACGCAGGTAGACGGCGAGCCCCGAGAGGTCGTCGGCGAGCGCGTCTTCGCGTGGTTGCTTGCGAAGGAGGCCGGCGGCGGACGCGATCGAGTCGACGATGTCGAAGGTGGGCGACATGGGGTGGGACTTCAACTCGTCGCGCGCCTCGATTTGCGAGACGTCGTCGAGCATGAAGAAGCGGGAGTCGTTGATGATGGGTTGGAGGGCGGCGCGGTTCCGAAACGGTTTCTCGACGTTGGTCGGCTGCAGGACGTCGACCAGCGGGATGCGGTCGGCGCGAAAGCGCGCCTCGCGGCGCACGCTGTCGGCGAAGAGCGTCTGCATCGCGTTGGCCTCGATGCCGAAGAGGCGAGGGCGCCACGCCTCGTTGAGCGCGAAAATCATGTCGACGAAGCGGTCGGTCGTCGTACGCTGCGCCCACGCGTGGAGCAGGAAGACGTGGTCGTTGGGGCCGCCCCCGAGCACGACGATCGCGCTCCGCGCTTGTACGCGTTTCACCACGTTCTTGCCGCCGGCCGGATCGGCGAAGGCGACGATGTCGAGGATCGCGAGGTCGTGAGCGGGCATCTCACCTCAGCTGGCGCGGATGGGCGCCCAGCGCGCGCGTCATCAGAAGGGCGCCTCCTCGTAGTACATCTGCCGCGCCGCCGTCAGTGCGTGGTGACAGTCGGTGCAGAGGAGCTGACAACGCGTCAACTCGTCGAAGAGGCGGTCCCACGTGCAGGTCATCACCTTGGTCACAGAGACGAGTTTGACGCCGGTATTGTGATCGAACTCGAAGTCGCGTTGGTCGGCGCCGCCAGCGTCGCCACACAGTTCACATCGTCCGCCCATCCAGAGGACGCACATGCGCTTGCGCGCTGCGTAGCGAGCGCGACGCGAGGCCGCCTGGCACGCGCGGTGACGCGCACGGTCGCGGTAGGGCATCACACCCCAGCCTCCACTGTTTGGCGCCCAGCGCGCACAACCGGCGGCAGTGATAGGCGCCCAGCGCGCGTCACTCGAACCTCACGTGGCGCCCGCGCCGCAGGTACTCGGTGCGCGCCCGAAAGACGTCGTAGCGGCCGGTCTTGCCGGTGGGCTCACGGCCCTCGGCGCGGGCGGCGGCAGCGGCCTCAAGGCCCTCGCGCAGTTGGGCGGCGAGCTGGCGACGCTCGATCGCGAGCGCGTCGTGCTCGTTCTCGTCGTAGCAGACCTTGCCGTCGCTCATCCAGAAGCGGCGCACCTTGTCCATGTTGAAGTCGGTGAGGGTCGGGTCAGTTGCGCTGTTCATATAAAGGAGGGGGAACATCGAGCCGAGTTCGCGTTGGAGGCGATTGACGGTGTCGATCGAGAAGCGTTCTGGGAAGATGGGCTCGCCGCCCTCGACGACGCGGCGCACGATCGGCTCGACGGTCGGATCGTTGCGGATGATGTACTCGTAAAGGTCGGCGACGGCCCACCGCGTGCCGACGGTGTATTCAAGGGTGCGGTCGGGGTCGTCCATAAGCGCGCGCGAGGCGCGCCACCACTCGATCGCCGTCTGCATCGTGGTCGGCGAGTTCGCGTCGTTGATGTCGACGAGGTCGTCGAAGATGTGCATGTTGAAGTGGTAGCCGGTGATCTGGCCGCCGACGCCGATCGTCTCGATCGTGGCTTCCTTGTAGTGGTCCTGGCGGGGGAAGACGATGCGCTCTTGGTTCCACCAGCGCGCTTGCTTGCGGGGGTCGTCCCACATGGCCGAGGGCCAGAGCGCCTTCAGAAGTTGATTTTCTTCGGCGGCGACCATGATCTCGCTCAGCGTCGAGCGCGCGAGATCGGCGCCGCGCGACGCGAAGAGGATGCGCGTCGAGGTGCCTCGGGCGTGCGTGAGCGCGCCGATGCCTTGCGGGAAGTAGACATTTTCGAAGGTACCGTCAGTGCGAGGGGTGCCAGGTTGAATGACGGCGTGGAGCGCCTGGGTCTTCAGGATCGTCGTCTTCAGGTGGCCGCGTGGCAGGAGGAGAAGTCGGCGCCACGGTGGGGGCGCCTGCATCGCGTTGCAGAGGGGCAAGTGCAGCGTGGGCGTGAGAAGATCGTAGCCCATGATGATCTTGCCGAAGAGGTACTGCGAGCGCTCGCAGCGCGTGCGCAGTTCGTTGACGAAGGCGCCCTCGGCGTCGGCGCCGGTCTGGCGCACGCGCCCGTGCTTGTCGACAACGAACTCAGCCGCGCCGCTGAGTTTCGTCCACTCGCGTAGCGAGTTCGGTTCGGAGTTGCTCGATGGATTTGGCAGAAATGGGCGGGCGTCCGTCATTGGGTTCCTCGGGCGTCACGTCGATGGGGACGGCGCCGGCCTCGTGGAGCGCGGTCGCGATGCGCGCGAGCTTGGCGCCGTCTAAGGAGACGCGGATGGTCTTCTCTTCTTCGTGCTTGGTTGTGCGCGGGAAGGCGCGGTCGACCTCGTGCGAGATCGCCTTGGCGGCGGCGAGCCGAACTTTGGGATCGCCCCCGTGTTCGCCCGGATCGTCGCGTACGGCGAGCATGACCTCGATGTTGCGGATCGCGACGAGCGGCGACTTCAGGAAGTCGATGAGGTTATCGAAGCGCGTGCCCGCGAGTTTCTCGTAGAGCATCGCGCGCTGTTGCTGGTAGAGGGGCGAGGCGCGGATCGCGCTTACCGAGGTCGCCGCGTAGCCGACCTTCTTGGCGATGTCGGCGACGCGCTCGCCCGCGATGTCCATCCACAAGACAAGCTGGTGGCGGTTGTTCCAGTTCACGCGCTCGGTGCGCGGGCGCGTCTCGTCTTGCGGGATGCGGCCGTTGGCCCAACGGACGACGCCGTGCTCGTCGCGATACTTGACGCAGTTGGCGGGTTGCTTGGGCGCGGCGTACACCTTCGGGGGCGGGTCCGCCTTGCTCCGGCGAGGGGGGACAGCCGGCGGCGGCAACGGCCGGCGCGCGGGCGGTTTGGGCAGACGGAGCGCCATGCGCGGCGCTTAGCATACGGCGTTCGACGTTGACAAGGCGAACGCGCGTGGTAGGAGGGGGACGTCTCTCCCCTTGCACCGGGCTGGCGCCCTCACGGGCAGAAACACGAGGGCGCCAGCCCCTCCGACAGACTCAGCCCCGCTTCAGCAAGCGGGCGAGTTTGACGAGCGCAGTTAGCTCGGTGATCGTCGACATGAAGTCGCCGCTCGTGGAGCGGCGGCGACGGCGGCGAGCGCGACGCGCCTTGCGACGCGGCTTCTCGGTGGCGGCGGCGCGTCGCGGCTTGGCGGTGCTGTTCCCCCGCGTGGCGGCAGGGCGCGGCATGCGCGGGATCGTGCGCTCGACCTCGGTAGACTCGGGTTCGGCCATGCGAAATCACCCCCTCTCGGCCATCAACAATGTGTACACACGTAGATCATTGCTAGACGCAAACGTCAAGGGGGCGCGCTCAGCGCGGGCGCCAGCGCCGGACATATTCGCGGGGCGCGCTCGGGTTTTGTCCGGGAAAAAAAATTTGCTGTGCGCGGCCTCGCACGGCTTCACCCCGTCTTCGGGGCCGGCCTGGGGGGCACTCCCCCTCGCCGTTGCCGGCAACGCGCAACGCGAGCGCGGTGAGGCGGCGAGCGCACGGCGGGCGGCACGTGTGTGCTATGCTGTTAAGCGAGATAGCAGACAGCTAGGCAATGTCGCCTAACTGAGATGGAGGAGAGACAGATGAGCAGATTAGAAGAGGCTGAACGAGCACATCAGCGAGCGCTTACGCGATTGCGGCAGATAGTCAAAGCGCTACGAGAGCCTAGTACTCGCGGGATGCGTGACCAATTGCTCATCGAAGCTGACGACATGCTCGACGAACTGGGCGAAGACAGCTAGTCAGGACAGCTAGTCAGCTCAGCGTGAACTTGCCCTCACGGCCCTCCCCGCGTTCGCCGCTCGGAGGGGTCGAGAGACCAGAAAAGCCCGCCTCGCGTTCTCTCCGAGGCGGGCCGTCTGTGTGGTGTCCGCTATAGCGGACGGCTCGTCCGCTCGGGCGGACGGCGCATTGATTAGCAGGCGCGCGCTGCTAGCGCCGCCAACACCGCGACGAAGATCAGCAGGGACAAGGCGCGGTCGCTGGAGTTGCGATCGTTCGTAAGCCGGATGCGCTGCTTAGCTGGCGCCGGCGTTGCGTCCCGCTCGACTTCGCCTTGTGTCATTCCGCTCCTCCATGCTGCGTCAACGCCAACATCCTCCTGACACGTTCGCGGAACCGACTCTCAGGCGACCCAGCCTCGTAAGCCAGCGAGTCGCCAGTGCGTACAAGGAACAGGTCGAACGCGAGCCGCGCCCGATCCGTGCTGTGCAGGACGTACTCCCACATGACGGCGCGGTCCAAGCCCTCGCGTTTGGCGCGCGCTACCGTCGCCGCGAGCCAATCGAGCATATCGGCATGTGTGTATGTCTCTTTCTCCTTCATCCGCGACCTGCCACGAAGCTCAAGATATCCCCCATGTCCAAGATGCCCCCCATGTCCAATGCCTAGAAAAAATATATGCGGCTGCATCTTCGCGACTCACAATGCCGTTTCCGCCATAGCGGCGAATCTCGTCCTCCGTCCGCAGCCACGCGGACCAAAAGCGCACATGCAGCTCGTGGCCGAAGTCATACTCAATCCAGAGTGGCCGAAACAGGGGATTGCGACTGACCCGGACGGTCACGAATTCGGAGATGATCATGCGCGCACCAAATGCAGTGGTCGACCGTGCAGAGTACAAATGATGTGCTCGCTAGTCCACACTAACGCACCCACGCGTGCAGCGTATTGAATCGTCGCCGCAACGTCGTACGCATCAACTGACGCGATTTCATAGCCGTCCTCGATAAGTGCGTCTAAAATGTCGTACTTCGACGCGCACGCAATTGACTCAATCGTTCTCATCTCCGTCTCTCCTCTCCCCGGTGATCCAGCCTTGTGCACGTGGCGCATTGCAGCAGCCGCGTTCGTGCGTCGCTACGCAGTTGATGACCAGGGCGACGCATTGACTGCATTGGACGCGGTAGTAGCCACGATCGTAGCACGTAAGATCGAAGCCGGCACGTCGCAGGCGATCACCGAGTCTATTGCGCTTCATTTCGCCCTCGTCATTTGTCTCTCCTCTACTCTAAGGTCTCAGCGGGCAGATCAGCGATGCATTTATCAAGCAAGTCGTGCCAAATCGTCACGTAATCATCATCGACCACAATGCGCGCGTGCACCCGCTTGATCGCAGCTACCACGTCCTCGCGAGGTCCGAGCAAATCCCCAGCGTGTCGATTATGCCAGCGCGCATACACGATCGTTCGTCCGTCCGCGTGTTGCCGTACCTGCAAGAACCCTATCCACTCGGCCCACGTTTGGCCCGCTTGCGCGATGCACGGCCAGTCGCGGTCGCGAATCTTGACTGGCCGCCGACCTGTGAGGACAATCGTTATGATCTCATCGTCTATTTCTAACGTCATTTGCTCTCTCCTCCATTGTTGGGGGTCAAAGGTTTCCGGCTTACTCTCCGAACGCATCGCGCAGTGAACGCAATATGTCGTCGAGCTTATAGCGTTCTACCGCCTCGCGTGCGGTGAGAGGCGTGAGAGTGGCCTGGAAGCTACTCCATTCTCCCTGCCAGTGTGACCACGTTCCCTCACGCGTGGCAACGCTAAGCGATCCGTCCAGCATAAGGACGAGTCGATCACCGCAAAACGTACCGCGGTTGCCTGTTTCATCGCTGTCATTATAATACTTATTAACAAGAATCAGTCCTGGACTGTCGAAATAGTCGCGCACTTTCTGCGGGTTGCAACCATTTTGGCCGCCCGTCGAGGCGTAATATTGCAAGAGCTTACTGGTCACTGCGCGCAGCGCTGGCTTGGTGAGAGCAATTGCGCGCTCGAGCACAGCTGCCTCGGCGTCTCGCTCAGCAGCGATTGCGGCCTGTGACGCGTCGTATTCCGCAGCAGCTTTTTGAGCCCGCTCGGCGATCTGGTCGAGCTGGGTGTTCGTGTCGCTGGCTTTCTTGTCCATCGTCTTGTCCCTCTCCTGCGATTGTTGGCGACTGGATTGCCGCCGGATCTATCTGTCTGGTTTTACCTCCACCTACACTCTATCAGACTTGTCCTCGCCGAGATCACCGCCTTAGAGCACCGGACGCGCCCAGCTTAGCTCCTTGCCGAGCCCCCGACGACCCCTCGCCCCGCCCCCTGGCATTGTGCAAATACGCGTAAATACGCGAAATCGTTGGCCTCGCTCAATACCATCATGTAAAGGGAAAGTGAGTTCCTAGAGACGGTCGCCGTCGCAAGTATGCGGGATTAGCGAGCGTTTCCAGTACCTCAAGCGCCAAATCGAACAAAAGTAATTACTGCCTTAGCGCCCGCGCGGGGTACGGACAATGAACGAGAGGAGGGCTGATCCCTCCCCCCCTAGCCCACCCCTTTTTTTTACTTAACATATCCTAATACCCATGTCGCTTACCCCCCGCCTGCGCGCCGGCAGTAATTACTATTTTGCGATTGAGTGAAAAATGCCTGGAACTGCGAGGAAAGTCGTTGACTTATGGCGAGGAGCCACGCTAGTAACTCGATTTCCCTTAATATGATGGTATTCAATGTAGAAAAGGAGGTCACATGGTCGAGCGCCGAGTGTTCAAGAGGTTAGGGTGGACAAAGGACGATGACGGCTACTCGCACGTCATCATACAGGTTGCCGACACGGGGACGATCCGCGTCATCTGCGGTCAACGCGACACACCACTCGACGAGGTGTACGACGAGCCGACAACCGAGCCATGTCCGATCTGTGAGACGACCAAGAAGGTACGCTTCGCCTACACGCCGAGTGGGCGCCGCAAGCGGATGCGAAAGTGGTACTACAGAGGGCAAACGCAGCGTGTCGCTGTCGTCGACATCGAGCGCCTCAAGTTGGTGCCGAAGTACGGCGTCGTCGGTTGGACGATCCCGCACTCGATGTCGGGCGGGCGCTACGGCCTGTATCACATCGTCCTCGAATACGACGGCCACCGATGGGTGCGCTGCGATCGAGGACGCGCGACGAGCACCGACGAGGTAAGCGCGTACATCCCACCCATCGAGCGTCAATGCAAGCGGTGCCGCAGGCCGTGGCGGCGCTACGAGATGGTCTCAACCAAGCGGGACGTGGCCAAAGAAGGGTCTTGACAATAGCGTGCGCAATGTGTACGCTTGTTCAACGAGAGGAGGAGAGCACATGGACCCGAACGAAGCGTTGACGCAGTGCCGCGAGGCCGCCAAGGTCATAGTCGATCAGGAAGACGACTACGGAGCCGCCGAGGAACTTGCGGAACACTTCCACGCCCTCGACGCTTGGCTTGTGCGCGGCGGCTTCCTGCCCGCCGACTGGCAGACCGCCAAGAGGGAAGGCCGATGAACGCCTTCACCGTGTACCTCGACGGGAAGAAGATCGACACGATCTTTACCACCGACACCGACGCCGACGCCGTGCGCGTGTCTCTCATCGAGCACGATGGATACAGTCCGCGCATTGTCGTCGAACGGGAGGACCGATGACCGGCCGCGGCATCGTCGAACGCGCCCATACACGCCTCGCCGCCCAACCCGGCGACTGGCAGGCTCGTCACCTCGCCGCCGTCCGCCGGCCGCAGGGCTTTGAGGCCGGCATCGTCTACCTCGTCAACGGGCTCGCAGCGTACCTCGACGCCTACACAGGCTATCCGATGGAGGATACGCTCTCAGACAATGGTGTCTTCGGCGATGCCTGGTTCAAGGCTCTCAAGGCCACCAGAGCCCTCCTGAACGGCGAGACGGGCCGACTCGATGCCGGTACTCTCGACGCGATCCTCTGCGATCTGGGGCGCCTCGCTGGCTTCGAGGAGGGCGACCTGTGAACCGCCTCCCGTCACCCCGGCGCTTCGTGCCCCTCGGCGAGATCCCTCGCACCGGGGCCGAAGCCGAACCGCGCCAGCCGGTTGAGCGCCAGCCCGACCGCCGCGATGCCGAGCCCGTGCGCTTGCCCAGCCCCCAACGCCCCAAGCCCGCCCTCGCCCCGCAGTACCAACGCATCGCCGTCCACGTGACCGCCGACCTGAACATCCCACCCCAACGCTACTACGCGCGCCACGTCTCGACGTTGCTGAAGACGCTGCGCGAGTTGATCGAGGAGGAGTGCCCATGGCTCGACGACGTGCGCGTCGACATTCGCCGTCCGTGACGGCGTGGGCGCGCGCTGTGCGCGACCTGCGCACCGCCATGCGCCTCTCGCTCACCGGCTTTGCGCAGCTCGTCGGCGTGGTCCCGCAGACCGTCTATCGGTGGGAGCACGGCGAGGCTGTCCCGCGATTGAGCGCGCAACGCCGCCTCGACGACTTGACGGGGCGGATGCGACGCGACGCGAAGGTCGGATGACACGTGAACAGTTGTACTGGTTTCGCTATCGCTTCAAGGTTTTCTTCGGGCGTCGTTTCCCGGACGTGCCTATATGGGTCGACGGAACGAGGGTCCAGCAACGGCGTTGGATGGCTATTCGCGCATGTGTCGATGGACGTTTGACGCAAGCAAAAGCGGCTCGATTCCTTGGAGTTTCACGAACCACAGTTCGGAATGCTGTCGTGCGTGAACGCCGCTACCAAGTGTGTCCGACATGGGACGAAGGGTGGTGGTAAGATGGGACAAAAGGGCGAAAGGAGTTGAAGCCAATGCCAATCATCGGAAACGAACTCACACTCGCGGATCTCGAATCAATGGAGCCTGGGACGGTCTTCTTTGAGGGGACGATCTCTGATACGCCGCTCGGAACCGGAAGTGGCCGAGTTATTCACTATGTCGCAGTGCGTGGTGAGATTGCGGATTGGGCGATCTACGCATCTTGGGCTGAGGACGACGCTGGATATGTTCGCTGTCACGGTGAGAAGGTCAGGAGTCCGGCACACATTCGACGTCTCGTTCCGTGCGACGACCCCGCATTCGCTCGGTACAGGTATTGAGCCATGGGCAAAGCCCTGCCCGCCCGTGCGGGGTATTGCTACTACTTCACGCGCCATCTGCCGCTGCGGCTTCGCGAGCGGATGCGCATGCTCGCGATCAACGACGGCATTGCGATGGAGGAGATTCACACACAGGCGCTCGAAATCGGCGTGACGCTGATGGAGCGCGCCAGAAGGAGGGACGATGAGAGTACGCGTGACAATCGAGGAACGTCTCGTGACGACGGCCGAAGCGAACGCGAAAAAGCATTTGCGCATTGTAATCGACTGTGACGAGGAGTGGTTGGCAAGGCTCATTGCGAATCAGCTCGTTTCGGTGCAGCCGGTTTTCGTTGCGGAAGGGGAAAATTGACGTAGCGGCTCCGGGCGCGTGCCAGCGGCTGCCATACCCGCAACGAAAGATGAGGAGGACACTGGATGGACCAAATGACCCGCCACGAACTCGCGCGCGAACTCGCCAAGGCGGCCGAGGCCCTCCTCGTGGGCGCCGTCGGCGGCTGCCTCGTCATCGTCGTCCATCCCAACGAGGCGACGACGACCATCCTCGCACCGCCGAACACGAAGAAGGGCGCCAAAGAGCTGCTCGCCGAGGTCGACAAGGCGCTCTTTCGGTTGAAGGCCGTCATGTATCTCGGGCCGAAGGGCGGCTCGCCAGCGGCACCGATTGTCGTGCCAGAAGGGGAGAAGAACTGATGCAAACACTTCAATGCATTTGTCACGCCTGTACGACACCAATGTCGAGCGGAAGGATGCCACCAGTAGCCGAGTTGATCCTTGGTGGTGACGGGTCGATCTTCTCGCACCATGGATGGGAGGACAACAGTGTCCATAGCTACATCTTGACCGGCGACGATCTCGAACGGCTCGCGCGATGGGCGAAGGCGGTCCAATGATCGTTGATGGCCGCACCTACCTCGACAACACGCTCGCGCGCTCCGCGCATGCCTGCTCGCTCCAGATGGTCCTCCGCCACGTCCTCCACTGGAATTCCCGCGACGCGACCAGCTATCTGCGCGCCGGCACCGCCGCCCACGAGGCGTACGCCTACTGGAACACGCTCATCTGTGAGGGCCACGCCTACGACTCAGCTCGCGAGGGCGCCAACGCCGTCTTCGCGGGCGCCTACCAGCCGTACAGCAACGAGTGGGTCGGCGCCGACGACCGCATGCACTACGAGAACCTTGCCACGATCCTTGACGAGTGGTTCACGACGCGCGCCGGCAAGTTGCCGTGGGTCGTGCCAGACAAGCGGCTGATCGAGGTCGGCTTCGCCTATCCCCTCGACGACGCCGGGCGCGTCATCGCCTACGGCCGGATGGACGAAATTGGGCGTGACCGCCACGACGGCGCCTGGGTGCCCGTCGACCTGAAGACGACCGGCCGCATCGACCAGGCGTGGACCGACCAGTGGACGCTCGATCCGCAGATCACGCACTACACGTGGGCGGCGCTCCAGCACGTGCCGCACATGCGCGGGTTCTACATCAACGGCATCGAGTTCTCGCGCCTGCCGCAGAGCGATCGGAAGTGCCCGACGCACGGGCTCAAGTATCACGAGTGCGGGCGCGCTCATCTGCGCGCCGAGGTCGTCGGCCCCATCGACCGTACGCCCGCCCTCCTCGACCGCTGGCGCGCCGACGCGCTCCGCGCCGCCGAGAAATACACGTTCTACGCGCGGGCGTACGACCCGGCGAACGTCGGGACGACGCCCGACCTCTCGAACGTCGAGTGCGAGGGGCCGTTCGTCGGCGCCTGTCGCTTCTGCACGTTCAAGGACTGGTGCCGGCTCGGCCAGCGCGCCGAGATGCTCCCGGCGATGTTCGTGCAGGACGAGTGGCACCCGTACGACCCGCGCGCGTTCGAGGGCGCGAGCCCGGCCGACGAGGTGCTCAACCCATGAAAGCCTTCCTCACCGGATCTCGTGTCTATGGGCGACCAAATGGCATCGGGTCCGAGAACCCTTCCGATATCGACCTCGTTCTTTGTGCCGAACCCGATGCGATGCTCATCGTCCAGCAATACGCTGACGACAGCGGGAGCGGCAACGACGAAGCCCGGCGTCGTGGCGGCGTGTCCGTCCACTACGGTCTCCTCAACCTCCTTTTTGTCACTGAAGAAGACTTCCCAAAATGGAAGCAGGGAACCGAGGAACTTCGAGCCCGCACTCCGGTGACACGCGAAGAGGCGGTGCGACACTGCAAACGACTTCTTGGCGAAGAGGACTGAGTGCTCAACCCCTCGTAGCTAGTCGACACGTAGCACTACCAGATACAGTGGCTTGACGGCGGCGTCGCACATGGCGTAGAAGGGCGCCGTCGTCGTCGAAAGGAGGAGAGACCGATGATCGTACTCGCGACCCTATTCATGCTGGCCATGTGCGGCGACTGCGACGGCGACCAGCGCGTGACCATCGCCGAGCTGGTGCGCGCCGTTGGCAACGCGCTCGACCCCTGTGGCGAGGACTGCGCGGCCTGCCCCGACACGTGCGTCGAGTTGCCGGTGGCGATGGTCGACGGCGTCGAGGTGCACTGCGACGTCGCCCTCTGCGGCGATCCCGAGGCGTGCGTGCGGACGCTCTATGCCGACGGCGACGCTCGGTGCTGGGCGGCGCCATGACGCGCTCCAACAGTGTACTCAGCATCCTCCTCGTCTTTCTTGCGCTCGCCCTTGCGATCGTGGTCGGCCTCGGGCTCTTAGCCAACGTCGCGCTCGGCGCGTTGTCTCCCTCGCCCTTCGCCGACGACGCCACCCTCTCGTGGGAGGACGCCGATGGCGTCATCGACCCCGATCTCAACGGCTATCCGCTCGAATCCTGGCTCTCCATGTGGCAGCAGCCGGCCCTCGAAGCGACCTTCGCCTGGCACGGCGAGGGCGAGGCCGCCGCCGATCAGGAGGGCGAGTGCGCCGGGATGGCCGGCGGCGCCGAGGTCGCACCGGCCGCGGGCACCGTCCCCAACTGGACCCGCGTCTACCGCGTGCGCATCGGCATCCAAGTCGAGGCGCTCGACGATTGGACGTGGCAGACCGGCGGCGCCTTCACCGAGGTGCCGCTCCACGTCCGCGATGCGATGCAGGCCGTGCGCGTCGCCGCCTGGCGCGTCGGGCTCGACATCCAGGTCGGGCACATTCACATGATGGCGGGCGGCTGGGACGACGACACCGCCGCCGAGCGCACCGCGTCCGCGTGGGGCACCCACGACAAGTGGCTCTCAGGCGCGCTCACCATGCACCAGCCAGTCGCGCACGTCCTGCGCCTGAGTTCACTCCTGAACGGCGGATGGTCGACCACCGCCGGTCCCTGCGCCCCGCTGAACGTCAGCCACAGCCGCTTCCGGTGGAACCTTGGGTCGTCCCGCTATCTGGCTCTGCGCTTGGTCGCTCACGAGCTGTTTCACGCGCTCTTCGCGCTCGCGCATACGCAGTGCTACCGGATGCCCGAGGATCCGAGCGAGCCGCTCGAACACTGCTACGAGGGCGTTTGCTGGCCGCACGTCGAATCCTTCCCCGGCCACTGCCCCAGCCAGGAGGCGTATTCCGTGATGGGCTACTGCACGAGCTGCACGAGTCTCTACGAGCCCGTGCTCCGGCTCGGCCCCACGCGCGGCCCGCTCGAACGGCGCGCTCGCCTGACCCTCGTGGCCAAGGCCGATACGGGCTGTCTCGGCGAGTCGGTCGCCGAGTGGCCGATCTACGCCAGCGCCGCCGACGCTGACGGCGACGAGCAGTGGGATGCCTACGACAACTGTTCTACTGTGCCGAACGCGGACCAGCGCGACAGCGACATGGACGGGCGCGGTGACGCGTGTGACGGCGGGTGCGCGGTTGCGCCGGGGAGCGCCGCCGCGTGGCCGCTGCTCGTCCCCCTTCTCGTCTTGTGGAGGTCGCATGCCTGACGATGACCACGTCCCGTCGACGACGCTCGTGCTCCGCGAGGGTCGCCACGTCGCCGTCGCCACGCACGCGCTAATCGACGCCGAACTCGTGCGGCTCGCTGCCGAGCAACACGCGAAGATGGCGACGTCGCCGCCGAAGCACCGGGACTGGCACCGCGACCGCATGCTCGCATTCGAGCACGTGCTCGCCGGCCGAGAGCGGTTTCGCAATGGCTGACCGTCCAGCCATCCACTGCATCACCTACGGCGATCCCGGCGGCGGCAAGTCGACGTTCGCGACGACGTGGCCGCGCCCGATCCTCGGCTTTATCTTCGACGCGCACGGCAAGGACACGCCGTACATGCGATGGGCGCGCGCCAACGGCTGTACGGTCACCGACTCCGTCGACTCATGGGGCCTCCCTGTTAAAGAGATCATCAACGCGGCCGGCGAGATCGAGATGCGCCTCGAATACTACAACGACATCTCGCCCATGCTCGGCGAGGACCGCGTTGGCTACCCGCACACGTGGGAACTCTTCGAGTGGCGCATGAGAGAGCGCGCCTTCTTCAACGAGGGGTGGCAGACGGTGCTCGTCGACTCCGTCACCTTCATGGAACTCTGCGCCCGCATGTACGCGAAGTTCGTCAAGAACCCCGACTCCAAAGAGCCCCGCCAGTGGTTCGGCTACTCGACGGACGCGCTCGAACTTGCCCTCCTCGTCCAGTTACAAGCGTTCACCGGCAACCTCCTCGTGCTCGCCCACATCCACCACGACAAGGACGAGGTGTTGCAGACGTTCGTACGCCAGCTCGCGGCGCCCGGCCGGCTCACCGCGCGCAACGAGCTGGCCGGCGGCTACTCCGAACTCTACCGCGCCTACGTCGTCCGCGAGCGCGGCGGCGAGACACAGTTCGTGTTGCAGACGCAGCGGGACAACCTCTTCTCGTGCGCGACACAGATTCACGCGCCGGATCCGTGTTGGCAGGACTGGACGGCGCTGTGGGAGAACTTCACATGAGCGAAAAGACGGACCTCTTCACCGCCGAATGTCAGGCGATGGGGCAACGACTGCGGCAGTTCGTTCGCGCTCCGAACGGCGCTGACGCGTCGTTGACGCCGCTTTCCGGCGACGAGTCGGCGTACCTCAAGATCATGCATCTCGTCCTGATGGACCATCTAATTGGGCGCCTCGACGAGGTCGTCGAGAGCATGCGGCGTCTCGAAACGCGGTTCGAGCAGATGAACATCGACTTCGACAACGCCAGGTTTGGGAGGTGAGCATGACGCGACACAGATTGCGCGCCGCAATGCGTCTGACGTCGCGACGGCTGCACACGCTGCCTGCCGAGTTCATCGTTGACTTGCGTGAGGCCATGCTCGCCGTCGCGCGCAAGCACCGACTCAGCCCAAGCGCGTTGCAATGCCACTTCGGGCATCGGCCGTGCTCGCGTACGTACAGCGCATTCGAGGATACGCGCTGGGTCGAGGAGGAGGACCAATGAGGGCGCTCCTCGAAGACTGCCTCGGCGCCCTCCTCCTCATCGCCCTCGTCGCCGGCTGCGCCCACGTTTATCAAGGCGCCATCGCTCTGCCGACCAAGCCCACCGGCCTCGTCTTCAGACACGCTCCGTCATGCACTCCACCAGAGGGCTGCTTCACGAACGCCGCCTGCGTGACGACGCGCTGCTTCTGTCCGGCCGTCTGCGCTCGCGAGATGACGCCGCTCTGGTGCCCGAGCTGGGGATGCGCGACGACCGCGTGCCCGTGCTGAACGATGTCAGACTGGTTCAAAGCCGGCGAACGCATGTTCTGGCAGCGAGAGCGCTTGCCAGTGACGACGGCCAAGATCGTCGAAGTGTGCGATGAGTGGGCGACTGTTTCAAAGGGCGACGTCCACGTCTACGGCCTTATCGTTCCTGCAATTGCTCAATGGGAAACGCGAGAAGCTGTCGTAGCGATCCATGGAACGACGTTGCTGTACTCAGTCCTCTCGTGGTGGGACGGCCACTATCTCTTCTGCAACAAAGAGGCGTTCGAGCAACTGCAACCGTTCGCTGCCAAAGAGTTTTCGAATCGCCGTCCGGTGATCTATTTCAGATGAAGGGGAGGACTTACAGTGACACGTACGCGCGCA
>Ga0187893_10003582_pt1 | contig 31193 bp, 28 predicted proteins | sample MA1701074metaG_FD_139574 | JGI IMG/M metagenome (GOLD analysis project Ga0187893, IMG submission 139574) | White microbial mat communities from a basaltic lava cave in the Kipuka Kanohina Cave System on the Island of Hawaii, USA - MA170107-4 metaG ...
CGTTTCCATCCGCTTGGCGGAATTGGGGGTGCTGCACCCCACCGGGCAGGGTAGCCCGCCTGACCTGCCCCAACGGGGAGTGTTCCGCAGGCGACGTAGCGTGCGGCTTGGCGGGTATGCGCTCTTGACCAGCGCCGGTGGCGAAGTGGCTGGTCAGGGGTCATCCGCAGATGACGCCCGTTGTCAAGGTTCGAGTCGGCCTGCGGATGGGCTCTGCGACGGCTCGACGGCGGTCGCGCCGAGGCCTAACTGGGGGTGATAGCCGGTCCCGACGAAGGGCGCAAGGGCAGCGAGCCGGCCGAGCCAGCGGCGGTGGACCTTGTCTGCGGTCCAATGCAAGCGTAGGCCGAGCGTCCCGGTGAAGCCGTAGATGGCCCCAGGCGCCTTCATGGGCTGCCGGCGGTCCACGAATCGGACCGCGCCCCACCCCAACGTCCCTGCGACGGGGTCGAGGAGGCGTCCGAGGTGCAGCCCGAAACCGTCCGGGCATTCCACCCCGGTGTCGCGTGCAGGCGAGTGGCCCGCATGCCGTCCGTTCCACGACGCCGCCCACGACCCGATGATGAGGGCGGGGTCAGGGATGCCCCGCGACCGGCGGTTGCCGGCCGCAAACGTGGTCACCGTCGAGAAGTCGACCAGCAGTGCCTGAGCGGGCACCGCATCCAGCAGCCTCTGCGACGGCTCCCTGGCTTCAAGATCAAAGCTGACCAGGCGCGCCGACGATCCTGCGATCGGAATCTCGACGACGCCCTCGCGGACCTCGGCCAGCCCGTCCGCCAAGGACGCTGTCCTCGAATCGTCCCCAACTGACAAGCCGGCGTCCCGCAGGTCCGGAGCCGCATCCAGCCTGTACCGCTGCCCGTGCAGCCTGTCGACGCCCCCCGCCTCGCGGAGCACCGGGATCAGGCCGCCGCGCAGCAAGTAGGCAGCCATGTGGATCGACGAGAACTCGATCTGGGGGCCGATCCACTCGAACCGCAGCCGGAATCGGGCTGCCATCAGACGATCCAGTTGGTGCCGGGTGGGTCGGGCGCCTCTGCCCGTCCGAGCCCACCCGCGCATTCGGCGCAGGCCTGGCAGAGAACCAGCGAGAAGGCGGCGTCGGCCGAGGGCCTCAGGCTCGCCCGTACTGCCCCCCACACGTCGCTAACCTGGTCCTCGGGCAGCCAGCCGTCGAACACCGAGTACTCGGCGCGGGCGGTGAAATCGAGGAGCGCCTCGGCCACGCGACGCCGGCGGCCGTCGTCGGCAACGTCGTAGGCGACGACGACACGCACGTGCCCCTCGTGCCTCACACGATCCATGCCGGCGCATCCTCGCTCGGTGAAGGCAGGATGGCGGCCCGCGTTCGCCCTTTGATGCCGGGGCAGTTCCCGCAAACGCGGTACCAGTGCACCCGGTCGAAGCTGTGGTCGATCAGGGCAGCGAGGGTGCGCCGCATCCTCACCAGCCCCGCCCCGTCCGTTACGAGCCAGAAGACGCTGCGCTGGAGCCGCTTGGCGCCCAGGTCGAGCAGTTGCTCCGCGACGCGGACCCGGCGACCGTCGTCGGCCACGTCGTAGGTGACGAGATAGGCGAAGGTGGTCACGGCACGACGAAGCCACGGTAAGGCCGGCCTCCGGCACGGAGCGCCTCGGCAAGCTCGGCCGCTTGCACATCGACCCACTCGCGGTAGGAGCGACCGTGCCCATCCATGGTGATCACCGTGTCGCAGCGCCGGTGGTACTCGCTGAGGAAGCGGCGCAGCGCCCCCTGCGTCAACCGGGTCCATCCTCCCGCCGTCATCTCGAAATCCTTCGGTCCGACGACCCGCCGCCGAGCGGCGGCGAGCGCGGTTGCGTCGGCGATGGCCGTGCGCCACTCCTCCATCAGGTCGAGCACCAGGTTGGCACGGCCTGCGTGCGGCCGGTGATAGAAGCCCATGTAGGGATCGAGGCCGGCCAGTTGAACCGCTCGAAGAACGTCGACCCTCAACAGCCCGTAGGCGAGGTTGAGCAGGGCACCCGCCGGGTCCTGGGCGCGCCGCCCCCGCTTTCCCATCTCGAGGTCGCTGAACACCGCCCGCAGCACGCGGAAGTAGCGGGCCGCGGCTGCCCCTTCGACGCCGCGTAGCACGTCGACGGTCAGGGCCTCGGACGCGGCAGCGAGGTCCGACGTGAGCGCGTCGGCCGCGCCGGCGGCGTCGGCCCGGCCTTCCCTGTTGATACGGCGAAGGTAGCTGCGGGCGTTGCGAATCTTCGCCGTCACCACCTCGCGGGCGAACTTGAGACAGAACTGGGCGTCATCGCCCCGGCGCACTTGAGCGCCCCGGGCGCCTACCCACCGGTCGTAGCTGGGCTGGAGGAAGCCCTTCAGGCGCCCGCTCAGCGTGCACATCGCCACCGGAACGCCGCGATCGAGCAGGAGGCCGGCAGCGCTCGTGGTCAGATGCGTCCCGCCGAAAAGGACTACCTGGTCGACGTGGATAAGCGGGATCTCGGTCAAGCGGGCCTGCTGCAGCTTCACCACCAACCGCTCCCGGTGCTTGTGCACCATCGCGCCCTGCTCGAGCACATAGAGCGTCCCCATCAGGGCCGGCTGTCAGGCTGGCAGGCAGCCTTGTGACGGCAGCTCGGGCACGCCGGGCGGCGTCGGTTGGTGGGAACCCAGCGCCCGTCGGCGATGTCGTGGAGCTGGCGGGCCAGAAGGCGCGTGCGGGTGAGCAGGAAGGGCGTCAGGGTGACGGGCTCGCGCCGCCCGCTGCGCGTAAAGGCGACTTCGCCCGCCACGGCGACATGAGATTCCAAGAGGGCGAGCATGTAGGCGGCCACCTGGACCTGGTCGGCGAACGTCGGCCGCCGGGCGAGGCCGGTCTTCAACTCGACCGCGACAACGGCGTCGCCTCGCTGCTCGACGGAGTCGATGACGCCCGAGAGCCGGAGCGATCGGCAGAAGACGGGCACCTCGCTGCTCCCGCGGTCGGCGGAGGCCAGCTCCTTGTGCCTTTCAAGGCCCTCCGCCATCGCCGGCGCCACCGGGCTCTGCCCTAGGCACACGAGCCGGTAGGCGGCATGGGGGCAGTTCAACAGCTCGCGAAGCGCCGTCACGGCGACATGCCGGGCCGGCGGTTGACGGAACGAATGTGGCGTTCCACGGTCGCCTCCCTCCACCTCGCCCATCGTGGAGGCCAGGGGCGTCGACCCGGACATGAACGCGGCGCGCTGGCGCCGATCGAACCACACGTGCCAGCCGTCACCGGCACGCCGCGTCGCCCGGCGCAGGGGCGCCAATCGGGTTGGGCGGCGAACCTCCAAGGCGCCGTCCTGCAGCACAGAACCCAGAAAGGCGGTCGCATCGGCGGGGCTGCGAATCGCGGTCTTCGTCTCCTCCAGCCGTAGCGCCAGCGCCGCCAGCGCCCGCCGGGCCGCGGACAGGGCATCACCGGCTTCAGAGGCGGACCTCGTCGCCACCACGAAGTCGTCGCCGAAGCGCACCAGGCGCCGCCCCGGAAGCCCCACCTCCTCGTCGAAGGCGTCGAGGTAGAGGTTCGACAGCAGCGGCGAAAGCGGCGCCCCTTGGGGGATGCCGCGGCCGGTGCGGCCACCCATCCACGCCATGGCCACGGCCACCAGTGCGCGGTCGGGGACGGTCCGGTCGAGCAGCCCCCCCAGCCGAGCCCGGTCAATGTGGTCGAAGAAGCCGTCCACGTCGCCCTCGGCGATCCACCGGTAGCCGGCGAGCCAGGCCCGCCGGAGAGACGCCAGGGCGAGAACGTGCGACCGGCCCGGGCGGTACGCCCAGCTCGCGGCCGCGAACTCGGGCTCGAACCACGGTCCCAGCATCGACAGCGCCGCTTGCTGGACGACGCGATCGCGGACCGATGGGATCTGAAGTCGCCGCTGCGTCCCGTCGGGCTTCGGGATGCGGCAGACACGAAGGGCGCCAGGCCGGTACCGGCGATCGACGAGTTCGGTGCGCAGGCGCGCCAACTCCTCGGCGGCCCGTTCGGCGAACTGGGCAACCGTCTGCCCGTCGCCGCCGAAGGCGCCGTTGCCCCGCCAGACGCGCCGCCACGCCCGCAGCAGCCGCCCCGAGTCCGCGAGCTGGCCGTAGGAAGGGCATAGTGGGCGAGGCGTCACGGCGCTTTCTCAAGCCAGTCGGCGAGCTTGCTGTATGCAGTCTCGGAGTCGAGCCGGAGCCGGTGCCCGCCGGGGCTGAGCTTGAGGCCCGCAGAGTCCGGCCAGAGATCCGACCGGAAGACGTGGTAGATGACCTGCCATTGCCTGTCCCCGGCGCGGACGGGGCGGATCCACAGCGGCGAGGCGCGCCGCAGCTCCCTGGCGCCCTCCCACAACGTGACCGTCCGGCCGTGGGCGAACTGGATCGGGAGCCCGAAGGCGCCAAGGGGGAAGACCGGATTCTGCTCCCTCCGGTTCCCGTACTTCTCCGGGTCGATGATGTGCCTGTACTCCCTGCTCATGTACCGGCGTGGGTCATACTGGTTGAACTGCTGGGCGTCCTCGGCGTTGCGGTCGATGGGGCTGCGGTACCTGTCGAAGGCCTTGCCGACTTCATCCAGCGCGGCACTCCAGGTAGTCCAGGGCTGGTGCGCGGACACCTTCCTTTGCCACGCCGAGAAGGACGGCTTCGGCGAAATAGCGGTGGCCGACGGGGAGCGGGGAGGAACGTCGTACAACCCGCAGAAAGTGTCGAACAGCCCCATCGGCGCCGTTTCGGCTGCCATGATTGCCTCGATTCCCGGGCACAGAGCATTGAGACCGCCGAAGCGAATGGCGCCGAAGCCTCGGCGCACGCGAGCGCCGAGGCCGCCGTAGCGAGACAGCGCGGCCAGGCACACCCCGACGCGTTGGAGGTCGTCAGCGCTCCGGCCCCGCACACTGAACGAACCCGCCCTGCCCGGTGCCAGGTGGGCGGGAAGGTCGGTGATCGACGGGCCGATCAGGTAGCGGATGCCGTCAGGACCCGCCCACGCCGCGTTGGGGGGGGCCTTCCTCACGGGGCCGGGACGGAACCGCAACGACGAGGGGGCGGGGCCTTTCGCGCCGGCGGCCGACCCGAAGAGATCCGCCTCTTCTTGATCGATGCGTGCCTCGTCGCCGTCGAAGGCCAGCCCGGCCATGGCCCGGAACCAGAATCGCAGCGCGCCCCGCAACGACGGCAAGCGGAACTCGGCTGCCTGCTGGTCGGCGCCCCGGAGGAACATCGGCGTCTCCACGGTGAAGGTCACGGGCTGCCAGTCGTTCATCCCTTCGCCCTCCCCCTCCATTCCAGGTACGTCAGCGGGTAGGTCACCGGCTTATCGTCCCAGAGCACCTGGAGGAAGACCCCCGCGGCCAGCCCGGTGCTGGCGGCCAGCACGAGCAGTTGGGCGTACCCGCTGCCAGTCAACTGGCTGAGCCGCCCGTCCAGATCCGCCACGATGGCGCGGCCGATGACGGGGACGATGGTCGCAGCCACCGCCACGCCATGGGCAAACCCCAGAACCGTCACGAGGCCGGCGCGCGCCAACCCCCGCGCCGGACGTGAGCCGTGGGCGGTGGCCTCGAGGAACAGGTAGGCCCATGACGCCACGAGCAGGGCGACGGACGCGCCGACCCACCACAGCCCAGGAGTGAGCACCCAGTCGGCGCCGAAGGCGGTGATGGCGAGCAGGCCGACGGCAGCGCCAGCCGGGAGCCGCAGGCAGGCCATGTACGCCACCATGCGGTCGCCGAAGCCCGCTGATAGCACGAGCGACACGTAGGCAAGCGCGGCCAGCCCGCCCACCACCCACTCAAGCGCCGTGCGTGATGCCTCGATCCAGAGGCTGGCCAGTGTCACCAGGACCAGGAGGGCGAGCAGCGTACCGACCACGCCCGCCCCCCAACGAGCACGCGCCGTCAGCCGCTTCCAGCCGTCGAGCAGCATGAACCGGGGGAGGAATCCATCGCGCAGCACCCACCGCTCGAAGACGCCGCCGTCGCGTTTAAAGCCAGGCGCGACCACCCTCCGCAGCTCCTCGTCGATCTGGTCGGATTTCCACGTGCGCAGCGACGGGCGCTCCTCGTGGTTCACCAGGTCGAGGAACCAGTCGGAGCGAGCCGCCTCGGCGCAGGCCGGGAGCGTGGGACCGAGCGGTCGCTCCCTGGCCAGCGAACTGGTGTCGGCCTTCACCAACGATGTGGTGTTGAGAAGGATGAATCGCGTCCGATGGACCGCCGGAAGGCGGCGCGTGGCCTCAGCGTTCCCGCCCGCGCTCGCCTCCTCGGTGATGAGGGCAACGCTCTCGCAAAGACGAACGGCGCATTTCCACACTTCTTTGGACGGCGTTGCCTTGAGCAGCGAACTCACGCCGTGGGGAAACTCGTGGACGAGGAACTCACATCCTGCGGCCGCGTTCCGAAGGTGGGTCGCCAGCAATTGTACTCTCTTCTCGATGGACCAGCCCGCCTGGCCCCAGGATTCGTCCATTTGGCCGAGCTGTATGCCGTCCGTCCCGGCAAGGAGCCGAAGCTGGTCTTCCTCAGCTAGTAATACCCAGGTTTCCCGGGCTGGGTCGCCGAGTATCTCAGCCAACTGCTCGACCGCGGGGTCAGTTATCAAGGGCATCAAGGAAGGCCTTGATCGCTCGCCCGAGCGGCGTGAGTACGGCACGGCCGTCCAGTGGCGCTCGGGTGTAGGCGAAGCCGAGAAGCCTGGCCGTGGGTTCCGGGTCCTCGGGTCTCGGAGCCCATTCCCCCAGGGCGAGTCTCACCTCTCTGCGATCGGCTTCGAGGTCGACCGTGCGGAGGAAGATCTCGATCGGGGGTGGGAAGTTGACGCTATCCCCCTCATGGAGGCAGAAGGCTCGCACGGGAGCGAGTGCCTTGGCGTACTCCGCGAGCACCGTCAGGTAGGGGACGGTGGCCTTGTACCCGCCGGTAAGGAGGAGAACGACCTCGCCTCCCTCGCGCTTCAACACCCACCGAAACGCACGGGCCACAACCTCCATCGCTCCGGCAAAGGTGTCCGTGCGGATCGGCGCCAGCCCGGCGATGCGGATGATGTCAACCGACGCCACGCCCCCGCCGCGCCCCAACTCGGCCGGCTCCACTCCGTCGGTCGGCGGGCCTGTCCAGAAGTTCGTCGCTCCGCCGAACAGCCGGGCGTTCAGGATCGCTGCGGCGACACCGTCGGGTGTGTCCGACGCAAGGAGGACGACGTGGTCATCCTGGGCCAGCCTGGGTCGATGGCGATGGAGGCTGGCCGACTCGGCGCTCACGCTGAGGGGATCGGGGGCGCCAAGGGGAACACCAGCGGCGCCCAGGTCGCCGACCCAGGCAGTCGGCGGGGCCTCGTTGATGCGGAATGCTCGGGCCTGGTCGGCGAACCTAGCTACGGCATGGCCAAGATGGTCCAGCACCGACGTGCCGCACGGCAGGATGAAGCTCGTCATCCCTCCGCCTCAGCCACCTTCATGTAGCCGTAGCCCGACGCGGTCTTGGCGCCGACGCCGACATCCTGGAGCGCTGTCGCCAACCACTCCTTCGCGTAGTCCGTCGCCACCTCGCCGTACCGACCGAACCCGACCAGGTGCACCTGAAAGGTCGCATTCGTGAGGGTGAGGAAGGTGATGGGTATGGGTGGCGCCCACTCCTCGCCATGAGGGGTCAGCACCTCGGGGGCGGCATGACCCCCGGGTAGGGGGAGCGCGTCGAGGAACAGGACTGCGCCCTGCGCCGGGCCTCCGAGAGCGAGCACCTCCGCCTCAGCGTCGCCCGATTCTTTGGCGATCACGCGAGTGACGCCCTTCAGGGCCTGACCAGGGAGGATCGGCGTGCCGTAGGTGCCGTGCAGGCGGAGGCTGTTCTCGTGGGGGTTCTCGTCGCCGATCCCGATGACCATCCGGCCGATCACCTTCACCTCGAACGAACAGACCGCGAAGCTGCGCTCATGGAGGCGGGACACCGCGGCGGCCCGCCGGCGGTTCGCGGCCTTTAGCAGCGGATGCGGGAACATCCGGGCTGCGGCCTGGACGAGCAACACCTCGTCCGCCTGCTCGTCGTCGACCCGGTCCCACACCACCCGGCGCAGGAGGGTCTGGGCATTGGCCTCTCCGCCGAGAAGCCGGAACCGGCCGGGCTGCTTCTTCTTCGGATCCGCGGCCGGCTCGTAGGTGATGTAGCGGCCCAACGGCCCCGCGGCTCGAATCACCCGCCGCCTCCGGGAATCAAGGCCTCGGCGGCACGGCGCAACCACGCCGCGAACTCGCGCGCCGCGGCGGTGGCGCGGCGGTAGGTAACGGGATCGTCGTTCTGTCCCAGCCAGGCCACGAGGTCGGTCGGCGGCGAGGGCTGGGCCCCCACGCTGGCGAAGACGTGCCCAGCGAGTGCCCTCTCCGTGGCCCGGTAGGCCCGGCTTATCGGCTTCTCGCCGTTGGACTTGGCCTGCAGGAAGGCAGCCGTGGCGGCCAGGCCACAGCTCTGGAGCATCGGGCCCAGGCCCAACGCCCTCGGCCGGAACTCCTTTCGGCTGTCTTTGTCGATGCCGTTGACGATCCTCCAGGTGAGGGTGGCGAGGCCCGCATCGCGCCTAGCCATGCGCCCCTCCGTCCCCCGAATCTGCGTCCAGCCACCGGAGCCACATGAGGCCCTTGCCCACCGTCTCGTCGCCGCCCGCCACCAGCAACTCGGCGTCAAGCAGGGGCCGCAGTACTTCGAACTCGCCCCGGGTCGATCGCAGGAGCGACACCATCAGCGTCTCGGCAGGCAGGTACTCGGTGTACCAGAGGTTGTTGACGGTCTTCTCGTCACTCAACTGCACCCGTGCCACCACTTCGGCGCATTCGTCCGCGAGCGCCTTCATCTGATCGTCGTCGACGATCAGCAGGCGCTTGCGCAGCTCGGCGCGGAAGTAGTCGAAGGCGTCTCCCTGGCCATCGGGCACAACGGGGAGGGCGTTGTCCGCCAGCCAGCCCGCCCAGGCCGCGTTCGGGCCCTCACCTCCGGCGTCGATCTCCAAGTCGTAGTCGGCGACCGGCACGCGCCCCGTTTCCCCCCACTGCCCCGCTGCGGCCATGACCCGACCGACGCCGACCTGGGGCACGGGGGGAAGGCCTCCGACGCCTGCGACCTTCGCCATGCGAGTGAGCCGGGCGAGAAGGAGGGGGCTGGTGGCCCACGCGAACACATGGTCGAGCGTCGGCACCGGGAACGCAGCCAACCGGAAATCGCCGATGACCAGCCAGCCCGGTGTGAGCCGTCCGTCGCCGCCCCCACCCCCGGGAGGCTCCGACCCGAACACCTCGGTCACGCTGGGCCACCGTTTCGCGTTGTCCTTGGCGTGCTGGCGAAGCGCTCCCTTGGCACTCTGGCCCCAGATCGTCGGCAGTCGCGACGCCGCTTCCCGCTGCACGGGCAGGTCGATCACGCCGACGCTCTCCGAACCGCCATGGTGCACCGGTGTCTCGGCGTAGGCGAACAACAGCGCCTTGTCCATTCACCACCTCCCTGTCAGGCACATCCCGAATCCCGCCGTGCGCAGCCGGTCGTTGGCTTGCGGCAGGCATCTCCCGTGACGCGCGGCGACGAACGTCGACGCCGCTCGCTCGTCGTCGAACTCGACGAAGTACACACTCCCGGCTGCCACCGCCCACTGCGCCGGTTGCGGCCCAGCCGCGCCCGACAGCCAGCTCGCCGCCACCTCGGGGCCTTCCACGCACGCCGAACGAACGACGCCCCCGCCGAGATCGTCGGGCAGCCAGCCGTTCGCGAACACGGCCGGCGTGGCGAGGTAGACGAGCACGCGCCGCCCGATGTCCGCAGGAGGGGCCGGGAGCATGGGGCCGCCCGGCCCGCCCTCCGCTAAGACGGTGACCTCGGCCTGGCGGGCTTCGCCCCCGAGCCGCACCATCCCCGCCGTTGGCGGGACCTCGCCGGCATCGAAGGTGACCCGGCACGCAAACCCGACGTGGAGGTCGCGCTCTGGCGCGAAGCGAAGGAACTCGGCGGTGTAGAGCATGCCCGGCCGCACGGTGCGGCCGTCACGAGCGAGCCCCGTGCGGTGCTCGGACAGAAGAACGTGGCTGCGGGGCTCGGGCTGGAACCGCCGGATCGACTCGATGGCCGCCGGGTCGCCGTGCAGGTAGCGCTCGAGGCGACGGCCGTCGAGGAGAAGGTCGCGCCGCGTCCCTGGGCCCACCGGCGCCGTGAAGCCCGGCGGGGCGCCGAAGGCGGAGTCGAGGTCGGTCGAAACGCCCGGCCGTTGCTCTCCCGGGGGCGCCAGGCGGACAGGCTCGCCATCGTGGAAGACCAAGTCGGCCGGGCACGGAAAGAGAAACGAGTCGGACTGCAGGTCGACGAGCAGCGGGCCCTCGACGCGGTCGGGTTCGCGCCCGAACGCCGCCTTCACCGCGCCGGCTGTCGACGTCGGCCGGGGAAAGGTGGTGCGAGCCCATGCGTTGGCGCCGGCCGAGAACGGGCGCCCGTCGCGGAACTCGACCGCGTCCAGGGGGGCGAGGACCACCCATGCCTCGCTCATCTGGCCTCCGCGGCGAAGAACCGGGCCACTTGCAAGGCGTCGACCCACGCATCGACATCGCTCGGTGCGCGGATCCCCCCGATCGGCTCCACGCCCATCACGAGATCGAGGGCAGCTGTCCCGTGATGGCGTTCGAGCAGCCTCTCCAGCTCGCTGCGGTGCGCACCCATGTCGCGTGACAGCTCCACCAGCCCGTGCCGTTCCGCCGTCATATCGGCCATGAGCTTGGGCGAGAGATCGCCTCGGAAGGCGCGGGCCAGGCCGGCAAGCGTTCGGGCCGCGCTTCGGGCGCTTCTTTGCCAGAGGAGGCTCGTCCGCGCCCGTTCGCCGCCCCGGCGCAGCACGATGACGCCAAGGCGGTCCTTGCCAGGATTGTCGTGCTTCAACTGCTTCAGCGCCGACTGTGCGCGGGCCACGGCTTCCTGCAACGGGAAGGAGTGGTGGAAGCACACGAGCATGCTGGAGGCCGACGCCTGGGCGGCGAAGGCGCGTGCTTCGTTGCCGTACGCTTTGCGGCAATCGTCGGCCACGTTGAGCGCAGACGCCAGCGGCACGAGCGCCACCATGTCGTCGCCCCCGGAGTAGACGGGTTGCCCTGACCCCTTCAGGACAGCCGCCGTTTGCTCGGCGGCGGCGTTGGCCAAGCCGACAGACACGTCCCTCAACCAAGCGCGCGGGTCGGCGGCAGCAGCCACACCCTTATCGAGCCGGTCGCCGACGTCGTCGCCATCCTGTACGAGCACGGCGAGGTAGGTAGCCGGCGCCGGGGCGTCGGGATTGGCCTGGACAAGGGCGTTCACCAGGCCGGTCGCGGCGCGGCGCCCCTCGATGCACGCGGATTCCAGGGAAGCAACGTTGGTCTCGTCGCTCCCGCTCTCGTGGAGGATCGACTCCGCCGACCACGTGTCCGCGTAGCACCACGCCCCCTCCCGCTCGGCCCATGCCCCCACACCGTCGCCGGGCGTGGGTGGGGCTGAGAAACCCATGGCCTTGAGCGTCGAGTAGACGTTGTCGATGGCGGCAAGGTGTGCGTTCACCGCGGCCAGGAGTTCCGGCGAATGTGTCGCTTGAATCGTCTCCAGGACGCAAGCACGGAAGGGCGTAACCGCGATCGAGGCCGTCGAGGGGAACCGCTTTCGCTCGGGCTCGCCGAGCCACGCCGTCACCGCGTCGGCATCCACCTTCACCAGGCAGATCGCACATAGCTGCTCGCCGCGCCGCAGCCGGGAGCGAATCCGCTCAGGAGGGGTGACGTTCCCGAACCGTCCGCACAGCGAGCACACTTGGCCTCCTGCGCCCGGATGGGGGGCGAACGCACGCACCCGCTTGCGGGCGGTGGCCGCGGCGGTGATGGTCGTCCATGCGGCAACGAGGTCGGGGGTAGCGCTCTGGGAGGGCTCCCAGGTCACCCACCGGAGGTCGGGGAAGGTAGCCAGTACGGGATCGTGAGCAGACGCGGCGTGGCCGTGAGTCTTCGCACTCAAGGCGCGCCACTCCTTGGCCACGGCCGCGACCGCGTCCTTCGCCGCATCCGCCGCTCGGCCGGCGTCGACCTCAACGAGGATGCGGTTGGGGAACGACCTCTTCGGGGCTTCTGACGCAGGCAGGGCGAGCTGATCCTGCGCGGCTCCCTCCTCATCGCCCTGATCGCCGTCGTTTGCATCGCCCGACGCAGGCAGGGCGAGCTGATCCTGCGCGGCTCCCTCCTCATCGCCCTGATCGCCGTCGTTTGCATCGCCCGACGCAGGCAGGACGAGCTGACCTCGCGCGGCCAAGGCCGCCGTTGCGCTCAGGTGCGACAGGATGCGGCTCGCGGCCCAGAGATCAGATGTTCGGCGAGCCGCGGCGATGAAGCTCTGCACCCCGCCGAAGGAGATCGCGACGTAGGCGATCCGCCGCTCGCTCTCGTCTATCTCGCCTCCCCTCCGAGGCACGTGGCGCTGCCGCCACGCACGACCCGACCTGCGCGCACGCTATCGTAATCGCCCGGATCCGCGCCCGACCTCTGCGGCCGGACGCCCCTCTCGCATCCGCGAGTGCCCCATCAATAGCTCGCGCCTTCGCAGCTTTAGCTCGGGGGACGGATCACCTGCCGCACTTGTATACCGGGAGTCCGCGCGCGGATCGTGAGTATCCACCACTCAGCGCGTGCGATTGAGTAGACCAGCGGCGTGGAGGAGGATGGGCGGATCGCGAGCTGGAAACAAGGCTCCTCGACCTCACCAAGGCGCTGGCTGCACGCGACGCTCGGATCGCCGATGCCGCGCGCCTGCTCCGTTCCTCGCCCTCCGCTCTGCCTTGGGGTCCGCCGCCGGAAAGCCGTCGGGCGATCCGCCGGGAGTCGCGCCCGCAGTATGAGCGCGTGCCGCCCGTTGCCCACGGGCCGGTCGCCGTCGTGCCCGGATCCCGGAAACCTCTTGTCAAGACCGGTCGATCGGTTTATAGTGACCTCTGTCAGTCCGCCTTGGGGCTTATTGGGATAGCTACCCGAGAAGTCGTCGAGTTTTTTGAGCGCGCATTGGGCCTTGTATTGAGGTCCATTGTGTGGTTGTGTTGTTCGGATGCGGCTGGGTTCGTTTGGCGGCGGTTCGTTCGGCGACTCGTTCCTCCCCTACTGGCAGGTGGCGCGCCGGTCGTTCCAGCGCTACGCCACCTACCGGGGGGCGACGGCGGCGGGGGTCTTCACCAACACCCTGTTCGGGTTCATGAAGGTGGCGGTGCTGCTGGCGGTGTACCGCCAGGCGGCGGGCCCGGGCGGGCGCATCGGCGCCTTCGACGAGACCGACGTGGTGACCTTCACCTTCGTCTCCCAGGGCCTGCTCACCACCATGGGCGCCTACGTCGGCATGCAGCTGGCCGAGCGCATCCGCAGCGGCGACGTGGTCGCCGACCTGTACCGGCCCCTGCACTTCCCCGGCTACTGGCTGGCCCATGACCTTGGGCGGGCCGGCTACCAGTTGCTGGCCCGGGGCCTGCCCCCCGTCCTCATCGGGGCCCTGGTCTTCACCTACCGCCTGCCGCCGGACGGGCGGGCCGCGGCGGCGTTCGCCCTCAGCCTCGGCCTGGCCGCCCTCGTCAGCTTCGCCATCCGCTACCTGGTGATCCTCAGCGGGTTCTGGGTGGTCGACGTGCGGGGCCCGTGGAGCCTGACCGGGTTCGTGCTGATGTTCTTCGCCGGACTCATCGTCCCCCTGAACTTCTTCCCCGCCTGGCTCGACCGCCTGGCCCGGATGACGCCGTTCCCCGCCCTGGTGCAGACGCCCATCGAGATCTTCCTGGGCAAGGCGCCGGGGGGCGCGGCCGCGGCCCTGGCCTACCAGGCGGTGTGGGCGGCGGCCCTGCTGGCGCTGGCCGAGCGGGTCACCCGCCGGGCCTTCCGCAAGGTGGTGGTCCACGGTGGGTGACGCCGCGGCCCTGTACTGGCGGCTCGTCGGGGCCCAGGTCCGCGGGGCCTGGCAGTACCGGCTGTCCTTCGCCGCCCTGACCGTCGGGTCGACGCTGGCGACGGTCCTCGACCTGCTCGCCATCGTGGTGATCTTCGAGCAGGCGGAGAGCCTGGCGGGCTGGACCTTCGACGAGGTCCTGCTCCTGTACGCGGCCACGGCCGTGCCCTTCGGGATCGCCGACCTGTTCGTCAGCCCCGTCGAGGATACGTGGGAGCACGTCCGGCTGGGAGTGTTCGACCGCTACCTGATCCGGCCGGCGGGCGCGTTCGCGCAGGTGTGCGGCGACGGCTTCCAACTGCGGCGGGCGGGGCGCATCGTGCAGCCCCTGGCGGCGCTGGGCCTCGCCGTGTCCCGGGTCGACGCCCGATGGAGCGGCGGCCGGGCGCTGTTCCTCGTGCTGACCGTGGCCGCGGGCACGGCCATCTACGGCGCCATATGGGCGCTGACGGCCTCCGGCGCGTTCTGGGCGACGGAGGCCCGGGAAGTGGCCAACTCGTTCACCTACGGCGGCGGCTTCCTCGCCCAATACCCCCTGGACGTCGTGACCGGGTCGCTGCGCCGGCTCACCCTGATCGTCCCGCTGGCGTTCGTGAACTACCTGCCCGTCACCTGGCTCCTGGGCCGGCCCGACGCCCTGGGGCTGCCGGCGTGGGCCCCGTTCCTGGCCCCCGCGGTGGCCGCGGCCCTGTGCGCCGCCGCCGCCCTGGCCTGGCGGGCCGGCGTCCGCCACTACCGGGGGGCGGGGTCATGACCGGCCCCGCCGCCATCGAGGTGCGCGACGTCACCAAGGAGTTCGTCGTCCGCCGCCGGGTGGGGCGGGTGCGGCGGGAGCGGGTGGTCGTGCGGGCGGTGGACTCGCTCTCGCTGTCGGTCCGGCCCGGCGAGATGGTCGGCTACATCGGCCCCAACGGGGCGGGCAAGTCCACGCTGATCAAGATCCTCACCGGCATCCTGCTGCCGACGGCGGGGACGGTGCGGGTGGCCGGCCTCGACCCCCAGCGCCACCGGGTGGCCACCGCCCGGCGGGTGGGCGTGGTGTTCGGGCAGCGGAGCCAGCTGTGGTGGGACCTGCCCCTCGCCGACTCCTTCGACCTCCTGCGCTCGGTGTACCGGGTCCCAGCGGCGCGGCACCGGGCCAACCTCGACGCCTTCGTCGACCTGCTCGACCTGGGGCCGTTCCTGGGCACGCCCGTCCGCCAGCTCTCCCTCGGCCAGCGCATGCGGGGCGAGATCACCGCCGCCCTCCTCCACGATCCCGCCGTCGTCTACCTGGACGAGCCCACCATCGGCCTCGACGTCGTCAGCAAGGCCCGGGTGCGGGAGTTCCTGGCCCGGGTGAACACCGAGCGGGGCGTGACCGTGGTGCTGACCACCCACGACCTCGACGACGTGGAGCGCCTGTGCTCGCGCCTGGTGGTCGTCGACCGGGGGCGGCTCGTCTACGACGGGACGGTGGAGGACGTGAAGGCCCGCTACGCGCCCGACCGCACCCTTGTCGTCGACCTCGAGCCCGGCGCGCCGCCGCCCCCCGGCGCGGTGCGGTCGGACGGTCCCCGGCACTGGATCCCCTTCCGGCGGGACGAGACCACCGCGGCGGCGATCGTCGCCACCCTGGCCGGCCTCCGCGACCTGACCGTCGAGGAACCGGGCATCGAGGAGGTGGTGCGGCGGATGTACCGGGACGAGGCGCGCCGGTGAGCGACGTCGAGACGGAGCAGGCCCACGTCGACCGGGCCTACACCTCCCTGGCCGCCATGCGGGCGAAGAGCGCCCGGCTGCTGGCCGAGGTGCGGGCCGCGGGCGGGGTGGAGCTGGAGCACGTCGCCGCCCTGGCCCGGCGGGTCGCCCTCCTGGCCGAGGGCGCCCGCCCGCTGTGCTTCGGCCGCATCGACGAGGCGGGCGGCCAGACGTGGCACATCGGCCGCCGCCACGTGGAGGACGACGCCGGGGAGCCGGTGGTGGTGGAGTGGCGCACGCCGATCGCCGCCCCCTTCTACCAGGCCCGCCCGTCACAGCCGCTGGGGCTGCGCCGGCGCCGCCAGCTCCTGCTGGAGGGCCGCACGGTGCTGGCCGTGGCCGACGACACCTTCGACGGCGCCGATGGGGCGGACCCCCTGCTCCGGGGCGGCGACGCCCTGCTGGCCGAGCTGGAACGGGCCCGCACCGGGGAGATGCTCGACATCGTCGCCACCATCCAGGCCGAGCAGGACGACGTCATCCGGGCGCCGCTCGCGGGGGTGCTGGCGGTGCAGGGCGGGCCGGGCACGGGCAAGACCGCCATCGGCCTGCACCGCGTCGCCTACCTGCTCTACAACCACCCCGAGCTGGCCCGCTCCGGCGTGCTGGTGGTCGGCCCCAGCCGCACGTTCCTGCGCTACATCGCCCAGGTCCTGCCCTCCCTCGGGGAGGAGGCCGTCACCCAGGTCACCGTCGAGGACCTCGTGCCCGCGGTGCGGGTGCGGGCCGTCGAGCCGCTGGCGGTGGCCCGGCTCAAGGGGGACGCCCGCATGGCCGAGGTGCTGGCCCGGGCCCTGGCGGCGCGCCGGCGCCTCGCCGCCGACGACCTCATCGTGCCCATCGGCCTGGCCCGCCTGCGCACGCCGGCGGCCAAGGTCAACGCCGTCGTCGAGGGGTTGGCGGCTCGCCCGGGACCGTACCTGGCGGGCCGGGCGGCGGCCCGCGACCGCCTGATCGCCCTCGTCTACCGGGAGTGGCTCGCCAGCCCCGTCCTCGTCGACACCGGCGACCCCCAGCGCCGGCTGGCGTCCAGCCCCAAGCTGAAGGCCGCCCTCGACGGCCTGTGGCCGTCGGTCTCCGCCCCCGCGCTGGTCAACGACCTGCTCACCGGCGCCGAGCGCATCGCCCACGCCGCCGCCGGCGTGCTCGACGCTCAGGAACAGGAGCTCCTGCTGCGGGGCGCCGCCCCCAGCCTGGGCCGGGCCCCGTGGACGGCGGCCGACGCCGCCCTGGTGGACGAGGCCCACGCCCTCCTCCACGGCCCGGGCCGCACCTACGGCCACGTGGTGGTGGACGAGGCCCAGGACCTGAGCCCCATGCAGCTGCGCATGCTGGCCCGGCGGGCCCCGGCCGGCTCGGTCACCGTGCTCGGCGATCTGGCCCAGGCCACCGGGCCGTGGGCGCACCGGTCGTGGGGCGAGGTGGTGGACACTTTGCCCCGGCCGTCGGGGTGGCGGGAGGCGGAGCTGACCCTCGGCTACCGGGCGCCCCGGCAGGTGATCGAGCTGGCTTCGCGGCTGCTGGCGCAGGCGGCCCCGTCGGTGCGGCCCACCTCGTCGGTGCGAGTCGGCCGGCGCCCGCCGCTGGTGGCCGCGGTCGCCCCCGACCAGCTCTTCCGCGCCATGGCCGGCGAGGCTCGCCGGCTCGCCGCCGAGGGCTTCCTGGTCGGCTGCATCGTGGCCGACGAGCACCTCGGGGCGGCCGCCGCCGCGCTGCGGTCGGAGCGGGCGCCGTTCGGGACGGCCGAGCGCGACGGCCTCGCCCAGCCGATCACGCTGCTGGCCGCCCCGGGGGCCAAGGGGCTGGAGTTCGACGCCGCCGTCGTGGTCGAGCCCGCGGCCATCGCCGGCGACGGCGGCGGGCCGCCGACGCCCCGGGGCCTACGCCTCCTCTACGTCGCCCTTACCCGGCCGATCCAGCATCTGAGCGTCGTCCACTCCCGGCCCCTTCCTGGCGGCCTGGGCGACCCCCTTCCGGCCTGCCCGGCATGCCCGGCATGCCCGGCATGAGGACCTCGGCGGGCACCGGTGGGACGACGGCGTTCAGGTTCACTTCCAGGAGGTCGAGGCGGCGGGTGGACGGCGGCTGGCGGAGCAGCAGCCAGTCGGGGACGGGGCGGGTGCGGTCGAACTCGTCCGGGCCCGGGCGGCCCAGGTCGATCCGGGCCTGGATCTCGGCCTGCGCCTCCCGTTCGAGCTGCTCGCGCGACGGCTGGTTGCGGGGGCCGCGGCCGACGGCCAGGCGGGGCGCGATGCGCTCGATCAGAGACGAAGTACGACGAAAGTGGACCACGGCGCCTCCCGCTTGCAGGCCGTCGTTCGCCTCCGGCCCCTTGCTCAGTATCGCGCCGCGACTCCCCCGTCAGACCTTCTTCTTGGCCAGGGCGTCGGCCGCCGCCTTCAACGGCGGTTCCTTCCGGGGGGCCGGCGCGGCCGCCTTCCGCGCCCGTGGCGCCGCTCGCGCCGCCCGCGCCGGCCGCGCCGCCCGCGCCGGCGCGGGCATGGCGGCGATGACGGCCTCCACGATCAGCTCGACCTCGCCGGCCGCCAGCTTGACGCCTCGGGGCCGCGCCGGGATGCGGGCCGTGAGCTTGGCCACCTGCTCGGACAGCTCGCTGACCAGCTCGCCCATGGTCGACACCTCGAGCTGCAACTCCTGGACGTCGCCCCGCAGCGTGGCGACGCTCACACCGGCGGCGCGGGTTGGGCGGGCGCGGCGGCGTGGGTGGTCCCCGACCCCCTCGTCCTCCCCAATCGCCTCGTCGACCTCCTCCTCGGCCTCCTCCTCGGCCTCGTCGACCACCTCCCACTCGATGCCGCCCTCGCGGTCGCCGTCGCTCCTGGCGCGGGGGGCGCCCTCGCCATCGGCCTCGGCGTCCGGCTCGGTCACCGCCGTGACCGCCGCGGTGGCGGCCACCGCCGCCACCTCGGCCTGCTCGGCGATGCGGTCGAGGCGCTCGTTGAGGTGGTCCCGGGCCCGTACGAACCACCGGTTGGCGGCCCCGACCGTGGTGGCGATCTGGGCGCGGAGCTGCGTGCGTTCCTCCGCCATCAGCTCGGTGGCCTGCGCCAGCGACGTCTGCAGCTCCAAGCGCAGCGTCTCGAGGTCGGCCCGCAGGCCGTCCACCGTCTCGGGGAGCTGGGCCTCCACCAGCTCGGTGAGGCGATCCATGGTCTGGCGCACCCGACCTTCGAGGGCGACCAGCCGGGTGGCGGCGATCGACATCGGCGCCTCGCCGGGCGCCGGCGCCACCGCTGACGGTGGGCTCTTGGCGGTCGGGCTGGGGGGCGGCGGGCCGCCGTGGACGGCCGACTCCTCGGTCACGAGGGCCTCGAAGCCTCGGGCTACCCGTTCACTGACGTCGTCGCGCTGGGCGTCTTCCTCAGCCATGTGACCAGCACGTTAGTTCGAAGTGTGCTGCGGCGGCCCCGCTCGCATGCGATCGTGGAGGGCAGGTGAGAAGAAACCGAGCGCGCCTGGTCATCGTCCTGGCGATGGGCACGGTTGTCGGCGCGGTGGCGGTGGTCGCCGCCTGGTACATCGACACCCGGGCCCACGAGGACGCCGTCCTCCCCAACGTCGTCTTGGGCGACGCGCGAGTGCGCGGCATGTCGGCCGACGCGCTGTTGAGGACCTTGGAGGGCACGGCCGCCGAGTTCGCGGCGGCGAACGTCGTGGTCCGCACGTCGGCCGACACCGAGGCCTTCCGAGCCACCGTCCCCGAGCTGGGCGTGCAGGTCGACATCGAGCGCAGCGTCGCCGGCGCCCTCTCGGTCGGCCGCCGGGGATCGCTGGCCCGCCGCTTCTGGGAGTGGTCGCGGAGCTTCATCACGCCCGTCGAGCTGCCCGTGGTGGTGGACGTGGACGAGCCCAAGCTGCACAAGGTCGTGGCCGAGCGGGAGAAGGGCCGTACCCCGCCCGTCGAACCGTCGCTGACGGTCGACGGCGGGCGGCTCAGGGGCGTGGCGGGCAAGAACGGGCGGGGCGTCGACCCAGCCGAGCTGGCCAAGACCCTGGGCCGGGCCAAGCCCACCGCGGGCACCCTCGTGGTGACCATGGACATCACCGCCGTGCCCCCCCGATTCACCCAAGCGGACGCCGAACGGCTGGCGGCCGAGGGCGAGCGGATCGCCGCCGCCGGGTTGACCATCGCCTCAGGGGAGCACCAGGCCGCCATCCCAGCCGAATCGCTGCGCGGCTGGGTGCGGGCCGCGCCCGGCGACACCGCCCTCCACCTCGCCCTCAAGGCCGAGGACGAGGACGGGGTGCTCGCGGGGTTGGCGGAGCTGCTGCCCGACGCGGGCACGAGACCGGTCGACACCGGCTTCACCGTCAGCGGCGGGCAGGTGTCGATCACCGCGAGCAAGACGGGGACGGCGTGCTGCGCGCCCGAGGCCGTCGAGGCGGTGAACGCCGCCCTGCTCGACCCGGCCAAGCGGGACGCGCCCATCGAGGTGCCGCTCAAGACCGTGGCGCCCACCCGCACCGAGGAGGAGGCCCGCAAGCTGGGCATCGTCGAGCGGGTGTCCACCTTCACCACCAACCACGCCGCCGGCGAGCCCCGGGTGACCAACATCCATCTCATGGCCGACACCATCCGGGGGACGGTGATCCCCCCCGGCGGGACGTTCTCCATCAACGGCATCGTGGGCCGGCGCACCGCGGCCAAGGGGTACGTGGCCGCCCCGATCATCAGCGGCGACTACAAGTTCGAGCTGGACGTGGGCGGGGGCGTGTCCCAGTTCGCCACCACGATGTTCAACGCCGCCTTCTTCGCCGGCCTGGAGATCCCGGAGTACGCCATGCACGGCCTCTACATCTCGCGCTACCCCTACGGCCGGGAAGCCACCCTGTCGTTCCCCGGTCCCGACCTGAAGGTGCGCAACAACACCCCCCACGGCGTGCTGGTCTGGCCGACCTACACGGGCACGTCGATCACCGTCTCGCTGTACTCCACCCGGTTCTTCTCCGACGTGGCCCAGTCCGGCCAGTCGGTCGTCGAGCGGGAAGCGGCGCCTCCGCCGCCCGACCCGTCAGCGGCCACGACGTCGACCCCGCCCGACGCCCCGCCGACCACGGCCCCGCCCCCGCCCGGCCCATGCGCCACCGTCACCACCGAACGCACCCGCGCCTACCTGGACGGGCGGACGGCCACCGACCGGTTCTTCGCCCTGTACGCCCCCGCCGAAGGTTGGTCGTGCCCGACCCGGGGGTAGCCGGCGCCGCCGGGGGGGCGGCGGGTGGGGGCAGGGCCGGTGGGGCCGGTGGGGCCGGCGGCGCGGCGGCCGGCGGGGCCGGTGGGGCCGGGTCCGGTGGGCCAGCCGGCGGGGCCGGCGGCGCGGCCGGTGGGGCCGGGGTTGAGGCGGCCGGCGGAGCCGGCGGTGGGACCGGGGCCGGTCGGCCGGCCGGGGGCGGTGGCTCCGGGGGTGGCGGGGCCGGCACGCCCTGGGCCGGTGGGCCGGCCGGCGGTGTGGCCGGCGGTGTGGCCGGCGGGGCCGGGGTTGAGGCGGCCAGCGGGGCCGGTGGGACGGCCGAGGGCGTTGCGGCCGGTGGGGCCGGGGTCGTGGGTGCCGGCGGCGCGGCCGGGGGCGGTGTGGCCGGCGGTGCGGCCGGGGGCGGTGTGGCCGGCGGTGCGGCCGGGGGCGGTGTGGCCGGCGGTGCGGCCGGGGGCGGTGTGGCCGGCGGTGCGGCCGGGGGCGGTGTGGCCGGCGGTGCGGCCGGTGGGGCCGGGGTTGAGGCGGCCGGCCCGGCCGGGTCCGGTGGGCCGGGCGCGGCCGAGGCGGCCGGGCTTGAGGCAGCCGGGTTTGAGGCCGGGGCGGGGCCCAGGCCGTCGGGGTCGGCGGCCGGGGTGAAGGCCCTGGCGCTGGGCCGCATGGGGGTCGGCGTCGGGTTCCTGGTGGCGCCGGGACTCTGCCTGCGGCTGTCGCTGGGGGCGGTCGAGGCAGGACCGGTGACCCGGATGGTGGCCCGCTCGGTGGGAGCGCGCGACGTCGCCCTGGGCCTTGGGCTGCTGCTCGCGGCGCGGCACGGGGCGCCCGTGCGGGGATGGTTGGAAGCGGGGGCGCTGGCGGACGTGGGCGACGCCCTGGCGACGGCGCTGGGCCTCCGACACCTGGGCCGGGCGCGGGCGGCGCTGGCGATCACGTCGGCCCTGTCGGCCGCCTCGCTCGGCCGGCGGTTGGTCGCTGACCTGGACAAGTAGCCTGCGGGACGTGCTCGAAGCGGAGGTCGCCGTGGTCGGGGGCGGGCCGGCGGGCGCGGCCGCGGCCATCGTCCTGGCTCGGGCCGGCGCCGACGTTGTGCTGGTGGACAAGGCCCGCTTCCCCCGGGACAAGTGCTGCGGCGACGGGCTGACCGTCGCCGCCCTACGGGAACTCCAGGCGCTCGGCCTCGAGCCCGAGTGCGTGGCGGGCTGGCGGCCCGTATACGACGTCCACCTGCGGTCGCCGTCGGGCCGCGTCGTCGACCTGCCGCTGCCCCGCGACGGCCTGTTCGCCGTGGTCGCGCCCCGCTCCACGTTCGACGCCGCCCTCCTCGACCTGGCCCGGGCCGCGGGCGCCAAGGTGCTGGACGGCCACGCGCTGCGGGGGGCTTCGCTGGGCGCCGGGGGCGGCGCCGTCGTCCTCGAGGTGGACGGGCTCGACGGGATCGCCGCGCCGTACGTGATCGGCGCCGACGGAGCGTGGTCGCCGCTGCGGAAGGCGCTGGGCGCGCCGCACGAAGCGGGCTACCTGGGCGACTGGCACGCCTTTCGCCAGTACTTCACCGGCTGCGGGCCGCAGGCGTCGGACCTGTGGGTGTGGTTCGACCCCGATCTGCTGCCCGGCTACGCCTGGTCGTTCCCGCTGCCCGGCGGCCGGGCCAACGTCGGCTTCGGCCTGGAGCGGAACGACGAGTTCGACGCCCACCGCATGGGCGAGCTGTGGCCCGAGCTCCTGCGACGGCCCCACATCCGGCACGTGCTGGGAACGGGGGCGTCGCCCGAAGGCCCGCACAAGGCGTGGCCGATCCCCGCCCGGGTCCGGTCCGTGGCGTTGACCGCGGCCGGGGGGAGGGCCCTCTTCGTGGGCGACGCCGCCTGCGCCACCGACCCGCTCACCGGCGAGGGCATCGCCCAGGCGCTGCTCACCGGCCGGCGGGCGGCCGAGGCGATCCTGGCCGCCGGCGGAGCGGCGGGCGCGGGCGGCGCGGGCGCGGGCGGCGCGGGCGGCGCGGGCGCGGGCGGCGCGGGCGCGGGCGGGGGCGGCGCGGGCGCGGGCGGGGGCGGGGGCGGCGCGGGCGCGGGCGGCGCGGGCGCGGGCGGCGCGGGCGCGGGCGGCGCGGGCGCGGGCGGCGCGGGCGCGGGCGGCGCGGGCGCGGGCGGCGCGGGCGCGGGCGGCGCAGGCGCGGGCGGCGCGGGCGGCGCGGGCGACGCGGGCGACGCGGGCGGCGCGAGCGCGGGCGGCGCCGCCGCGGTGGCCCGCCGGTACGAGCGGGCGGTGCGCCAAGACCTGTTCGCCGACCACTGGCTCGGCGACCTGCTGTCGCGCGGCCTGAGCCACCGCAAGGGCGCGCGCCTGTCCATCCGGGCGGCCGGGCTCAACGGGTGGACCCGCCGCAACTTCGGCCGCTGGCTGTTCGAGGACTACCCCCGGGCCGCGCTCCTGACCCCGCGCCGCTGGTCACGCCGCATGTTCTCCGCGCCGGGGGCGTACCGCGATGAGGGGTGACCGGGTCGAGATCGTGGTGGACACCGGCGAGGGTTCGGTGCGCGAGTTCGACATCGTCGCCACCAAGGCGGGCCGGCGCGTCGAAGTCGCCATGGCCCGGGGCACCGTCGAGGTCACCGAGGTCACCCGCTCGGGCCAGCCCGTCCGCTCGGCCCGCTTCATGGCCAGCCGGGTGGTCGCCTTGGTCGAGCACCCGGCCTCCGACGCCGGACCCGAGGACGACGCCGGCCGCGGCTCGTCGCGGGGCGGCCACCGCCGCGTCAGCCCCGACCAGGAGGGCCTCGGCCTCTAGTGCCGTGCGCATTTTGGTCCGATTTCCGGACCAGGATCCGATCTCGGGGCAGGTCTCGCGGTATGAGCTCAGGCACCTGCGCCCAACCTCGGGCGGGTAGCGTGGCCGCGTGCGCCGGTCCCGATTCATCACCCTTGCCGCCGTCTTGGCGCTGGCCGCCGCCGGCTGTGGGGGTGGCAGCGATGGCAACGACGACGACCCGACCCTCGGCGGGGGCGGCCCCGCCACATCGACCAACGCCGCGCCGCCGACCACGGCCGCCGCCGGCCCCACGACCACCGCGATCCCGGCCGGCCCCGTCACCAACCTGACCGTGCGGGCCACCGGCCTGCGGCTCCTCAACGCCGAAGAGTCCGACAACGGCCTGCGCATCCTGCTCCCCGCGGGCGTCGCCACCGCTTCGGTCACGCTCTCCGGACTCCCGACGCCGAACCAGGTCATCTCCGTCTGCCAGGCGGGATCCCTGGACAACCGGCTGACCGGCGCCACCTGCCGTATGCCCGCGAACGGCGAGGCGGTCGATGTCGCGCTCGGCTCCGTGGCGTCTGGGGTGGAGGTCGTGCAGGTGGGCGTGGCCGGGTCCGGCCCCTCCGCCAACGCGGCCACGCTGGACGAGGTCGTCATCCGCTACGCCGCGCCTTCCCGCGAGCTGCGCGTGCGCATGCCCCAGATCGCCGCCGGCGAGGCCGGCAGCCGTCCCACCTTCGCCCTGTCCCCGGCCAGCGTCGACGGCGCGTACCGGGCCCAGCTCACCTGGACCATCATCCCCGTCTTCGGCGGCGGCCCCGGCCTCGGCCAGATCGAGCTGCTCAAGGGGGGCAGCGTCGTCAACCAGGCCCAGAGCGGCGCCGATACGCGCCTCAGCGGGAGCGTGCCCCCGCCCGTCGCCGACGCCGCCATCCGAGTGCTCAACGCGGGCCAGTCCGCCCTCGTGACCCCCAAGCTGACGGTGCTCCTGCCCTAGGAGAGCGCCTCCGCGCATCAGAACGGGGCCAGAGTCCGCGAGCATGGGGGGATGCAGGGTGTCGCCGTCACGCTCCACAACCTCGCCCACGGCTACGACACGCCCCGGGGACGGCTGGTCGTGCTCGACGGGGTGTCCCTCGACCTGCCGGCGGGCGGCTACGCGGCGGTCACCGGCTCGTCGGGCGCAGGGAAGACGACCCTGCTGGCCATCCTGGGCGGGCTGGAGCGGCCCGAAGGGGGCGCGTGCCTGGTCGGAGGTGAGGACGTGGCCAGGCTGGCAGGCGACGACCTGGCCGCCTACCGGCGGACGACGGTCGGCTTCGTCTTCCAGCACTTCGGCCTGCTCGACACCCTGACCGCGGCCGAGAACGTCGAGCTGGCGTGCACGCTGGCGGGCGTTCCCGCCGCCCAGCGCCGGGCCCGGGCGGCCGAGCTGCTCGACGCGGTGGGGCTGACGGCCCGGGCCCGGCACCGGCCGGCGGCCATGTCGGGCGGCGAGCGCCAGCGGGTCGCCATCGCCCGGGCCATGGCCAACCAGCCCCGGCTGCTGCTCGCGGACGAGCCCACCGGCAACCTGGACGACGACTCGGCCGAGCGGGTCATCGACCTCCTGGAGACGGTGAGGCGCCGCCACGGCTGCACCCTGGTCGTGGTGACCCACAACCGGGACCTGGCGGCCCGCGCCGTCCACCACTTCCACCTGGACAAGGGCCGGCTGGCCGACCCCGACCCCGAGGTGGTGGCCGCGCCGTGAGGGGGCGGGACGCGAACCGGCCTGCGCAAAGGCGCCGACTACGCGATGTCGTGCAGGCCAGTTCAGGCACAGCGGTGGGCGCGCCGTGAAGTGGCGGGACGCGAACTGGCCTGCGCAAAGGCGCCTAACGGGCGATGTCGTGCAGGCCAGTTCAGGCACAGCGGTGGGCGCGCCGTGAGGGGGCGGGACGCGAACCGGCCTGCGCAAAGGCGCCTAATGGGCGATGTCGTGCAGGCCAGTTCAGGCACAGGTGGTGGGCGCGCCGTGAGGGGGCGGGACGCGAACCGGCCTGCGCAAAGGCGCCGACTAGGCGATGTCGTGCAGGCCAGTTCAGGCACAGCGGTGGGCGCGCCGTGAAGTGGCGGGACGCGAACTGGCCTGCGCAAAGGCGCCTAATGGGCGATGTCGTGCAGGCCAGTTCAGGCACAGCGGTGGGCGCGCCGTGAAGTGGCGGGACGCGGCGGGCCTCGCCGTCACCGGGGTGCGCCGGCGGATCGGGCGGTCGATCCTCACCGTGCTGGCCGTCGCCCTGGCCACGACCCTGCTGACCGCGCTGGTCACCATCGCCGGCACCGCCCGCACCAAGGTCATCGCCGAGCTGTCCAAGGGCGGGCCGCTGGCCGGCATCAAGGTCACCGCCGCCGAGCCCGACCTGACCCAGATCGACAACGACGACGCCCGCCCGGGCGCCCCCAAGGATCTCGACGAGGCCGCCCGGGGCCGCATCGAGAACCTGTCCGACGTGCGGGTCGTGCTGCCGATCGTGGCCGCCCAGATGGTGATCGTGCCCCCCGACCCTGCGGTCGACCCCGCCGTGCTGGCCACGCTGCCTCCCGTCCCCCCGCCACGCGCCCCCGCCAACGCCACCACCACCAGCACCATCGCCAGCCCCCTCAACCGCTCGCCGGTGCGGGCGCCCGGGCCCTTCAGCGAGGCCGTCATCGGGATCGACATGGCCCGCAGCGACGAACTGCCCGTCACCGTCCTGGCCGGGCGGCTGGCGGAGCGGCGCTCGCTCACCGAGGTGGCGGTGACGGTCGGGTACCTCCAGCGGCTGGGGCTGCGCAAGGAGCACGCCCCCGCGGTGCTCGGGACCGAGCTGACGCTGGGGGCGCCACGGGCGTTCGTTGACACCCGGCCCCGCTTCCGGTCCCGCTGGGTGCGGACGATGATCGTCGGGGTGGTGGCCCAGGAGGCGGCGTCAGGCCAGTTCCTCGTGCCCATCGAGCAGACCCGGGCGGCCCGGGCGTGGACCGCCGCCGGAGGTGACGCCGAGGGGCGGCTGGAGATCCCCACCTCGCCCTACTCGGGCCTGTTCGTGATCGCCCGCGGTCTCGATTCCGTCAGCCGGGTGCGGGCTCAGATCACCGACATCGGCTACGCCACCACCGCCCCCGAGAACCTCATCGCCTCGGTGCAGCGGTACCTGCGGGTGGTGGAGATCGTCCTCGCCGGGATCGGGCTCATCGCCCTGTTCATCGCCTCGCTGGGCATCGCCAACGCCATGCTGGCGGCGGTGCGGGAGCGCCGGAGAGAGATCGGGGTGCTCAAGGCCATCGGGGCGCGCGACCGCGACGTCTCCCGGGTCTTCCTGTTCGAGGCCGGGGCCTTGGGCTTCCTGGGCGGGATCATCGGCACCGCGGGCGGCTACCTGGCCGCCTTCGCCGTGAGCCAGGTGGTCAACTCCTACCTGGCCCGCCAGGGACTGGCCGGCGTCACCATCGGGTTCCCCGCCGTCGTCGTCATCGGGTCGATCTGCGGGGCCTTCTTCCTGGCCGTCGGCGCGGGGATGATGCCGGCCCGCCGGGCCGCGGCCATGCCCGCCCGGGAAGCGATGGAGTCGGCGTGAGGCGGGCCGCCGCCCTCCTGCTGGTGCTCGCCGCCTGTTCGACGGGGCGGCCGCCGCCCCCGCCCGCGGCCAACTCCCCCACCACGCCGGGCCCGCTTTACGTGGCCGTCGGGGCCAGCGAGACGACCGGGATCGGGGCGGAGACGCCGTTGCGGGAGGCGTGGCCGCGGGTGCTGTTCCGCACCGTCATGCCCACCAACGCCGCGTTCGTCAACCTCGGCATACCGGGGGCCACCGTCGCCACCGCTCTCCGCCTCGAGCTGCCCCAGGCGACCCAGCTGCAACCCGACGTCGTCACCGTGTGGCTGAACGTCAACGACATCCTCGCCGGCGTCCCGCCCGCCGATTTCGAGCGGGACCTCGGCGCCCTCGTCCGCGGGCTGCGGCGCACCGGCCAGGCCCGGGTGCTGGTGGCCAACGCCCCGCCCGTCGACCACCTGCCCGCCTACCGGGCGTGCCGGCCGGCCCCGCCCGCAGCGGGGCCCGAGTGCCGGGCCCCGGGCGGCGAGCTGCCGCCTCCCGAGGTTGTGAACCAGTTGATCGCCGCCTACAACGCCGCCACCGCCCGGGTGGCGGCGGCCGAAGGGGCGACCCTGGTCGACCTGCACGCCGTGGGCATGGAGGCCCGGGCCGCGGGCATCGAGGCCGCCCTCATCAGCGGGGACGGCTTCCACCCCAACGCGGGGGGCTACCAGCGGGTGGCCACCGCCTTCGCCCAGGCGTACCAGCGGTGACCGCATCGGTCCCGGCTGCGGGCCCGAACGGGAAGGCGGCCATCAAGGTCGGGACGTGCTCGTGGACCGACCCCACGCTGGTGCGCCAGACCGACTGGTACCCCCGCAAGTCCATGTCGGCGGCCGAGCGGCTCGCCTTCTACGCCAGCCAGTTCTCGATCGTCGAGGCCGACAGCACGTACTACTTCCCCCCCACCCCCGAGCTGGCCCGCATGTGGGTGGAGCGCACGCCGCCCGCCTTCACCATGAACGTCAAGGCGTACTCGCTGCTCACCGGGCACCCCACGTTCCCCCACTCGCTGTGGCCCGACCTCCAGGAGGCGGTGCTGCCTGAGTTCCGGGACCGGCGACGGCTGTACGACAAACACCTGCCGGCGGAAGCCGTCGACGAGGTGTGGGACCGTTTCCTCTTCGCCCTGCGGCCGCTGGCGGAGGCGGGCAAGCTGGGCGCCGTCCTGGTGCAGTTCCCCCGCTGGTTCGGCCCCAAGGCCGAGCACTGGGACCGGCTCCGGGAGGTCGCCGCCCGCCTGCAGGAGCCCGGCTACCGGGGCTGCGTGGAGTTCCGCAACGCCCGCTGGCTGGAGGCCGAGGAGTGCGAGGCCACCCTCGCCCTGCTCGAGGAGCTGGGGCTCTCCTACGTGTGCGTGGACGAGCCCCAGGGCTTCAAGTCCTCGGTGCCGCCGGTGGTGGCCGTCACCGCCGAGCTGGCCGTCGTGCGCTTCCACGGCCGCAACGCGGGCACGTGGGAGCGGTCCACCCCCACCGCGGCCGAGCGGTTCCGGTACCGCTACGAGATCCACGAGCTGGAAGAGTGGGTCCCCAAGCTCCGGGAGCTGGCCCGCTCGGCGCGCGAGGTCCACGCCCTCATGAACAACTGCTACCGGGACGAGGCCGTCGACAACGCCGCCCAACTGGCCCAGCTCCTCAGCGGCGAGACGCCCGACCCCGACCCCCCGCCGCCCCCGGCGCCCTACTCGCAGCAGCGGTTGCGGATCTGAGGGACGGCCAGGCGGAGGCGGGCCGTCGCATTTTGCGTCGGATTCCGACGCAAAATGCGATACCCCTGGGGAGCTAGCCGGTGGCCCCGCCCACCCGCACCCGCTCGCTCAGCACCCGCGACGAGCCGCCCGGTTGCATGGTCACGCCGAAGAGGCAGTCGGCCGCCTCCATGGTCCGCTTCTGGTGGCTGACGACGAGCAACTGGGCCTCGGCGCGGAACTCGTCGAGGAGGCGGAGGAAGCGGTGCAGGTTGACGTCGTCCAGCGCGGCCTCCACCTCGTCGAGCAGGTAGAAGGGCGACGGGCGGCTACGGAAGACGGCGAACAGGTAGGCCAGGGCGACGAGCGAGCGCTCGCCGCCGCTCAGGAGCGACAGCTTGCGGGCGCTCTTGCCGCCGGGCCGGGCCTCGATCTCGATGCCGGCGTCGAGGATGCGGTCGGGGTTGGTGAGGCGCAGGCGCCCCTCGCCGCCCGGGAACAGGGTCTCGAATAGGACGGTGAAGTTCTCGCTCACGTCGGCCCAAGCGGCGGCCAGCAGGTCGGTCATCTCCGCCTCGACCGAGCGGATCACCCGGGCCAGGTCGCGGCGGGTGGCCTTGACGTCGTCCAGTTGGCCGGTGAGGAACTCGTGGCGCTCCTCCAGCGCAGCCAGCTCCTCGACGGCCAGCGGGTTGACGGGGCCCAGCATCCGCAACTCCCGCTCCACCTCCCGGGCCCGGGTCTGGGGGCTGGCCCCGCCTTCGAGGGGCGGGCACGGGGCGGCGACGGCGGCTTCGGGCTCGCAGTCCAGGTCCCGGCGGAGGTTGTCGACGGCCGTCTCCAGGCGGAGGCGGGTCTCCGCCTCCTCCAGCTCCACCCGGCGGGACTTGCTGCGCGTCTCCTCCAGCGTGTGCTCGGTCTGGGCCCGCAGCTGGCGGACGTCGTCCAGGCGGGCGGCGAGGGCGCGGGTGGCGGCGGCCCGCCGCTGGCGACGCTCCTCCAGGTCGCCCAGGTGGTCGGCGATGGCGGCCCGGGTGGCGGTGACCGCCTCGGCCAGGCGGCGGACGTGGGTCAGCTCCCGGCGGCGGCCGGCGGCCCGCTCGACGGCGGCCGACTGGGTCGCCTCCGCCTCCGCCCGCCGCTGCTCGGTCGCGTCCAGGCGACGGCGGAGGTCGGCCCGGCGGTGCTCGACCGCCTCCCCCTGGGCCGCCAACTGGGCCCGGCGGGCGGCGACCGCCTGGGCCTCCCACGCCACGTCCTCCCGGGCCGCGTCCAGCTCGGCGGGCGAGAGGGTGACGCCGCTCTCGCCCGCGCCCTCGTCGAGGGGTAGGGACAGCTGCTGGTCGAGGCCGGCGGCGCGCCGCTCGTCCTCCTGGACCCGGCGCGCCGCGGCCGCGAGGTGGTGGCGGGCGGTGGCGGCCGCGCCGGTCGCCTCCCGGTGGTCGGCCTCCAGGCGGGCGACGGCGCTGCGCTCCTCGGCGGTGCGCTGGCGGGCGGCGTGGAGGGCGGCTCGCCGCTCGGTGTGGACTGCGTCGGCGGCGGTGGCGGCCCCGTCGGCGGCGGCGCGGTCGGTGGCGGCGGCCGCCAGCGCGGCGGCGGCGTCGGCGGCGTGGCGGCGGGCGTCGGCCAGGGCGGCCGCCACGCCGGGCCGGTCGCCCGCCAGCCGCCAGCCGGTGGGCCCGAAGCGGTCGCCGGCCTTGGTCACGACCAGCAGATCGGGGCGGGACCAGGCCAGGTCGAGGGCCTCCTCCCAGCGCTCCACTGCGGTGGCGGGGGCCAGCAGGCGGTCGAGCAGCTTGTCGATCTCGGGCTTCGCTGTGCGGACGTGGCCCCGCAACGGGCGGTGGGCGGCGGGGCGGCCACCGGCCGCCACGACCGTCGCGCCCGCGGCCAGGGCCTGGCGGGCCTGGGCGGGCGTGCCCACGACGAGGGCGGTGAGGGCGTCGCCCAGGGCGGCCTCCACCGCCGCCTCCCAGCCACTGTCGATCGCGATCTGCTCGAGGAGCGGCTCGAGGCCCTTGGGCAGCTCGGCGGCCGCGCCAGCGCCCTGGCCGCCGCTCCCGGCCGCGCCGCCACCAGCGCCCCGGAGGCCGCTCCCGGCCTCGCCGCCGCCGCCGCTCCCGACCTTGCCGCCATCGCCGCCACCGGCCTCGCCGCCACCGGCCTCGCCGCCAGCGCCCCCGCAACCGGCCTCGCCGCCACCAGCGCCCCTGCGGCCGCCACCGGCCTCGC
>Ga0187893_10003583_pt1 | contig 31189 bp, 28 predicted proteins | sample MA1701074metaG_FD_139574 | JGI IMG/M metagenome (GOLD analysis project Ga0187893, IMG submission 139574) | White microbial mat communities from a basaltic lava cave in the Kipuka Kanohina Cave System on the Island of Hawaii, USA - MA170107-4 metaG ...
ATCAGTCTCAGCATCCGGCGGGTGGCTCAGTTCTGTGGCAGGCCGATCCCCAATGGGGCACGGGCCAAGGAGTACACCTTCCCCACTCCGGAGCGGCTTGCCGAGGTAACTTTGGCCCGGCTCCATAGCTGCGCGCTCGGCTATCGGGCGCTGTATGTCCGTGACCTCGCGCGGCTCGTGGCCGATGGCCGCGTCGACCTCGATGCGATCGCCCGCCTGTCGCACGCTGAGGCGCGCGCGGCCCTGCTCGCACTCCCCGGTGTGGGTGAGAAGGTCGCGGATTGCGTGCTGCTCTTTGCCTACGGGCGCGGAGAGGCGTTCCCGGTGGATGTCTGGGTGCAGCGGGCGGTCGAGGGATCGTACTTCAACGGACGCGCCAGGACGCCGCGCGCCATCCGCGACTGGGCTCGGGACCGCTTTGGCCCGCTGGCAGGCTACGCGCAGCAGCATCTGTTCGCCGCCGCGCGCCGGCGCCGGGTCCCGCCGCACTAGCGCTCGACAAACGTCCTCGCTTCCCAGAGCAGCGGGAAGAAGCGCCGGGCGACCGTGGACGCGAGGTAGGGCACCCCGCTGAAGTACTCGCCGCCGGCCGCGCCCGCGGCGCCTGCCTCCCCGGCAACCATCTGTGCCACCGACGCCTCCCCGGTGCCCGGCCGGGCGCCGATCATGCGCTCGGCCATCAACACGTGCCGCTGGCGCCACGCCGTGAACAGGAGGTCGTATTCCAGCAGCGCCTCCGAGAGCTCGTAGAGATCCGCGGCGTGCTCACGCTTCAGGATCCGGACGATGGTCGCCACCAGCGCACTATCGTCGGCGACCGGCAGACCGCGTGCCTGCAGGAGCGCGACAAAGCCATCCCACAACGCGGGTTCCGCCAGGCGGGCGCGCAGCGCCGCCGCGCCCTCGGGGTCGTCGGCATGTACCGGCAGGAACCGCGGATCCTTGGCGCCCGACAGGCACTCGATCTCCCGGAACTGCACGCTCTGAAACCCGCTCGCCGGCTTCAGTTCTGACCGGAACTCCAGGAAGTCGATCGGCCGCATCGTTTCGATGACCGGCCACCCCGCCGTGAGCATCCGCACGATCGCGTGGATCCGGCGCAGGAGGTGCACGGCGGTCCCGGCATCGTGTGCGAGCAGCGCGGCGCGGGTGGCCTCGAGCTCGAAGAGGAGCAGCTTGAACCACAGTTCGAAGGCCTGGTGGATCACAATGAACTGCAGTTCGTCGTGCGCCGCCGTCAGGCGTTCCTGGAGCGACAGCATCTCTCTGAGCTTCAGGTAGCGTGCGTATGTGAGGGGTGGTAGAGATTCCGCTGCGCCGGTCGGCATCGTGAACCCTCCTGCGGTCGTCAGGCGCGTTCGTGAACAATCCGCCCGCCGCCCATCGTCATCGAGACCTGGATTGCGGGAATCCGATCCGCTGGAACTGACAGATAGTCGTCGCTGAGGACGACCAGGTCGGCCCACTTCCCCGGTTCGAGCGATCCCTTGGACCGCTCTTCGAACGTGGCATGGGCGCCATTGATCGTCCAGAGCCGCAGCACGTCCTCGCGGCCGACCTCCTCGCCCGGCAGCAGCCTGCCGACCAGCGTCTCCTGCGTCATGACGTGGTAGTGGCCGAGCAGGGGCCGCTCCGGATCGTAGTGGGTGGCGGGGCAATCCGTCCCCCCGGTGACCATCAATCCCTCCCGCAGCCAGCTCCGTATGGGGAGCCCCCAATCCTTGATCGTCCGCTCCCAGGGGTCGGTGATGCGGCTCTTGGCGATCCGCACCTGGTCCATCACCTCGTGCATCCGAAACGACCGCGCCGCCGCGAGATAGGCGAGCTGGGGATTCGCCGCGATGATCATGTCCAGGGCTTTGACGCGCCGGTAGAACTCGGGCTTGATCAGGCCGAAACCGTGCTCGTAGGTGAATCGCCGTCCCCGCAACGGGCGCTCGCGGTCGGCGTCCTCGAGGGTCGACAGCACCAGTTCGGTGGCGTCTTCGGCGCTGCCTGAGGCGACATGGATGGCGAGGGTGAAGCCGAGGCGGTTCGCCGTGAGCAGCATCGTACGGAGCTTCTCAGGCGAGTAGGCCCACCACCCGTCGTTCTGTACGACCATCTTGACACCGCCCAATCGCAGGAATGGACCGCCAAGCCCCTGTTTGGGGCCGAAGTACCGCGCCAGTGAAGTCTTGATCTCACCGATCGGCAAATAGCGCGCCGGCAGACCGAGGATCAGGTCCGTGCGGACCGTCAGCTCGCCACGCCGGTCGGCCTCGATGTAGGCGTCCATCTCCTCAGGCGTCACGCCCATGTCGCGCGTCCCGGTGATGCCGCAGGCATGGAACCGGGCCGCCTGTGCCTTGATCGCCCGGATGTACGTCTCCGTGTCAAAGTGGAGGAAATCCCACTTCTTCATCGGCAATCCCATCCGCGCCCACAGACGCTTGCGCGCCAGGTCGCCGGCCCCGGCGATCAGGTGGCCGGTCGGCTCACCCTCTCCATCGCGGACGACATGCCCTTCGGAGTCGTTGGGGTCACCGCCGGGGTCCTGCGTGTCGCGGTCGATCCCGGCCAGGCGCAGCGCATAGGTGTTCAGGATGATGTTCTTGCCCGACTGAAAGAGGTAGACAGGATTCTCCGGCGCCACCTCATCCAGGTCGTGACGGTTTGGGAAGCGGCCGTCCTTCAGCGCCCCGCGGTACATACACGATGTGGCAATCCACTCGCCTGGCTGCGCCTGTCTCGTCCGTGCCGCGATCGCCGCGCGGATCTCCTCGATGCTCTGGGCCCAGGCCAGATTTACTTTCACCCCGACCTCCGGGTGGTCCAGGCCGGCCAGCAGCGCATGCGTGTGGTTGTCGATCATGCCCGGGATGACACACGCGCCTCTCAGGTCGATGCGCCGCGTACCGTCGCCGCCCAGGCGCTTGATCTCGACGTCGGTGCCGACCGCCGCGATCCGGTCGCCGACGACCGCGACTGCCTCGGCGACCGAGAAGCGTTGGTCCACCGTGATGATCTTGCCATTGTGGAGCACGACGTCCGCCACCAGCCGTCCATTGTCGATCATGCGCTCGGCTCCTCGGCGCAGGCCCGCAGCCGCTGCTCCAACGCAGCGCAGTCCGCATCCGCGAGGTTCTTGCCGATGAAGACCATCGCGCTCTCGCGTGCTTCGCCCGGGCCCCACGCCTCGCCCGCCGCCACGGTCCAGCGGCCGCCCACGAGGTGGAAGATGAACCGGCACGGCGCACCCGCGACCGCCAGGATTCCCTTGCCCCGAATGATCTCCACCGGCATGCTATCCAGCACGGCGGCCAACGCCGCCAGGCTGACCGGCACCGGCGTCCGGACCGCCACCGCGCGGAAGCGACCGGCGTGGGCATGCGGGGGCCGCTCGGGTGCGTGCGATTGGGGTGCGGTGTGGTGCGCCCCGAGCCCCAGGATGACCTGAAGGTCGACCTGCGCATGCACGGTGCGCATGATGCGCGCGGCGGGGTTCAGGGTACGCAGGCCCTCTTCGATCTTGGCCAGGACATCCGGCGGCACCAGGTCGGCCTTGTTCACGAGCAGGATGTCGCCGGATGTGATCTGAGCGTAGGCCTGACTGGCGTGCTCCAGGTTGCGATCGAAGTTCAGCGCATCGACCAGGGTGAGGATGGCGTCCAGACGGATGTCCTGCTGGATCCGGGGGTCGAGCAGCTGTCGGGCCACGGGCTCAGGATCCGCCAGCCCGGTGGTCTCGATCACGATGTGCTCGGGTGGCCGGGGGCGCTCCAGCAGGGCGGCGAGGGATTGGAGGAGATCGTCCCGCACGGTACAACACACGCAGCCGTTTGTCAGTTCCAGGATGTCCTCACCGCGCCGGGCGACCAGACGGCTGTCGATGTTGATCTCGCCGAACTCGTTGAGGAGGACGCCGATGCGGACCCCGTCGCTGGACCGCAGGATGTGGTTGAGGAGCGTGGTCTTTCCGCTTCCCAGGAAACCGCTCAGAACGGTGACAGGCACGGGCTCCATGTCGGTCGGTGTGCTCTTCCTTCCTTCTTGGGACGCGTCATCCTGCGTGGCAGGGTCCTCGAGCGCCGCGGGGAATGGAGCACAGGAGTGGTCCTGCACAAAGGGGGGAGTGCCATGAGAACGCGTCTGATGGTCTTCCTGACGCTCGTACTCGCGGGGCTCTTACTGGTTCCTCCCGGGTGGTCGCAGGCCCCGGCCGCCATCAAGATCGGCGCCACCCTGGCCGTGACCGGACCGTTCTCCGCCGAGTGGGGACCCACGTTTCTCCAATTCATGCGAGAGTGGGAGAAGCTGGTCAACGAAGAAGGCGGGGTCTTCGTCAGCGACGTCGGTCGGAAGCTGCCGATTCAGTTGATCATCTACGACGACGAGAGCAGCCCGGACAAGTCCGTCGAGCTCTACGAAAAATTGGGCGCCGTGGACAAGGTGGATTTCTTCCTCGGGCCCAGCACGAGCCCGATCACGCTGCGGGCCTCCACGGTCGCCGAGCGCATGCATATCCCGATGGTCGCCGCCGAGGCCAACGACACCACGCTGTTCGCCCGCAACTTCAAGTGGTTCGTGGGCGTGCTGGAACGCGGGGTTGACTGGAGTGAGTACTACTTCGAGATGGTTCGGACCACGAATCGATCGAGGCGGACGGACTTCAAGACCGTGGCCGTGCTCTTTTCGACGATCGCCCACACCCGGGATGTGGGAGCCGGCGCCGCCGATTTCGCCAGAAAGTCGGGGCTGAACGTCGTGGCGACCGAGGTCGTGCCGTTCCCGACCACCGACTATTCCGCGATCATTGCCAAGTTGAGGGCGGTCAACCCAGACCTCATCTTCCTTGGCTTGTGGGGTGGCGCGGAGGTGACGGCGTTCGTGCGTCAGTCGCGCGAAGTGGGGCTGCGGCCGGCCGAGATCCACACCCGGTTCGTCGGCAAGCCGCTGATCGCCGCGCTCGGTCCCGCCGGGGTGGAGGGCATGACCGGCGAGACCTATAATGCCCTCAAACTGCACGACCGCCGGACGAAGACGATTTTCGAGCGCATGAAGATCGACCCGTATGACTTGCCGTGGGCCCCCATCAAGTACGTGGCCATGGATGCCGTCATCAAGGCGATTGAAGCCGCGGGGACGCTGCGCAGGCCCGTGATCATGGAGACTCTGCGCGATCCGAACTTCAGGATCACGACGACCACCATCTCAGGCGCGCTGAAGTTCAACTGGAACGTCCGGGACGCCGACCGGGTGCTCAATGGGTTCGGTACGCACAAGCCCTTTGTCGCCCAGTTCCAGGAGGGACACCTGCGGGTGGTCTGGCCGGAGCGGATCGCGGACGCGCCCTACCGGCCCGCACGTCGCTGAGACGCTCGCGGCCGATTCTCGAGGTCGAGGATGTCAGCAAGAGCTTCGGTGGGCTGCGGGCGCTTCAACGGGTCGGTCTGTCGGTTGAGCCCGGCGCGATCGTTGGCCTGATCGGGCCGAACGGCGCAGGCAAGACGACGCTCTTCAACGTCATCTCGGGATTCGACCAGCCCGACGGCGGCCGGGTCCGTTTTGGCGGGACCAACCTGGTCGGGTTCCCTCCCCATAGGGTGTGCCGGCACGGGGTCGCGCGCACCTTTCAACTCGTGCAGCCCTTCGCCCGGATGTCTGTCCTCGATAATGTGGCCGCGGGCGCCTTGTTCGGGCGCGGTGGCGGCGGCCGGTCCCTGGACGTGGCCCGCCAGACCGCTCACCGGCTGCTCCCGTTGGGCCGGCTGGGCGGGAAGGAGGCCATGCCCGCGGGGAGCCTGACCCTCTCGGAGCGCAAGCGGCTCGAGATGGTCCGCGCCCTGGCGACCGGTCCTCGGCTGCTGCTGTTGGATGAAGTGATGGCCGGGTTGACGCCGGCTGAAGCAGCCGAGATGGTCACCGTGGTCAGACAGATGCGCGCGGAGTTCAACCTGACCATTCTCCTCATCGAGCACAACGTGCGCCTCGTGATGGAGCTCGCACAGCAGGTCACGGTGCTCAACCACGGGATCGTCATCGCGTCCGGACCACCGGCTGAGGTCGTCACGAACGCCGACGTCGTCAAGGCCTACCTCGGGGAGCGTTGGGCCGCGGCGGGACCGCGTGCTTGAGGTCAACCAGCTCAGCGTTACGTACGGCGACCTGCGGGCCGTCTGGGACGTTACGTTCCGCGTCGACGCCGGGGAACTCGTGGCGATCGTGGGTTCCAACGGTGCGGGCAAGACGACGACGCTGCGCGCGATCCACGGTCTGATCCCCACGGCCGGCGGCGAGATCGTCTTCGACGGCCGCCGGCTCACCGGTGAGCCGAGTCACCGCCGCGTCCGGGAGGGCCTGGCCCTTGTCCCCGAAGGGCGGCGCGTATTTCCCCACATGAGCGTGCTGGAGAATCTGGAAATCGCCGCGTTCGCCTCGGGCGCGCGTGGCGCTTTGCGGGCCCGACTCGACGAGGTCTTCGACCTGTTTCCTGTTCTTGGTGAGCGCCACGCGCAACTTGGAGGTACACTGAGCGGCGGTGAACAGCAGATGCTGGCGATCGCCCGCGCGCTGATGGCCCGGCCGCGGCTCCTGATGCTGGATGAGCCGTCGCTCGGCCTGGCGCCGATCGTCGTCGACCGGCTGTACGAGACCATCCGCCGGCTGCGGGAACAGGGGCTCACGATGCTGCTCGTCGAGCAGTACGTCTACGGCGCGCTCGACCTGGCCGATCGCGCCTACGTGCTGGAAACGGGCCGGATCACCCGCGGAGGCAGCGGAGGCGAGTTGCTGCGCGACGACTACATTCGCAAGACGTATCTGGTGGTGTGAGGAGGCGATGAGCCCACAGACCTTGCTCGAGCTGGTGGTGGGCGGGATCAGCCTCGGTGGCATCTACGCCTTGATGTCGCTCGCGCTGTCGCTGGCTCTCGCGACGACCAACATCTTGAACGTCGCCCACGGCACGTTTTTGGTGATGGGGGCGGCGTTGAGCACCTTCCTGTTGAAGGATACCGGGCTGCCGTGGGCGGCTGGCCTCGCGGCGCTCATCGCTCTCTGTGCTCTCGTGGGCTGGCTGTTCGAGCGCGTCTGCGTCCGGCCGCTGCTGGGGCGCGCGCCCGACCGGGCCCTGGTCGGATCGATCCTGATCACGTTTGGCTTTGCCTTGGCGTTTGAGGCGGCGCTGGGCTTTTACTGGGCAAAGTTTGTCGATCCGCAGCCCACGTTCTCCCTGCCGGTGACGATGCCGCCGTTCGCGCTCTTTGGCGTGTCGCTGTCGGGCACGCGGCTGGCGATTCTCGCGTTTGTGGGTGTTGCCGTGCTGTTGTTCCACCTGTTTCTCACGCGCACGCCGATGGGGAAGATGGCCTGGGCCATCGCACAGGACTACGACGGCGCGCTCGTCCTGGGGATCAACCCCCAGGCGGTCTCGGTCGCGATCTTCACGTTGGGCATCCTGGCGACGGCACTCTCCGGCCTCTTCTTCATCCTGGCGTCGCCGCTCGGCCCGCACGATGGACTGCGGCTGACCCTGATTGCAATGACCGTGATCGTGATCGGCGGCGTCGGGAGCCTGCCGGGCGTCCTCGTGGGTGGCGTCCTGCTGGGACTCGGTGACGTCTTCACCGCCTTTCTGGTCGGGGCGGTCTGGTCACCGGTGACGTACGTCCTCGTCTTCTTCGTGGTGCTGCTCCTCCGCCCGGAGGGGCTGGCCGGGATCCGGCACGGATGACACCCGCCGCACGCGGCCTGGGGCGGTGGCGGGGGCTCATCATCGGCACGATCGCCGCGGGCGTGCTGCTGGCGCTGCCCGGTGTGCTCACCCGCGATCTGGTCACGGCGTTGTTCTTTGCGTTCACCTTCGCCACGCTGGCGCTCAACTACGACCTGCTGGGCGGCTTCCTGGGATACCTCAACCTGGGGCAGGGGACGTTCTTTGGCCTGGGCGCCTATGCCGCGTTCATCCTGGCCAAGGAGCTCCCAGGGATCGTCGTGCGGTTTGGGTTGCCGGCCCTCGCGGTGTTCGCCGTGCTGGCAGGCGCCATCACGGCGCTCGTGGCGGGCATGGTGTCGTATCCACTCTTTCGTCTGCGCGGCGCGTATTTCGCGATGGCGACCTTCGGGTTGTTCCTGCTCGTGCGCCAGCTCACGCTCAACCTCGACACGCTTACCGAGGGGTCCTTTGGGATCTACCTGCCGTCGGGCGACTATGTCGGCCAGCGGCTGGCCTATACGCTGATGCTCGGGCTGGCGGCGGCGTCACTGGCCATCAACAGCGCCATCTCACGGACACGTCTGGGCATGGCCTTTCACGCGATCCGCGAAAGTGAGCGGGCCGCCTCCGCCATCGGCATCGACCCCTTCCGTACCAAGCAGGTCGCGCTGGTCATCAGCGCAATCCCCTCGGCGCTGGCCGGCTGCCTGTTTGGGATGCACTTTGGCTACGTGGATCTAGAATCTGTCCTGGGGATCGACAAGACGCTGTTTCCCGTCATCATGGCCATGCTCGGTGGCACCGGGCTGGTTTGGGGGCCGGTGGTCGGCGTCGCGCTGCTCCGCTTCATCGATGTGGGGCTGAAGAACTACCTGACACTGCCGGTCCCGGCGCTGCTGATCTACGGACTCATCCTGATGGTCATCGGCTTGTTCAAGCCGGAGGGGATTCTCGCCGGTCTCGGGAAGGGAAGATAAGAGAAGAGGATTGAGCGCCGGGGTGAGCGCGATGAGCTACACTGACCTGCGGGACTGGACGACGAAGGTTGACAGACTCGGGGAACTGCGTACCCTGCGCCAGGCGCAGTGGGACCTGGAGATCGGCATCATCACCGAACTGGTGATGAACCAGCACGGGCCCGCCCTGCTCTTCGATGACATCCCCGGGTATCCGTCGGGTTACCGCATCGTCGCCAACGCGCTGGGCGGGTTGGGCCGCGTGGCGCTGACCCTGGGCCTGCCGACCGATCGCGACATCAAGACGACGCTGAGACTCTGGCAGGAGAAGAAGCGCGGGCTCAAGCCGATCCCGGCGAAGGTCGTCAAAGACGGCCCGGTGATGGAGAACGTCTACCGCGACGGCGACATCGACCTCTTCAAGTTTCCCACCCCACGCTGGCACGAGCACGACGGCGGCCGGTACATCGGGACCGGCAGCGTGGATATCACCCGCGACCCCGAGGACGGGTGGGTCAACCTGGGCTGCTACCGCGTGATGATTCACGACCGCAACAGCGTGGGGTTCTACATTTCTCCCGGCAAGCAGGGCCGGATCCACCGAGACAAGTGGTTCGCCCGCGGCGGCCGCATGCCGGTGGCGATGTCGTTCGGGCACGATCCGGTGATCTTCCTGGCCGGCGGCATCGAGATCCCCTGGGGCCTCTCCGAGTACGATTGGGCCGGCGGCATCAGGGGCGCGCCGATTGAGGTCATCGAAGGACCAGTCACCGGCCTGCCGATCCCGGCGCACGCCGAGATCGTCATCGAAGGCTTCGTCGATCCTGCCGACAAGAAGACCGAAGGACCGTTTGGCGAGTGGACGGGCTACTACGCCAGCGCCGAGCGTGAGGAGCCGGTCGTCCGCGTGGCGGCCCTCTACCATCGCAACAACCCGATCATGCTGGGCTGCCCGCCGGTGAAGCCGCCGTCGGAGCTGGCCTACTACCGCTCGTTCTTGCGCGCGGCGGCCATCGAGGAAGAGCTCGCCGGCGCCGGCGTGCCGGACGTCAAGGCGGTCTGGTGCCACGAGATCGGCGGGTCCCGCCTCTTCAACGTCGTCTCCATCCGTCAGCGTTTCGCGGGACACGCGCGTCAGGCAGCCATGGTGGCCACGCAGTGTCATGCCGCCGCCTACCTCGGCCGCTTCACCATCGTCGTCGACGAAGACATCGACGTCATGAACCTCGATGAGGTCATGTGGGCAGTCTGCACGCGCTGCGACCCCGAGAAAGACATCGAGATCCTGCGCCGATGCTGGAGCGGCCCGCTCGACCCGATCATTCCGCCGGGCCAGAAGGGCCTGAACTCCCGGGCCATCATCGATGCCACGCGGCCCTTCGAGTGGCGGGACAAGTTCCCCGTCGTGGCGGAATCCAGCCCCGAGCGCCGCGCCGAGGTGCTGAAGAAATGGGGGACCCAGATCTTCGGTCAGCGCTCAGGCGTCACGCCGCGCGCCCCGGTCGGAGCCGGCGCGACGTCACCCGGGGGCGAGGAATAGATTGCCCTGAGCCCACGCCGGACGTGGGCGGATGAGCTCACGCCTCGGCAACCTGCTGCAACGTGTGGCCAGCGCCGGCGCGATGGCCGACGATCCCGCTGACGTGCGCTTGCAGAAAGCCGTCCTGACGCTCACCGCCGTCATTATTTCAGTCCTGGCCATCTACTGGGTCGTGATGTACCTCGCGCTCGGTTTGCGTCTGTCGGCCTCGATCCCGCTCTCATATCAGATGCTATCGGTAGTAGGTCTCGTACATTTCCTGCGCTCCAAGGACGACCGCTTCTTGCGTCGGAGCCAATTGGTCATGATGTTGCTTTTGCCATTTTCCCTGCAATGGTCGCTCGGCGGCTTCGTCAACTCCAGTGGCGTGATGCTCTGGGCATTCCTGGCGCCACTCGGGGCCCTCTTTATCCGCGGCCTGGACCAGGCCAGGGTCTGGTTCGGCGCCTATCTCGGCCTGGCCGTGGTATCGGGGGTGGTCGATCGGTCCCTCGCCTTGAGTGCGCCATTGATTCCGTCGTGGCTCATGACCGTGAACTTCGTGATGAATATTGGCACGGTCTCTGGCGTGGCGTATTTCCTGCTGCAGTATTTCGCGCGTGAGCGCCAGCGGGCGCTGGAGGCGCTCAGCATAGAGCACCGGCGCTCGGAAAGCCTCCTGTTGAGCATCCTGCCGAAGCCCATCGCCGATCGTCTCAAACGCGACCGTTCGACCATCGCCGATCGCTTCCCCGAAGCCACGGTGCTCTTTGCGGATGTCGTCGACTTCACGCCGGCGGCCGCAGCCCTGACTCCCGAAGCCACGGTTGCCTGGCTAAACGATCTGGTCTCACTCCTCGAGACATTGTCCGACCGGTTTGGACTCGAGAAGATCAAGACGGTCGGCGATGCGTACATGGCCGTGGCGGGATTGCCCACACCCAGGGCCGATCATGCCGAGGCCGCCGCGGAGATGGCCCTCGAGCTGCAGCGGCAGCTCGCCACACGCACGACCCCACTCGGCCGGCCCCTGCAGATGCGTGTTGGGATTCACACCGGACCAGTCGTCGCCGGTGTCATCGGAACGCGGAAGTTCAGCTACGATCTTTGGGGCGACACGGTCAACATCGCGAGTCGCATGGAGTCGCAGGGCCTCCCCGGAGCAATACAGGTGACAGAAGCTGCCTACCAGCGCCTTCAGGAACGGTACGAGTTCGAGAGCCGGGGCACCATCCAGGTGAAAGGCAAGGGAGAGATGCGGACCTACGTGCTCACCGGACGACGCGGCAGGCCGGCCCCGTCACTGCAGCGCACGCAACAGTAGCCCCGGCGGGAACGGCAGGTGGAGCAGCCGGACAAAGAGTCCGTTGAAGACCGCCCACGCCACCGCCACGAGCCCCACCGTCAAAACCCACGGCGCCCTTGCCGCGCCCCTGAGGTAGGCGAAGACAAAGACGGGAACGGCGATTGGAAACCCCAGCAGCACGATGGCCGCGAAGAATCCGAAGATCCAGGCAAAGATGCTGAGCGTACGCTGGAGCGCGACCTTCGGATCCACGCCCTCGGAGAGCTTGAAGTCCATCGCATGAACCGCGTCGGCCGCCGGCCGCGCGCGCAGGCTGAAGACGAACTCTGTCAGCGCCAGGACGAGCAGGGGCACCGCGATGGTGCGTGGATAGAGCGCTGTTTTGATGCTCCAGGGCGCAGTCAAGACGAGCGCAGCGGCCGCGGCCGCCGCGACCATCAGGCTGAAGAGGCTCTCGGGTTTAACCCGCATGCGCGGCTCCACGCGCGTGCCGCGCGCGTCGCTGCTGCGCCAAGGCCGAGACCATCACCGCGACCGCCGCGAGAAAGATGATGATGACCGCCGGCCGGCCCAGCCACGTCAGGCCGTACCGGGCCGTGGAGATCCAGAGATACCGCTCCACGATGTTGCCAAGGACCAACCCCAGCACGAGCGGCGCCCGCGGCCAGCGGTACCGGACCATCACGTAGCCCAGCAGTCCGAAGACTAGGGTGACGACGATGTCACCCAGGCTGTTGTGCGCCGTGTACGAGCCGATGAACGTCAGGAACAGCAGGAACGGAATCAGCAGTTCCCCGCGGATGGACGTCAGCCGGGCGAGCTGGTTCAGGAAGACAAAGCTCGCCGCTACGGTGATCACGTTGGCCACCACGATCGTCCAGACCATCGAGAAGGTGACCGCCAGGTGCTTGGTGAGCATGTCCGGGCCCGGCACCAGGCCGACGAGGAAGAAGGCGCCCAGCAGGATGGCCATCGACGAGCTGCCCGGCACGCCAAACGCTATGGTGGGGATGAGGTCCCCGCCTTCTTTGGAGTTGTTGGCCGCGCCCGGGCCGATGACGCCGCGCACGTCCCCAGTGCCGAAGCGGGCGCGATCTTCCGGCGTCTTGGCGCTCTGCACGGCGTGGGCATAGGCCATCCATTGCGCCACCGCACCGCCCAGGCCCGGCAGCACCCCGATCCAGGTCCCCACCAGGCTGCACCGGAGCGTCAACCAGAAGTGTCTAAAGGTATCCTTCACGCCCTCGAGCACGCCGCTGAGGCGGCCGACCGAAGCGGTCCCGGCGATGGCCGTCTTCCGCACGGCCAGGTCGATGATCTCTGGGATCGCAAAGAAGCCGACCAGCACCGGCACGAGCTCTAGCCCATCCCAAAGATAGAGTTGTCCAAAGGTATATCGCAGCACCCCGGACTGCGGATCAGGTCCTACCGCCGCGACCATCAAGCCCAGGCACCCGGCCAGGAACCCTCGCAGCATCGCCCGCTCCCCGCCGCCGCTCAGTGACGCGATGGAGGCGATCCCCAGGACGGCAACCATAAACAACTCGGGAGAGCCGAACGTGAGCACGAGCGGCCGGACGACCGGCACCGCCAGGGCCAGGGCTGCGGCGCCCACCACGGCGCCGACCAGCGAGCTCATCAGAGACGCGCCCAGCGCGCGCCCCGCCTCCCCCTTCTTTGCCATCGCGTGTCCATCGAGGATGCTCGCGGCGGTCGTCCCTTCGCCCGGGATCCCAAATAGAATGGACGTGATGTCCCCGGTCGTCGCCGTCACCGAGTGCATCCCCAGCAGAAAAGCGAACGCCTGGATGGGTTCCATCTTGAACACGAAGGAGAGCATCAGGGCGAGCGTGGTGCCGCCGCCCAGCCCGGGCAGGAGCCCGACGAAGAAACCCACCCCGATGCCGATGAGCATGAAGCTGAAGGCGTTCCATTGAAGGACCGCCGTCAGCCCCTGGAGCAGGGCCTCAAGCATCTAACGCTCCGGAGAACCGGCTACGCGCCGATCACTCGAACTTGAAGAACGAGCTGAAGATTCGGACGACGTCCGCCGGGGAGTTCAAGACCTCCCGAATGACCTTGAGGGCCGCGTCGCCGGACACGAACTCGATGTCGAAGCCGGCCCGCGTAGCCTCGGTCAGAAACTCGCGGTCCTGGCTCACCTTGACGAAGCCTTCTCGCAGCAGATTCACGAGCTCCGGTGGCGTCCCGGGTGCCGTCACGAACGGCCGGCCGATGATCTCGGGGGTTGACCGGAGCGACATCACGGCCTTGGCTCTCGCGTCGGGGGCCAGATCCTCATCCGCGGGCAGCCGGGCAATCTCGGGGACCGACGCGCGCGCGCGGATGATGGGGCGCACCACGCCTCGGTCGAGCCACGCCTTGATGGACGAGTAGGATCCAGCCCGCCCGTCGACCTCCTTCCGCTCGGTGGCCAGCATGATGTCGGCGCTGGACGGATACCCGCTGATGATCCGGAGGTTGAGCTTCAGGAACGCCCGCAGCAACAGCGGAAAGTCGTAGGTGTTGGCGCCGGGCCCGGTGGCGCCGATGACCACCGCCGGCTCGGCCTTCTGGAGGTCGGTGTAGGTCCGGTACGGCAGGTCAGAGCGGATCGCCAGGATGGTGGTCTCGCTCGACATGCTACCGATCCACGCGAACTTGGTCATGTCGTAGCGCACGCCCTCGACCTTCACCAGCTGGCCCAGGGGCAGATTGCGATTGAAGATCGCGACGGTCAGCCCGTCGGGTTTCGCGGTGGTGTAGACGTGGTTGGCGGCGACGATGCTGTTGGCGCCCGCCATGTTCTGCACGATGACCGTGGGGTTACCCGGCAGATACTTGGGGAGGTAGCGGGCCACCATCCGCGCGATGCGGTCGTATCCGCCGCCGGGCGCATAGCCCACGATGATCGAAATGGTCTTCCCAGCGTAGGACGGCTGCTGGGCGTACAGGGGTTCCAGCACGACCACCAAGAGAGCGGCCAGCACGAATGCCACGATCCGTTGCATCGGCCATTCCTCCTCAACCTGCTGCCGTTCTCAACCAGGTGCCGTCAAGATGCGCAGGACAGCCCGTTCCACCTCGACCATGTGCGCGTCTTTCCAGCGGTAGGCCAGCGGCGTCACGGCGACCGCGGCCCAGCGCTGATCTCGGACGTCGTCCACCGCCAGCTCCGCCAGTACGACCTTCAGCCCGGCGGGCATGGTCCCCTGGGTTTCGGTTTGGACCCGGGCGGTTCCTTTGATGAGATACAGGAGGTCGTCCGGCCCGATGACCTGGGCCGCAGCGGTCGTGTGAGCCTGGAGGTTGTTTAGGGTGGTGCTGCCCTCATCCGCGATCACGCGCACGCGGGTCGGAGCAGGCGCACCGATCCAGGTGAACGCCGCATGCGGCCATCCATCCGCGCCGATCGTCAGCAGCATCCCCGGGGCTCCCCGCTGCAAGAAACGATACAGGTGGGCGGGGAGTTCCACTCCGGCTATGCTCCGTCGCCGGCGGGCGTGCCCTGCGGCGTCGAGGCACCCGTCCACCGGCGAAAGAGCGTGTGCGCGACATCGAACTGGTCGAGGATCTTGCCGACGGTCTGATTGATCAAGTCGTCGATGGTCTTGGGCGCGTGGTAGAAGGCGGGAACGGGGGGAAGGATGATCGCGCCGATCTCAGCGGCCCGCACCAGGTTGCGCAGGTGCCCCAGGTGCATTGGGGTCTCCCGCGGGACCAGGACAAGCTTGCGCCCTTCCTTCAGCGTGACGTCGGCGGCGCGCACCAGCAGATCCGTGACCATCGAGTGCGCGATCCCGGCGACGGTCTTCATAGAGCACGGGGCGACGATCATGCCACCGGTGCGAAAGGATCCACTCGAGATCGCGGCCGCCATGTCCCGGGCGTCATAGATAGTGGTGGCCAGCGCCCGCACCTGCTCGACTTTCCACTGGGTTTCCAGCTCGATCGTCCGATGCGCGCCGGCCGAGATCACGAGATGCGTCTCCACGCCGGCCGCCTTGAGGGCCTCGAGCGTCCGGATGCCGTAGATGGGGCTCGACGACCCGGAGATGCCGACGACGAGACGCATGTGCATTGGGGGTTCTCCCGGGATTTGGTGACTCCTGCGGTGTGTGGAAACGGCGCCGCAGATGCGCGGCCCTCGTCCCTGGGGAGCCCCTATAGATTCGCCCTAGAATGTTCTAACCGTTAGAACAACCCACAGGAAAAGACTACGCCGCGCGGCGGACTACCAGAGTGCGGATGCCGGCGGCGCCGACGCCGGCCGCCACATGGCAGGGTGGGAGTGCGCCGCCCGCGTATTCTGCAACCCATGGCGGAGATGTTCATCGGCGGGGTGTCCGTCCCGTTCCCACGGGCTGAACGGTTTCGCGTCATGAACCCGGCGACCGGCGAGGTCGTGGACACGGTGCCGCGCGGCGGTGCCGACGCGGTGGATCAGGCCGTGGCGGTCGCCCACAAGGCGTTCGCGGGATGGCGCGAGACCTCCGCGGCGCGGCGCGGCGAGATTGTCCATGCTGCGGCCGTGCGCGTGCTCGGTCAGGTGGAGGACTTGGCGCTGCTGCTTACGTCCGAGCAGGGCAAACCGCTGCGCGAGGCGCGTCTGGAGATCCAGCGGTTCGTGCATACGCTCGAGCACTACGCGGGTCTCGCGAAGAACCTCCGCGGTGGCTACGTGCCGGCGCTCGACGAAGGCGCCTATGGCATGATCCTGAAGCAGCCGATGGGCGTGGTCGCCGCCATCGTGCCCTGGAACTTCCCAACGACGCTGCTGGGCAATAAACTCGGCCCGGCGCTGGTCGCCGGGAACACGGTCGTGGCCAAGCCGGCGGAGACGACGCCGCTCACCACCCTGCGTATCGCCAGCCTGATGCACGAGGCCGGGCTCCCGGCCGGCGTCTTCAACGTGGTGACCGGATCTGGATCGATCCTCGGCATCGCGCTCGTCGGCCACCCCCTGGTGCGCAAGGTGGGGTTCACCGGATCGACACCGGTCGGCAAGCGCATCATGGCCATGGCGGCCGACGATCTCAAACGGGTCACGCTGGAGTTGGGTGGGTCGGATCCCATGATCGTCTGCGACGACGCCGACGTGGACGGCGCCGCGAGTGCGGCGAGCGTCGGCCGGTTCTTCAACTGCGGGCAGGCGTGTCTCGCCATCAAGCGGCTGTATGTGTTCGATCGTGTAGCCGACGCCTTTGTCAGCAAGCTGCAGGGGAAGGTGGAGCGTCTCAAAGTGGGCCCGGGCACGCAGGCCGGCGTCACGCTGGGCCCGATGCACACGGCCGGCGAACGCGAGACCATCGAGGCGCAGGTCGCCCACGCCGTCTCCTCGGGTGCCAAGGTCCTGACAGGTGCGCGCCGACCAGCCGGCGCGCCGTATGAACGCGGGCACTTCTACGAGCCAACGCTGCTCCTGGAGCCCGACCGCGGCTCGCGTGTCGCTACGGAGGAGGTCTTTGGCCCGGTGCTGCCGATCTGGCGCGTGCGCGATCTGGAAGAGGCCATCCGGTTGGCCAACGGGTCGATCTTCGGGCTGGGGTCGTCGATCTGGACCCGCGATCTCGACCGTGCCTCGTACGCGGCCGAGCGACTCGAGGCCGGGTACACCTGGATCAACTCCCCCCAGAAGATCTACGACGAGCTGCCGTTTGGCGGCGTCAAGCAGAGCGGCTTCGGCAAGGAACACGGCATCGAGGCGCTCGACTACTACATGGAAACGAAATCGGTGGTCGTCAAGCGATCGTCGTGAGAAGGTGAGTGGACATGATCACCGTGCCCGAACGGTATAACGTTTCCACCCTGCTCGATCGCAATCTTGAAGGCGGGCGCGGGGACAACGTCGCTATCCTCTGCGGGGATGAGCGGATCACGTACCGTGAGCTCCTCCAGAGGGTCAACCGGTTTGGGAGCGCGCTCCGCGCGCGCCTGCGGCGCGAGGATCGCGTCGTGCTGATGCTCAACGACAGCCCGGCCTTCCCGACGGCCTTTTTGGGCGCGATCCGGGTCGGCTGCGTGCCCGTCCCCGTGAACCCCCTCTTGAAGTGGGAAGACCATCGCTACTTCATCACCGACAGCTACGCGCGGGCGGTCGTCGTGGACCAGGAGCACTACGAGAAGGCGCAGCGCGCGCTGGAAGGGCATTCGGAGGGCGTCGAGGTCATCGTGGCGAACGGCAGCGCGCCGGGCACCACGCCGCTCGATGAGCTCCTGCGCAGCGGCCAGGATGAGCTCTCCCCCGCGGATACCCACCGGGACGACGCGGCCTTCTTCCTCTACAGTTCCGGCAGCACCGGCAACCCCAAGGGTGTCGTCCACCTGCAGCACGACGTCCCCTACACCTGCGAGACGTACGCTCGGGAAGTGCTCAAGATCAGCGACCGTGATGTGACATTCTCCACGGCCAAGCTGTTTCACGCCTACGGGCTTGGGAACAACCTGACGTTCCCATACTGGGCCGGCGCCACGAGCGTCCTGTCACCCGGCCGGCCGGCGCCGCAGGCGCTCCTCGAGGCCATCCAGCGCTTCAAACCGACACTCTTCTTTGGCGTGCCGACGCTCTACAATGCCATCCTGAATTTCCCCGGCGCCCGCACATACGACCTCTCCTCGATCCGACTCTTCATCTCGGCCGCGGAGGCGCTGCCGCCCGAGATCTGGCGGCGGTGGAAGGAGACGTTCGGCCTGCCCATCCTGGATGGGATTGGTACGACCGAGATGATGCATATCTTCATGTCGAACACCGCGGAGGCGATGAAGCCCGGATCGAGCGGTAAGCCGGTGCCGGGTTACGAAGTAAGGATTCTTGATGATGATGGCCAGCCTGTCAAACGCGGTCAGGCTGGCCATCTCCTTGTGCGCGGTGACAGCGCCGCTGCCCACTACTGGCACTTTCACGAGAAGTCCAAGGCCACGATGGTGGGCGACTGGATGCGGACCGGCGACTGGTACCGCCAGGACGCCGACGGGTTCTACTGGTGCGAGGGCCGCTCCGACGACATGATGAAGGTCGGGGGTCTGTGGGTGTCCCCGGTTGAGGTGGAGAACACGCTCATTGAGCACCCCGCGGTCTTGGAGGCGGCGGTGGTCGGGGTCGCGATCGAGGGCCTGAACAAAATCAAGGCGTACGTGATCCTCCGGGAGGGGAAGGCGGGCTCGGCGGCGCTCGTGGAGGAGCTGCAGCAGTGGTGCAAGGGGCGGCTCGCGCGGTACGAGTTCCCGCAGTTCATCGAGTTCGTGCCGGATCTGCCAAAGACGATCACCGGGAAGATCCAGCGCTTCAAGCTGCGCGGACCACAAGCCGCGCCCTCGCCACGCTGACCAACGACTCGCTCGTGATCGCCGACAAGCGGATGAGCCTGGCTGAGGCCGTCCGGCGCTTCGTGCCCGACGGCGCCGCCGTGGCCATGGGGACGTGCCTGGAGTCGATGATCCCCTTTGCCGCGGGGCATGAGCTGATCCGACAGCGCCGGCGCGATCTCACGCTGGTCGGTCCCATCTCCGACATCCTGTTTGATCAGCTGATCGGGGCCGGGTGCGTCGCGCGCGTCCAGGCCGCCTGGGTGGGCAACGTGAGTGCCGGGTTGGGGCACGCCTATCGCCGGGCCGCCGAGCACGGGCAGCCGCGCCCGATCACCGTTGAGGATTACAGCAACTACACGATCAGCCTGGCCCTGCTCGCCGGCGCGCACGGCCTGCCGTTCATGCCATCGCGCGCGGGCATGGGTAGCGATATGTCCCGCGAGCACCCGGGCATGGCTGAAGTCAGGTCGCCTTTCGGCGACGAGAGGGTGCTCGCGGTCCGTGCCGTACGTCCCGATGTGGCCATCATAGCAGTGCAGCGCGCCGACCTCGAAGGCGGTGCGCACCTGTGGGGCAATCTCGGCATCACCGAGGAAGCCGGTCTGGCCGCGGAGCGCATCGTCCTGCTCGCCGAGGACATCGTGTCCGAGGAGGTGATCAGGAGCGATCCCAACCGGGTGCTCTTCCCAGCGTTCTTGGTCGATGCCGTTGTCCACTGCCCCGGTGCGTGCCACCCGAGTCCCGTGCAAGGTTTCTACCGGCGTGACCACCCATTCTATGCCGAATATCATGCCGCGACACGGACCGTTGATGGCATGACGGCGTGGTTGGCGCAGTGGATCTACGGACTGCCCGATCGCACGGCCTACCTGTCCGCGCTCGGAGCGGATCGCTGGAATCAACTGCGTCAGTTGCGGTCCGCGCCCGCCGCCTCGGTAGACTATGCCTGGTGATGTCGCCCCCGGTGAGATCATGGTCGCCGCCGCCGCGCGCGAGATCCGCGACGGCGACGTCGTGTTCGTCGGCATGCGCCTCCCGCTCATCGCCTTCCGCCTGGCCAAACTCACGCGCGCCCCGCGCGCCTTCGGGATCTTCGAGAACGGGCTGGTGCGGGGCGTCCCGAGTCCGGAGCCATTGTTCACGATGTCTGATACCCCGAACGTGGTTGGCGCCCACATGTGCACCCGGCTCCCGCTCGCCATGGGACTGCTTGGCCGCGGACGCGTGGACGTGGGGTTCATCGGTGGCGCGGAGGTGGATCGGTTCGGCAACGTCAACTCAAGTTACATCGGCCCGCATGAGCGGACCGATGTCAAGCTTCCCGGCAGCGGCGGCGCTTGTGACATTGCATGCTTGGCTAAGCGCCTTCTCGTCATCATGGCCCACGAGCGCCACCGCCTGAAGCCGGCCGTCGACTACATCACCTCTCCTGGGTATCTGCGCGGCGGCGAGGACCGTCACGCGCGTGGGCTGCCGGCGGGCGGCCCGGCCGCGCTGATCACGACACTGGGCGTGTTTGGGTTCGATGCGCAGACGCGGGAGGCCGTGCTGCGTTCCTACCACCCGGGGGGCTCCATTGACGAGATCCGAGAGCAGACCGGCTGGCCGCTGACGGTGTCTCCTGACGCCCGTGAGACGCCGCCCCCGAGCCCCCAGGAGTTGCAATTGATCCGCGCCCTCGACCCAGACGGGTTCTGGACGCGCGCGGGCTAAGCGCTGTCTGCGGGGGGAGTGTGGACGACGCCGTATTTCCGTGGGACGGAGGTGACACGCCGCGATGCAGAGCGCGAACGGTCCACTCTACTACGAAGACCTGACCGTCGGCAGCCGCTTTGAGACGTCGCGGCGGACGATCACCGAGGCCGACCTGGTCCGCTTCGCCGGGGTTTCTGGCGACTTCAATCCGCTGCACACCGATGAGGAGTTCGCGAAGACGACGCTGTATGGGCGCCGCATCGCCCACGGCACGCTGGTGCTGGCGATCTCCCAGGGCCTGCGCCAGGCCATCGGGCACTTCCACGGCACGCTGATGGCCCTGCTGGAGATCCGCTCGTGGCGGTTCCTCAAGCCGGTCTTCATCGGCGACACGGTCGGTGTGGTCACGGAGGTGGGGGAACTCAGGGTGACCTCACAGCCCGACCGGGGAATCGTGGTCCAGCGGATCCAGATCACCAACCAGCGTCGCGAAGTGGTCCAGGAAGGGGAGCTGGTTAGCTTGATCCGCCGCAAGGGATAGCGCAGGACTCCGAGGCGCCGGATGCGAAGTTACGTTCCACATACTGAACCTGGTTCGGTGTGCTGAACATGCTCGAGGGCGTCGGGATCACCAGGCGATTCGGGGGGCTCGTCGCCCTCTCGGACGTGAGCTTCGCGATCGCCCCGGGCGAGATCGTTGGGCTCATCGGACCCAACGGCGCCGGCAAGACCACCCTCTTCAACATCGTCACCGGCCTGATCAAGCCCACCGCCGGTGATGTGCGACTCGACGGCGCCGGTATCACCGGGCTGGCGCCGCACCGCATTGCCCGCCTCGGCGTGGGCCGCACGTTCCAGGTCCCGCGGTTGTTTCCCCTGTTGACCTCCCTCGAGAACGTGCTGGTCGGCGCGCTCTTTCGGCCGCGGGCCCAGGGCTCGTGGCAGACGCGGGACGGCGCCGTCGGCGAAGCCCTGCGCGCCCTCGATCTCGTCAGGCTCAAAGATCGCGCGCCGTTTCCGGCCTCACGCGAGCCGACCGGGCGCCGCAAGCTGCTCGAGCTCGCGATGGTGCTGGCGGCTCGACCGCGTGTCCTGCTGCTCGACGAGTTGATGGCCGGCCTCAACCCCGGCGAGGTCGAGTTCGCCATGCGTCTCATCCGTCGCATCCGCGATGAGCGGGGCGCGGCCATCTTCTGGGTCGAGCACGTGATGGACGCCGTCATGGGCACCGCCGACCGCGTGATCGTGCTGCACCACGGTGAGAAGATCGCGGAAGGGCCGCCGGCCACCGTGGCAGCGGACCGCCGCGTGGTCGATGCCTATCTCGGTGAGGCCCCCACGGCTGCGGCCGGTGCCCCACGATGAGTGTACGGCCCCTGTTGGAAGTCGACCGACTCCAGGCCGAGTACCGCGACGTCCCCGTGTTGTGGGATCTGTCGCTCGCGGTGCGGCCCGGCGAGATCGTGGCCCTCGTGGGAGCGAACGGTGCCGGGAAGACCACGCTGCTGCGCGCGATCTCAGGGCTCCAAGAGGGTTTCCTCGGCATAAAGCGCGGCGCCATTCGCTTTGAGGGGCAACCGCTGGGCGGGCTGCAGCCGGCCGAGATCGTGGCACGGGGAATCGCGCACGTGCCCGAGGGCCGGCACCTCTTTGTGGCCCTGACCGTGCAGGAGAACCTCATCCTCGGCGGGTTCGCGCGCCTGCGCCGCGCGGAGCGAGGCGCCGCCCTCGAGCAGGTATACGATGTCATGCCGCTCCTCCGAGAGCGCCGGCGCCAGCTTGCGGGGACGCTCTCCGGCGGCGAGCAGCAGTTGCTGGCGATCGGGCGCGCGTTGATGCAGCGCCCCACCCTGCTCATGCTGGATGAGCCCTCGGTCGGCCTGGCGCCTCGTATGGTGGCGCTGGTCTTCGACCTGGTCAGATCGATCCGCGCGGGTGGCGTCACAGTCTTGCTCGCCGAGCAAAACGCCATGGGTGCCCTGGCCGTTGCCGATCGCGGCTACGTCTTGGAGAACGGGCGGGTCTCACTGGAAGGTGAGGGATCGAAGATGCTCACGATGAGCAAGGTCCGGCACGCGTACCTGGGCCGAGCCCACATGTGATCCGACATGCCGAGACGACGAGGAGGGGACAGCATGACCAGGAAGCTCAAGCGCAGGACGTTCCTCAAGGTCGCGGGTGGTGTCGCTGCCGCGACGTTCTTACCGCTTCCGCCGCTCCGGGCCGCACCAGCCACGGTCCGCATCGGGTACGCCATCGGCGAGACAGGGCCGTCCTCGATCGGTGCGGGTATCACCCAGATCCCCAATTACCTCCTGTGGCGTGATGAGATGAACGCCAAGGGCGGCCTGCAGATTGCCGGTGGGGGCCGGCGCCCGATCGAGTTCGTCAACTACGACGACCGCAGCGACAACGAGACCGCGGTCCGGCTCTATGAGAGGCTCATCACCGAAGACAAGGTGGACCTCCTCCTGCCGCCTTGGGGCACGGCCACGAACTTCGCGGTGGCGCCGGTAGCGAACCGGCACGGCTTTCCCATGATCGGCCCGACGGTGGGATCGCTGCGGCTGCGCGATTTGAACCTGCCGTACTTTTACGCCATCCTGGCTCAGCCCGACGCCATGATGACGGCCTTGGTCGGGTTCTTCAGATCCACGCAGCCGGCGGTGAAGAAGATCGCCGTCGCGCATGTGGCCGACCTCTTCGGTGTCGAGCACTATCAGGCGCTGATGCCGCTGCTGAAGTCGGCGGGCATCGAGGTGGTGGAAGACAAACCCTATCCGCTCGGCGTGCGGGATCTCTCCGATGTCCTCAAGAGCGCCCAGGCGAAGCGGCCGGATGCCTTTGTGGCGCTTTCGTACCCGCCCGACACGATCCTCTCGGTGGCGCAGTCGAGCGGGCTCGGCTTCAACCCGGCCATCTTCTATTGCGCGGTCGGCACCGCGTTCCCGGCCTTTCGCGACAACTTCAAGGCCCGAGCCGAGGGCGTCGCGGGCATCGGTGCCTGGAATCCCAAGGTGAAGTACCCGGGCGCCAAGGCCTACTTCGACGCCCACGTCAGGAAGCACGGGAAGGAGCCGGACCGATGGGCCAGCGCCTTCGCCTGGGCCTCGCTCCAGATTCTCGAGGAGGCGGTGGGCAAGGTCGGCCTGGACCGCGCGAAGATCAAAGAGTACATCGATGCCACCCAGTTCACCACGGTCGTGGGCCCGGTCAAGTTCGTGCGCGGGGTCAACCGGGCGACGCCCGGCATGGTGGGGCAGTGGCAGAAGGGTGAGTTCGAGGTGGTCTGGCCGCGCGAGCGCGTGACGGCGTCCGCGATCGTGCCCAAGCCGGCGTGGGCGCAGTAGTGTGACGACCGCGTGAATCCCGGACTGCTGAGCGAGGTCGCCGCGAGCGGGCTCCTGCTCGGAGGCCTCTACGCGCTCATGGCCATCGGGCTAAACGTGCAGTACGGGCTCATGCGCGTGCTCAACGTCGCCCATGGCGAGTTTCTGATGCTGGGGGGCTACCTGACGTTCTGGCTCTATACTCGGATGGGCGTGGACCCACTCATCACGATCCTGGTGAGCGGGCCGCTGGCGTTCGGGCTCGGCGTCGGCATCCACGCCCTGCTGTTCCGGCGGCTGCTGCGCCTGAAGCGCACGCGCGAAGAGCTGGAGGCCAACTCGCTGTTGATCTCGTTTGGCCTCCTCTTTATCCTGCAAAACGTGGCGTTGCTTGCCTGGAGCGCGGACATCCGCGGGTACTCGTACCTGGACCGCCCGCTGGCAGTGCTGGGCATGACGTTTCCCGCGAATCGGGTCGTCGCGTTCCTGGTGGCGTCGCTCCTGACCGCGGTGCTCTTTCTCTTCCTGAAGCGCACGCTGGCCGGGACGGCCATCCGGGCCCTCATGCAGGACGCCATCGGCTCCCGGCTCATGGGACTCCCGGTGGCGCGCATCCACGCCCTGTGCTTCGGCCTGGGCGCGGCGCTGGCGGCCGTGACCGGGTCACTGATGAGCATGCTCTTCGCGCTGACGCCGTTTGTCGGGCTGCAGTTCACCGTGACGGCGCTCGTGGTGATCATTCTCGGCGGCCTGGGCAGCATGAGCGGCAGTCTGCTCGGCGGTCTGCTGCTCGGCGTCGTCGAGAGCCTCGGCGTCCACTTCACCGCGCCCGATCTCCGCATGGTGCTCAGCTATGGTGTGTTGACCGTGATGTTGATTCTCCGACCGTACGGGCTGTTCAATCCCATGGCGCGGCGGCCCGGGCAGGCTTCATGGGAGTAGCAACCCTCAATCTGCCCTGGGCCGTCGGCCGACTGGGCCACCATGTCCGCCGCGCGTTGGAGGGCCGCCGACGCTGGGCGTGGCTGGGCCTCGCTCTGGTCGTCCTGTGCCTCGCGCCGGCGCTTGTTTCAACGTATCAGCTTGCGCTGCTGCTCGCCTTGCTCTCGTATGTCGCCCTCGCGTCAGCCTGGGCCCTGTTCTCCGGGCCGACGCGCTATCTGTCGTTTGCGACCGCCGCCTTCTACGGCGTTGGTGCGTACACCGTCTTCCTGGCGACGGCCCGGCTCGCCTGGCCACTCCCCGTGGTGGCGGGGGCCGCCCTGGCGGCGCTGCTCGCGCTGGGAGTCGGCGGATTGTCGCTGCGCCTGCGCGGGCCGTATTTCGCGGTCCTCACCTTTGGGCTGAGCGAGCTCATCCGACATGTCGTCCTCTCGTACGAGCTACGCGTGACCGGGACCGTGGGCCGCATCTTGACCGTGCCGTTCAGCCTCTCACGGCTCTACTACGGCGTGTTGATCATCGCCGCCTTGACCGTAGCGTGCGCGTGGCTGCTCCGCCGCTCGCGCTGGGGGATCGCGCTCATCGCCATCGGCGGGGACGAGGAGCGCTCCGAGGTCCTGGGCGTGCGGCCCACCTGGATCAAGATTGCCGTCTTCGCGGTGAGCGCCGCCTTTATCGGCGCCACGGGCGCGGCCATGGCACCCCGCCTGACGTACCTGGAGCCACAGATCGCGTTCAACCCACTGATCTCGTTTCAGACGGTCATCATGGCCCTGCTCGGCGGCACCGGCCGGGCGTCGGGACCGGTGGTGGGGGCCCTCTTTGTGGGCGTGATCTCAGAGGTGTTCCTCCTGCAGTTCCGATACGTGTACATGATCATCCTGGGGGTCGTGCTGATCCTGACGATCGTGGTGCTGCCGCACGGCATCACCGGCTGGGACACTGAAGAGGAAACGGGAGATGTCGTACGGGCCCTCCGCTGGGCTATCGTCCGGCGGATCCCGCGGAGGTACGCGATGCCGCGCAACTACCAGCTCTTTGTGGATGGTGCCTGGCAGGATGCGCCGGGCGGCCGGACCTTTCCAGACCACAACCCGCCGACCGGTCAGGTGTTCGCGCACATCGCGGCAGCCGACGCCGATGTCGCCCGCCGTGCCGTGGTGGCCGCCGAGCGGGCCCAGACCGAGTGGGGCGAATTGGCGCCCGCCGAGCGGGCCGGGGTCGTCTTGAAGGCCGCGCAGATATGGGATCGCCGCAATGATGAGTTGGAGGAAGTGCTCACCCGTGAGACTGGGGCGGTCGCCAAGAAAGCGAAGTTCGAGGTGGGGTACTGCTCCGAACTCCTCCGGCAGGCGGCGTCGCTGCCGTATCAGGTCGGTGGCGAAGTGGCGCCCTCCAATATCACGGGCAAGGTCAACTACTTCATGCGCAAGCCGGTCGGCGTCGTTTCGGTGATCTCGCCGTGGAACTTCCCCTATATCCTGACGCTGCGGGCCGTCGCGCCGGCGCTCGCGCTCGGCAACGCCGTGGTGCTCAAACCGTCTGAGGAGACGCCGATCGTCGGCGGGCTGCTGGCGGGTGAGATCTTCGAGGAGGCCGGGCTCCCACCAGGTGTGCTCAACGTGATCCCCTGCCCGCGCGGCGCAGTGGAGGCCGTGGGCGACGTGATGGTCGGGCACCCCGCCGTCGCCGTGGTGAGCTTCACCGGCTCCACCGCCACCGGCCAGAAACTCGCGGAAAAGGCCGGCCGGCACCTCAAGCGCATCGTCCTCGAGTTGGGCGGCAAGAGTCCGCTCATCGTGCTGGCCGACGCGGATCTCGACCTGGCCACGAGCGCCGCCGCGTTTGGCGCGTTCTTCCATCAGGGTCAGATCTGTATGGCCGTGACGCGGATCCTCGTAGAGGCTCCCATCGCCGACCGCTTGGCGTCCTCACTCGTGGAGAAGGTGAAGACCCTGGAGGTCGGCGACCCGCGGGACATCAACACCGACATCGGACCCATCACCAGTCCCACCCAACTCATAAAGATCAAGGCGCACGTGGAGGACGCCGTGGCCAAGGGCGCGCGGGTCCTCATCGGCGGCCAGAGCCGCGGCTCGTACTTCGAGCCCACGGTGCTCACCGGCGTGACGCCGGCGATGCGCTGCTATCACGAGGAGACGTTTGGCCCGGTCGTGACCCTGATCTCGGTCAAGGACGCCGACGAGGCGATCCGGCTGGCCAATGACACCACCTACGGGCTCTCGGCCGGCATCATCACCGGCGACCCGGATCGCGGCATGGCGCTGGCGGGGCGGATCCAGGCCGGGATGGTGCACGTCAACGATTCCTCCGTGCACGATGAGCCGCATGCGCCGTTTGGCGGGATCAAGGGCTCGGGGCTGGGCCGCCACGGCGGGAAGGCGGCGATCGAAGCGTTTACGGAGCAGCGCTGGGTCAGCCTGCAGACGGAGCGGCGGCACTACGCGTTCGACCACTGATGTCGGCAGGGACGCAGGAATGCAGGTCTGGCGCGAGGAATTGTTGTTCAATATACTGAACGAGGTTCGGTGTGTTGAACATGGCGAAACCCGTTCGATCAAGCAGGAAGACTGCGAAGCGCGCCCGCCTCGTGCCGGCGGTAGATAGGGCCGTCCGCGTGCTGCGCGCGCTCGCGGTCGACGACGGCGAGCCACGCCTCTCGGACCTCAGCCGCCGCCTGCGGCTCAGCAAGAGCACGTTGTCGGGGCTGCTCGCCACGCTCGAGCATCACGGCTTCGTCGAGCGCGAGGATGGGACACGCGTGTACCGCCTCGGCGCCGCGGTGCTGGAGTTGGGCCACTCGGTGCTGCGGCGCCAGGACATTCGCCAGATCGCCCGTCCCCATCTCGTGCGCCTGCGTGACGTCCTCGGCGAGACGGCGGTGCTGCACGTGCCGGCTGGTGACGAGGCCATCATCGTGGAGCGTGCGGAGTCGAACCACGATCTCAAGGTTGTGGCGCCGCCCGGGCACCGGCTGCCGCCGTTCGCCGGGGCTGTGGCCAAAGTCTTTCTGGCGTCACTGCCGGACGACCAGCTCACCGCGGTGCTCAAGACACGCGCGCTGCCGGCGTTCACGCCACATTCGATCACGTCGCCAGATCGGTATATGGAAGACCTGCGCCGTGTGCGCCGTCGCGGCTACGCCACCGACGATGAAGAGTACCTGCCGGGTGTGCGGGCCGTCTCGGCGCCGGTCCGCAATGCCCGCGGGCGCACCCCGGCGACCGTGACGGTGGTCGGGTCCGCGGCCCGGTTGACACGCGAGCGGGTGCCTGAGGCGGTGGCGGCGGTCACTGCCGCGGCAGAAGCGATCTCGAGGAGTCTGGGCGCCCCGCCCCGTGTTCCCACCCGGACGCCTGCGATCGACGCACCCGCCCGCGCCGCGGCGGGAGGCGCCTGATGCCCAAGACCCTGGTCACACTCCGTATCAACGGCGAAGTGCACGAGGTCGCCGTGCCCGTGCACAAGACCCTGCTGGAGGTCCTCCGCGAGGAGCTCAACCTTACCGGCACCAAGCACGGCTGCGAGCTCGGCGAGTGCGGCACCTGTACGGTCCTGGTCGATGGTGAGCCATGGCTGTCGTGCCTCGCGCTGCCGGTCGAGGTGGAAGGCCGCGAAATCACCACCGTGGAGGGCATGGCCGACGGTGGCCAGCCGCACCCGCTCCAGAGCACATTCACGGCACTGGGCGCCGCCCAATGCGGGTACTGTACCCCCGGTATCCTGCTGACGGCGAAGGCGCTACTTGATGCGACCCCCACACCGACGCGCGACCAGATCGCGCAGGCCCTCTCTGGCAACCTCTGCCGGTGCACGGGCTATGTGAAGATCTTCGAGGCTGTGGAGCTGGCAGCGGAGCGCATGCAGAAGAGTCAGGACACCGGCGCCGGGATCGCGGCCGGCGGCGAAGGGACATAGCGATGTCCAACGAGTTCTCGGTCATCGGCAAGCCATTGCCCAAGGTGGACGGCATGGGCAAGTGCACCGGGCAGACCAAGTTTGCCGATGACTTCAATCTGCCGCGGATGCTCCATGCGCGGCTGCTGCGCAGTGTGCACGCGCACGCGCGCATTCGACGCATCGACACCAGCCGCGCCGAACGCCTGCCGGGCGTCTACGCGGTTCTCACCGGCAAAGATCTCCCCGTGAAGTTTGGCATCCTCCCCGTCAGCCAGGATGAGGAGACCCTGGCGGTGGACAAGGTCCGGTTCGTCGGCGATCCCGTCGCGGCGGTCGCGGCCATCGACGAAGAGACCGCCGAGCGGGCGCTCGAGTTCATTGACATCGACTACGAGCCGCTCCCGGCGATCATGTCGATCAAGGAAGCCCTCGCACGCGATGACGTGCGCATCCACGACTATGGCGACGGACCGAATATTCATAAGATGGTTTCCCTCGAGTTCGGTGACGTGGCAGAAGGGTTCGCGGACGCCGCTCATGTCCGCGAGGACATGTTCTTTTTCGAGGGCAGCAACCATCTGCCGATGGAACAGCACTCCGCGGTGGCGTCGTACGAGCACGACGGCAAGCTCACGGTGTGGTCATCCACGCAGACCCCGCACTACGTCCACCGGGCGCTGGAACAGGTCCTGGGCCACCCGGCCAGCCAGATCCGCGTCATTGCCACGCCGGTCGGCGGCGGTTTTGGCGGCAAGACGGATCCCTTCTCGCATGAGATCGCGGCGGCTCGACTCTCGATGATCACCGGGCGCCCGGTCAAGATCACCTGCACCCGCGAAGAGGTCTTCTATATCCACCGGGGCCGCCACCCGGTCCTCATGTGGGTCAAGACCGGTCTCGCGCGCGACGGCCGCATCACGGCCATGCACTTCAAGACGTTCCTCGACGGCGGCGCCTATGGCTCGTACGGCGTCGCCACCACGTACTACACCGGCGCCCTGCAGACGACGACGTACAAGATCCCCCGCTACAAGTTCGAGGGCCTGCGGGTCTTCACCAACAAGCCGCCATGCGGGCCAAAGCGCGGCCACGGCACGCCGCAGCCCCGTTACGCCCTGGAGTGCCACCTGGACAAGATCGCCGCGGACCTGGGGATCGACCCGGTCGAGCTGCGGCGGCGCAACCTGGTCGAGCCATTTTCAATGACCGTCAACCACCTCCGCATTACGTCCTGCGGCTTGCGTGAGTGTGTGGACAAGGTGGTTGACGCGTCAGGATACCACGCCAGGCGCGGCCGCCTACCGCGCGGCCGCGGACTTGGTTTCGCCGTGAGCGCCTACCTCTGTGGGGCCGGCCTGCCGATTTATTGGAACGACATGCCGCAGTCCGAGGTCCAGATCAAGGTCGACCGCGGCGGTGGGGTCACCGTCTATTCCATGGCCATCGACATCGGCCAGGGCTCGGATTCGGTGCTGGTCTTCACGGTGGCCGAGGTCCTGGGTATCGAGCCGGCCGACATCAAGCTCGTCACCGCGGACACCGATCTGACGCCCATTGACCTCGGCTCGTACTCGAGCCGGGTTACCTTCATGGCCGGCAACGCGGCGATCGAGGCCGCCACCAAGATTCGCGACATGGTGTTCGAGGCGACTGCGGAGAAACTGAGCATACCAGCCGCGCGCTTGGTTGCCCGCGGTCGTCGAGTGTACGATCGTGAGAACGTCGCGCGCGGGCTGACATGGACCGACGCCATCCGCGCGGCCGAGGCACGCGTCGGGACGCTCGCGGCCACCGGGAGTTACAAAGCACCCAAACTGTCCGGCCCCTACAAGGGCTCCGGGGTCGGCCCGTCGCCGGCGTACAGCTACTCGGCCAGCGTCGTCGAGGTGAATTGCGATCCCGAGACCGGCGCAGTGGTCGTCGAGAAGGTCTGGATCGCCCACGACGTGGGCCGAGCCATCAACCCGCTGCTCGTCGAAGGACAGGTCGAGGGCAGCGTGTACATGGCGCTCGGCGAGGTCCTGTTGGAAGAGCAGACCTTCCGCCGTGGCGTGCACAAGTTCCCCTCGATGCTGGAGTACAAGAGCCCGACCACACTCGAGACGCCGGAGATGCATACGTTCATCGTCGAGTCTATCGATCCCGAGGGGCCGTTTGGCGCGAAGGAGGCCGGGCAGGGTCCGCTCCTGCCCGTGATCCCGGCGGTCGCAAACGCGGTCGCGGATGCCCTGGGCGTGCGAATCGATGAAATCCCCATCACCCCCGAGAAGGTCCTGGCCGCGTTGACCGATCGGCGCAAGGGCGGGCCGGGCCGCGTGGGTCCGCGGGACGTCCCGACGATCCAGTTCAAGGATCCGATTCGGGTCGCCCCGCCTCCCGGGTGGGAGAGAGTGCCCGTCCCATGATGCGGCTGCCTCCCTTTACGTACCTCTCTCCGCGTACCGTTGAGGAAGCCGTACGGATGCTCGCCGATGCCGCGCCGCACGCGATGGCGGTGGCCGGCGGCACCGACCTCTA
>Ga0187893_10003584_pt1 | contig 31178 bp, 34 predicted proteins | sample MA1701074metaG_FD_139574 | JGI IMG/M metagenome (GOLD analysis project Ga0187893, IMG submission 139574) | White microbial mat communities from a basaltic lava cave in the Kipuka Kanohina Cave System on the Island of Hawaii, USA - MA170107-4 metaG ...
AGCCCTGGAACGAGGATCGAAACCGCCGGTCGAAAAAGATCAACTGGCAATTCCGAACCGCCGACGCGAGAATCAAACTGCGGAGACTTTACCCGCAGATTGAATTGGAATGATGCACTAGGAACGATCTCCGGTCGAATACTGGGCGAGCCGTTCCTCGAAGCCGGCGCGGGCGGGGGATTTTTCCGGCAGCAGGGAAATCGCTTTGCGCTGAGTCTCGATGGCCACGGTGGGTTCGCCGGTTTCAAAGAGGGCCCGGGCCAGGGTGTTCAAGTACGTTGCATCGTTTTGGTCCGTGGCTTCGCTGGCCCGCCGGGCATACTTCAACGCCTCAGTGGGATTACGGAATTCTTCCATGGTGCAGTTCAACAGGAGCGCGGCACAGGCGTTGAGCTGCGCGGGCGAGGCGTTCTCCGCCATCGCAGCCGCCCGTCGGGCGGCAACGACGTCGATAAAGAGCGTGCGTGCTTCGTCCGTTCTTCCGGCCTCGAATCTCAGGCGCGCAAGCTCGGTGGCGGTGTCGAGCGTCTCAGAGTGGTTTTCTCCGACGACGCGCCGACGTCCCTCGAACGCCTCCGCCATTAGCCTTTCCGCATCTTCATTCCGGCCCAACTTGTCCGTCACGATCGCGAGGTTGTATGTCGCCTCCAAGGTGTAAGGATGGTCGCGGCCAAGGGCTTTCTTCTCTGCCTTCAGGAGCTCGACATACAGTTGTTCCGCCTTTTCCAACTCCCCTTTTTCGTACGTCAGATGCGCGAACGAAGACCTTGTCTCGAGAGTCTTGGGGTGATCCGGGCCGAAAGCCTTGGTACGAATTGCCAGCGCCTTGTCCAGCATGGGTTGCGATTCATCAAATCGCCCGAGCTTGGTGTAGAGGACAGCGACATTGGCCATGGCGTGAGTGGTCTCGACGTGATCCTTGCCGAAGCGCCGCTCCGTACCCGCGAGATTCTCCGTGAATAGCTCAAGGGCTTTTTGATATTGCCCAAGATACCAGTAATGGACCGCCAGATTATTCAAATCTTTCAAGGTATCCGTGTGGTCGTGCCCGAGATTCGCCTTGGATCGCTCGTAGGCCTCAACGTGGTACGGGCCGGCCTCCTCGTGGCGCCCGAGCATGCCCAGGATAATCGCCACGTCCGTCATGGCCTTAAGGGTCCGGCGGTGCGAGTCCCCGTGTACCGCGCGGTGCAACTCCAAGGCCTTTTTGGCGATGGGCTCGGCTTCCTGGAACCGGCCTTGGTCCTTATAAAGCTGGGCCAGGTTCGTGATTGCTTCGATGGTGTCCGGATGCCGCGAGCCGCGGTTTCGCTCGATACGCTGCATGGCATCCAACTGCAGCTCGGCAGCTTCGTCTGTCCGGCCGAGGGCCACGAACGCCTTCGCCAAGGTCTGCTTGGCGAAAAGAGTTCTGGGGGCGTCCGGTCCGATCTGCGTAAGGTGGATGTTCAGGGCGCGCTCGATGACCGGAACGGCTTCTGCGTTGTGATGCTGGTTGATCAGAACGATGCCGAGGTTGACAAGGGTTATGGCGAGGTCGTCGTGTTCCGGGCCGAGCACTCTTTCTTGAACCGCGATCAGTTCTTCATATTGCTTTCGCGCTCGGCTGTTGAGACCTTGGTCGACGTCCAGCACCGCAAGGCACACCTTGGCCGTGAGCGTGTCGGCGTCCTCGGGGCCGAAGGCCTGCTCGAAGCGAGCCAGGGTCTTTTTCAGGATCGCGCCGCTTTCATCGTTGCGATCCAGCTCCCAAAGATTCATGGCATGTAGATTGAGCGTTCGAAGCGTATCGCGATGGTCCGCTCCCAGATGATGGCGGCGAAGTTCCAGGGCGCGCTGCGAATGCACCAGGGCCTTGTCCGGCAAACCCAAGGCCAAATAGGTTCGGGACAACGCGTGTTGAAGGCGGGCCTCTATTTGCGGTTGATCCCCAAACTGCTTCTCCGCGGCCGACGCGGCCGGGGCGAGAATGTTGGTGTCAAGGATGCTTCGAGCGGTGTCCGTGAGGTTGATCTTGGTCAAATGCGCATCGAAAGACGTCAGCGCTGCTTCGCGTTGATCGTCCGCCTCGCCGCTTGAAGACAACGCGCCGTCGATACGGCTACGGAGGTCCGCGGCGATGCTGTCCCCCAAACTGGCCGGCTTGATCCCCCGCAACATGCTGCCTTGAAACTCGACCACGCGGTCGGACATTTCTCGCTCGTGGTTGGCGCGGTCTCGCTCGGCCGCGATTCGATTGGCCTGGACGGCCATCGTCGCTGCGAACGAGGCGAGTGTTAGAGCTGCGACCGCCGCCGCCGCGACGCCGGTCCGGTGGCGGCGCACGAACTTTCTCATTCGATAGGTCGCCGAAGGCGGGCCGGCCGCGACGGCTTCCTGATTCAAATAGCGCTGAATGTCGCGCGCGAAATCCGTCGCGGTCTCGTAACGCCGCGTGCGGTCTTTCTCAAGGGCCTTCATGATGATCCAGTCGAGATCGCCGCGAAGGACCGTACCTAGCTTTTTCGGTTCCACGCCGCGCTTCTTGGCGACGGCGAGCAGATCGTTGCCGAGCGTGGACAATCGTGTGCTGGGTCTAGGAGGATCCTGCTCTCGAATAATGCGTCTCATCTCGTCAAAGGCCGCGGCCCGCAAGGTCTTGATCTCAAATGGCGTCGCCCCGCTGAGAAGCTCATACAGCAAGACCCCCAAGGAATAAATGTCGCTGCGCGTGTCGATATCCAGCCCGAGCGGATCTGCCTGCTCCGGCGACATGTAGGCCGGCGTGCCCATGAACTGGCCGAATTGGGTGAACATGGTGTGCTCGGTCAACTTCTGCTGCGTGGCCTTCGCGATGCCGAAGTCGATTACCTTGGGGACCGGCTTGTCGTCAAAGTGAGTGACGAGAATGTTGCTGGGCTTGATATCGCGGTGAATGATTCCTTTTTGGTGCGCGTGTTGGACGGCGCTGCACACTTGAATAAAAAGATTCAGGCGTTCGCGAAACGGCATGTTCAGCTTGTCGCAGTACCCGGTGATGGGGACGCCCTTGACGAGTTCCATGACGAAGTAAGGGCGGCCCGTGTCGGTTGCGCCTGCGTCGAGCACCTTGGCGATGTTGGGGTGATCCATCATCGCCAACGCTTGCCGTTCTTGTTCGAACCGAGCGATCACATCCTTGGTGTCCATTCCCAGTTTGATGATTTTTAAGGCGACCATGCGCTGTACCGGCTCACGCTGTTCGGCCATGTAGACCACACCGAATCCGCCTTCGCCGATCTGTTGAAGAAGTTTGTAACGGCCGATGACCGCGCCGGTCTGTTCGGAAGATGAAAGCGAAGCGGACGCCGCGGAGGACGACGAACGGCCTTTTGCACCGCTATCCGCTTCCATGGTTTCGTCGAACCTTAGGAAGCTGCCGAGTTCCGCCTCGGCGGCCAGCAACCGATCCACGCGTTCGCGTAGAGCGGCGTCGGCGGCACACGCAGTAGCCAGATAGGCCGCTCGCTCGGGACCGTTTGGAATTCGACGGGCCGAATGAAATATCGCTTCCACGTTGTTGGGTTTGTTCGCCATATTGCACACTTTCGATGGAGCTACGCGCCCTTCCCGTGCGGCCGGCAACGGCCGCCTTCAACTCGTAATGCGTCATATTTTACCGGATTACCCCGCCTCAGTAGAGTTTTTTTTCGACGGACCGTCGGCGGAGTCGGATTTGTCCCGCAATTCGGCGAAAAGAAAGGCACGAGCATAGGCCCAGTAGCGATCGGCCGTTGTCGCCGAAATCCCTAGAAAGTCCGCCGCCTCGCGCATCGACATCCCCCCGAAGAACCGGAGTTCCACGAGTTGAGCCTTGAGGCGGTCTTCGGCGGCGAGTTTTTGAAGTGCTTCGTCCAGGTCGAGGATCTCGTCCGGCACTGCATTGATCATGAGATCGGCCGACGAGAGGTCGAACCGTTTGCGGCCGCCGCCACGTTTTTCGCGATTTTTCCCGCGAGCTCTTTCAATAAGGATGCGCCGCATGGCCTCGGCGGCCGCGGCGAAAAAATGCCCTCGGCTGTCCCACCCAGTGTTCTGATCCGCGACGAGACGCACGTAGGCCTCGTGCACGAGAGCCGTGGCCTGAAGGGTTTGCCCGGGTTTTTCAGAGGATATCCGCTTCGCCGCAAGCGCTCGAAGTTGCTCATACACGATCGGAAGCAGTTCGGCGGATGCCCTGGCATCACCGACCTCGATCGCACGCAAAATGGTCGAAACATCGGCGGTCATCTGCGCGCATTCTCCACAATTTTCGGATCGAAACCAACGGGGATTCCAGGTCGCAAGTCGATGCCGCGCCGAAGTGCAATGACGCGGATGCGCCGAATGGAGCCGTGGTTACTGAATCCTGCCGAATGCGGTCGTAAACTGTCGCCAATACTACAGTTGCGGAGACTTGAGTGAAGCGCCTCGCCCCCTGCGGAATGCCACTGCTTCGACCTCGACGGCCGCGGAACCACCAATCTGGCTGACTTCACAATATTCCAAATGCGGTACACCGGCGACTAGGACAAGGAGCTCCCGCGACATCCAACGTCGCGCTTGACTCAACCGGCGCGTTGGGGTCCGTTCGATCTCCCACTCCACATTCATTGCGAATTGAACCCACTTTTCGCCCACCCCCACCCAATCTACCACGCCTCAAGGTTTGAGCCAGGGGCCGGATCGACCTAGGATTCCATTGGGTTATCGCGATCGACGGGACGGTTGCCTTGGCTTCATCGGTACATTAGATGATGCGTTCCCGGTCGGCCGGGATTATCCCGATGCGACGATGCCTTGGGCGGCATTGCTGCGTATCAAGGGCGAAACGGGACGAACATGGCGAAAAAGCGAAAAAGACTCGGCGAGATCCTGATCGAGAATGGGGTCATTGACAACAAAAAAGTCGAGGAAGCGCTGCAGTACGCCGCCGCCAACCGCAAGCGCATCGGGCAGGCGTTGGTGGAGATGAACCACTGCACCGAGGACGAGGTGATGAAGGCCCTCGCGTCGCAGTTCGGCCTCGACTACGTGGACCTTGACAAGCACTCGGTCAACAAAGAGATCCTGGAAGTCATCCCCGCCAAGATGATCCAGGATTACCAGGTCCTGCCACTGGCCGAGGAAGGCAGCCGGCTCAAGATCATCATCGTGGACCCGCTCGATCTGGAAACACTCGACCTGCTGCGATTTCGGCTCAACAAGGACATTGTTCCTTCGCTGGCGGCGCCCGGAAAAGTCAAGCGATTTATCGACAAGTTCGTCAACGTGGAAGGCGACGTGCTCTCGCAGACCATGAAGAGCATCGACCAGGACGCTCCGGAAGACGACGAGGCCACGAAGAAGGCGATCGAGGCGGGGGAGGGCGATGCACCGATCATCCGGCTCGTCAATATGATCATTACCGAGGCGGTGCACTCCCGGGCCAGCGACATTCACATCGAACCCATGGGCGACCGGGTTCGCGTGCGCTACCGCATCGACGGGGTCTGCCAGATTCGCGACGACATTCCCAAGACGATGCAGTCGTCGGTAAGCACTCGTCTGAAGATCATGGCCGGCTTGGATATCGCGGAACGGCGCCTCCCGCAGGACGGGCGCATCAAGATGAAGATCGGCGGCGGGCAGATCGACTTCCGGGTAAGCGCCCTGCCCAGCTATCACGGCGAAAGCGTGGTGATGCGAATCCTGCGGCCCGAGTCGGCCAAGATGGGTATTCCCGCGCTGGGGTTCGCGGAAGACGATTACCAGAAGTTTCAACGGATCATTAAGCGGCCCAACGGGATTTTTCTGGTCACCGGCCCCACCGGTTCGGGCAAGACCACGACGCTCTACGCGGCTCTTCAGGATCTCAACCGCCCCGACAAGAAGATCATCACCGCCGAGGACCCGGTGGAATACAACTTCTCGGGAATGAACCAGTGCCAGGTCCGCGAGGACATTGGGCTGACGTTTCCCAAGATCCTGCGCTCGATGCTGCGGCAGGCGCCGAACATCATCCTGGTGGGTGAAATCCGCGATCGGGAGGTGGGCGACGTGGCCATTCAGGCGGCGCTCACTGGGCACCTGGTGTTCAGCACGTTGCACACCAACGACGCCCCGTCGGCCATCACCCGGTTGATCGACATGGGGATCAAACCGTTCCTGGTGGCCAGCGCGCTGCAAGCGATCATGGCTCAACGGTTGGTGCGCGTGTTGTGCGGCGAATGCAAGCAGCCGGACCCCAACCCCAATACGCGCACGCTTCGGCTGCTGGCGTTTACCGAGGAGGAGTTGGCGGGCAGGACGATTTACAAGGCCGTCGGCTGCAAGCGCTGCAACGACACAGGATATCGCGGGCGTAAGGGTATTTTTGAGCTCGTGCTGATGTCCACGGAGTTGCGCGACCTTGCGTTCAATCGTTCACCGACGGGGCCGCTTCGCGCCGCCGCCCGCCGCGCGGGGATGAAAACCTTGCTCGAAGACGGGCGATACAAGATCACCACGGGGATGACGACGCCGGATGAACTCCTCCGCAGCACACAGGCGGAGGGGGTCATTGATGAGTGAAACGCGAACCCAGGACCGGAGAGTGGTAAGGTCTGCTCTGCGGACTCTTGCCGTTCCACCATGCCTTGCCGCGACGACAAACGGATTACGAAACAGTCCACACGGCGGACCATTCCCCCTCGCGTGGATGATGAACTGCGAGGTCAACGCGTGACAGGATGGTCCGCATCCCAGCGAGCCGGGAGACCCTACGAGACCGCGGCATGGAGCCATGAACGCAATAGTTCGCGCCAAGCCGTGCGGCTCATGTCGCTGCCGATCGTACAGAGATCTCGGGACGAGCGGCGGGAAGAAACGCAGTCCCGAGAAACATGGCAACCGCTGCCCTTGGCCGATAATTGTATATACTATTATTATATATTTATATAATAGTATATTACATCGCGACTCCGTGGAGATGGATGCGTGGCGAGAACAATTCGAGCGGGAGCACGGACAATGAAGGGGGGCTCCGCTCGGCAGAAACACGCCGCCGCCAGACGGGGAACGAAGGCGTCGTCGCGGAATTCCCAGACGCACGGTCCGACTTTCCGAATGGAGGCCAGGCTTACCGTAGGGATTTTGGGCCGGGGAGAACGAATGCGGCGGGAAGGGCACATTTCCATATCCGTGCCCGCGACACGGGCCATGAAGGCCCGGCAGGGCAAGTTTCCACCGAAGCTCGCGCGATTTGCACGAGATCCGGAAAAAACGGTTGCCGCATTGGCGGCACTCGGTCATCCGGATCGTTTGCGAATTCTTCTGACGCTGCTCGCCGGCAATTTGCGGCATTCCGACCTTGCCGGATTCACTCGTTTGGCGGCGGGACCGTTGTATCATCACCTCGACCGGTTGCGCATGGCCGGTCTGCTTTTTCTCGTGGCTCGAAACGAGTATGCCATATCACCTTGGGGCCGCGAATGGCTTCTTGGCGTGCTGGCTATAAAGTCGTTGAAGAATCGTCGCAGTTAAGGTCGATGCGATCCCAATTGCAGAACCCTGATCATCAGGGAAATCATCTTCTGAACTCGAGAATTGAATCGATGATCGACGGCTGGTTAACCTAACATACTGCGAACATAGACTTCTGCAATTAACGTCCTATAATGTATGTTATGATACTCTTCATTATAGGACTATATCCGGGCCGGTAGGGGGGTCGAAAACATAACTTTTCGGATCTTCTATTGGTTCGGTTCTCCGCAGCTCGTCGCCTGATCATGCGAACCAATTCGGGGGAGCTGGTGGCCGACGATTATTTCGTGCACAGCTCCCCTTTGCCAGCACCCAACCTGCCTATGGTTTCTTTTTGGGAGGCTGCGGCTTCGGCGGCGGCTGGCCCTGCCCAGTCGGAGTCGACGCCGACTTTCGCATTTCCTCTAACGAGACCGAACTGGCCAGATCGATCTGGTTTCTATTCGAGTTGAAACGGTACACATTGAGCATCTGTTTCGGGGAGTCAATGATGTACAAAAGATCCTCATTGGCCTGGGTCAGCCCGCCGACCGAGAGGACATAATCGTCTTTTACGATGGTGGCCCCGTCGGCATAGGCCGTGGGCGCTTGCGAAGGGACGAGAAGAAAACCGACCAGAAGAATTACGGCCGTGGTGGTCAGTACGCCAATGGTCAAGTTGCGCGGATCGCTTTCAACACGGCTCGTCATGAGTTACTCCCGTCCAAAATCGGCCTTGAGATCGCGAAATTGCCCGTAGGCGAGTTCGGCGGTTTGAACATTTTTTGGGTAGAAGGCGTGAAGTTTTCGTTCTTTGGAATCCAGTACATACAAGATATCAAAACTCTGGTTGCCGGACTTGGCGGTGATGCTTACAAAATCGTCGCGTCCGCCCTGGCCAGACTGGGCCAAGGCCCGCGGCAACGACGACGCCGACGCCAACAGGGCCGCGAGGAGGACCCCATTAAGAATCGCCAAACTCGCAATGATCAGCCTTTTGATTTTCACCATGCGCCTCCCATCAATAACCCGCCCCCTAGGACTGATGCGATCGTTTAGGGTTTAGAAACGCGCCAGCCAGAATCAACGCCGTCAAGGCGAATGCAACCACCCATTGCCAAACGCCGTTGTCGTCATTGGGAAGCTTGGCGGGTTCCTGGGCCTGCAACCCCGTGGAAAGAAGGCAAAACAAAGCCGCCCATCCGATTTGCCGGCAGGAGAATGACGATCCGTCCCTTCGATTCATATTCGGATTATTGCGCTTTGCCGCGCGAAAAGCAATCCTTCGCATCGGAATCCTGCGCGGAACGGTTTACCTGCGAGGGGGCTGTTTCGAAGCGCCGTCGCGATCGTCGATTTGTAGAATCTCTTTGGCGATGTCGGCCGTGCAAACCAAAGCATTGCACCATCGGCTTCGGGGGTTTCGAATCGCGGCCCACACCGCTTTGGCCTTGGCTTGGGTGCTTTCCTTCTTGGGCGCGAAATGGGCCGCCAGCGCAATGGAATCAAATTCACCGGCTTTGGCGCGAGATTCGCGCAATCGTTGCGGAAGAAATCCATCGGGCAAGAGGCTCAATGTCGGGTTTCTGTCGGCATGGATGACTTCCCCGTTTTCGTCGTAGAGATTGTACAGGATCTCTCCCACGGCGCCCGGCGAACCTTTGGAATGCTTGTTCATCATATTCATGCAAGGGTTGTCTTTACCGGCCCCTGGACTGAAGACGACCACGCGGACGTTTTGCTTGATTTTCCGCAAGGCATTTTGAATCTCCTCGGTTTTCTGAAGTTCTTTGCGTTTGTCGACGCTGGTCGGCAGCGGGAGACTGCTCGATACGAGGTGCCGCTGGGCTCCCGGAACGCGAAGAATCCGGGCGATATCAACTAGGTGTTCGAGGGCGCTCAGTTCTATATGATCGGGGTGATCGCCGATCGTCGGAGTATGCACGGCCAATCTGCGGCCGTGGATCTTGGACCATTGCGCCAGCGGGTTGTTTCCATATTCCGCGTTCTCCAATTCCGCCCGGTTCCGCTCATCGTCGAAACTCTTCAGCCCCTTGGCCAGCAATCCGACGGTCTGCCCGTTTCCCGCAGCGAGTCCGACGAGCTTGCGGCCGGTCCCTTCTCCAATGTGGCGATTTAAACGCTCGATCAGAAATCGGGCGGCCACTCGACCGAATCGGTATTTTCCATATTCGTCGGCAGTGTCCACGTTCACGACCTCCAACGCCTCCAACTCGAAACGCTCCATCAATCGTCGTCGAAGCTGGGGCACGGGATAGGGCTGGATGGTCAGGAACCCCACCCGATGAGCCGCCTGGAACATGTCCACGACCAGTTTGCGGTTGGCGTTGGCGGAATGAAACACGTCGGTGCAGGCCTCGCGCACGCTCTTGCCGTCCTGAAGGATGGCTTCGAGGAATTTCATGAGTTCCGTCCCGCGAGCCATATCGCTGGTCAAATCTCGAAAGTCCTTCCACGGGTTCTTGACCCCCCTAATCTTGGAATGTGATTGCGGCATATTAAACGTCTCTCGCCCAAAGTCTTATCAAACCCTGACACCTGGAACGTGACATCGTTGTGTTTACCATGCCAAGGCAAAGGGCGGCCGAGCGCTATTCGTGGTCGGCCGCCCCTTGTGAATCGTTTCGTCCGAGCAGATTCGTGCTCAAAATGCGGTGCCGGCGCCCCCGAACAGAGCACTCAAAACCTGCGGGATCAAGTAAAGAAGCGCAAGGATCCATCCGAAGATGCCGAATCCCCCGGACCCCGTCGCCGCGGCGGCTGCCGTGAAAGGAACCGCAATCGGCTGGAAAAACGTCGGCGAATTCCAAAGAAACGGATTCGTAAACGAATCGAACCCGAGTTGACCGAACACGACCTGTGGTCCGATCAGCCACGCGCCCAACACCCAAAGACAAGGCACCGTCGACCGTGGTTTTCCCAGTTTCATAGTTGTCATGCAACCTCCTTAACCTCAAATGGTTGAAACGGATTCTGCCGGTCTCGAAGAGGATCGAGGCCGAAACGTAATCATGGCCCTTCCACACGGACAAACCGTTCGCTGGAGAAATAATCGGCGAATCCGCCAGCGTTCGCCTGCGTGGGATCCGGCGGCATGACCGTATCGAGCGTGCCCAGCGTCCAGCGCGCGCTGCGCGAAATAGGGCTTATCGGCCTGCGAGGTGTAGGACCGAATCGCATCCGATTTGCATTGTTCCGTCGGCGCATCAAAAGTGATGACCACTCCCGATGTGGGATCCTCCGCCGGTCGCCCGAACTGGCCGACTTCGAACTCGAGTATGCTGACCCCGGCCCGGGTCCGGCAGAGGTCATCCACAGCTTGGGCGACTTTTCGATGATCCGGATGAAAGTCGTTTGAATGGCAAAGAACGATATTGGGCTCAATGCGATCCAGGCACGGGCGCAAAACGGATTTAACCTGTTCGAGCGTGAGAGCGCCATCGAGAAAGTCAAACACAAACGCCTGACCGGGAGGCCGCGGCGCGCCGAGTTTTCCTAACGCGTTATTGAGCTCCGCGCGCCGCGACGGGTCAGAAGTCATGACGATCACGAACACGGGCATCACTTCGGACAGCTCATGTAGCAACCCCCCCGCCAGCGACTCATCGTCCGGATGGGCCACCACGAGCACCGCCACGTGCGGCTCTTTTGCGAGTTGACTGGCAAGGTACATCACCTGGGTTGCGAACGGATGTAGGTTTTCCGCGGGAAAATAGGTCGCCTCGGACCGCCAAGAGACGGCGCCAGGTATTTGCTCCCTGCCGCCGTCTCCGCGCTGGACCAGCGCGGAGCTTTCCGGTCCAGCCGCCACGTCCTTCACGTAACTCGAAAACGGGATCATGATTCGATTCCTCCATCAGAATGCCGCTCCGCGAAAACGGGCGCATAATACTGGGTCCGCGCCGAACCGTCAACAGAAAAAACGTGTATTTTGGGAACCGAATAGATTGACAGATCGCAAAACGGCGATGTCGCCCCGCAAACATAGCTTGGCAACCCATACGCACCCAAGAATGTAACCGTGGTTCTCAGGGTTTGTCGGGCCTGGGCCGTGACTCTCGTGAGGAGCAAGACAGTTCCTAAACCGTTGTTTGGCTTGCGGATGCGCACTTCCGGGAGTAACGCCGCTCGCGAAGGACCCACCGGACCGCGGAACGTATCTGGAGCCAATTACCGAGGCTGGGCCGATTCCGCGGAGTCCAAGCCAAAACCCCGATGAGGCTCGGCGCATCCCGGCATCTCCCGGACCAGGTCCCGAAAAGTTCGAACCGGGACCGTTACCGTCTCCCACTTGGGGGATCGATTCCGGGCGTGAACGGCATAGTCGGATGCGGAAATCCAGAGAAAACAATACGTGTTTCCGGCGAACGAATGCGGCTCGCCGAGGTTTTTCCCCGCGGCGCCCTCCCGAATCCAATACGCGAAGACGATGCCCGGCTCGAAGCCGTCACCAAACGCCATTCGCCACCGGTCCAGGCCGCACAGGTCAACGCGAGGAATCCAGTTTTCCCAGAAGCGCTGTCCATTTTTCCGCGAGTATGGGAACTGCCGGCCTTTGATATCCACAAGCCACGCCCGTTCGTTCGGGGGATAAACCAAAAAATCGAACGACTTGACTCGCGAATCGGAGAAAACCGCACGCCGTCTTTCGTCCACCGGGACATAGGGCCACCCTCGCGAGCGGACGAAATCCTCGAACGCGGCTTCGTAATGTATGTGCCGTTTCACGCAGGAGGCTCCGGAGGGGACTACGCCCCCCCTGTTTCGACGCCGCCGATCCGCAGTGGAACCAGGCGGGAGCTCGATTTCGGGCGGATGCTTCGGCGGCGCAGCGACGGTAGCCGCCGACCCGCCTTCTTTTCGTAGAATTCTTCGATCTGTTTGGGATGCGAGAAGATCATTTCATAGCCGTATTGCCCGTCGACATAATCGCACTCGCCCGGCTCGTATTCCTGACAAATGTCCGGGCGGGTTTCATAGACTCCGCAGCGATTGTCCGGCTGGAGGTTCTTGCAACGGGTTTGAATCTGAATGTACCAATCCCCCTCCTCGACAAATACGCTGATCCCGTCGTGCATGAGGTACCAGCGGATGTCGTCGTAATCCCTGGCCGATCGCGGCTTGTCGAGCGGAAGCGCCAGATACCGGCAACAGGCGGCCGTGCAATGTTCACAAAGGATCGATCCCATAAGCACCGGGTGGGATTGTCGATGGTCGCTTGACGGTTGTCGATTGGCTTTGCGAGAAAAATTCATTCCGCGGCGAAATATCCCTACACCAGACCTTCGAATGCGATGGACAAAGGACATGAATCGACAACCGTCAAGCGACCATCGACAATTCGCTCATGCGGATCATTGCCGGGAAATGGCGTTCACGGTTGTTGCACCGGCCCGACGAAAGCGTCACCCGTCCCATACCCGACCGCGTCAAAGAGAGCATCTTCAATCGGCTCGGTGTGCATTGGGAGACCCCGGGCCGGCTTCCCCCCATCCGTGTCGCGGATGTCTTCGCGGGGAGCGGATCGTTGGGCCTGGAAGCCCTTTCGCGTGGTGCGGCGGCCTGTACTTTCTTTGAAAAGGACCGAACGGCGATCGGCGTACTGAAAAGGAACCTGGAGGAACTGAAGGTGGATGCTGCGTCGGCTGACGTGCGGATCGGAGATGCTTGGCGCCTGGCCGCCCTGCCGGATGGGCGCGAGCCAACGGACCTGATGTTCCTGGATCCGCCCTATACCGATTCCGCCGACGCGGGCGGGGAAGGGGTCGTGGGTCAGTTCTTCTTTTCGCTGGCCCGCAACGGAATGATTCCTAACGTACTCGTACTTCACCACCCGGCGGACACTTCATTTGAAAAGGCGGTTGATTTGCCCGCCATCTGGAGCCGCATCGAGGAGCGAGCCGTGGGATCAAACCGAGTAACGTATTTGCTGAAATGAAAAGAGACCTCGACCCATCTTTTGTCGCCGCCACGGAGATCATCGGTCTCCTGCGCGGCGCGGGGCATACGGCGCTGCTGGCCGGCGGTTGTGTCCGCGATCGTTTGCTGGGTCTTGCGCCGAAAGACTACGACGTGGCCACGGACGCCACTCCCGGCCGGATCCTGGAGCTATTTCCGCGTGCCCGGCGCGTGGGAATGGCATTCGGGGTGATCTTGGTTCGCCGACACGGAAGCGATGTGGAGGTGGCCACGTTTCGCGCCGACGGGCCTTATTCGGACGGCCGGCATCCCGATGAGATACGGTTCGGTTCTGCCGTCGAGGACGCCCGCCGCCGAGATTTCACGATCAACGGGCTGTTTCTTGATCCGGCCGACGGTAAGGTGATCGATCACGTTGGGGGTGCGGACGACCTGCAAGCGAAGGTCATCCGCACGATCGGCGACGCCGCTGTGCGATTCGCAGAGGATCATCTCCGGTTGATTCGCGCTGTGCGCTTCTCTGCGCGGCTTGGTTTCGAAATTGAGGGGCACACGTGGGCGGCGATGTCGGCCGTTGCGCAAAACCTTCGGACGATCAGTCCGGAACGGGTCTGGCAGGAATTGGAACGTATGTTGACCCACCCGTCGCGCGCTCGCGCGTGGCAATTGCTGGTGCGGTCGGGGCTGCGAGCTCATTTGTGCCCTGAATGGCCCGCCGACGACGTGGACGATGAACTTGTCCGGAATCGGCTGGCCGACCTACCGGATCGCGAAACGGATTCCGCGCTTGCCCTGTCGAGCACGCTGGCCACTCGATCGCCCGAGGTGGTGCGTGCCGTGTGCCGGGGCCTGCGATTGAGCAACGATCTTTCGCAATCGATCGCGTGGCTCGTGCAATCGCTGCGAACCATCCGTAACCCGGACGCTCTTGAATTGGCGGACCTGAAGCAGTTGATGGCCCGCAGGGAATGGACGGCGCTTCCCGCATTGTTCCTTGCGGATTTACGAGCGAAGGGGGATCCCGAAACGGCGTATCAGGCCCTGGTGGATCGGTCTTCCGCTATCCATTCGGAAGAGGTCTCTCCCCCACCGCTTCTCAACGGCGACGATCTGCTTCAGATTGGGTTTCCCGCCGGACCGCAACTCGGAAGAGTTTTGGAGGCCGTCTACCGCGCACAACGTAACGAGACGATTCGAACGACCGAGGAGGCTCTCCTTGAGGCCCGACGCGTATTTGGAATGTGACCACCGGAAATTCAATTTCGGCGGTCTCACCCGCGCTAATTTTTCAACCTGGTTTCTTCGTCGGGCATTCTTGATTCGTGATTCTTCATTCACCCCCGCCCCCCATGGCGTCGATTCGGTCGTGGACCGAACCCACGTGCGAGACGTTGAGGCCGAAGTTTTCGCCGCACTTCACCGCGTGGCCCTTTCCGATGACATGGCTGGAGACCAGCAGCGTCAGTTCAGATTCGACCGGAATGTCAAACTCGATGATCGTTCCCACGCCGATTTCCAGGATGGATTCGACGTTCATCTGTCGCTCGGCCAGGCGGACACTGACCGGCACGCGAAGGCCGAGGATGCGCCGCAAATCCTGGGGGATCTGTGATGGCCGATCCGGCAAGAGCGGATTGCGCCGTGCCGCGGTGGATGCGACAGTCTTGGGTTTCCGTGCAAAATCCGTCGTGGGCAAAACAAGCCGCCTTGGCGTAAGTCCGATTATTCCGCGCCGGGATCAGGGTACGACACGGCGAACCCATGCAAAAACGCAAAATCCGGTATGCCCCATATCGACCTGAAGGTTTCAACGACTTGAAGGGACCGATAGGCAGCCGATCGAATTCATTGGATTGAATCGTTTCTTGGCTGATTCAACCCTCGTAACGCCCCACGACCAGGCAGGCATTGTGCCCGCCGAAGCCGAAGGAATTGTTCAGCCCGACCCGCACCCGCCCGTCCCTCGGGTTATTGGGGCAGAAATCCAGGTCGCAGCCTTCGTCCGGATGATCGAGGTTGAGCGTGGGAGGGATCACCGAATTCTGAATCGCCTGGATGACGGCGACCAACTCAACACCGCCGCTGGCACCCAGGGAATGGCCGACCGCTCCCTTGGTGCTGGAAACCACTAATTTCTTTGCGGAGGAACCAAAAACAGACTTGATCGCGACGGTTTCGGCCACGTCGCCCAAGGGCGTGGACGTCGCGTGGGCGTTGATGTAATCGACCTGATCGGGGTTGAGCCGGGCATCGTCAAGGGCCAACTTCATGGCCGCGGCCGCTCCACGACCGTCATCCGGCGGTTGAGTGAGGTGATCCGCATCCGAGGTCGAAGCAAAACCAAGCACTTCCGCGAGAACCGTAGCGCCGCGTTTTCGGGCGTGTTCAAGTTCCTCGAAGACAAACGCCCCAGCGCCTTCGGCAAGAACAAAACCGTCGCGGTCGCGGTCAAAGGGTCGGCTGGCACGATGAGGCTCGTCGTTGCGGATGCTAAGCGCCTTCATGGCGGAAAACGCGGCCATGGCCAGGGGCGTCAACGCCGCTTCCGCGCCGCCGGTAAAGACAACATCCGCCTCGTTGCGGCGGATGGCGTTGAGCGCCTCGCCCATGGCGTTGGTGGCCGAGGCACAGGCCGTGCTTACCGCGATGCTCTTGCCTTTCGCGCCGTATTGGATGGAGATGTTTCCGCTGGCCGCGTTAACCATTAGTTTGGGGATGGTGAACGCGGAGACCTTGCTGGGGCCCTTTTCCGAAAGACGGATGAACTGAGTTTCGATCTCATTCATACCGCCGATCCCGGAACCGAAGATCACCCAAATCCGGTAGGGGTCTTCACGGTCGGTGGACAAACCGGATTGTTTGTACGCCTCGTCCATCGCCACCAGGGCGAATTGCGCATAGCGGTCCAGCCGCTTGATCAGTTTCTTGTCGAGATGCGCCGCAGGGTCGAACTGGGGGACCTCGCCCCCGATCTTTGCGTCGAATTGGCTGGTATCGAACAGAGTCGTCGCGGTAATGACGCTCCGGGCGTCGATCAGGCCGTCCCAGAACACGTCCACCGAAATGCCGAAGGGCGTGACGGCTCCCATTCCAGTCACGACCACCCGACGTTGCCCCATGGAACCCGCCACCGGAATGAATCAGCCTTTCCCGTCGACGTGCTTGACGATGTAATCAATCGCCTCGCCGACGGTCTTGAGCTTTTCCGCTTCTTCGTCCGGGATGGTCAGGTCGAACTCGTCTTCCAACTCCATCACCAATTCGACGGTGTCCAGGGAGTCGGCGTTGAGATCGTTGACGAAGGAGGTGTTTCTGGAGATTTCAGCCTTGTCGACGCTGAGCTGTTCGGCGACGATGGCAATTACCTTCTGCTCGATTTCCTGGGGAGTGAGCACCGTTGCTTTCTCCATGTTGTGGCCCCGTTCCTAAAAACAAAGTTCTCATGAAAATCCAGTACGGCCGAACCCAATCGACCTGAACCCAGTGTAGCGGTTCCGGTTTGGGCAACAAGCCGGACCACGAGTAACAACGCTCCCCCCTCTCGAAACCCGGTCGCACATCCACAAGCCGTCGCACGTTGGGCCAATCAGGTCACATCCGCATCCCGCCATCCACAAGCAATACTTGGCCGGTGATATAACCGGACGTGTCGCCGGCTAGAAAAGCGACCAACTCCGCCACGTCTTCCGTGGAGCCGAAACGGCCTAACGGGATAAGCTGTCGAAATGACTCTTTGACTTTCTCCGGAAGTTTTTCGGTCATTTCGGTCTCAATGAAACCAGGGGCCACGGCGTTGCAAGTGATGTTGCGCTTGCCGAGTTCCCGAGCGATGCTTTTGGTCAGGCCGATCAATCCGGCTTTGCTGGCCGCGTAATTCGACTGCCCCGCGTTGCCCATCACGCCGGTGACGCTGGCCATGTTGATGATCCGCCCGTACCGCTGGCGGACCATGATCCGGCTCACGGCGCGACAGAGCCAAAATGCCGAGCGCAGGTTGGTGGTTAGGACTTGCTCAAACTGCTCGTCGTCCATGCTCATCAACAAGCCATCGCGGGTGATTCCGGCATTGTTCACCAGTACGTCGAGCCGCTGGCACGATTCGGAGGTCTCTTCCACGAGCGAATCGATCGCCGCACGATCGGTCACGTCCAGCGTGCGCGGCTCAATGGAACCGGAAAACTCGCGCGAGCGGCATTCCTCACGCAGTTTCTCGAGGAGCCCGGCGTCTCGGGCGCATGCCAGCACCGTGGCGCCGCGCGCCGCCAACGCCAGGCAGACCGCCCGTCCGATTCCACGGCTGCCACCCGTCACGATGGCCACCCGATCCTTCATGCCTGAAACTCTATCGTTTCGACCGCCGGGCGTCTACCGGGATGGTTCGCCCACGGCTGCCGACAGCGAATCCTTGTCGTTCACCGCCAACGCTCGCACCGACCGGTTGATTCGTCGCATCATCCCGGTCAAGACCCTGCCCGGACCGATTTCAACAAAATCAGTCGCACCGTCGGAGATCATCCGCTCCACGCATCGTTGCCAGAGTACGGGGTCCGTAATTTGCTGGGCAAGAGTGGCCGGGATGGTTGCCGGGACGGTGTAGTATCCCGCATTGACGTTGGCGATGACCGGAAGACGCGGCGATACGAAGTTCGTTTTTTCCAACAGCGGGCGCAACGCTCTTGCGGCGGGTTCCATTACGGGCGAGTGAAATGCGCCGGCAACTGAGAGAACGACGGCCCGGCATTGATATTCGTCGGCCAAGCTGACCGCCCGTTCGCAAGCCGCTTTGCTGCCCGAAATCACGATCTGACCCGGACAATTGAAGTTGGCCGGTTCTAGGATGTCTCCTTCCCTCGCGTGTTCGCACAGTGCCTTCGCGGAAGTCTCGTTGGCCCCGACCAAGGAGACCATGCCGCTGGGAACAGCCAGTGCCGCTTCCTGCATGAGCTGCCCGCGGCGACAAACAAGTCGCAGGCAGTCGTCGAATCCGATCGCCCCGGCCACGTGCAAGGCTGTGTACTCACCCAAGCTCAGTCCGCCCGCGATCGCAAAATCGTTCCGCGAATGACCGGCCTCCAGATATGCTTCCCAAAGCGCTACGCTCGTGACGAAGATTGCCGGTTGTTGAACGTCGGTCTGCTCCAGTCGTTGGAGCGGTCCGTCAAAGCAAAGACTGGAGATGTCGAAGCCCAGAATCTCGGCGGCACGCACAAAAACCGCGCGGGCTCGCGGGCTTACCTCCGCCACCTCGCGGCCCATTCCCACGGCCTGTGAACCTTGCCCCGGAAAGATGACCGCCGTCTTATTCACGATTCACCTCGACTGCTGATCGCGTTTCTCATCTCCCAAGCCCTTACGCCGCACTCTTCATCCTTCATTCTTCGTTTCCTTACAGCCGTACCACCATGACATTCCACGAAAGCCCGGCCCCAATGGCAATCATCAAAACCAGGTCGCCGCAGCGCAACGTTCCGTTTCGGCGATGCTCGTCCAGAGCCATGGGGATCGACGCCGCGGAAGTATTGCCGCACCGATCGATGTTCACCGCGACCTTTTCGCGAGGCAGTCTTAGCCGTTCGCGGACCGATTCGATGATTCTTAAATTCGATTGATGCGGAATCACCATTTTCAAGTCACCCGGAGAAATTCCAACGGAGGCGAGAGCCCGGTCGATCAATTCCTCCATCTTGAGCACGGCGTATTTGAAGACCTCACGTCCCTTCATCCGCATATAATGAAGCCGCTCGGCCACGGTCGCTTCCGAAGCCACCAGACGAGAACCGCCGGCCGGAAGCACAATGAGGTCCGTGCGTGTTCCGTCGCAGCCTGATTCCGAGTAAAGAATTCCGCGATCCGGGTTTCTTGCACGGGTAAGGATTGCGGCTCCCGCGGCATCGCCGAAGAGGATCACCATGCGGCGGTCCTCCCGGTCAATAAACCTCGTTAAGGTTTCCGCTCCCACGACCAGCACGGTTCCATACAACCCGGATTGAAGCATGGAGGCAGCGACGGTGGTGGCGTAAAGAAAACCCGCGCAGGCCGCGCCCACATCAAACGCAGGAACCAAACCCGCGGACAGGCCGGCCTGAATAAACGTGGCGGTTGCGGGAAAGGGGCAATCGCCCGTCGCGGTGGCGCAGACGATCAGTTCGAGATCTTTGACGGACAGTTTCGCGTCCAGCAAGGCGGCCTTTGCGGCCTCCACCGCCATCGTCGAAGTGGTTTCGTTCGTCGCCGCCCGCCGCCGCTCGCGAATCCCGGTCCGCGTAACGATCCATTCGTCCGTCGTGTCGAGGTAATGGATAAAGTGCTCGTTGCGAATCACTTCGGCAGGAAGGTAAGTCCCCGTGCCGGCGATCTCGATGGAAAGAATGGGCTTCATTCCCAGCACACCGCGTCAGGGATCGGGCTTACGAATTAGGCCGAAGGTCCTGAATCGAGGATCCGGAACCGAAAGCAGATTTCGATTTCGGATCCTCAAACTTCGATTTCAACCCAACCGAGCCGCGAGAACTTTATTGATTCCCTGATCCACGAAACGACGAGCCGCCTTGACCGCGTTTTCCATGGCGAATTCGTTGCTTCGTCCGTGACAGATTATACATACGCCGTCGATTCCCAGCAGGGGCGCGCCACCGTACCTGCTGTAATCGTGCCGGCTCCAGACCCGATCCAGGGCGCCGTTGAATTTTTCCTTCAATTCCGGTGCTTCGTCGTGAAATTCATGGGCGATGGTCTTGAAAAGGCCTTCAGCGAGCCCCTCGACAAACTTCAACACGATATTGCCGACGAATCCATCGCAGACGGCCACGTCGCACTTGCCTTCAAACAACTCGCGGCCTTCGACGTTGCCGATGTAGTTGATCCGTGAATCGGCTTTCAGGAGCTCATGCGTCTGTTTCACCAAGCCGGTTCCCTTGCCGCTCTCTTCGCCGATCGACATGAGCGCCACCCTTGGATTCTCGATCCCGATGACTCTTTGGGCGTACACCGTGGCCATCACGCCGTATTCGAAAAGGTGGCGAGGTTTGGCCTGAATGTTCGCGCCTACGTCGCAAAGCACGAAGGGGCCGTGAAACGAAGGGATAGTTACTGCAATGCCGGGGCGGCTGACAAACGACAGCGGTTTCAATTTGAATTGCGCTGCGGCTGCGCAGGCACCGGTGTTGCCCGCGCTGATTACGGCGTCCACCTCGCGGGCGGCCGCCATTTCAGCCATGCGAACAATCGACGAATCTTTCTTGGAGCGCAGCGCTTCAACCGGCGGTTCGTCCATGGCGACCACCTGTGTGGTGTGGACCAGACGGAGACGTGGATGCGAGCCGTCGATCCCCGTCGTTTTCAATTCCGCCAGAATGGCGCGCTCGTCGCCGAGCAACACAAGTTCGATCCCGGGATCATCCGACATCGCCTTCACGGTACCGCGCACGATAGCTCGCGGAGCGTGATCGCCCCCCATCGCGTCGACCGCGATTCGGACGCTCATTTACGATTCCTTTTCATCCTGCGGCAGCATCAGTTTCGGACTGACGTATCCGCAAGTGAGGCAAGCGGTGTGTGGCCTCTTCGGTTTCCCACATGTCGGGCACGAAGCCAGGTTTACGGCGGTCAACGCATGGTGAGCCCGGCGCGTCCGAGTGCGGGTTTTCGACATCTTTTTTACTGGGAGCATACTTTTTTCACTTTCATGGCCACATCATCAGGCGGCCAATCCCATCTGACAATGGAAAAATCAAATCCCTGGACAAGCGCAGAATTTCCGCCCAGTCCTATTTTGGAACGCTAGTGCCAGGGAGGTGGCGTGTCAATACCGAACGCGGCTGAGGCCATGCGTCGTACCTGCAAGGTTCTGCATATCGCGAAACGCCAAAGCTACCGGGCGATCCTGTGAATTCTAACCGGTTTGGTGTTTCCGGATGCAGCGGCCGCCATAGCATGGATCAAATGGAGGTCAAAACATCGCCGCAAGTGACAAAGCACGAATCTGATCGGAAAAAGCAGCGACTCCGAGCCGAGGTCCCCGGGGGGTTGGAGTCAGCATCCCCGGGAGCCTGTTCCAGGAGGATGCCTCCTTTACACTTCGAGAATCCGTCGACTCGGAGTCGAGTGGGAGCAATTTTCCAGGATTTCCTCCTTCTTATAGGCCGGCAGTAGACCCAAGTCTCGCGTACGAACCATATACGTCAAAATAAACTTTCGTCTTGCGGTGTTTATCGTCTTTGCAAAGTCGTTGCCCTTGCCGGCTCGAAGACCCCAGTCGACCATCACCACTAATCACGACAGCATGCATAGTCCTACGCCGAATCCTCTCCGCAATCCATAGGCTAAATCCGCAAGCCTTTCACCTCATCAAACGTAATCGCTGTTCGGGAGTCACGCGGTGGTTTGCCGTGCTCGAAGCGAATCACGGGCCGCACGGATAGGCCAAGTAACACGGATTCGTCAACGGGCCACCCCACAAAGATTGAGTCTTGAAGGGATACGCCTCAAATCTTGCCGGCCGAGGGACAGGAATCGGCAAGAATGCACTGTGCACAGTTTGGCTTCCGAGCGAAGCAGACCTGTCGACCGTGCCAGATGAGGGCGTGCGAAAGGTAGGTCCATTCGTCACGCGGAACGATCTCCATCAAGTCCCGTTCAATCTTCACCGCATCTTTTGCATTCTTGGCCGACCAAGTGAAATCCAGCCGGGTTGCCAGGCGGCCCACGTGCGTATCCACCACCACGCCTTCGTTCTTCCCGAAGGCTGTGCCCAACACCACGTTGGCCGTCTTGCGGGCCACGCCGGGCAGCTTTAGCAGGGCATCCATCGTGTCCGGGACCCGGCCGTCGAATTCTTCGACGATTTTCCGCGAAGCGGCCAATAGACTTTTGGTTTTCTGACGAAAGAAGCCGGTGGAATGAATTATCGATTCGACGTCGGGCGGGTCCGCGCCCGCCAAATCGACCGGCGTGACGTACCGTTCAAAAAGAACCGGCGTCACTTTGTTGACGATTTCGTCGGTACACTGTGCGGAAAGAATGGTCGCGACGAGAAGCTGGAAAGGGTGCTCATGACGCAGCGCGCACGTCGCCTGGGGGTAGAGTTTCTTGAGACCACTCAGGATTCTACGCATGCGATTCTTCTTCTGGGCGGACGTTTCGCTCAGCTTTGGATTCTGCACGGTCTTGTTGGAGCGCGTAGTTTTCATTCTGCATCCTGCTTTTATCATTTGCCATTCTTGATTCGGCATTTTTCATTCTGCATTCATCATTCTGCATCCGTCCATTGCACGAACCCGTCGGCGAAGACATCCATCTTCCATATGGGGACATCCTGTTTCAGCGTGTCGATCAGCCACCGGCACGATTCGAAGGCTTCCGCCCGATGCCCCGCCGCCGTTGCTACAACGACCGAGGCCTCCCCGGCCTCTACCGAACCCAAACGGTGCAAAACAGCGACGCGGTTCAGCCGCCATCGTCCGATCGCCTGGTTTGCCAATTCTTCAAGCACTCGAGGAGCCATGGACTCAAACGCTTCATAATCCAGTCGTACCACGCTTCCGTGCGTTGAATCCTCGTCGGCCCGCGTGATCCCTTCGAAAATAACAATCGCCCCGGTTTGGGTCCCATGGCCGATGAACTCTCGAACGCGGTCCATCGGGATGGCTTCACGGGTTAGCTCAACCCAAACCTTGGTCATGCTCATCCGCCGGAGACCGGGGGAATGATCGCCACGCGATCGCCCGGTTTCAATATCAGGCCGTCCGCCGCGAAGGATTCGTTCACCGCGAGCCGCATCGATGGCAGCCCAGCCGCGAGCCCTGTGAACCGATCGGCGAGTATGGCGCGTAGCCCCCCTACCGCTGTTCCAACCGACGCCTCCAGACGCGCGGAATCCGTTCCGGCAAGTCCCTTCGCCGGCCCGAAGAACAATACCTCAATCGTCATGGTTCGCGCCTCGCCAGACGGACATCTCCATTCCGTTGCCGATTAAAACGTGTGCGGACGTGAACCGCGGATACCTTCGAATCCAATCCAGAAACCCGGCCAGTTCCTTCGGATGCGTCAAAGTGTTGTCGGTCAGAACCACCGCCCGGTCGGCCAGTTTGTCGATAAGAAGCTCGACGTACGCGATGCAATGCTCCTTGTCAGCGTCGTTGAGCACGAAGTCGAACTGCCCAGCCAACTTGGGAATGACTTCCAATGCCGTGCCTGTTCGAAGCTCCACAAGATGCCCCAGCCCCGCCCCTTCGATATTCGCCCGTGCGGTCTTCGTTTTTTCATTGCTCTGATCGATCGTTACCAGCCGTCCGCCGTTTTGTTTCAAGGCCGCAGCCATCCACAACCCGCTGTATCCGTAGCTCGTTCCAATCTCCAACGCTCGTCGGGCCTGCGTTGCCAGTATGAGAGCATGTACAAACTCCGCCGCCTCCCGCGGCAGCGGATTGGCATCCGCCACCGTGTCCATGAACTTCTCGATCCGCAGAATCGCCTGAAAGGTCTCGTCGGTCATTCAGGAATCTTATCCGCCGCCACCACATTGCAACTATTTCACAGGGTCTGGCCCGCTGTCCAAATCTCGTCGACTTTCGGTTGAAAACATGGATCCATTTTTGCTGTCAACCGTGTAGGATGGCGAATCGAGCATCGCTCCGTCTACCGATTCCGTTTCAACGAGGGGTCTTGGAGGAGGATTGTCGTGGAAACCGATGGACGGTTCTTTTCCTGATGGCCGATCGCCCTGTGCGCGGTTAGGACTTCCGAGTTTGCCGGCCGGGTCGCTCAAGCCGGTGGATCCGCTCGACGATTCGGATAACGATACCGTGTGCGATTCGGCCGACCTCTGCCCCGGCGCCGACGACCGGCTCGATCAGGACGGCGACGGCGCCGCCGACGCCTGCGACCCCTGCTCGGATGACAACCCCGACGACTCCGACGCCGACACGGTCTGCGATTCCGCCGACCAATGCCCCGACGACGACGACCGGCTCGACACCAACGCCGATGGAGTGCCCGATTGCTCCCAAGTTATTTCGACGCTGTCCGTTTGGGGACTCACGACGTTGGCGCTCCTTCTCCTCACGTCCACCAAGCTCCGGCGGCCACGCATTGACGTTCGAACATCGACATGCTGACGAAATTCGTAACTCGTATTTCGTAATTTGTAATTCGCAATTATGCGCTTTATCTCAAAAACGCCTTCCCCCGCAGTCGCCGAATCATCGCAATCTGACCGGCGTGGAATGCCTCGTGCCGGCTGCAATGGCTGATCGCCCCGCGTTTGTCGCGATAGTGCGGGTGCGGCGTTTTTCCGTCGGCCGCGAAGGCCGGTTCCGCCAGCAATGAGTCGGACATCCCTTTGATCGATTCGATTGTTTTTCGGTGAATGTCTTCCATCGTACCCAAGACAGCCTCAAAAGGAGGGTAATCGTGCTCGTGAACGGTCAACACCGGCCGGCCTATTCCAAAATGTTCCTTGAAAGAGTCCGGCACGACGGGTAGGCCTAGACAACGAATATGAACCAGCACGTCCTGCGAAATCGCCAGATGGCCGCAAAGGAAAAGCGCGTGCGCCAGCCCCGGCGCCGGCTGAAACGACCAGTCGTCGCCCTTCAGGTCGGCAATTAATCGCCGCGTCCAATCGCGGGTGAGTTCAAGTTGGTCAACCAGGAGTGCTTGTTGTCGCATATTGACCCTGCTCGTGATTCTGTGCCTTTGGGCATTCTGGAATTTCTGACCAGTCGCTCGCGCTCCTGGCTCTGGTCGCTAGATTCGGTCCGGGCGCACCGGGATTCCGACTCGTATTGCGTCGTCCCCGCCCTTTCTTCGTCCCTTCTTCATTCATTCTACCGTCAGCTTTGGCCCAAACTGCTGCAAGCTGCTCCGCATGCTAATCTGTCCCGCGGTGGTTCTCACGACTCTTTCAATCGCCTCGCGCACTACCGGATCCACGTCGGTGAAAAGCATTTCCGGAAATCCCGAATCTCCATGCCGGCGAATTTTCGCGTTGAGCGGGATTTCGCCGAGGAACGGCACGCTCAACTTCTTGGCCGCCTGTTGTGCCCCCCCGTGGTCAAAAATCTCGTCGCGGTGGCCGCAGTGAGGACAGAGGTAGTAGCTCATGTTCTCGATGATCCCCAGACATGGCACGTTGAGCTGCTGAAACATTTTCACCGCCCGCCGGGCATCCAGCAAAGCCACGTCCTGCGGCGTGCAGATCACCACGGCCCCAGTCAAGGGAATCGTTTGCGTCAGCGAAAGCGGTACGTCGCCGGTCCCGGGGGGAAGATCCACGATTAGGTAATCCAACTCGCCCCAATCCACCTGCTCCAGGAATTGCTTGACCACTCCGTGGGTCATCGGCCCGCGCCAGATGAGGGCCTTGTTGCGGTCCACCATGAAGCCGATGCTCATGATCTTCACGCCCCCCGCATCGACTGGAACGATGAGCGTGTCCCTCACCGCGGGCTGGGTCCCCTCCACCCCCGTCATCGTGGGGATGCTCGGCCCATAAACGTCGGCGTCCATGAGACCGACCGCCGCACCGGTGCGGGCCAATCCATAGGCCAGAAACACCGCGGCCGTGCTCTTGCCCACGCCCCCTTTCCCCGCCCCCACCGCGACGACGTTTTTGATCCCCGGCAATTGAGTCGCCCCAGGCCGGCTCGACCGGACCTGTGAACTCCATTCGATCCGCACTTCCGATACGCCCTTGAGCTGCCGGATCTCGCGGTCGATGTCCGATTTGACCTGATCCTTCAATGGGCAGGCCGGTGTTGTTAGTTCGATGTGTACGGTCACCGTGGAATTGTCTACCACGACGCTTTTCACCATGCCAAGCGAAACAAGGTCTCGGTGGAGCTCCGGGTCGTTGACCCGGCGAAGTTGATCCATCACTTGAGGGACGGTTACCGAAGACATGGGCATGAATTCCAGTTGTCCGCGGCTCAAGCCGCTCCTAAAGTTACCGTGGTTCCGCCGTTTGTGGAGCACGGGGCGCTTCATCCCCGACGCTTTGGAATATAGTGCCAGGGCGGGTCGGGTGCCATACTTCCGATTTCGGCCGGATCGGGGGCGCGCCGCCATTCTGTCTCCATGAATCAAGGACGAATGACTAACTTAGTATCCGAAACCACTCCCTCCCCTCGTCCCAGAGCCGCCCAACCGCCTTCGTGGGGATTGGCGGGGGTAAGCTTGGTGACGCTCGCCATTGGATTGGCCGCAGTCGGATGCATATTGGCTTTTCAACAGGCGGAATCCGTTACCGCGAGTCTCGTGACTCAGCAATCCCTCCGAGCGCGGCAAATCAATGCGACCGCCAGCTTGCAGGTTCAATTGCAAAGCACCTCAACGCTCACCGACGTCGGCAGGGCATTGTGTCTCGGAGAGCGAATGTCCGGCGGGAGCAATCCGGCGTTGGACTGGCCGATCCAATGGCCCTCCTGGTTCGACGGCGTGTACTTCTCAGACGGCCGAGGGGTTCGAGTCCTCCACCATCCAACGGCACCGCGGGAAGGACTTGACGGGCCCCTCCGCGAGAGAATCCTCCAATGGGCCGCGCGGGCCGTTGATGGCTCGGAACTGCCCGTCACGGAATTCACGGACGACCTCCACGAGGAAAGTCCCATGATCGGCGTGCGGGTGCAGTGCGACAAACAGGGTTTGCGAGCGATGACCGTTGCGGCATGGATCAACCGGCGTGGCCTGGAAAGGGACGTTCTCGAACCGATGATCGCTCTCGATGATGGGCTGGAGCTCGTGCCCGCTGAACAAGACAACGGAAAGGCGACGTTCGCCTTGTCGGGTCTCATGCGCCCCTGGGCCATTCGATCCACACAGGCCTTCCTGGCGGAGCAACGCCGGATCGTGACCGGCCAGACCATAACCTACGCGGGGCTGAGCTTGATCGCATTGTTGGCCCTGATCGGAACGACGTGGTTCTTCATTCGCGTGGCACGCCGAGAAATGGCCCTGGCGGAACTGAAATCCAATTTCGTGGCCGATGTTTCCCACGAACTAAAAACGCCCCTTGCCCTAATCCGCTTGTACGCGGAAACGCTGCAATCGGGCCGGGTCAACGAGGATGCCAAACAACAGGAATACTATTCGGTGATTACCCGAGAAAGCACCCGGCTAACCAACCTCATCAACAACATCCTGGATTTCGCGCGGATTGAAGCCGGCCGGCGGATCTACAACTTTCAAGTCGCCGACGTGGGAAGCGTTCTGCGGGAAACCTATGAGGCCTATCGCGCGGAACTGGATCGGCACAATTTCGAACATCAATTGCGCGTTGCACCGGCCATTCCGCGCGTGAACATGGATCGCGACTCCATTGCCCAGATTTTGGTCAACCTGATGAACAACGCCGTGAAATACTCCGGCGACGACCGCTATCTCCTGATCGACGTGACCAAAGACGTTCGCCGCGGCCGCCGGGGAGTGCTCATTTCCGTGGAAGATCACGGGATCGGCATCCGCCCTGAAGACCGGGCGCGAATTTTCGAGGGGTTTTTCCGGGCCGCCGACGGCCGGGTACAAAGTAAGGGCGGGACCGGGTTGGGTTTATCGCTGGTCAAGCATACGATTGAAGCGCACGGCGGAACGATGGATGTGGAATCGCGGCTGGTCAACGGTACCGCGTTTCGGCTGTTCTTGCCGTCCGCGGATGTGGACGGCGAGGCCAAGGCGCATCCGGCGGAAGCGAGTCCTCGTGCGGGGAGTTCATCGGCCCGGTCCTCCGGAACGCGGGCGAAATGAATCGGTTGGTCTTGGGAGCACGACGAAATGGCACGAATCCTGGTAGCGGAAGACGAGAAAGATATGGCCGCGGGTCTGCGGGACAATCTCGAGTTCGAGGGGTACGAAGTGCTGGTGGCTCACGACGGCGAAGCCGCGTTGAAGACCGCCACAACCCAGGGCGCTGACCTCATCCTCCTCGATCTGATGATGCCGAAAATGGACGGGCTCGAGGTCTGTCGGCGGATTCGCGAGGCGGGGTTCATGGTCCCGATTCTGATGTTGACCGCCAAGAGCCAGGAAATCGACGTCATTCGCGGACTCGAGGCCGGGGCCGACGATTACATCGCCAAGCCTTTTAGCGTGCGGGAAGTGCTGGCCAGGGTGAAAGCGGCGTTACGCCGGACGGACGCCGGCAAGGGACTTTCGCGAATCATGCGCATCGGGGACGCTTCGGTCGACCTCGTGAAAGGGAAAGTCGAGCGTCCCGGCCACCCCGCAAGCAACCTCGGCCACTTTGAGTTGGAGATTCTTAAAATGCTGATTGAAAGCTCGGAGCAGGCCGTCGATCGCAACAAGATTCTCGACGCGATCTGGGGATTGGAGGGATTTCCGGCCAACCGCACCGTGGACAATCACATTGTGAGTTTGCGGAGGAAGATCGAACCGGATGCGAAACACCCGCGCCACATTGTCACCGTACACAGCATTGGATATAAGTTTCTGCCATGATCCCGCGGAGTTGAATGGGCCTTGCTATACGCCGATCTCATCCACCGGGTTGAGGAACGCCTTTGTCGACCGTTCCCGATTCATCGAACCGAAGGTGTTTCCCTGGATATTTCGGAACCGGGAATGATCGAAATAGGTGCGTCCCAAGCAGCCGTAGCCCTGGGCTCCACAAAGGACTCGGATGGTTGTCGCGTGGCAACGGGCGTACGGATACTCTCTCTGGAGCACATCGTGAAAATCGTGGAGCACTAGCGCGAAATGCCCACCGCACAAATCATCCTAACCCGAAAGGGCTCCGACGTGGCCACCATTGATCGCAGCGCCACCGTCCTCGATGCCGCCACAAGAATGAACGAGCGGCGGATCGGTGCCCTGGTTGTGACCTCAGGCGAAAAGGCTGTCGGCATTTTCACGGAACGGGATGTCCTGATCCGCGTGGTCGCCGCAGGGCGTGATCCGAAAACGACGAAAGTCGAAGGGGTGATGACCTCGCCTATGGCCTGTTGTCGAAGGGACACCCCTCTGGCCGAATGCCGCGCGGTGATGACCCACAAACGCATCCGGCATCTTCCCGTAGTGGAAGACGGTCGCCTTTACGGGATCATTTCCGCGGGCGATCTACTGGCCACCGAAGTCGCCGACCAGAAACAGACGATTGAATACCTTCATGAATACCTGTTCGCCCATCGCTAATTCGCTTCGCACGAATTCGCCCCAATCCCGAACCGCGTTCCCGGCGCACTCGAACAGCTCGTGCCATGCATCGGCACGATCTTTGGAATCGGTAGGATCCTTGGCAATTAATTGCGTGCCAACTTCAAGCCCCGTCGGAGCGAAAGTAAATTGCATAGGGCGTAGGCCGTCGGAACTGCGCCCACCGGAAGGTTCAATCCTCGGAGGGGCGGCAGTCGGCCCTCATCGCTCAAGATTCCCTTCTCTCGCCAACCAATCCCTCTCTGCGAGCTTGATGTTCTGCTCAATGATTCTTCTCGCCATGCCGGGCTGCGTCCGCCGTACGCTCACCATCAGCACCGAACCCCCCAACGCCCTTGTCTTTCTCAACGACCAGGAAATCGGCCGTTCAACGGTCACGACCGATTTCGTCTGGTACGGCGACTACGACGTGGTCATTCGTCAGGAAGGCTATGAAACTCTCCAAACCCACTGGAACGTCAAGCCCCCTTGGTACCAGATCATCCCACTCGATTTCTTCGTTGAAGTTCTCTGGCCGGGAACGATTCACGATACTCACCAACGACATTTCACCCTTGAACCCAAACAGCCGCCCGTGGCCGAGGAAGTGATCAACCGGGCTATCGAAACGCGCGAGCAAGCCCTGGGGCCGCGGTAATACGGCGTTCGCCTTCGCCGCCGAATTCGACCGGGTAGGATGGAACCTGATGTGCGCTTTCATCCGGTGCCCAGTGACGGCAAATCCAAAGTATTTATTGCAGCACAACTTTATATGTCCGCGAGTGAATCACGTTTGCAGATTTCTTGTTTAAATTCACTCGATTCCGCTGCGGAAGGGTCTATACTTTATCGGTTTTTGACTATGTGGCCGGCTTAGGTTTGGAGACTAAGCAGTCGGTCGCGATGGGCGAAGGAACGACGGGCTTATTTGAATCGGCAATCGGCCCGATGAAAAAAGGTCAAAGGGAGAATGGCGCATCATGAACAAGATTGATCGAACGACTTCCAAAACGAGGCCGTGGTGCTTGCTCTTGTCGCTGGCGATTGGCTCGACGGGATTGGGTCAGGCGGAGCGAACGGCGGTTCCGGAGGTCTCCGACGAAGTCGCGGTGGACGTCGAGAAAAAGGTCCCCCCGCCGGGTAGCGCCATCGACCTGCTTCGAAAGCCGGTTGCCCAGGTGGATTGGGAGGAAAAGCCCTTTGAGGAAGTGCTGGATTGGCTCCGCGACCAGGGCGAAGATCGCATCAACATCACCGCGCGTTGGGGAAAGCTTAACGCCGAGGGAGTGGACAAAGACAAACCTGTAACCCTGAACGTGACCAACACCACCATCGCGGAAATCCTCGAAGAAGTGCGCACCCAATTGTCCGACGAAGACAAGATTCGGTATCAGGCCTCGCGAAACTGGCTCACGATCTCCACCAAAGCGGACTTCGACAGCAAGTTGATCCGAAAGATTTACTACGTCGGCGACCTGCTTTTCACCGTGCCGGATTTTCAAGAGGAAGCACCGCAGATCGATTTGAGCGGCCAGAACAGCAACTCGGGCGGCAGTAGCGGCGGGGGCGGGGGCGGGGGCGGCGGTAGAAGCCGCGGGAGCGTATTTCAGTCC
>Ga0187893_10003585_pt1 | contig 31166 bp, 37 predicted proteins | sample MA1701074metaG_FD_139574 | JGI IMG/M metagenome (GOLD analysis project Ga0187893, IMG submission 139574) | White microbial mat communities from a basaltic lava cave in the Kipuka Kanohina Cave System on the Island of Hawaii, USA - MA170107-4 metaG ...
CCGTGCCTGATTTCAGCGACGTCAAGGATTTCATGAGAATCAAGCAGGGAGAGCCCCGCTTCTTTTCCTATGATTTCGACTTTCACGACCTGCTGGGGGTTCTTGAGGTCGACTTTCGGCTTGTCTATCTCCTCGGTCAATGCGAGTATTATTTCCGGCGTCTTGTATTCGTCGTACTTGCGCTTGGAAACGGACAGCTTCCACGTGCGAGAAGGGTCGATTTTCTTGTTGTAGTCCTTCATTTTCTTCTTGAGCGTCTTCAAGTCGGAAGAAACCCACTCGTCAATGGGTATCCAGTGGTAAGTATAGGCAAACTGATCCGGGTCTTCCTTTGCGGCTTCGCGCAGCGCTTTGACAGCCTTGCGGCCGTCCTTCACCTTGAGCAGGAGCAGCCCGGCGACTTTTGACTTCAGTACTTTCGGCTTGTCCTTTATCACGCCGAGCAGCCCCTCCACTTCCTCGCGGGCCTTCTCGTCGTGCGCAGGGTCGAACGTCACTATAAGGTTTGCTTTGTCCGGCATGCTTCGTATTGTCAAATTGAGGATTTAAGAGCGGATTGGGCACTTGAAGGGCTTGTAGGCGTTGCCGGCATAGCTTGTTGCTGCCCCAGTCGCCCCAATCTGAGCCGTCGCCGAAGGCAGCTGGAACCCTAAAATCGCGATCCTCGCAGCATCGAGGACAGTCGCAGCCTCGAAGCTGGTCATGTTCCACTGCTCCGTATATTCGTCAAGGCTGATGATTTTCGGCACGTAGCGGACGCGCTGCACCACAAAGCCGTTGCGCGTTTCCCTCACCACTTCCCTCTCGTAGAAGCTCAGGTTGCCCTGGCCTGCGGGAACGATGAAAATCTTGATTCCTGCCTCGCCTGCAGCCTGCGCCTTCTCGAGTATTCCTCCAACCGGGCCTATGCTTCCATCCGCTTTGACGGTTCCCGTGAACGCCACGTCGCTGCGCACTGTCTTGCCCTGTATTGCCGCTATCATCGCCACAGCCAGCGCAGAGCCTGCGGAAGGCCCGCCGACAATTTGCGTGGCGTTGGGCTCCACGCCGTCAGGTCCCAGGATAAACGAAGCTATCACATCGCTCCTTTCAAGGGAAGCGCCAAGCACTTTCTCGACTGCGGCTTTTGCAGTCTTTATCGAGTCCTGGGTGTCAGGCTCGATAAAGGGGTTCGCGGAAATGAGCACGCGCCCGGTGCCGCTGCGGAGCTCAACAACGGCCTTTCCAAGTATCCCTTCGCCGCCGTCGTCCGTGATAGCCACAATAGTAGCCTCGGCGCTGGCCGTGCCTTCGGGAAGCTGCACGGGCTCCCTGCCGACTGAGGAGAATGGCCGAGGCGCAGCCGTGTAGACTACGGCTATGGAGGCGCCGATGAAAGCCCCAACGATTAATATTATAACCAGGACTATGGGCGGATGCTTTTCGTGCGGAGGGTGCTTTCGCTTTGGCATGAACTATCTTTAGAATTTGGGATTATAAAGAAAAGAAAATTTACTTCGCAATCCTTGCCTGCGGCGGCGCCACGATAAGCCATTCGTTGCTCGCAACGGCGACTATCTCGCCGTCTATTGCGCGCACCACGGTCTTTATCTTCGCGACCGTCCTCTTGAGCTCGTCTATGTTCGTGGTCCTGAACTGCCCTACCTTGCAAAACACGACGTTCCCGTCGCGCACTGCCTTCACTACCCTGTCGCTGTCTCCGAAAGACTCTATCTTGTCGACTACAACACCGAGCTTGTTCGGGTATTCAGTCTCGTCAAGCACGAGCTCCGTATAAGCCTCGTCTTCAACGCCGTGCAGTATTGTCTTCAGGTTTCCTATCATCTGCTGCATTCTCTACACCTCAAATTTTCGGGCTATTCGTGTCTCCTGTTTTCCCTACAGCAGAATTCTCCAGCGCTTTAAAAGTGTTTTGCCGAATTCGAAACTTGCGAACAATCACCAGAATGCTTATTAAGGGGTAGAAAGTGGGCAAAAGTGGGATTTTAGTGGAAATAAAATAAAAGAGAAAGATATGATAGAATAACTTGCGCGAGCAAGCTATTCGTACCTTAAAGGTCAGCTGCGCGCACGGTCTTGCGGCCGTTCGCAGTGCAGCGCTTGCAAGCCTTGTCAAGCTCTGCCATCAGATGCCTCTCGAGGGCAGGGATCAAGTCGCCTGCAGTGTTCATCTTGTTCTTCTTGATGTGCGCCTTTACCTTGGACGCCACTACCATTGCACCCATTTGTATGCACCCCTTATTCTGACTGCCTGCGAAGCAGGCAGCAATTAGCCTATAACTGAAGATTATAGGACTTATAGCCAGAATTAAGGAGTATCAATATTTAAGCCTTATACGCCCAAACGGGCGTTTCTGGGAAGTAGTAAAGAAAGCACTGACAAATCGGTTGCAGAATTTAAGCTTCTAGAATATATTTATTTCATGAAAACGTACACGTGCCCAATGCATCCGGAGATAAAGCAAAGCAGACCCGGCAGATGCCCGAAGTGCGGCATGAAGCTTGTCGTTGAAAGCGACAAAGCTGATATGCATGCCGACAAAAGCCTCGGCAGCGGAAAGCTGAAAGATTACGCGCCCCTTGGAATAATCATAGGCTTGATCCTGCTGGCAACAATTGTCCTGGCCTTCAGGGATTTCAATGGCGGACGATTTGCAGCCTCTGCAGCACTCTCTTATTTCATGATCGGGTTCTTCCTGGTTTTTGCCGGTTTCAAGCTGATTAATCTGAAAGGTTTTGCAGACGGTTATTCCACATATGACCTTTTGGCACAAAGAATTTTTGCTTACGGTTACGTCTACCCGCTCATAGAACTATTTTTCGGTCTTGCAATGATTCTAGCTCCAACTTCTAAGCCTTTGATTATTGCTGAATTTCTTGTCATGACATTCAGCGGCATAGGCGTTGTCATCAGGCTGATGAAAAGGGAGAAATTCCAGTGCGTCTGTTTGGGCACCATCCTGAAAGTTCCGCTGACAAAAGTAACCGTCATTGAGGATTTCGGGATGGCTGCCCTGGCGTTAGTAATGCTGCTTATTGTGTAAAATTAATTCACTTTCAGTCCGAATGCTGCATCGGGTGCATGCTCTTGGGGTAGTTGAAAATCCTTATCTTTATCACATCGCCGATTTCAGTTGAACTCTATTCGTATCTGGTCCTCGTCTCTGGGTATATAATCTTCGAACTCAAAATTCTCCTCTCCGTTCACATACATTTTCAGAGTGCCCTCGTCCCCATTGCATTTGTCGAGAATGCACGTGCCGTTGAATTGTTTTCTCCACACTTTCTCGAAGAAATACCTGAGCGGCATGTTTTCAGGCGTAGGGTTGCTTACCTCGTAATGAAGAGTCCCGTCCGTTGTGTGCGTATGAACATCAAAGTGAACCGATCCAGTAATCCCAAGATTCATTGGAATGAGATATTTCTGCCCCTTTATAAAAATCTCAAGCTTGGGATGCCAGTGTATTGCGTTTTTTGGGATATCGCTAAGTGAAACATCGGCCAGTGCGGGCGGCTGCGATACAAAGTACGCCGACAGCCCGATTATAAAAATCACAGGAACAGCAACAAGAACGCCTCTTTTCACGAGCCTGCGCCTTGCCTGGTTTTTCTTTTCGGCATTCTCTGCGCTTCTTTTTTCCTCCTTTTTGAGCTGTTTCATCTCATGTTTTGACTGCGCGCCGCCGATTCCATGCGTGTCCCTGTTATGCTGGTGCAAAGCTTCTTCGGAGCTGAAATTTCTTTCACATGATTCACATCGGAATTCGGCCATAATTAAAAGCTCACTTAACATTGTTCATGCCGAGGCTTGAAAAGCCTTTCATTTGGCTTTGCCTCCGGCAGATAAATATCTAGATTGTGTATAAACCGCGTAAGACAAAAGAATAATGCCCAGCTTCATTTTTTCTGCCCACGCATTCATCTAACAGCCTTTGTTAATAAATCTTTTTGAAGACATCTGAGTCTGCCAGCTCTATCAGCGGTAAAACAACTTTCCTCACCTTCTGGCCATTTCTTGTCAAAGAATATTCAACACGTGGCGGCTTCTCTGCAAATGCTCTACGTTCTATCAGATTGTGTTTTTCAAGCTCCCGTAGCCTTTCAGACAATGTCTTCTGCGTTATGCCTTCGATTCTTCTTAGCAAGTCATTAAAGCGCAGGCTTCCGAAATTGCCGACAGTCACAATTATGCTGAGCGTCCACTTTCTGCTGAGGAACTCAGTCTTCTCCAGAGGCCTCGGGCAATAACCATCGCCTTTCATACTGCAAGAGCTGCCAGATGCCTCTGTCGTCAATCTGCCTTTAGTTACTGGCCGTAAACTGGTTTCTGCCATGAAACTGCTCACCTTAAATTTCGCTTTTCATAATTAGTGTACAAAAGAAACTATTAAAGCGGAGGCGATGTTATGACAAGGAAAAAGCAATGTTGTGCCGGAGGCGTCTGTCCAGCGTGCGACTGCTGCATATGTATATGCACAAAGGACATGAGGAAAACATTGACGCCTGAGGCACGCAAGTTGCTGGTCAAGGCATTGGAATAGCGGACTATATTTTCCCCTTTTTAATTCATCGCGCAGTATTCCCGCGAAGCGGATAAAATTTCGCTTTTACAAACATCCACGCCGAGCTTGCAATAAGAATGCCGCCGATAAGCCAGAATGCAGCCTGATAGGACTTCAAAGCTACAAAAGGCACGCTGGCGATCACTATGCCTACATTAAACAAAATGAGCTTGTAAGACATGCACCTTCTGTTTTTCCAGTACATGACCAGCGTCGGTATCAATAACAGCACTGCTGCCGACCAAAAATAGGCGGCGTATTGATTCAAGAATAAAAGCGGCATGCCGACAACCGATATTCCAATTAATGAAAGCAATGCAATAATTCCGAGGCATAGATTATGGCAAACCTGCCACCCTCCCAGAAAGCTCAGGCTGCCGGATAAGCCGCTAAACAAGCTAAGGAATCTTTCCTTATGCGTTTTGCTAATTTTTTGCACTGGTTTCCTTTTCATAATGATCGCATTTCCCATTCTTGTTCATCGTAAACATCATTAAGCCCATCGATAGAGGGAGGCCAATAAACCTATAAGCGAGAGGTAAGCAAACTGGGGGAAAAATAGACTTGCAGCCAAAAAAAAGTATGACAGGAACGAAGCACAGGGCTATATGCCACGAATTATTTTTGCAAGATTTGCGGCCAGATTTTTTCATTATAAGCACCCGCTTGGGCATTTTTTGTCGGAGTACGAGCAGAATACGCACTTGCCCTTTCCCTGAATGAACTTCTTGCAACTCTCGCATTTATAGAAATGCACACACTTTTCCTTTGGAATTTCCATTTTCTGCTTATGATAGCACTTTGGGCACCTTAGCGTACCAATCATCCAATGCCTCCTTGCGTACCTGTACAATCCAAATGCGAAAAGAATTGTGCCTGCGATATATGCATGCACCTGCAGTTCTGACGTTACATCTTTTACTACATGGTAAAATGCATTAGCTGCCGCCTTTTCAATTCCTTCTAGCAGTGAAACAGTGAGCACTAATGCCGCCCCAGTTGAAACCATCGCTATGAATCTGACATCATTTCTCTTTTTCATACGCACCAGCCTATTTGGATGCAACAGAATCTACAGCTTTTTTAAGCTTGGCTTCTACCTGAACGGCAATTTCACTTAATTCTGGATTTCTTATTTTCTCGAGCTGCGCTGTCGGCCTTATCGCCGCGACAAACGTTTTGCCATTTTTGGAATAGATAATGACATTGCACGGCAGCATCAGGCCAAGGTCGTGCTCTGACTGAAGCGCCCTGTGAGCAAGCGGCGGGTTGCACGCCCCGAGAATAATGTAGTGCTCAAAATCCACGTTAAGCTTTTTCTTCAGGGTTTCTTTCACGTCTATTTCGGTAAGCACGCCAAACCCCTCTTTCTGCAGTTCTTCCCTCATCATTAAAACTGCCTGCGCATAAGGCGCGCCGACTTCCTTTTTGTACTGGTATTCCATTTACATCCCCGTTAGTGGTTTCTTGCAATGTCCGTTATCGAACTTAGCTGCTGGCTCAGGTCGGTCTCGCTTCCATACGAAATCAAAATCTTGTCCAAATCCTTGAATACATAATTTTCCCATTCGCTGTTAGGCATGCCGTTTACATAAAACTTCAGCATTCTTTTTCCGTCACCGGAGAACTTCTGGCCGTCTGGCAAAGTCAGTCCGTCCTTGCTGAAGTCCATGCCTACGCTCTTGAAAAATATCCATAAAGGCACCCCCGTTGCGTGCATATGCAATAAGTCGCCTACTTTCTCAGGCGGATTTGCGTTTTCAGCGTGAACAAAGCTGCTTGTTATCTCGCTGTCAACCCTTTGAGTGTCCCTGGCAAATGAAGCGAAAAAGCTTTCATCCAGTTGCTTCCCGTTTACATAAATCTTAAGATCGGCGTGCGAGTGGTCCGATCCCAATACGCCTATCGCTGACTTGGAATCCATGTTGCACTGCATCTGGCCGCTGTCTATGCATAATTCTACAGGCATTCCGCACACGTCGCATTTGCCGTCGCCGTTCTTGTCCATGAAATCCTTTGCCAATTTAACATCGAATGGGGAGAGGCTCATCCTTGTAAGCCGCTGGCCCATTGCATTGCTTTGCAAATCGGGCGCCGGATTTGCGCTGAACGAAACCACGTTGAACGCAGAAAGGACTGCGTACAGCGCTATTACCATCGTAACGGCAAGGAACCCGAATGCAAATTTTTCTGTTTTGTCCATAACCACCACTTTAATTGCTCACCGTAAATGAGGCCATCATGCCGGCTTCAAGGTGCTCCGCTATGTGGCAGTGAATCATCCATTCTCCGGGGTTGGTAAAATCTACAAGTATGTCTACCGTGCTGCCGGAAGGCACGAGAACCGTATCTTTCCATACCATGTTGTCGTTTGGCTTTCCATCCTGGCTTAAAACGACAAACCGCTGGCCGTGAAGGTGTATTGGATGCTGCATAGGATGCATGCTGTTCGGGTCATTAAAAATGCGTATCTTTTTCCTGTCGCCTACCCTGACATTGTAATTAAGGTCCATGTTTTCCTTTCCGGTGCTTTTGTCGCGCATTATCCATTTCGTATTTTCGCTCGTCATCATGTTGTTCATCGCGGTCATGTCGTCTTCCCATTCTATAGACCCGCTTGTCATTGTCATGCCCATCATGCTATGCTCCGCGCCTTCCATGCTCGGCATTGTGCCGGACATGCCAGGCATTTCTATGTCCAGGTCTATCTCATAATCTGGCTGGGAAGAGGCATATTTTTTAAGCTGCTCTAATTCCGCCTTTACGTCACTATTTTCTTTGAGAGATGAGAATTGCACTGCCTTTTCAGCTGTCTGGGATTCTGAGACGCTTATTGTTCCAAGAACATACGTTTTTTCCGGCGTGTTGTGCAGGATTCTGTACGAGCCAGACTTGTCAAAATAAACCTCCAAAATGTAGCGCTCGGCGGGGGCTATTATTATAGAATCTACAAACGTTTCTTTTTCATACTTTCCCGAGTCTCCGCCGACCAGTTTCATTCTGTGCCCTTCGATTGAGAAATTAAATGTTCTTGTGTTGGCAGAATTTGTTACGTAAAACCGCACAATTTCATTTTTTCCTAAGTTAACATTGTAATTTGTTTCACCATTTACAAGAATTACGTTTCCAAAACGTCCCATCAAAGCCATTCTTGCATAGTCTTTGCTGAACACGTCGACATCGCCGTCTGCCATTCTTATGTCGTCAAGGAACAGCGCCAGTTCTTTATCTACCGGATTGTACCCTGCCAACGGCTCCACGAGTATGTTTCCGTACAAGCCAAGTTCCTGCTGCAGGTCTTCCCGAATATGAGGATGATACCAATATATGCCATCATCAGGAAAATCTAATTTGTACAGAAAACTTTCTCCGGGAATTACCGGTTTCTGCGTGACGTTAGGGACGCCGTCGAACTCGTTTTTCAGGCGAATGCCGTGCCAGTGTACAGTTGTGTCGGAATCTATATTGTTTGTGAAATTGACGTAAACGCTGCTGCCCTGCCTGACTTTTATGAGGGGACCAGGTATCTGGCCATTGTATCCGTACATTCTGATCGTATTTCCGTTTATGGTATTTGCAACAGGCCTGGCTTCCAGATTGAATGTTTCGCCGCTGGAAAGCTCGACAATCCGGGATTGCACCGCTGCTTCAAGCCCAGCGGTGCTCCTGTCTATTGTGTTTTGTTGCGTTTCCAGTTGCTCCATGCTTGTCATTTGCTTTATGTAATTTGTATATTCCTCAACAGAGCAGAAATGGCTTGCGTCTATCATGCAGCCTTCGCACTTCTGGCTGGAAACTACCTTCCCGTCCCTTATTGGCGGCATTTCCATCCACATATCGCCGTTCTTTGCGCATAGCTGCTTGTACGTTAAACCATCTATGTCCGCCGACCTCGTGCTGGTTCCCTGCTGCGTTTGGCTTACACAGCCTGCCACAAAAAGGATCCCGGCAACCGCTAAAATCATGAGCATATTTTTCATTTCATGCCCCCTACAGGAAATTCTTGTAGTCTGTAATGTCGCAGAAATGGTTCATCCCGTCCGGCGACATGCACCCGGAGCATGAGACGTCAGAAACGAACTGGCCGTCTTTCATAGGCTTCATATTCATCCACTGGTTTCCATCCTGTCTGCATATCTTTTCGAATTCTGTCTGGTCGGCCATTATTATCTGCCCCATCATTTCTGCGTGCCCTGCGCCGCACGGCACGCTGCAGGCAAACTGGCCAAAAACGCTGGGCTTGTCGGCTGTGAATTCAACCGTAACCTCTTTCCCCGGCGCAAGGACTTTATTTACGTCGTAGCTTGCTAGAGAGAAACCATGCGTGACATCAATGCTCTTTATTTTAAGCCTGACCCTGTCGCCGCGCATGACGTATATTTTATTCGGGACGAATTCCCACTGCTTCGCCGTTATGCTGAATTCTTTTACGCCGCTACCGGAAACCGCGTTTTCTTGTGTCTTTACGGGCTGCGCAGCTTGGGACTGTTGAGAACCTTGCGGGCTTTGACCGACGCATCCTGCTATAAATATTATCCCCAAGAGTAGCAAAATAATTGCGGTATTTCTCCTCATCTTGCCCTGCCTCCAGATAAAATTTTTGACTGCGAATAAACTGCGTACGCCAATAAAACCACGCTGATAACGCCGAGTATCGGCTGCAGCGGCATAAAGTATGTCACAACCCCTGTTATTCCGAGCAATAAAATCAGGAGCTTGTTGCAGATCGCGCACCCGAAAGAGAACAGGCCGCCCAAGGCGCCGCCGGTTGCAGCATAATTGCATTTTTGAACTGATTTTTTTGTATAGTACCAGAGGCCTATGTATGCACCAGAAAGCACTGACGTCAGAACGAGAAATATGTAATCATAGAAGTAAACAGGCGTCATTCTTATGAAAAAACTATTTTGTATGAGCACTGTAACAGTCCCGAATGCAGCAAAAATAGACGATGCCGCCGCTGCACCTACGAATATAGCGTGCATCTTTAATCCTTGATTTTTATGTTTTCTTCTCATCCAATCGCCTATGAAGTATCGATGTTAGGTCCGTAAGGGTGAATAAGCTTCCATCCCGGGATGATGTCGCCCTGCCTGAATTTCAGCGTGAGAGTGTCGTCAAACTTTCTTTTGCTGCTGTCAGACAGGACAAACTCCACTGAATACGATACGCTTGCAGTAGAGCCGTCGTTGGAAAGTTCTTTTATGCCCAGTATGTTAACGCCTTCTATTCCTTGGGTGCTTGCAAAATTCCTGAATGCCGCAAGATCCTTGGCGTTAGGGTCTATTTTCTTGAAGCCGTCTGATATTGTCGCATACATATTCGGCCAGTCTTTGTTGTTCCATGATTCAAAGTACTGCCTGACGACCTCTTCCGGAAGGGGCACGTTATAATTCTGCGAGCCTGCCGGATTCTGAAACAATTGGACGTAAGCTACCCCGGCGGCGATGATAAGAATTAAGCCTGCAATTCCATATAGCAAAATATTTCTGTTGCTTTTATCATTCATCTCGCAACACCTAACTTATAGTAATTTTTCCTTCCATTCCCTGCTGCCTGTGACCCTCAACAGAGCAGTAAAACGAAAACGTTCCAGTCTTGTTCGCGACAAATTCGACTGTTTCCCCGCTTCTTGGCTGAATGCGCTGCGTCTTCACGCCGAGTTCATCTATGACAAGATCATGCTCGACTGTGCCTGCATTCACGAACGTTAACCTGACAGTTTCGCCTTTTCTGACCTGGATAGAATCTGGCTGGAATTCGAACTCGCCGCCGTAAACAGTTATCAGATTTATCACAGTGCCTTTGCCAAGGTCCTTGTAAGTGCCCAGGACTTCGGGGTTTCTCATGACAAACCACCCGTCGCTTGCGACGTCGCCTACCTGAGGCCACACCTGAACAAACGCAGTATATAGATTAGAGTCTGGAGAAGCAAGCATTATTGGAACTTTAGTAATGCTATATTGCTTCAAAAGAGCCTTGCCGGGGTCGGAACTTACGTCAATAGTGGTTTCGTTTGAAATCGCTAATCCAAGGTTTCTTTCAAGAATTACCTTATTGACCTGCACATTATAGCAAGTTGTACACGTACTGTCGTTCAGGTAAATAACGCTTACCAGGCCTTTTACCGTATCTGTCGCTACATCCCTGTAAGGCGGGGCGGTAGTGTGCAAAGCGTAGAAACCTTGCTTTTCTGTTGTGTTTAACTGGTTCCATGCCTGAGCTATAGCCGGGTAATCTAAAATATCTTTAGATACAATTAGGGCCGGCACTTCGCGCACTCCAAATATAGAAATCAAGTCCTTGCCTTCTTGTGCATTGTAATCAATGGTTTTTTCTTCTGAAAACTTTGCGCCTTGCTGCTTGAAGAAGCTTATCACCTGAGTAAGGTCCGCGCATTCGGGGCAGGACTGGTCTACTATATATGTTAGGTTAACCAGACCTTTGATTGTGCCGCTTTCTATGTCCAAATATGGCGGATTAATTGCAGAATACACAACTGAAACCTGCGTGCCGTCTTTCATCTCTACGTTCCAGTCCTGGTTCCACATCTGCGTTACTGTCGATTTGTTCACTTCTCCAAGGACTATAACAGTGGGCAGTTTCTCTATTTTGTACTGGCTGACAAGCTGTTTTGCCTCCGAAGACGAATAATCCAACGCCCTTTCTGAGGTAACATTAATGTTTGATTTTTTTAGGTTTTCAACTACAGAATCTATGTCAAAGCAATCCGGGCAGGAAGAAGCGGCAATCTTTATCAGTTCCAATTTAGCTGGCTGGTTTTCTTTTTCAGCCAAAAACACTGCTTGTTGAATCTTTTCACTGCGCCCTGATATCAGGGAAACATTTACAGCAGAAACTATAATTGCCAAAGCCAGAAAAACGTATAAAATAACGTCTAGTGTTTTCTTCGCCATTCATCATCAACCGCTTGTTTCAGCTAACAACCGCCTACCATGCTCGGCAGGTTTGCAAGGCTTCCCGATGAGCCGCTTGTTGTCGGCGTGCTAGAGCTTTTTGCCGGGCTTGACACAACGCTTTTGGCGCTGACAGTCACCTGCCCATTGCTCAAGCCTGCAAAGGCTACTGTTTGCATGGCTGTCGTAAGCAGCAGTACGCCAATCATCAGCGTCATCAGCAGCTCTTTTCGTTCCATCAGCAACAGCCTCCTTTCTTTTCTTTTTTCTTTGCCATTTTATATCACCACTATGAACTCATCATTCTCCTGCAAGGCTATACCCATCATAATTCCAAATGTCCTATCGCTGATTCTGGACTTTCTTTTTGGCATAAAACTCTTCTGATCAATTTGCAGCCTGCAACTCCTCTGCGATTCTTTTTACGGTAGGACCTGGATACCACAAAGCATACCATCTGGCCATCTCGCCGTATATTTCCTCGTCAGAGTACTGGCTGCCATAGTTTTTTACAAACCATCTTGCCATGCCCTGCGCAGCTGCCGAGTGCGCGCAGCCGCATCTTGTTATTATAGTCGGGTTCTGCGGAGAGCCGCAGCAGTAGTCGCACGTGAACGAGTTTACAATTCTGCTCCATCTTTGTTCTTCTGAAGCATCGAGCTGTATGGATCTTGCGCGCGCCCATAATTGCTGGGCCTGTATAGGGTCGTCAAAGCTGACGCCGGCTTCCTGCCCGTACCATGGAGTGCCATGCGGAACGACGTTATTCACAAGGTCCTGCACAACATCGCCGGTAGAAGACGCTATTTCTAATTCGCTTATAGTCGGCAGCGGCTTTACAATTGTCCTGTAGCCGTCGAATCTAGCGCTTTCTCCTGTAGCAAGAGGCATCGGCTTTAATGTAACTTTGGGGCCGTACTCAAATCCCGGCTTTATGCTCACGCTGCCGGCGCTTATGCCATTGTTAGAGGATACGTCAGCGAATGCAGAAGTTATCATAAAGTTATTCACGGCGAGCATGAGAACCAGGATAATTAGCGCGCCGAATGCCGTGTTGTTTCTGTATAGGAAAGGGCTTTTTTCGGAATGCTTTTTCTTATGATCTGCTTTGGCTGTGCTGTCATCCGAATCCAGTGAAATCTCTTCCGCACCTTTACGCGACGCTTGTACCGCAGATCCGTATGTTCCGTCCGCGGCGGTTAACAGAGACATTTTTGAGCCTATGCTGCATGATATGCATGTTTTTGTATAGATGCTGTTCGATACCATGTAAAGGCTTAATCCTAGAATGAATATTGCAGCTATCTGCAGCACCCACAGGTACGGGATCAGGAACCCAAGCGGAATTATCGCGGCCGAGCTGCCCAGCGCCATAAATGTTACTGCCTGGCACACCGGGCACACTGTTGAAACAGCGCCGGCAAAAATGCCTCCGGCACCCGCCATTCCTGACGCTGATTTGCTGTCAGTTTTGTACTTGAGCAGCGCAACCATAAGGCCCGCCAGCACAGAAATAATGGAAATGTACGCGACGTCAACAAGCGTGATCGCCGACATCCTCATGATTCCCACCTGCAGGATTGGTATTTGCCAAATTCCGTAAAGGAAAGAATAAAGCATGCCGAATGCTGCGATGGACACTAACGACAGTTTGGCGTATTTTCTTTGCTTCAATATCCCAAATGTGTGCGAGAAAGTGTTCTGCTTGTCAGGGGATTTTTTTGCAGCATGAGATTTGGCGTCTTTTTTAGGAACAAGATCAAATTTATTATGAAGCTTCTCATAGGCTTCTCTTTCCTCTTTAGTCATGTCGTTGATGTCATGCCTTTTTTTCAATAAGCTCACCTGTGCAACTGTGATGTGTTTAGTATTTCTTGTTTCGGCATGTTTAAATACTTTTACAAAGTTTGTAAGTCTTAAACAAATTATTTAAGGCGGCGGCGCTAAAGTTAATAAGGCACATACCGGCCAAGATTTTTGAAGTGATGAATGTGGTCAAACTGAAAAGAATGAGGCTCGAAAAAAAAGGCATGCAGAGCTTTCTGAGTCCGCTTGAAACAGATGTCCTGATAATGCTTTACAAGCTGGAGAAGGCACGGACAAGGGAGATTCACAAGCTTCTGAGGCGGAGAAGAGAAGTCGCTTTAACGAGCGTTGCCGTAATGCTTGACCGGCTCCACCAGAAGGGTATAGTGCGCAGAACTATAGAAGACGGCCGCGGAGGTGGCCATTACATATACTATCCAAAGACCTCTCGTCAGGAGTTTGAAGAATCTGTAGTAGACGACGCTGTGAACAAGCTCATCAACAATTTCGGGCAGGTGGCCGCGAATTACTTTTATAAAAGATTTTCAAAGGGGCAGGAAAAATGATAATGGGATGCTTTGCCGGATTCGTGATTGACGCCGATAAATTGCTTCTGATTGGAAGTTCCATATCGTTTGCTATAATCACTTTGTTGGTCCTTAAGAAATTCAGGCTTTCCACTAGGTTTAAAGTCGGTCTTATTTATGGCCACCTCATTTCCTTATTTTTCCCATTTGTGCTATTGACTACAGATGTGGCATGCAATGCCGGCTGCATGCCGTGTGCGAATAATATTGCAAACTTGCTCGCGCTGACATTTCCGACTACTCTCCTGCTTAGCACAGTAGCGGCCTTCTTTGTTATTCCTGGATTCTACATGTTCTTTAGCAGAAAGTCCGAAACTGGGAATATTCAGATAACAGAATTTGTCAAATTTTATTCCAGAAGGTTGAAAATTAAAATGCCTAAAATTTATATTATTGACAACGCTAATCCTATTGCCTTTTCTTTCAAGTCTTTTAGACCTATGATATTCCTCTCTGCAGGACTAATTGACCTGCTTAACAAAAGGGAGATAGAGGCAGTTATACTCCATGAACTTGGCCACCTCAAACGGAAGGCCTCTGTATTAACCACGTCGCTATCTTTATTTAGGATTTTCTCTCCATTTTCACTACTTGCGCGGTTTCACCACGACTCGGACGAAGAAGAACTGTACGCGGACGAGTTCGCAGCTGCGCTTCAGAAAACGGGACGGCACCTTAAATCGGCAAAAAGGAAGATAGACGAATTTGAACGGAGCAAATCGGTCATCCTGGATATGACCTAAACCCACGGCTAAAGCCGTGGGTTTCACTCGGGCTACGCAAACGTCACCCCATGGTGCAGCCGCTGCATCTCGACGTAGCGAACCGCAGTTGCCTCATCAAGGCCGACAATTCGGGCCATGTATCCGCGCGGCCAGAAATGCCCTTGCGGGTAGCGAAGCCTGAACTTCTCTTTGACGCGGAAAATCTTCCACGCAGAATAATATCCCTTGAGCAGCTTCGCTGTTCTCTTGCATGGTACTGCTCACCCGCTTCGCATATATATTCAACGTTAAGTGAGCGCCTGATTTTCTGCTTTATGCGCCCGCCGAGCGTAAAACGATTATTTCTATTGCCCACTCCGGCTGACTAGACGACCCTGAACTATTAAAATGTTGCTAGGAGCTTAGATTTCGCTTTGCAGCCTCTCTATTTCACTAACCAAAGTCGCGATTGGTGGCCTTTCTTCTTGCGTCGCAAGCTCAACAACTTTCTCGATGTGATGCTCTAGTTCTGTTGGGGATAGTGTGCGCATCAAGAGTTTTTCGATTAGCTGAACGTCTTCCTGAGAATATATTTTCGACCAGGCGGCTTCACGAATGTTCTCGTGTATAAGCCTCTGGTTAAATAAGGTCAGAATCAGAGTGTGGTAGATTGGTGGTGTTTTTTCTCTCAGAAAATTCCATAGATTTTTCGGTGTCAGCAAACTTACTTCGTTCACAGTTTCGTCTATAATCATTCTAGTGTAAAGCTGGCGCACACGTTTCATTTCCTCTCTTTCTTGGAACAGACCCAGAACGCTCGTGTCGACGTATTTCACGACCTCGCTTGAATCGTGTTTCTCGCACCAGCCCTGGAAATTCTTATTTTTCATGTCCAGAAAATCGATAAGACGGATTGATTTATTTCCCCCGCCTTGTCTCCAGTTGCGAACCCAACCATCAGATATCAACTCCCAGATAGGGAAAAGATACGAATCTGTCGCGTGACGATTGCCAGAAAACATTAGCGGCACTGCCACACAAAAGACCTTTTTTCCTGTTTTGTGCTTGAACTCCAGGATCTTAGAGCATAGTGTGGTAAACGATATGTGCCGTCCAAAATGCACACCGTAGAATACGCTCAGGATATCAAAATTGTCGGCACCTTCGATTATCTTTTTCATCCCGTTAGGTGTCGTCTTATAGGAAATTTCCAGAACTATTTCCTTTCCATAACGCTTTTTGAGTTCTCCAGCAAGAGCCAGTTTTTGACCAATATCGTACTCAGTTTCTTCGTTGAATACTGGCAAAATTATGAAATCGGAGCTACTGCTTAGTTGCTTTTTCACAACATCCGAAAGGACACCACTAGAATACGTGAACTGCGAGCAATCTGGGTAATTCAGCACGCGCATATTCTGCTGCGTCTGCGGCCCTACGGAAGCAAATGGCATGTTATGTTTTGCAAGGTTGAAATAAATCTGATCATCAACAAATCCTACTTGCATCTCTGTCAGTTCCTTTGTTCTGAACATCCTGCACGGCATCTCTAGGACCCTGCCCGTTTTCAGCGTGAATGAGCGTCTGATATTGATTACCTCTTTTCCAAAATTTTCTTTGCCATATAGCCGACTAGTTTTTGGTAGTCTGCGTTTTTCATCTGTCTGAGAGCAGTTGAATATCTCTGGATTGTAATGCGATGTACACCGATTTTTCTTGCTATGTCTGCATTATTGTAGCCTTTCCCAGCAAGAAGGAAGAAATGTTCGAGCAATGACATGTTTAAGGAATTTGCCTTGCATATCTTCTCTATATCGTCTTGTTCCCTCAATTCAGATATCAACTGAGCCATGTTACTATTAGTAACATTGGAATTTATAAAGCTATCGCCCATGTCAAACCCTCATTAAATTCGGTTTCCGGCAGTATAAGTTTTTTCTGGTAAAGGCCTAAACAGGTTTGTTATCACCCTTCTCTTTCTGTTTCTCCTCATCTGACTTCTCGCCAGGCTCCAGCCATCTTACCTCTATTATCTTGTGCTCCGGCTCCACGTTGTTTATCAGGCTCCTTATGCCTTCCTTCATCTCGTGGTGGTCCACGAGCATCTTGTTGAGCAACGCCATCTCCTTGCGGCCCTGGGGAAGAACAAACCCGATCTCGTCTTCCTTGTAGAAAACCTTGCTGGCTCTAAGCTTCTGGACCCATATCGCCTTCGCATGCTCGTTCAGCGCATGTATCCTGACGTCAAGCTCCTTCATCTTCTCGTTCACGTACGACACGGGAAGCTGTTCAGTGGTAGGTATCCAGCGCTTTCGGAATCGCTGCAATGCCATGATGCTTATGTCCTCGCCGTTGTTCAGCAGCCACGCTCTTATCCTACGCAGCGGCCACTTGTTCTTCATCATCTCCACTATATTCTCCCTATGCCTGCTTTGCAGCACCTTCGATATTTCTTGTACCACATAAATCACCTCGACCCGTTAATCGCGTAACACTTCTGCGCTTTTTTCAGCCGAATTCCGTGCCCCCGGACGATTTCTATCATGCCGTCGGTTTCCATGGCCCTTAGGATGAAATTCGCTGTCTTCTTGTTCATCGAAAAGAGCGGGCAGATCCTCTCGTAGACGTCTGGGAATCGGATTACCTTCTCAGGTAGGTGTGGCTCTGCCAGCCGTTCCAGCTTCTGCAACGCCATGTCCTCAATCGTGATTCTACCGTTCATCCTTCTCCGCCTCAATCTTCTCGATAATTATCAGCATTTCCTTGCACCAGTTAGGCAATCGGCTGTCGGTCATCGAAACCACTCTCTCTGTACCTCTCTTGTTTGACCAGGAAAGCAAGGACTAATGAAAGGAAAAGAATTTCCCCAAAAAATCGCTACTTCGGTTATGTAGGTTAATATGTTATATGTAATGTATGTATGATGTGGGGGCGAGAGTGAGAGATAGAGAGGTTTCATATATGACCTGCCTCCCTGAGCTCTTCTATCATCTGCTTTATGGTTTCTAGCCTGTAGCCTATTTGCAGGGAAAATATAGCCGCGATCTTGTTTTCCTCCATCTCAGGATGGTCATTGATCATTTTCAACAGCTTCAATTTATCCTGGCGGCGCTTCTCGACGAAATAATTATTGGGCATTCTCCTCATCCCCTGCTTCGTTGATCTTGATAATGCTGGCCCGCCTGATGTAGAAATCTTTGTTCAGCGTCTGAAAGACCAGTACCTCTTGATCGAAGTTTACAAGGGTGCCTCGCAGAACTCGTATCTTCCCGCCGTCATCGAATAATGCTTTTACGAACTTTCCCTTGAGCGGTGCGAACACATCCGGCACTGCGATCACCTTTTATTTTCTTATACACAAATCTGTCAAAGGGGAAGGGTATATAAGCCGCCCCAAGAATTTTCGTGAAAGTGATCGTATGGACCCGAAAAATCCGGGAAACAAGCAGAAGTTCAGTTCTCGCTCTGGCGCTATAGCAAGGCATCTATTCGTTCTGGAATTGCTGCGAGATCTGGGACCGATGACCGTGAACGAGCTCGCCGTTGAAATAGGTTCTTCTTACAACACAGCAGAAGGCATCCTCAAGCGGATGAAGCACACTGGCTGGGTCAAGTACATGAAGGACGGCCATCTTAAAGGCAGATATGTCTATTATTTGTTCGACGACCGCGAGTGGCAGATCGAGAAAGCGTTGCGCGAGAAGCACCCAGAATGGATTGCAGCACGCGCCATGATTTCCCGCATGGAATATTATCTCGCTACCGATACCGGCATGGTATGCGACGACGAATTCAAGAACTTGGTCATCAAAGTTTTCAAGCGGGTCGTTGCTGCTGAGAAGAATTAATAATTTGTAGCAAGCTTATAGGCTTCGATGAGTTCTACTAACTTATCGAACGTCTTGATGTTTTGGTTCTCATCGAAAATAATTTGCTTGACTTTGACATACTTCCATTTTTTGCGTGTTAATTTAGCTGCGTCCTCGCACCATTCGATTGCACGACGATCTTTGAATTCCACATCTTCGGTTTCGGCACCCTTGGTTTCAACAACAAAGAAACCGTCATCAGTTTCAATAATAAAATCGGGTATATAGTACGAGATTCCCTTATCTTTATTGACATACTCGATATAGAAGTTAAGATTCGTATCGTTCTTTATCCACTTCTTGACGTCCTTGGCAGCGTCCAGGAATATGCAAAATCTACCTTCCAGATCGTTGTCGATAGGCACCAAATTCAGTATGCATTTCTTTGGATTGTAAACTTCTTTCCTAGTCAAGAAGGGCGTTATATACGATGCTTTCTTTGGTTCGAGATTTAATTTCACTTCCTGAGGCGTAATAGTAAGGCTGTTTATCACCCTAGGGAATAATGTTATGAGGTAAGATCCGATGTTTGGTTCTATGAACTGCCTAAGGAAAAGCTTGTTGCTCATTTCCTTTTCTGTAAGCTCGCGACCAAACAAACGCTTTACAATATACTCTTTCAGCTTTGGTATCAATTCGTAAGTTCGCGAGGGTATTTTACAGATTCTCAGGATGAGGTTAGAATAATAGCCTACGATGGACTCGAAATTCTCTGGTATCGGTTGGTTCCACTCGTCTTTCCATACTTCCACATTAGTCAAAGCATCCCTACCTTTGGCTGTCTTTCTTATGGTGTAAGATTTCAGATCAAGTTCGAAAGGTCCTTTGGGCAAATTCTCTACTTTTATGTCCTCGAAGGATCTGCTGGTTCGCGTGTATTTTGGCGTTATGCTGGGAATCTCAATATCGAATTTCTTTACTCTTTCAGCATCTACGAAGCAGTTCGTAATATTCGGCATTTCTTTTTCTTTATAACGTTGTATCCTGACGCCTTCTTTCTTGAGCTCGGCATCAATAAAACTTATGAATGCCGACGAGCCGAAAACATCGACTGTTTCATCAAAGCCAGAATCAGGCCCGAACATCAATCTCAAGCCCCTGCCAAGCGTCTGTTCAGGCAAGATATTAGCTTTGGAAGTATACGGCCTCAAACCGACTATGACGTTGACATTCTTGACGTCCCATCCTTCCCTTAACATCAGAACGCTGACCACCGCTCTGTATTTGTCTGCATCCGAGTCCAGGCTTCTGGATTCTTCCTTCAACTTCGTCCATTCCTTCTCGCTTATATCGCCTTTCAAATTAGTGTGAATCAACAAAACTTTCCCTTTGAAGTCTGCTTTAGTTTCCAAGAAATCTCTGATATCCTCTGCTTCTTTCGTCTTTGTTGCCATGAAGAATATAATGGGATTCTTCTTGACGCCACTCATAACTTCTCTGTATTTTCTCCAACGCCGTACCCCAGCTTCTATGTAATCCCTATAAACAACGTCAGCGCGTTCGGAAGGAGTTTCTTTGGCATTCTCGACCTCGCCAATTATAGGCCTCTTGACAATGCTATTTTTTATTGAATCGGCAAGTGGATAGTCCGTTATGATCCACTCGAAGAATCCGCCATTTTGTTTCTTGGGCGTAGCTGAAAAGTCAATCTGGAAGTTGAAATTTTTGTTATCCTTCTTGAATCGCTTGAAAAGTTTGATTATGAACTCGTTCCATTTGGATTCAGGATCCCATATATGATGGGCTTCATCATTGATTATGGATATATCGCCAACTTTTGTCAGATCGTCAAATATCTTCTCGTAGGCTGTCTTTTCTCTTGGCTTTGAACCAACAATAACTTCAACCGGATTAAGGTCTTCTCCATTGCCTGTCCTTTCATAGAGTTTCTGGACATTGGTGAGGTAAATTCTACCTTTGGCTGACCTACTTGTAAGCTCATCCTCTAGTACAGTATCCATATCCCAGTAATTCTGAAGTTCGTCCGGAATCAATGGATCTGTCTTGAATACTTTATTTCCTTCGAAGTCAACCCTCAATCTCTCGTACACAGCTATATTTGGCGCTATGATCAGGAAATTGCGCGACAGTTCTTTGTTGCCTTCTATGACATTGTTGAAGAAAGACCAAACTATAGCTAGTGTCATGACTTTCGTCTTTCCAGTGCCTGTAGCCATCTTGAAGCAGAATTTGGAGAACAAATCTTCATGAGGATTATAAGCAACTTTTTTGTTCACGTCGTAATTTACAACAAGCTCTCTGAGGCTCCTTATCTTCTTAATTTCATACAAATAAATTAAGGTCTCGATGGCTTCTTGCTGACAAAAATAATATTTGAATATTTTTCCATTCGTCATGTGGCCTTCATGAAACCAGAAATTCAGCAGAAGTTTTGTAGTTTCTGAAGCGCCTTCATACCTAGATTCGCGCCACTTATCGACTTCGTCCCTTATCTTCAGAACTAATGGACAAAACGTTGCTATACGTGTTTCCGGCTTTTGAAATGGACCACTCATTTAATCACAACTTCTCTGATTGTACTCGTATCGTTTCCGAAAATGTCTATGACTTTGATGAGAACCGAGTGCTTGCCTTTCTGCTTGTATGTATGAGAGGAAGTTTCGAGCTTGAGATTAGGAGTATCTTTCGTTCGATAAATTTGCCATTGATTATGAAACACTTCCTTGAAATCCCAATCCACTGCCCAATAATCTATATAATCGCTCCATTTCTTGATTTTACCTCTAATTTCGACCGGAATAAGATCAGGTGTAGGAATTATAAAATCTGTTAGTTTTATTTTTACATTGTTCTTATCCTTAATGATATCTACGTCAATGTGAGCCAATTCGTAAAATTCTACGTCGCCTTGATCAGCGGCTCTTTTATCCATAACTTCTCTAGGTATGCGTAGAAGTGTCAGATTTATTCCAAAAGAATTTCTAGCTTCCTTGATTATTGGATCATTCGCACCCATCTCATATTCCCAACCAAGTACATCTAAGCCATCAAAACCTACTTTTTTACATTCAGTCAATGCATCAAATATTTCCTTATTAGTTACTGGAGAATCGACCAGGCCGACATGAACAGCTTTGCTGCCTTTCTTGCCATGTATGAATTCAAAATTATCAAGCTGTTTTGCATTGTATAATTGAATAATGAAATTGATATAGTTCTTGTAATTCGTTCCGAGTGTCTGGGATGCCCAATGTTTCCTTTCATATCTACCCATATTGAGAATTTCAAATGGCTTACATGTCGATATTTCAAGAAGACGCTTTCGTATAGTATGAATAGAAAACCTGCCAATGTCACAGCCTATCCAGCGACGACTTAACTTTTCTGCTACAGCATTAGTAGTGCCTGATCCTGCAAAGAAATCAGCAATCAAATCACCTGGTTGAGATGATGTATGAATAACGCGCTCTAACACAGCTTCAGCATTTTCTGTTGGGTAGCCAGTAATTTGAGAATAGCCAGCTATATCTGTCCAATTAGAATCTACAGCTTTATCCATATCAAGTTCGTATGATGGTGTAATATCAGTCTTAACCCATTTGCCACCAATTTTTTCCATAAATCCGCTTTGAAGGCCTTTAGGACTTCTCTTTAGTTTGATAATGCCTTTCTTCGTCATCTCGTCCACCTTTTCTTGCACAAATTTGAAATGTGTGTCATTTGGCGGAATCAGAACTCTAGGTTTTTGGTTTTCATTGTAAAATGTCCTTTCTCTAGGAAACCTTTCACCCTTCAGGATCATGTTTGTACTCTTAGGCTCATGCTCGTAACGTTCACGTCTGAATTTATTGAATATAAAATTGTCGCTCTTTGTGTAGAAAAATAGAGAATCTGTAGATGTTGTATATTTATTTTCAGAGCCGAATTGTACTTTACCTCGTCTGAGAATTATTTCATTTCTGAAATTATCATAGCCAAATATTTCGTCCAAGATAATTTTTATATAGTGAGAGTAGTGATAGTCGAATCTGACATATATTGCCCCGTCTTCTGCTAGCAATTCTCTCATTAGCTTGATTCTTTCATACATATATTGCAAGAAAGAAGAAGGTCCTTCCTTCCACATATTTCTATAAGCTACTTCCTCAATCATGGAAGGCTCTTTTGTGACTTCTCCGCTATCACCAACTTTGATATTTATGTTCATGTTCGTGCCGGTAAAGAACGGTGGATCAATGTAAATGAGTTTTATCTTACCTGCAATAGACGGATCCTTTAGAAGTGATGATAAAATGTACTTGTTATCGCCCCAGATGAGCTTGTTTTTCCAATCTCCGTTTTCAGTCCTAAGGCTAGATAGTAACGTATTTTTGCCGGTTCTCGAAATGCTGACGGTCTCAATTTCCTGAAAAGGGAGTACGATTTTATCAATTTCGGTTCGTTTGCCTTTCCAATTCAACTCCAGATCTCCCATTCTAAGCCATTGGTAAGTTAATTTCTTAAATCGTTAAATGATTGTTAATTGATTGTAAAATACTGAGATATTGGCTGTTTCTTAATTGTTATGTATGAACTGGAAACTCTTATCTTACGCATTACGCTCCAAACAAAGAAGAGAAATCATACTCGTATTGGAGAAGCCCAAAACACCTACCCAGATTGCCCATGACACGAAGCTGAGCGTTGCTCACGTCAGCAGAACTTTGAAGGAATTTTCCCAAAAAGAACTTGCCAAATGCCTTACGCCACATGAGAAGGTAGGGCGTGTATATCAACTAACCGACAAAGGAAAGGAGGTTTTGAGAAATCTGAAGAAGTAAGCTATATCATCAAGAGAAATAGCCAAAGTGGAACGTAAATTAAATTTCCGTCTTTCTCTAATTTGTCTACCGTAACAACGAAACCGAATGGCGCCTTGCCGCTTTCCACAAATTCACGTATCGCTTTTACATCAGGCCTATCTATCCGATTCCTATACTTTACTTCTATAGGAAGAACGTGTTCCATGCAGTCCAAAATTATGTCTATCTCGTCACCATTCTCTCTCCAGTAAAACATGTCTGGCCTGGCTTTGCTGGTTAGGTTGAACTTCAGCCTTAGGCAGTGATTGAATACAATAGTTTCTACCAGCTTGCCTAGCTCGTTCCCATCCTCGACAACGGACGGGACAAATGAGTTATTTATGACATTCCTCAGGCCAACATCGTTTATGTAGAATTTCTTGACTTTCTTCTTCACGCGCTTGCTCTTGCCGTGGCGGAAATTCTCAGAAACCGAAATTATGAACGTGTCGCGCAAGAAACCTATGTATTCTTTTATTATGGCTGAGTTTTCTTCCAGATCTCTGGCAATAGTCTCCATATTAAGCATCGATGACGTATTTCTGGCCAGGTAAACAAGTATGGCTTCCATCAGTTGTGGTTTTCGTATGGAATACGTCTGCTTAATGTCGGAATTAATTACGTCCCTATAATTTGTCGTGAGGCTTTCCACGCATTTCTTGAATTCCTGCTCCTTTACAACCCTCGGGTATCCGCCTTTGATTATGTAATTGGTCAGCAGTGTCTTGAAATATGGTTCTTCAAGAGCGAGTTGCTTGTAAGCAGTCTGAAATTTTGAATAAAGACCGTTTATATCTGCTTCTGAAATATCTTTTTTCTTTAGCGTTTCAACCAAGCTATCTTTCAGCATATTTTTAATCGAATTAATATACTGGTGCTCTTTTCCAGCAGCGAATTTATCATACCGAGCAGTTTCTACGAACTTGAATGGCACGAGTATTTGATTTATGGCCCGTCCAACGAAGGGCTTGGTGCTGTCCATGATTATTTTCGCGCTTGACGAGCCCGAAATGATGAATTTGATTTTCTTGTTGATATCGTACCAGCTTTTCACGCTCTGCGTCCAGTTCTCTACTTTTTGGACCTCGTCTATCAGAACGAATATTTTGTACTTTATGCTGCTGATCTCCTCTTTCAAAACATACTCCTGGTAGACTTGCAGTGAATCTTCTATAGGCGATTTGGATATGGCATTCAGCCCGGCATTATCAGCTCTTATGAAGAATATCTTCTTGGGGTCCTCAACTGCCAATAGATGCTCTACTAGCTGCTCCATCATCGTTGTCTTGCCTACTTGCCTGGCTCCTACAAGCGTAACGATCTCCGTGTCGTCCAAGCGCCTCTTTATGGCAAAGAAGTCCAACCGCTTGAATGGCTCCACGTTCTCGATTTTGCCCGCTTCCCACCAGGGATTGAACACCCTGAGTATTCTCAATATCTCCCGACTCTTTTCTATATCCATTTAAATCACTTATACATATGTTATTTACTAGAATTATACTATTCATAAAGTATTTAAATCTTATCTTTATACTATATATACATACATATAAAACTACTATTTATTAGTATCTATACATGGTTTAACTGGACTTAGATAGCTTGCTGCTGATATCCTTAAGGATCGCAAGTTTCTCTTTTTCCAGGTTCAATAAAACATCGTCCTTGTTTTCAGTAACTTCTACTTTGCCATCCTTTACGAACATCTGTATTATCTGCATTGCCATTGTAGCGCCCTTGGTCTTGATATAAGAATCGAATCCGGCCCTGCTGAATTTTGCATCAGGGTGCTTAGCATCCATGAGCTCCTTGTAAATGTCGTAGAACTTGTCTCGCGCATCTATCTCTTCTTGCGTCAGCATCAGATCAGCTCCGCAGTCGCCGCAATAGTGCACTCCATCTCGCTTCTTGTGATTACAGACCATGCAGGAATAGCTAGTTCTGAAGATTATAAACTTTCTCTATTTGGTAATTTTATTACACATGCCGATCTTTCTTTGACATTCTCTATGGCTATCACAGTCCTAAAAAGCACATCAAGTTTATCAGGATCTCTAGATTCTGCGATATCTACTCGTATAGGTTCCTCTTCTCCATATTTTTGGATCGGAGTGCCCAAGCCTTTCGGTTCAAGCATTTCATTGAATTTTTTCTGAACGACAATTAGCCCATCTTTATTCGAAACTACCACGTGATTTAGTGGTGTATACTTTGTAGACCAATGTACCTTTATTCTAGAATTCCCAACTATGATATACAGATCGTCTTTATACTCAGCATTGTTCTTGTATAACCAATCATGAACTTCATTGTAGTAAGGTTCGTCAATGGGAACAAAAATATCAGTAGGGTTATCTACGTTTCTCAGTATGGCTTGTACAATTTCAGGATATGAGAATTCGCTTATCGGAACCAATGGTATTTTGTTCTCTTGCGATAATTCTATCAGTTTGCTAAGAATAAAGTTTTTTTCACCAAAGACGATAGACCTTGCAAAATCCTTAGACAGCATTGAATTATCTACGTTATTGCCGAGAGAAAAGAAATCTTTCGGAATCAAAGTTCTTTCCCCTATCTGAAAGAAATTAGACTTGCAGTCCTTATAGTAATCAATAACTTTTGATACTTGCTTCAATATCGATGTGTTCTTGTAAGCGATTATTATATCTTGCGCAAATTCGTCTAGCTCTTTTTTGTCTATCATAATCATCATTCCACGTTCCTTTCTGGTATAGCCGTAGCTATGCCTGACGCCTCCTGCTCCCTTTTCTCACGCTGGAATTTTTCCCTCAATGCTGCCGAGCGTATCCTCATTATGTCAACTTCAAGTCCTAATTTCTCGTCCAACAATTTTTGGTTTTTATACCATTTCTTCAAGCCACATACAACTCCGCCGACACCTATAACAGCAAAAATGAAATAAATTGCAGATATCGCCAACCGCCAATTCTCATTGTTATTTGCCTGAAAGAAATATGCAGAAACTGTAGAGCCAACTATAATTGCTATTATCCCTGCTGACACAAGGAACTTGTAAAAATCATCGTAATTTATTTTCAGTATGTCGCTCATGGTAGTAGACTATAACAATAGAACTTTCTAAAACCTTAATTTCGGCCAGGCTTCTGATCGTTATTTGCAACCTGCTTAACCTTCTCCTCAAGGAATTCCTTCACGCCAGGTATATGGATTATTGCATTCATGTACTCATCTATCTTCTTGCGATCCAGGTCTTCTTTGATTAGCCTGTCCATTTCTTCTTTGTCAAGGATAGAACCGCAGCCCTGGCAGAACTTGCTCGAAGCCTCGCATAGCTTCTGGCAGCGGAAACATTCTTTTGGCTGCAAAGGGCTTTCTTCCGGCTCATCGTCTTTAACCTCAATACCGTTCAGTTTCATGACGGTCTTGTCAACGTCTCGCCCACTGAGGTGCACGTAAACAGCAGCCATGTCAGAGGCCTGGGTCCAGCCTAGGTACTGCTTCATCTGTGATTCCGTAAATCTCGAGGCCAAATAGGTCGCTCTAGTATGCCGAAAATTATGCGGATTCGTGGCCTTCTTTATTCCTGCTCTCTTTGCTATTTCAGCGAAGATAGTCCGAACTCTTGCATAAGTGAGAAGCTTACCACTGTCAGCGCACCAGATGAACGCATTCGGATCCGAACTGAAAGGATGCAGGTTTATCCATTCGTCCATATATGGTACGCAGGAAATTATCATCACGCTTCGAAAACCTGTCTTGCCGTTGAGAAAGACGTGCGCTGTTCTTCCATCAGCGTCTTTCTTGTAGTTCTTTATCTTGCATGACAGAAGCTCGCCTATGCGGCAGCCAGTTTCAGCAACCAGCGCTATCATGGCTTTATCTCTTGGCTTTGTTGCTGCCTTGATCAGCGTCAATATTTCTCTCTCGGTTAGCATATCCTCCGGAAGCTTGATTCTGTCGTTTTTATGGTTGTTCTTTATCCAACGAACTTCAGGCGGGAAAATCTCGCAATCACCTTTCAGCCACTTGTAGAATTTCTTTATCGTAACTCTCATGCCGTATTTGCTGTGATAGGAGTAGTGAGAACCTTCTATATTTGCAACAAGCCGCTTTATGTCATCTGTTGTAGCTGCTTCAAAGCTCGTGTCGATGTATTTTCCTATAACAGTAAGGTCGTATAGAAGTCGAAGGATCCGTGCCTTCGTTAGGCCCTCTGCCTGGCAATGCTCCATGAATTTCTCTATGGTTTTCCATCGGTCTGCCGGAAGATCTCTCATCGCCCTGCTTCTCGCGGACTCGATCCTTCGCGACACCGCGTAAATCAATTCCTGGTTGCTCATGCTTTCCATCACCCACGTTTGGTTCATATACCATGTGGATGAGCAACCGAAATTATCGCCCTATGCGCCCGCCGGGATTGCTGCAAACACCGGAGGTGTTTGAGCCGCCAAAGGACTTCAGCAGAAGTCCTTTGAGCGTGAACCAAGGTTCAAATCCCCTCAGAATGCGCCCGCCGGGATTCCTTGAAGAGCTTCGCTCTTCAGGGCGCTGGAGAAGCTTTGCTTCTCCTAGCGTGAACCAAGGTTCAAATCCCCTCAGAATGCGCCCGCCGGGATTTGAACCCGGATCAGTAGCTTGCTTCGTTTTCCGTCCACGCTTTTGCGCCAGCAAAAGGGTGGCTTGGAAGGCTACGGTCCTGCCGTTAGACTACAGGCGCTTGTTACGGTCCTGCCGTTACATGCAGGACGCCTGCGTCCTGCAGTACAGCAGGAGCTTTGCTCCTGCTTGTAGACTACAGGCGCTTTTATCATACTTGCGACATGCAAGCAAATCTAACTTGCAGCGATAGGAATATTAAGTTAGTTTTTAGAACTCAAGCGTTGCAAAGAGCAAGTATCTCTTCTGCGCACGCAGCTATCCTGCCGTTGCCAGCCCTTTCAATTATCTTCTCAAGGACATTCTGCAGCCTCTCCCTGCTGCAAAGATTGCGTGCAAGCAGCCCAATGGTGCGGGATGAGAGCTTACACTCTTTTGCCGGAGGCTCCGGGGAAGGTTCGGGAGAAGGCTCCGGGAGTTCAGGCGGAGGGTCATTAATAGCGAAAGGAGAACACGGATGAATAGTCCTCCGTGCCGGCCCCGTTGCTTGCTACAAATACAAGCGTTGAGTTCGAGCCAATAGACTCCCCGATATCTGAGAGAGCTACACCCCATTCACGGTCAGTGCCGTTGGTGTTCATGGTCACGGCCTTCACCCAATTCCAGTTCCAGCCGCCGCCCGCGTGCTGGTACAGGTTTGAGTTTTCTATGAAATAGTCAGCGCCGATTCCGCTGATGCTATAGCCCGTACCGGAGTTCTGGTCCGTGTCAAGGAATATCTCGTAGAAGTATGAGCCGCTGTAAGCGCCGGCAATGTTCATTTTATAATAAGCCAGGCTGCTGTTTACGGTCTTTGCATAAAGGTTGAGCATGTCAAGCGCTGACAGGCTTACGTCGCCGGACGGGTCCGTCCCCAGAAGCGTGTAGCTGCTTGAGCCGTTGCCGCCTCCGCTGCTGCCGTTTCCGCTGGAGCTGTTGTAAGTGTAATTGAAAACAGAAGAGTAGTCCTCAGTTCCTGCTCCGTTGCCGGCTACGAACAGGACCTTTGTTCCCGAGCCTTCGGACTCGCCTATGTCGGAGAGCTGCGCAATGTATTCGCGCTCAGAGCCGGCTGTGTTGGAAGTGATTGCCTTCACGAATGTCCAGTTCCATCCTCCGCCGCCGTGCTGGTAAAGGTTGCCATTCTCTATGAAATAGTCGGCGCCAATCCCGCTTACGCTGTATCCTGTGCCTGCATTCTCGTCCGAATCAAGGTAGACCTGGTAGAAGTAGCTGCCTATGGTACCGGCAACTTTCATCTTGTAGTACGCAAGGCTGCTGTTTACCGTCTTTGCAGACAGGTTAAGCAGGTCTATGTCGGCAATTGCGACATCGCCGGCCGCGTCGGTGCCAAGAAGCGTATAGCCGTTCGTTCCATTGCCTGTTCCGTTTCCGCCCCCTCCGCCCCCAGAAACGCTGCAGTTAATTCCCACGCAGAACGGTATTGTGGCGTTATGCTTGTCGTTGTTCATGTCTTTGAGCGTCATGTTGGCGGTCCAGTTGCCTGTGCTGCTTGAGATAAACTTGTAGTCAGTAGTGTAAGTGCAATTGTTCGTAGTCGTCAGCGTACCCGACTTTATAGTCTGCGTACCTTTCTTTAGGACGTAGGTCTTTGCTGTAAGCTGGGCGCCCTTGGTGTCTATCTGGTTGCTCCATATCCTCATGTAAATCCTGTCGCTGGTGCTGAAGGATGTGTCATTCGTGCTGAAGTTGCTGTTTTTTGATATCTGGGCCCCTTCTCCCTTCACGACGCATCGCGGAGCGACCGTATGCATGAATACCTGGTCGAGCGCAACAGTCGATGCGTAGTACTTGAAGTCAAACATGAATGCCCTGTTATAATCCTCGCGTATCATTGTCGTGTTGGTTGGGAATGAATAGTCCAAAGCAAACACAGTAAAGCCGTAAGTATTTCGCAGGCCCACGAGCTCATTTGCCCTGTCTGTTGTCCACTGGAAGTCTGCGCCCTGCCAGAAAATATAATTATTGTTTACCCAGTTGTAGTGCGAAGTGAAGCTCTCGAACATGAACCCATCAATGTAAGGCGCGAAACTATTGGCCATGGTAAATCCGCGGTTGGTGACAAGATAGAGCGATGAGTATGCGCTATCCAGATCGGAGATTAGGTCTATCATGCCGGACCTTGTGCCGGTGTAAATGTCGGCAGTTTCTAAAGTGTCAAGGAAAAAGCCGTCGCAACCCTTGTTGGCTATCGGTGGCGTGATGTTGTTCAATATCCAGTCCTGCCATCCCTGGTTGGAGGCGTTAGCATAGTAGGCGCCGAAGTTAGGGTTCTGGTCAGGCTGGTTGTCGCCGTTAGCATCGAAGTACCATGAGGCGTATCCGCCGGGTCCCTGACCATCACCAACGTGCAAGACAGGGTCCTCGCCTATGCTGACATAGCATATTGTGCGCGTGCCGTTGGATTCTATCTGGGTAATGTTGGCAGAAGTATACTGGTTCGACTCAATTATAGCCACGTCAAAGGTTTTGAGGTTGTTTATCTGTCCTGCCCCATAGTACACGACGTAGTCGTCTACGTTGGGAATGCCTGCAGAAGCTGCTCCTGCAGCCAGAACAACCGCAAATAAAAGCACCGCTATGCTTTTTCTCATAGCTAGAGAACTTGCATGCGCCTTACTTAAAGCTGAAAAATTATGGCTTCGAAATCACCGAAAAATAGCAAGAAAAAGTGTTCATTTCGAAGGAACTACAGGGCGTTACTCCCGCTTCGAAACTCCGGCAGGACTTTATTAGGAAGCGAAAGAGAATGAAAGCATGGAATCAAACCGCCTCGCCATCACGCTATTCGCAGTTTTCGTCGCAGTAGTCTTCATTTTCCTGATTTCTCCAAGCGTAACAGCGACATTAACAGCAAACCAGGCAAACGGAACGCCTGCAACAGGCTTTGCAGTGCTGGTAGCAATCTGGATTTTCCCTGTGATCCTCATCGGAGGAGCAATTGCATTTTTCGCCTTCCAGGCAATCAAGGGCAGCCATTCCGAGGCTTAAGCATCGGTTTATCCATCCATGAATAAACTATATATAGAGGGCAAATCCGTAGGTTAACTTAGAAAAAGATGATCCCGGCGACTACGTCAGCTGACAGCGACCTGCCTTATTCTAACGGACGCAGGAATGGCTTAGACGCAATTTCCAAACTCATTCTCCAGATCCTCCACGATGCAGCCGAGCCTCTGGAAACCAAAGATTTGGAAGATCGCTGCAGGAATTTCGACCCCAGCATAACCCGAATCAAGGTATTCTACCGCCTCCAGAACATGCGCGCAGGCGGCCACCTGAAG
>Ga0187893_10003586_pt1 | contig 31143 bp, 25 predicted proteins | sample MA1701074metaG_FD_139574 | JGI IMG/M metagenome (GOLD analysis project Ga0187893, IMG submission 139574) | White microbial mat communities from a basaltic lava cave in the Kipuka Kanohina Cave System on the Island of Hawaii, USA - MA170107-4 metaG ...
GAGCCAGCCCGGGCTTTGCCGGAGTCGTGTTGAGAACACGTCGAGGCAAAGGTCGGGCTGGAGACGCCGCGGATGGCGCGGGGCGGACACTTGCAGGCCACGGGCTCATGAATAGTCCAGGCTGGTGTCGAATCCCGGGGTCCCTGCGGGTCACTACGTCAATTCTCGTCCCACACCGGCGGCGTCGTGCGGGAGTACGTGAGCCGGACGAGGCGACCGTCGGTCGGAGAGCCGGGCTTGCCGGTCGCCTCGACCACGAACCCCGACGCGTCCGCGCTCGTCACCGAGATGTTCCAGTTCGTGAGTGCGTCGGTCAGGTCGCAGTTGAGCCTCTGCGCCCCGGGCGCGGGGTTCTGGACGAACGTGTCCGTGGTGTACGTGCCGTTCACCTGGAAGTGGGTCTGCTCGGCGGTGATGACCGCGCCGATCGCTCCCTTCGCCTCGGTGCGCTGCGCGTCCTTCACGTAGTTCACGTACAAGGGCACCGCCACCGCGGCGAGGATCGCCACGATCACGATCACGACCATGAGCTCCATCAGCGTGAAGCCCTTCGCCTGCTTCTTCATCCGCGGATCCTCCTCGCGTCCGTGGCGCGTCCGGCCGGTCCTTACCGGCCGCGCGCCCGGTGCACCGTGTCGCCCCCCGCCGATCCCGGCGGGGCGCGGTCTCCCCCTAGGGGCCCAGCATCCCCGAGCGCATCGCGTGCCCGAGGTTGAAGATCGGAAGGTAGAGCGCCACCAGCATGAGCGCGATGACGAGGCCGAGCAACACGATCGCGACGGGCTCGACCAGGCTGGAGAGGCCCTCCACCTTGGCGGTCACGCGCTGCTCGTAGAACTCCGCCGTGCGTGACAGCATGTCGTCCAGCCGCCCGGTCTCCTCGCCGGTCGCCGTCATCTGCACGAGCATGTCGGGGAACACGCCCGTGCCCGCCATGGCGCGCGCGAGCGCGGCGCCGCCCTCCACCTGCGTGCGCACGGTGTCGATCGCGCGTCCCACCATGCGGTTGCCCGGGACGGGGCGCAGCACGCGCAGCGCCGACAGGATGTTCGTGCCGCTCGCGAGCAGGATGCCAAGCGTCCGCGCGTAGCGCGTCATGGCGTACATGCGCACGAGCGAGCCGAAGAGCGGAACGTGGAACTTGAGGGCGTCGAACTGCACGCGACCCGCGTCCGAGCGCAGCCAGACGCCGAACAGGACGAGCCCCAGCACGAGGATCGCGGTCACCAGCGCCGCGTTGGCGGTGAGCGTGCCGCTGATCGCGAGCAGGAGCCTGGTGGGGGCGGGCAGCTCGACGCGGAAGCGTGTGTAGATGTCCGAGAACATCGGCACGATCTTGAAGAACATGGCCGCCAGCACGGCGACCGCGAACGACAGGATGAACGTGGGGTAGCGGAGCGCCGCCTCGACCTTGAGCCGCATGAGCTCGGCCCGTTCGAGGTAGCCCGCCGTGTGCTCCAGCACGTCGTCGAGCGTCCCGCTCACCTCGCCGGTCTGGACGAGGCTCACGAACACCTCGCTGAACGCCGACGGATGGCGCGAGAGTGCGGTGGCGAGCGAGTCACCCTTCTGCACGTCGTCGCCCACCTGGATCAGGATGCGGCTCAAGCGGCCGTCGTGGTGGTCGCGGGCGATGGAGCGCAGCGCCCGCACCAGCGGCAGGCCCGCCGCGGTCATCGTCGCGAGCTGGCGCGCGAACAGCGCGACGGAGCCGGGCGCCACCCGGCGCCACAGCAGCCGGCCCAGCGCCGACGGGGTGGCGCGCTCGGCGGCCGCGGGGCCGGCGGCGCGGAGCGGCGGCGCCACGGCGCCGCTCACGGCGCGCGCCTCGATGAGCACCGGCGTCAGCTGCATCTGCGAAAGCGCGCGCAGCACCTCGTCCTCGGAGGCGGCGACCTCGACGCCCTCGTGCGCGCGCCCGAACGTGTCCCGTGCCCGGTAGTAGTAGCTCGGCATCAGTCGCCGTCCCCCAGCGTCGCGGACCGCACCTCATCGAGCGTGGTGACGCCCTCGATGACCTGGCGGAGCCCTGCCTTGCGGAGCGTGACGAACCCGTCCACGACCGCACGCTTCTTGATCTCGTCCTCGTTCGCGCCGTCCAGCACCAGGCGCCGGATGGGCCGCGTGAGCTCCATCACCTCGAACAGCGCCGTGCGGCCGGCGAAGCCCGTCTGCTTGCACGCCATGCAGCCGCGCCCGCGCGGCACGGGGTGGCCGCGCAGCACGTCGGCATCGGGGCCGAACGCGGCCAGCTGCTCGGCCTCGGGGAGCACCAGCTCCTTGCAGCGCTCGCACACGCGGCGCACGAGACGCTGCGCCATGACCAGCGACATGGCCGAGCCCACGAGATAGCGCGGTACGCCCATGTCGGCCAGGCGGGTGAGCGTGCCCGGGGCGTCGTTCGCGTGGACGGTGGAGAACACCAGGTGTCCCGTGAGCGCGCTCTTCACGGCGATGTCCGCGGTCTCGCTGTCGCGGATCTCGCCTACCATGATGACGTCCGGGTCCTGGCGCAGGATCGAACGCAGCGCCCGCGCGAACGTCATGCCCACCTTCTGGTTGGCGTGCACCTGCGAGACGCCCTCGATGTGGTACTCGATGGGGTCCTCGACCGTGACCAGGTTGCGGTGCACGGTCTTGATGTCCTGGAGCGCCGAGTAGAGCGTCGTGGTCTTGCCCGAGCCGGTCGGGCCCGAGATGAGGATCATGCCGTAGGGCTGGCGGATGGCGCGGCGGAACGCCTCGAGGATGCCGCCCTGGAGCCCGAGGTTCTCGACCCGGCGCTCGAACGCGCTCTTGTCGAACAGGCGCATCACGACCTTCTCGCCGTGCGAGGTGGGCAGCGTCGAGACGCGCAGGTCCACCTCGCGGTCGGGCAGGTGCACCGTGAGCCGGCCGTCCTGCGGCAGCAGCCGCACCGCGATGTCGAGGTCGGCGAGCACCTTGATGCGCGAGATGATCGCCATCTGCAGGTTCTTGGGCGGCTTCATGACCTCGTGGAGCACGCCGTCGATGCGGAACCGGACCGTGACCCGGTCGCGCGCCGGCTCGACGTGGATGTCGCTCGCTCGCGCGTCGATGGCCTCGGCGATCATCAGGTTCACGAGCCGAACGACCGGCGCGTCCTCCACCTGCTGGCGCAGGGCGGCGAGGTCCACTTCCTGGTCCTCGGGCGCGGTGGACGTGACGTCGATCTTGTCGAGGATCTGGCCCAGGTGCTCGGTGGCGCGCAGCTCCGAGTAGAACTGGTCGATCGCCTCGGTCAGCTCCGCGGGTTGCGCAACGTACACCTCGAGCGCGCAGCCGGTGAGCGCACGCAGGTGGTCGAGCGAGAGAACGTCGAGCGGGTCGCTGACCGCCACCTCGAGCAGGTTGCCCGTGCGGGCGAGCGCCAGCACCTGCGACTCGCGCGCGAGATGCTCGGGCACGAGCTGCACCGCGTCCCGGTTGGCGGCGGTGAGTTTCTCGACGTCGGCCACGGGCAGCCCGAACTGCCGCGCAAGGGCGTTCACGAGCGCGTCCTCGTCCAGGAGCCCGAGCCGCACGAGCGCTCGCCCGAGCCGCTCGCGCGGCTCGGTGCGCGACGCGAGCCCAAGGTCCACGACCGCGGGCTCGAGGCCCGCGTGGCGCACGAGCAGCTCGCCGAGCCGGGGCGAGGCGAAGCGGGGCGCGATCGTCATCGCGCGCTCCGGCCGCACGCCAGCGTGGCGGCGGCGCGTGGGCCGGAGGCGCACGCGCGGTCGCAGGGGCGGGGCGAGGCAGGGTGGTCCGTGCGAGTCATGGGGTCTTCGGGAGGGAAGGGGCCGGGGACCGGCACCCGGTGGGATCCCCTGCAAGGCGGGCGATGCGCCGCATCCGTTCCAGGCCATCACCCGTGCGTGAGAGCCGCCGGACGGTCCGTTCGTCGCCTGCGGCCTCGGTGCCGTGCAGCTCCACTGCACGACGAGAAGGAGGTGGAAAGTCCTCGACTCCAAGGATACGGAGCGCCAAAGGCTTACGTCAACGTTTCGAGACCCCCTCGGGCCGCGCCCGGCGGCGACTGGCGTGCAAGTTGCCACGCGGCCCAGCGGCCCGGTCGCGGCCCGCCGGCCGAGCGCCGGGTTCGAGCCTGCCGGACTTCGTTCGGTGGCGCCTGACGCGTGCGAACCTCATGCCGCGTGGCCGCATCGCGTGCGAGGCGCACGACACGCGCCCCGCCGCACCCCCGGCCGGGGGCGGCGGACGCCGGACGCGGGCGCGCGCAGGCTGTCCGGGAGCATGGACTTGCGCCCCACGGCGCGGGCGCCGGCGGGCTCCGGCCCCGCCGGGCACGCGGCCTGCTCACTCACGCGCGAGCGCCCGCGCGGGGGCCGGGCCCGACGCGCACCCGCCCCGCCGCTCCCGCCACGCGGCATCGCCCAGGAGGCCAGACCACCGATGTCGCCGCGCACCCGCGCGCTGCTGCGCGCGCTCGTCCCGCTCGCGCTCCTCGGCGCGGGGGCGACGGCGCGCGCGCAGGTCACCGAGACGTCGGTGACGCTCGCCTGGACCGCGCCCGGCGACGACAGCCTCTCGGGGCAGGCCACGCGCTACGACCTGCGCTGGGCGCGTTCGCCGATCGCCTCACTCGCCCACTTCGCGCTGGCCACGCCGGCCGGTGCGCTGCCGCTCCCCGCGCCCGCCGGCATGCCTCAGGGCGCGACGGTCACCGGACTCACGCCCGCGACCACGTACTGGTTCGCGCTGCGCACCGAGGACGAGGCGGGGAACGCCTCGGCGCTCTCCAACGTGCCGGTCGCGACCACGCTCGCCTCGAGCGACGTGGAGCGGCCGGCGCCCGTCACGCTCGCGCTCGTGGGCGCCGGGGCCGGCTCGGTGACCGTGTCGTGGACGGACTCCGGGGACGACAGCCTCGCGGGTGTCGCGAGCGCGACCGAGATCCGCTGGGCGACGGCGCCCATCACCGAGGCGGGCTGGCCGGGCGCTACCGAGGTCTTCGGCGTGCCGGCGCCGGGGCCGCCCGGCACGCCGCGGCAGATGACGATCACCGGGCTCGACCGCTCGCGCGACCTGTGGTTCGCGGCGCGCGCTCGCGACGACGTGAATCGCGTCTCGGCGATCGGTGGTTCGCTCGCGGTGCCGCGCACGCTCGACACCGCGCCGCCTGCGACACCCACCGGGCTCACGGCCACGCTCGAGCCGGTGCGCGACGTCCGGCTCCGCTGGGCGGCGAACGCCGAGCCGGACCTGGCCGGCTACCACGTCTACCGCGCGCCCGCCGCCAGCGTGCCCGCGACGCGACTCACGGGCGCGCCGCTCGGGCCCAACGAGTACCTGGACACGGCGACGCCCGATTCGGTCGCGGTCTGGTACGCGGTCTCGGCCGTGGACGCCTCGGGCAACGAGAGCGCGCGCACGGCGCTCCAGCGCGTGTACCTGACCGGCGCCGGCATCGCGGCGTGGAGCGTGGCGGCGCCGTTCCCGAACCCGAGCCGCGTGGGCGCCGCGGTCACGCTCCCGCTCGAGGTCCCGGCCGCCGGCCCCCACGACGCCACGGTGGAGATCCAGGACGCCGCGGGCCAGCGCGTGCGGGTGCTCCAGGTGCGAAACGCGATACCCGGCCCGTTCGCGCTCGTCTGGGACGGCCGGAACGACGCCGGCCGCGCGACGGCGCCGGGACTCTACCGGGCCTGGCTCAGAGCCGGCGGGAAGCCCGCGCTCGCGCGCATCGCGAGGGTGCCGTGACGCCGCGCCCGGCGTGCCCTCGCGCGCGCTCGCGCGCCGCGGGCGGCGTGCGCCGCCGCGCGACCGGCGCGGTCGCGCTCCTGCTCGCCTGCGGGCCGCACGCGCACGCCGCCGGGGAGGCCGCCGGGACCGCGGCGGCGGCGTTCCTTTCGCTCGGGAGCGGCGCGTCCGTCCAGTCCATGGCGGGCGCGACGCTCGCGAGCGGCGACGATCTCGCGAGCGCGTCGTTTAACCCGGCGGCGCTCGCGCGCGTGGACGGCGTCCAGCTCGCGCTCGCGCACCTGCCGCTCCCGGCGGGCGCCACGCAGGACTGGCTCGCCGCGGGCGGCAGGCTGGGCGGCAGCGGGCCCGGCTGGGGACTGCAGGGTGTCTTCCACCGCGAGTCGGGCATCGACGGCCGCGACGCCTCGAACAACCCTACGCCGGCGCTCACCGCGACCGACCTCGCCGTCTCCGGCCAGCTCGCGGTGCCGCTCGGCGCGGGAGCGGAGGCCGGGGTCTCCGCCGAGTGGGTGCAGGAGTCGCTCGCGGGCGCGAGCGGCTCGGGCTTCGGCTTCGGGCTCGGGCTCCGCGGCCGGCTCGGCGCGTTCGGGCTCGGGCTCGCCGCGCGGCACCTGGGCGGAGGGCTGGACCACGGCGGGACGCGCTACGAGCTGCCGCGCGTTCTCGCGGGCGGCGTGGCCTGGAGCGACGAGGCGCGTGGCCTGCGGCTCGCCGCCGACCTGGAGTCGCCCGCCCACTACTACGACGCGCTCCGGATCGGCGGCGAGTGGCGCTGGCGCGGGATGGTGGCGCTCCGCGGCGGCTACCGGCACACGCTCAGTGCGCCCGCGGGCGAGCCGCTCACCGGCGCCACGTTCGGCTTCGGCACCGGTGTCGCGGGCTGGTGGATGGACTACGGCTTCACGCCGGGCGGCGGCGCCGCCGCGGGCGAGCATCGCGTGGGGCTCATGTTCCGGCCGGGCGGCCGGAGCCGCGAGCGCATCGGTCGTGAGCTGGGCGCGAGCCGGCCCGTGGTCGCGCCGCGACCGGCGGGCGCACCCGCGCCACGCGCGGCGCCGGCGCCCGCGGCGGGCGCACCCGCGAGCGAGCGGCCGGGCACCGTCGTCGTGGCCCCGGGCGAGACGCTCGGGGTGATCGCGAAGCGCTGGCGGACGACGGTCGCCGCGATCATGGCGGCGAACGACCTCGCGAACGACCGGGTTCGGGCCGGGCAGTCGCTCAAGCTCCCGTCGTCCACGCCGCGCTGACGGGCCGCGACAGCCGCCCGGCCCCGGCTTCAGAGTGGGAAGGCGCCCTCGAAGCGCTCGCCCAGCCCGAGCGCCTGCGCGTAGCGGAGCTGCTCCTCGAGGTGCGGGGGCGTCGTCGCGTAGACGTCGCGGAACATGCTCTCGATCGGCGGCGGCGACAGGGCTTCGGCGGCGGCGATCGCGGCCGAGATCTCGTCCTGGATCGCGGCGGTCCAGCCCTCGACGTCGGCGTCGGCGAGGAGACCCTTGCCGCGGAGCCAGGTCTCGAAACGCGGGAGCGGGTCGCGCCGCTCCCAGGTCTTCACGAGCTCGGCGTCGCGGTAGCGCGTGGGGTCGTCGCTCGAGGAGTGGCCGCCCATCCGGAACGTCACCGACTCGATGAACGTGGGCCCGCCGCCCGATCGGGCGCGCTCGACCGCCTCGCGCTGCGCCGCGATCACCGCGAGCAGGTCGTTGCCGTCCACGCGGAGTCCCGGCATGCCGTAGGCCGCCGCCTTGATGGCGAGGCTGCTGGAGGCGGTCTGGGCCGCGAGCGGGACCGAGATCGCCCACTGGTTGTTCTGGCAGAAGAACACGGCGGGCACCTTCCACACCGCGGCGAAGTTCATGGCCGCGTGGAAGTCGCCGCTCGACGTGCCGCCGTCGCCGATGTAGCCCACGCAGACCGTATCGTGGCCGAGCAGCTTCGCCGCGTAGGCCGCGCCCATGGCGTGCGGGAGCTGCGTGCCGATGACGCTCGACCACGCGACCGAGTTCACCTTCCGGTCGCTGAAGTGCATGGGCATCTGCCGGCCGATCAGCACGTCTCCGGAGTTGCCCATGAGCTGGCAGACGAGCTCCTGGATCGTGGTGCCGCGCCACAGGCAGACGCCGGTCTCGCGCAGCGCGTGGAAGATCCAGTCGCGCGCCTCGAGCGGGTAGGCCGAGCCCGTGACCGAGGCCTCCTGGCCGGTGCTCATGCCGTAGAAGCCGATCCGGCCCTGGCGCTGGAGCGAGAGCATGCGCTGGTCGAGGAGCCGCATCCGCAGCATGTGCCGGTGGAGCGCGCGCAGGTCGTGGTCGGGGACCGCGGGCGGTGCGGCGACCTCGCGGCCCCCTTCGTCGAGGACGCGGCGGAGCGTCTCGTCCACGTTCACCGGAGGTCCTCCTCCGTGAGCCACGCCTCGGGCTTCTCGAGCTTCGCGATCAGCGCGTAGAGGAAGTCGGCGCCGACCGCGCCGTCCACGACGCGGTGGTCGAGCGAGAGCGAGAGGTTGCCGAGGTCGCGCGCCACGATCTGCCCCTTCACGACCGCGGGCCGTGGCTTGATCTCGTGCACGCCGAGGATGGCGACTTGAGGATGGTGCAGGATGGGCGTGGCGAGCACGCCGCCCTTCGCGCCGGTGCTCGTCACGGTGAACGTGCCGCCCTGGAGCTCGTCCAGCCTGAGCTTGTGCTCCCGCGCGGCCGCGGCGAGCCGCTCGATCGCGCGCGCGAGGTCGAACAGGCCCGACCGGTCGGCGTCGTGGACGATGGGCACCGTGAGCCCGTCGTCGGTGCTCGTGGCGAGCCCGAGGTGGATGGCCTGCCGGAGCACGATCTCCTGCCGCTCGTCATCGAGCGAGGCGTTGAGCGACGGGAACTCGCGCAGCACGGCGGGAAGCGCGCGGAAGACGTAGGCGAGGTACGTGAGCTTGACGCCGGCGGCCTTCGCGCGCGCGGCCGAGCGCTCGCGGTGCCCAGCCAGCTCGGTGAAGTCGCACTCGGCGACGAACGTGAACTGCGCCGCGGTCGAGAGCGAGCGCCGCATGTGCTCGGCGATCCTCCGCCGCAGGCCGCGGAGCGGGACGCGCGTCACGCCCGCCTCGGCGGCCCCGGCGCCGGGCCGGGCCGGCGCCGGGGCCGCCGCCGGCGCTCCGGCCTCGCCGCCCGCCGCCGCGCGCACGTCGTCGGCGGTGATCCGGCCGCCGGGCCCCGAGCCCGCGATGCGCTCGAGCGCCACTCCCAGCTCCCTGGCGAGCGCGCGCACGGCCGGCGTGGCCTCGACGCGCACGCCCGGAGCGGTCGCGGGCGCGGCCGGGGCCTGGCCGCGGGCGGGCGCCGCGGGCGCCGCCGGGGCGTGGCCCGCCGCGGCGGCGGGCGCCGCGGGCGCCGTTCCGGCCCCCGCCACCGCGATCGAGAGGAGCGCCGTCCCCACCGGGACCACCGCGCCCTCCTCGACGTGCAGCGCCGCCACCGTGCCGGTGCGCGGCGAGGGGATCTCGACGCTCGCCTTGTCGGTCATCACCTCGACCAGCGGCTGGTCCTCGCGCACCGCGTCGCCGGGCTTCACGAGCCAGCGCACGACCTCGCCCTCGGCCACGCCCTCGCCGATGTCGGGGAGCCTCACCTCGAATGCCGCCGTGGAAGTCGCCATGTCGTTCACTCCACGAAGTCGAAGCGGCCGATCAGATGCTCGGCCCGGTGCAGGCGCTCGCCGCGCGCGCCCAACGCCTGGTAGTCGGCGGCGAAGTCGCGCTTGAACGCCTCGTAGGACTCCTCGCTGTTCCAGCGGTCCGCGATCACGAACCGGTGCGGGTGGCGCACGTCGCGCATAAGCGTCGTGCTCACGAACCCGGGGCTCCTGCGGAACAGCTCCACCCAGTCGCCGTCCGGCCGGTAGAGCTCCACGAACTCCTCGACCCGGTCCTTGCGCGCCATGTACTCCCACACGATCAGGAACATGGTCAGAACCCCATCACGTGCTCGATCGCGGCGAGCACGCGCTTCGCATCGGGCAGGTAGGTGTGCTCGAGCGTGTAGGGGAACGGCGTGTCGTAGCCGGTGACCCGCGCGATCGGAGCCTGGAGCGAGGTGAGCGCCTTCTCGGCGAGGAGCGCGGCCAGCTCGGCGCCGTAGCCGCACGTGCGCGGCGCCTCGTGCACGATGACCGCGCGCCCGGTCCGACGCACGCTCCCGAGTACCGCCTCGGAATCGAGCGGGAGCAGCGTGCGCAGGTCGAGCACCTCCACGCTCCAGCCGCGCCCGGCGGCCTGCTCGGCCGCCTCGAGCGAGACCGGGACCATGGCGCCGTAGGCGAGCACGGTCACCTGCTCGCCGGTGCGAGCGACCCTCGCCCGGCCGATGGGCACGCGCCGGTCGCCCTCCGGGACGTCCTCCCTGACCGTGCGGTAGAGCCGCTTGGGCTCGAGGAAGATCACGGGGTCCTCGCCCTGGATGGCCGAGAGCAGCAGGCCCTTCGCGTCCGACGGCGTGGACGGGATCACCACCTGGAGCCCGGTCGTGTGGCAGAAGTAGGCCTCGGGGCTCTGCGAGTGATAGAGCCCGCCTCGGATGCCGCCGCCGTAGGGCGCGCGCACGACGACAGGGCAGGCATACTGGCCGGCCGAGCGCCAGCGGAACTTGGCCAGCTCCGAGACGATCTGGTCGAACGCCGGGTAGATGAAGTCCACGAACTGGATCTCGGCCACGGGCTTGAGGCCGTAGAGCGCCATGCCGATCGCGCCGCCCACGATGCCGTTCTCGGCGAGCGGCGTGTCCAGGACGCGCGCCTCGCCGAACTCGGCCTGGAGCCCCTCCGTGACGCGGAACACGCCGCCGTTGCGGCCCACGTCCTCGCCCAGCACCACGACGCGCGGGTCCTCGCGCAGCGAGTGACGCAGCGCGTCCGTGATGGCCTGGACCATGGTCATCTGCGGCATGGGGGCGCTCCGCGGGCGGGACGGGGAAGAGGGACGCGGGAGCCTAGTCTGGACTATTCATGAGCCCGTGGCCCGCAAGTGTCCGCCCCGCGCCATCCGCGGCGTCTCCAGCCCGATCTTTGCCTCGACGTGTTCGCAACACGACTGCGGCAAAGCCCGGGCTGGCTCCTTGCGGCTGGCACGGTTCGGCCACTTTCGGCTCACGGTTCATGAATAGTCCAGGCTAGCCGAGCGCGCGCGCGGCCGGCAAACGCGGGCGGGCTCGCGGCCCGCCGGGCGAACCGGGCCGCCGCCCGGGGCGCCGGGCTCGACATTAGCGCGGGATAAGCATTAGCTTAGCCGCGGCTAACATCGTTGCGTCCCGGAGGAGCCCTTGCCCGCACGCGCGCCCGCGGTGAGCGTCTCGCGTCAGAACTACCTCAAGGCCCTGCTCCAGCTCGGCGCCGGCCAGCCGGTGACCGGCGCGGCGCTGGCCCGCCACCTGGGCGTCTCGGCGCCGAGTGTGAGCAACATGCTGGCGCGGCTCGCGCGCGAGCGGCTGGTCGAGGCCGGGCCGCGCGGCGCGGCACGGCTCACCGCCGAGGGCGAGCGCGCCGCCGGGCTCGTGCTGCGGCGGCACCGGCTGCTCGAGACGTTTCTCGTGCGCGTGCTCGAGCTGGACTGGAGCGAGGTGCACGTCGAGGCGGAGGAGCTCGAGCACCACGTGAGCGACCGCGTGCTGGACGCGCTCGACCGCTTCATGCGCCACCCCACCGAGGACCCGCACGGCCACCCGATCCCCGACCGGAGTGGCCGCGTGGCGCGCCGCCGGCTCGCGCCGCTCGCCGCGCTCCCGGCCGGCGCGCGCGCCCGCGTGCGCGAGGTGCGCGGCGGCGACGACCGCGCCCGGCTCGCGCGCTGGAAGCGCAGCGGGCTCGTGCCGGGCGCGCAGGTGCGCATGCTCGAGTCCGACCCCGCGGGCGGCGTCTACACGCTCGAGATCGCCGGCCGGCGCGTCGTGAGCGGGCGCGAGGGCCTGGACGGCGTGATGGTGGAGCGGCGGGCGAAGGCGAGGCCATGAGCGTCGAGGACCAGAAGTCGCTGTCCGAGGTGCACGCGACCGTGCGCATCCCGCACGGCCGGAGCTGGGTGCGGCGGCTGTTCGCGTTCGCGGGCCCGGCCTACCTCGTGAGCGTGGGCTACATGGACCCCGGCAACTGGGCCACGGACCTCGCCGGCGGGTCCAAGTTCGGCTACCAGCTCGTGTGGGTGCTGGTCATGAGCAACCTCATGGCCGTGCTGCTCCAGACGCTCTCGGCCCGGCTCGGCCTCGTCACCGGGCGGGACCTGGCGCAGGCCTGCCGCGACTTCTACCCGCGCGTGCTCGTGTGGCCGCTGTGGATCCTGTGCGAGATCGCGATCGTGGCCTGCGACCTGGCCGAGGTGCTCGGCGCGGCGATCGGGCTGCAGCTCCTGTTCGGGATGCCGTTGCTCGTGGGCGTGAGCATCACCGCGCTCGACGTGCTGCTCCTGCTCGCGCTCGCGCACTACGGCATCCGCCGGCTGGAGGCGTTCATCATCTCGCTCGTGGTCGTGATCGGAATCTGTTTCGCGGTGCAGATGGTGCTGTCGCGGCCCGACGTGGCGGCGATCCTGTCGGCCGTCCTGCCGCACGGGACCGACGGGAGCGTGTCGTTGTTCGGCCGCGCCCCCGACGGCGCCGCCACCGTGCTGGGGCTGCACGGTGAGTCGTTGTTCGTGGCCATGGGCATCCTCGGCGCCACGGTCATGCCGCACAACCTCTACCTGCACAGCTCGCTCGTCCAGAGCCGCGACGTCGCGGCCACGACCGAGGGCAAGCGCGAGGCCTGCCGGCTGAACCTGGTGGACTCGGTCGTGGCGCTCAACGCGGCGCTGTTCGTGAACGGCGCGATCCTCGTGCTCGCCGCCGCGACGTTCCACCGCCACGGCCTCACCGAGATCGCGAGCCTGCGCGAGGCGCACGAGCTCCTGGCGCCGCTCCTCGGCAGCCAGCTCGCGCCCATCCTGTTCGCGGTCGCGCTGCTGTGCGCCGGGCAGGCCAGCACGATCACCGGCACGCTCGCCGGTCAGATCGTCATGGAGGGCTTCCTGCGCGTGCGCATCCGGCCGTGGCTGCGCCGGCTCGTGAGTCGCGCGCTGGCGATCGTGCCGGCGGTGCTCGTCATCGTCTGGCAGGGCGAGCAGGGCGTGGACCTGCTGCTGCTGCTGTCGCAGGTGGCGCTCTCGCTCCAGCTCTCGTTCGCCGTGGTCCCGCTCGTGACCTTCACGAGCGACCGCGCCCGCATGGGCGAGTTCGTGAGCCCGATGTGGGTGCGGGCTCTCGCCATCGTCACCACCACGATCATCGCCGGATTGAACGGAAAGCTCGCGTTCGACGTCATCAGCGGCTGGGTCGCCGACGCGCCCGGCGCGTGGTGGGTGTGGGGCGTCGTGGTGCCGCTGAGCACCGGGCTCGCGCTCCTGTTGCTCTACCTGATCGTGGCGCCGCTGTTCGGCGGCCTCGGCCGTCCCGCGCGCCCGGCGGTGCCAGCGGCCGCGCCCGCACGGCCCGCCGCTCCCCCCGCCGCGGCACCCGCCGCTTCCCCCGCCGCGCGGGCCGTGGAGGCGGAGCCGCTGCGCTGGAACTCGGGCAGCTACCGCCGCATCGCGGTGGCGGTGGAGCTCACCGAGGCCGACGACAACATCCTCGAGTTCCTCCGCCGCGCGCAGATCTCGCCCGAAGCACAGCTCCTGTTCGTGCACGTGGCCGAGAGCGCGGCGAGCCGCTACCTGGGGGAGGAGACGCTCGACCAGGAGAGCCGCGAGGACCGCGTCGCGCTCGAGGCGCTCGCCGCCGAGTTCTCGGCGCGCGGTACGCAGGCGGGCGTCCGCCTCGGGCACGGCGACGCGGCGCGGGAGCTCGCGCGGATCGTGCGGGAGGAGAGCGCCGATCTGCTCGTGACCGGCTCGCACGGGCACACCGGGCTCTCCGACGTGGTGTTCGGCGCCACCGTCTCCGGGGTGCGCCACCTGGTGACCTGCCCGATCCTCACCGTGCCGCCGCGCCGGCGGCACTGACGAGGGCGCCGTGGCCGCGGGCGAGGCCGGGCGCACGCGGGACGCGGGTGGGTCGCGGGCCGCGGCGGGTGGGCCCGCCCCGGGCGCGCGCGCCGGGCGCCCGCTCGCGCTCGCGCCGCTCCTCGTCGCGCTCGCCGCCGGACTCGCTTGGCACGCGCTCTCGCCCCCCGGCGCCAACGACCTCGTGGGCGGCGACGAGGGCTACTACGGCACCATGGCGCGCAACGTGCTCGCCGACCCCCGGCAGCGCATCTCGCCCTCCTTGTGGCCGCTCGGGCCGCCCGGCGACAAGCCGCCGCTCTACCCGCTCATGCTCGCCCCGTGGGTCGCGACGATGGGTCCGGTGCCGGCCGCGCTGCGCGAGCTCTCGGCGCTCCTCGCGCTGTGCGTGGCGTGGGCGATCGGCCGGCTGGTGCGGCCCGCGGCGGGCGCCTCCGGCGCACTCTTCGCCACGGCGCTGCTGGCGACGCTGCCCTGGTTCGCCGACGCCTCGCGCCCGGCCGCGGCCGAGCTGCCACTCACGGCGTTCGCCTCGCTCGCACTCGTCCTGCTCGTCGAGCGCTCCGGCGTCGCGCGCGCGGCGATCGCGGGGGCGCTCCTCGGGCTCGCGTTCCTGTGCAAGCTCTGGCTCGTGGCCCCGGCCGCGCTCGCGGCGGTCGCGCTCACCGCCCGCGGCGGCCCGCGCGCGACGCGCGCGCTCGTCGCGCTCGTCGTGGCCGCGCTCGCGGTCGCCTCGCTCCACCTGGTGGCCGTGGCGCTCGCCGCCCCGGGCGACCTCGCCCACTGGCGCTACATCTATCTCGGGCGCTCACTCGCCGAGCGGCTCGCGGGCGAGGGCTACGCCGAGTACTGGCACCGGCCCGCGGGCGCCTACTGGGCGAGCGCGACGCGCGCGTACGGCCTCGTCCTGCCGCTGCTGGCCGCCGGCGTCGAGGCCGCGTGGCGGAGGCGCCACGAGCCGGTGCCGCGCGCGCTGCTCGTGTGGGCCTCGGGGCTGCTCGCGTTGTCGCTCTTCCGGGTCCAGGCGGGCGGCTACGCCTACGTCGTCCTGCCGGCGTGGGCCGGCCTCGCCGCGCTCGGCGCGCAGGCGATCGCCCGGCGCGAATCACCGCACGGGTGGACGCTCGCGCTCGGCGCGCTCCTCACCTCGCCGCTGCTCGCGCGCTGGTCCGCGAGCGGCCCGCCGGCGCCGCTCTGGGCGGCGGTGTGGCTCGCCGGCTTCGCGCTCCTCGCGGCGCGCCGCGCGCCGCGCGTCCCGGTCCGCGCCGTCGCGATCGCGTGGGCGCTCGCCGCCGTCGCCCTCGGCGCCGCCCGCTCGGCGCAGCGGCTCGCCGTGCCGTTCCAGACGCCCGGTTACGAGCGGATCGCGGCCCGCCTCGCGCCGCTCCTCGCGGACGTGCCGCCGGAACGCCGCTGCCTGCTCGCGCCCGAGGCGCCGGTCTTCTCGTACCACCTCTTCCGGACCGCCGGCTACTGGGCCACGCCGAACCGACCCTGGAGCGAGGCGACATTCGCCGCGGTCCGTGCCGACACCGCCTTGCGCGCGTTCGTCGTGGACCCGGGCCGGCGCTTCTACGGCGGCTGGCCCGATGAGGCGGCCGTGGCCTGGCTCGAGGCCGGCTTCCGCGAGCTGCCTCCCGCGGAGTGGGGGGGCGCGCCCGATCCGCTCGCGTTGCGCGTGTTCGTGCGGGAGTCCCCGGCGGGACCGCGGTCGCCGTCGCGGTGAGGTCCGGGCCGGCGGCGTCGCGCACGGGCCCGAACGCAGGCCCTGTGACTTGCCGAGGCTGGCCGTCCATGCACTAGACTGCCGGGCCCTCCGGGAGAACCATGCCCGGCCGTTCCCGCCCCGAGCCCGCGCCCCGTGAGCGAACCCATCTACCACGGCCGACTCCGCTCCACGGTCTCCGACGTCGTGGACGCCGGCGACGTGCTCCCCGACTACGAGCTGGCCGCGATCGCCGTGCTGGAGGGCCAGGAGCGTCCCGGCGAGGAGCCCGCGGTGCGCCGCCGGCTGCGCGCGGAGGGCATCCGCCCGCGCGAGCATCGTGGCGCGCTGCTCGTGGAGCCGGGCGAGCTCGAGCGCTTCGCGGGTGCGGGCCTCCTCGGAGGTGGCGACGAGGTGTACTTCGCCACCGAGTGGAACGACGAATTCGAGACGTTCCCCACGCGGGTGGGGCCCGACCTCGTGGACTTCGCGGAAGGGCTGCCGCTCGGGCTCGCGGACTGGATGCTCGAGTCGCGCTGCGTGCTCGTGCTGGGCGACGGGGCGGGGCTCAATTACGCCACGTTCTCGCTCGAGCTGCACGAGCGCCTGCAACAGCGCTACCCGCCGGCGCGCCGGTGAAGGAGCGCGCCCGGGCGGCCGCGCGGCTGGTCCCCATGGACCTGCGCGGGCCGGCGGGCCGACTCGAGACGCTGCTCCAGGAGCGCGAGCGCGAGGCTCCGGCGGTGGTGGCACTCGTCTGCCACCCGCACCCGCTCTACGGCGGCACGCTCCACAACAAGGTCACGCACCGGCTCGCCTCCACGCTGTTCGCGCGCGGCGCCGCGGTCCTGCGCTTCAACTTCCGCGGCGTCGGTCGCAGCGAGGGCACGCACGACCGCGGTCGCGGCGAGCTCCAGGACTCGCTCGCGCTCCTCGACTGGCTGCGCCGCCGCCACCCCGCGGCCGAGGCATGGAGCGCCGGCTTCTCGTTCGGCTCGTGGGTGGCCTCACGCGTCGCGGCCGCGGAGCCGGCCGTGCGGCGGCTCGTCCTCGTGGCCCCGCCCGTCCACACGCAGTCGTTCGACGAGATGCGCACCTGTGCCGTGCCCAAGCTGGTGATCCAGGGCAGCGCCGACGAGGTGTGCCGGCCCGAGGTGCTGGCGGGCGTCTATCCGACCTGGGCCGAGCCCAAGCGGCTGGAGCTCGTGGAGGGCGCGAGCCACTTCTTCGACCGCCGGCTCGCCGAGCTCGCCGCGGCGCTCGGACGCGGGCTCGGGGACTGACCGCCGAGCGGCCGCGCGCGGTTCAGCGGACGATCGCCACCCGGCTCGAGCCGAGCCCGCGACCGGCCACGGTGACGCGCGTGAAGTAGAGCCCGGCCGCGAGCGCGCGCGGGAGCGCGGCGTGGAGCTCGCGCGAACCGGCGGGGAGTGCCCCGCGCCACAGCGTGGCGACACGGCGGCCGGCCACGTCGTGGAGCGACCACTCGACGTCCGCCGCCCACGCCAGGCGCAACGACTGGCGGAGCGCGCCCGCGGCCGGATTGGGCCACGGCGAGCCGAGCGCCACGCCGGGGAGGGCGGCGTCCGGCACGCCGACCGTGGACTGGTCGGCGAAGCGGAAGCGGATGTCGTCCAGCCACCAGCCGCCGCCGCCCACGAACAGGTCGGTGCTCATGCGGAAGCGCACCCGGATGGGTCCGGGCGCGAACGGCGCGAGGTCAACGCTCTCGTAGCGCCAACTCTCCTGCCGCCCGCTCCAGCACGGTGCGTCCTGCGGCAGGCCCTGGTCGGGGAGCACCATCGTGTGCGTGTAGCCCGCGACGGGGGTGGCGGGGATCCAGGCGCCGGCGGAGAACACCTCCACGCGCGCGCCGTCGAAGGCGCGGGTCGGGGAGGCCTCCTCCCAGTCGAAGCGATGCGCGAACGTGAGCGTGCAGCCGGGCGCGATCCCGGCGACCGGGCCGCTCATGAGCGCCGCGTCCTGGTACGGGCCGTAGGGGAGCGAGTCGAGGCCGCAGTGCCACGAGGCCGAGCCCGAGGGCACGCCCGGGAGCTCGAGCACGCGCCACTCGTCGCGGCGGTTGAAGCGCACGTTCGCGTGGGTCCACGGGCCTGGGTTCCAGACGCCGTCCACGTGGTCGTGCCCCACGCGCAGCGTGTCGAACGCGGCGTTCGAATAGCCGAGGTTCCCGGCCAGCGACGCGTCGCGCGCCAGGAACCGGTAGGCGATCCTCGAGCCGCGCGGCACGCCGCCGCCGATCGAGACGAGGAACGAGTCGGCGCCGGCGGCCGCGACGGGGACGTTCGCGGTCGCGCCGCCGTCCACGGCGACCTGGCACCACACCGAGTCCACGCCGAGCCCGTCCGTGACGCGCGCGAGCAGCGCCTGCGGCAGCCGCTCGTCGGACTGGGCGTGCTGCGCCCAGTGCGTGACCACGGGAGGCGCGAGGTCCGCGCCGGTGAGGTAGGAGAACGGCGCGCTCGCGACCGAGTCGGGGAGCGCGGCCGTGACGCCCGGCGGCTCGCTCGCCGCGTCGAACGCGTACCAGAGCCGGGTGCCCGCGGGCTGCCCGGGAAGCACGGCCGTGAACGAGTCCGCGCCGGCCGGCGACATGGGGAGCGTGGCCCACGAGGCGAACGGGGCGGTGCGCCAGCGCACCGCCACGCCGGTCGGGGCGACGGCGATGGGGATCCCCGCCGGCTCGACCGTGACGCGCACGCCCACGTCCCGCGCGAGCCCCGGCGTCTCGGTATCGGGAAGCCGGACGTGGTGGAGGCGCAGCCGGCCCAGGCGCGAGTCGAGCGTCGCGTCCACCGTCATTCGTCCGCCGCTCGCGTCGGCCACGGTGGCGGGGAACGCGGCGCGGATCGCCTCGAGCTTGAAGAGGTCGGCGGGCGTGGCGTCGTTCCCGCGCGGCACCACCAGCACGAACGCGACGCGCATCGTGGCGGGCGCCACCCCGGCCACGGGCGTGCGCGGGCCGTTCGCCGCGATCACGCCGTCCACGGCGAACCAGGTGGCGGGGCCCTTCGCCGTGAGCAGCGAGTCGGGGTCGCTGTAGGGCACGTACGGCCCCGGCGGCGAGAACGTGGCGGTCGGGGAGATCACGAGCAGCGGTCCCACCTCGGCCGGCGCGCGCACGCCCATCAGGTACTGGTCGAGCGGCCCGAAGCGGACGATCGGCGGGTGCGAGCGGAACGTGTCCGGGCCCACGGCCTCCCAGTCGGGTCCCTCCATCACCGAGCCGTCGGTGTCGTGGAAGAAGCTCCAGTGCTGGAACGAGCGCCCGAGCAGCTCGGTGCCCGGACCCGACCCCGTCTCGATCAGGGGATAGGCGAGCCACTGGTGTCCGAACTCGTGCGCGAGCACGTCCTGCGTCACGTAGTTCGGGAGCCCGGGCACGGTGGCGGCCGGATCGTCAGGGTAGAAGTGGAGCCCGTTCATCGTGAGCACGGTCTGGAGCCGCGCGGGCAGGCCGAGCGCGCCGCTGTAAAGGAACAGCGAGAGCCCGATGCCGCCGGTCGCGTTCCGCACCGGCCACGCCGCGGCGCGGGCGGTGGGCGAGCCGAGCCAGTTCGAGAGCCCGCTCGCGAGCCACACGGCGAGCTGGTCGTAGTCGTCGCCGTGCGTGCGGTAGAAGGCGCGCGCGGTGGCGGCCACGTCCAGGTTCACGTTGCCGCCCTTGTCGGTGAAGAAGAACGTGCCGTCGTCCTCGAGCACCGCGAGATCGCCGACGTCCACCGAGTGCGGGGTCGGGAGCGGCCCCTCACCGACCTCGACGCGCCGCAGTGCGGCGGCCTCGAGCGCCGCGGCGAGCCCGTCCACGTGCGTGCCACAGGCGGCCTCGAGCGCGCTCGGGGAGAGCCGCGCCCGCGCGAACGGCGCAAGGGGCTCGCGGGCCGGGCGCGCGCCGGTGAGCGGCGCGGCGCCGGCCTCCGCGGCCATCGCCGCGAGCAGGAGCCAGGCGATCGCGGGCTCGACGCGCGCGAGGCGGGTGCGGCGCGCTGGCGGCTTTGAGAGGTGGATCACGGCTCCAGTCTAGGGAGCGCTCACCGCCCGCGGCCAGCGCGAAATCGCAGGGCGCGGCGCGTGCGGGCCCGGCGCAGGCGCTGCGACCGCCGGCCCCGTGCGCGCTGCACGACCAGGTGGCGCCGCCCTGCGGTCCGCCCGCCCGCCGCGGCCGCGGCGGGCCGTCCGGCGGCAGCCCACGCGCGAGGCGCCGGCCCCTCCGCGCCGCGCGGCCGATGCTATAGTGCGCCACCTTCGAACACAGGGAGCCGCGCGTGGAACTCGACTGGCGCCGCCTGCGGGCGGTCGTGCTCGAAAGCGACGACTGGGGCCTGTGCGCGTGGGTGCCCGACGACCGCGCGCACCGCTCACTCGCGCACCTGCCGGCGTTCCGCTCTCCCGCGGGCCTGCGCTATGGCCGCTCGACGCTCGAATCCGCCGGCGACGTGCGCGCGCTCACGGGCCTGCTGCTCGAGTGGCGCGGCCGCGACGGCTACCCGCCCGTGTGGCAGGCGAACACGATCGTGGCGAACCCGGACTACGCGGCGCTGAAACCGCCCGCGTTCGAATGCGCGGAGCTGCCGCTCGTCGAGCTGCCGGGCTTCCCGGCGCGCTGGGAGCGGCCCGGGCTCTGGGACGCGGTGCGGGCGGCGGAGGCGGCCGGGACGTGGTGGGCGGAGCTCCACGGCCTGCACCATCTGCCCGAGGCGGCCTGGCTCGCGGCCCTGCGCCGCGGCGCCGACGACGCGCGGCGGGCGTTCGAGCAGGCGAGCCCGATCGGCACGGCGGTGGAGTCGAGCGGCGAGTACGACGCGCGCGAGCCGCGTGAGCTGCGCGCGCGCCACGTGCGTCGCGCGCTGGCCGTCTTCCGGGCGGTGTTCGGGCGCGCGCCGACCTCGTTCTGCCCGCCCGACTACCGCTTCGACGACTGGTTCGCGGGCGAGGCGGCCTCGCTCGGGCTCACGACCTGGCAAGGCGTCGCCGAGCGCGCGGGCCGGCTGCCGGCCGCGCTCCGCCGCAGGCTCGCCCCGGAGCGCTTCCCGCGCCTCGACGGGCCGCGCTTCCTGCTCCCGGCGCGCATCGCGTTCGAGCCCGAGGGCGATCCGGCCGCGCCCGGCCCGCGCGGGTTCGAGGCCGCGCTGCGCGCGGTGCACGCGGCGTGGCGCGACGGGCGGCCCGCGGTGTTGAGCTCGCACCGCATGAACTACGCTCACCTGGACGAGCGCTGGTCGCAGGCCTCGCGCGCGGCGCTCGGCGCGCTGCTCGAGCGGCTGTGCGCCGAGGGCGCCCTGTTCCTCACCGACCACGAGGTGCGCCAGCTCGCCGAGCGCGGCTGGTCGGTGCGCCCGATCGCCGAGCGCGGCGCGCTGCTCCGGAACTACGCCGGCCCGGGCGCGCCGCTCCGCTTCGCGGCCCCGACCGGGGTCGCGGGGGCGCGGCTCGAGGGCGGCGCGGACGCCGCCGGCGTGCGCGTGGCCGACGGACACGCCGAGGCCCGTGTCGCGCCCGGGGAGACGGTGCTCGAATGGACGCGGGCGTGAGCGCGGACACACCCCGGCCCGGGCCCTGGCGCCGGCTCACCGCGGGCCCGACCGGGCGGTTCACGCCGTGGAAGTTCAACTGGCTCGCGAACCACAAGCTCCTAGCCGCGCTCGAGCGCGTGCGCCACCACGCGGGCGGCGAGCTGCTCGACGTGGGCTGCGGCTCCAAGCCGTTCGCGCGCGTGTTCGCGGGTCCCGTTCACCGCTACTGGGGCACCGACCTGCGCGGCTCGCGCTACCTGGGGAGCGAGCGGCCCGACGCCTTCGCCACCGCCGAAGCCCAGCCGTTCCGCGACGGCGCGTTCGACACCGTGCTCGGGCTCTCGATGCTCACCTACCTGCCGCAGCCCGGGCGCATGATCGCGGAGGCGCGACGGGTGCTCCGGCCGGGCGGCGTGCTGATCCTCGAGTTCACGCAGATGGTCCCGCTCCACGACGAGCCGCACGACTACTTCCGCTTCACCCGCTTCGGCGCCGAACGACTGCTGCGCGACGGCGGCTTCGAGCCGCTCGAGTTCGTTCCCGTGGGCGGGCTCATGGCCCGGGTCGGGCTCTCGGCGATCGCGGCGCTCAACCGGCTCAATCGCGGGCCCGTGCGCCTGCTCACCGAGCTGCCGGTGCGGCTCCTTTACGTGGTGCTGCAGCTCGGCTTCGAGCTTCTCGACCGGGTGTTCTTCGACCCGCGCGAGGTGCTCGCACACGTGGTCGTGGCGCGGCGCCGGGACTGACCTCGCGTCGCGGCGGCACGCTCGCGGGGTCCGCGGTCAGCGGGACGCCCGCGCGCTCAGGCGTTGACTCCGCCACACCACGCCGTCGCCGCGGATCAGCTCGAAGCGGTGCCGCATCGCGATCGGGCAGCGCGTGAACCGGCCGCCCTCCCAGCGCACCGCGTGGTCGGGCTCGCGCGTGCGCCACTCGAGGCGGAAGCGTCCGTCGCGCTCGCTCCGGAACGGGAGCCGCAGGCTCGCGCCGGCGGCGAGCGGCGCCGCGCCCGCGCGGCGCCCGGCGACCGTGATGGTCAGACGCTCGAGGTCGCGCCCGGTGCGGTTCACGGCCACGATCTCGTCGGGCCCGCGCGCGCGCAGCGCCTCGGCGCGGCTCCAGCCGTAGGCGGCCACCGCGAGGAAGAGTACGACCCAGACCCAGCGCGGCATCGGATCCCTCCGTCCCGCCGGCCCGTCCCGGGGGCCGGGCCCGCGAGGATAGGCGGGCGCGCGCGGCGTCACCAGCGGCGCACGAGCCGTGCCCACAACATTCTTCACCGCACAACCCCGACCTAGCCCGACCTATTCATGAGCCCGCCGCCTGCGAGCGCGGTCTGCACACTATCCGCTGCCTCGTCCGGCCGGCCGCTTCCTCGGCGTGTCCACCGACACGACTGCGTCGCAGCCGGCCAAACTCCTCGCGGCTGGTGCACATCCCGCACTCTCGGCTGGCGGTTCATGAATAGCTCGGGCTAGTCGGTGCCGGGGCCCTCGCCGCGCAGGCCCTTCGCCTCCTCGGTCAGCCGCACGCCGCCCGGCCCGGACGCGGGCGTGTGCCGGAAGGCGCGGTAGAAGAGCAGCGCCGCGGTCAGGTAGAGCACGGCCGTCAGGTAGAACGGCGTGCCGTAGCCGAAGCGCTCGATGACCGTCCCGGCGAGCGAGGAGCTCGCGGCCCAGCCCAGGTTCCACAGCATGTTGTTGAGGCTCGACGAGCGCGCGCGGAGCCCGGGCGGGAGCACCTCCATGACGAACGACTGGACGAGCGGCGTGGACGCCTGCATGAGAGTCGCGCGCAGCCAGAACGCCGCCACCGCGACCGGCAGGTGGCGCTCGCTCCCGAGCGTGAGCAGGAACGGCAGCGACAGGAGCTGCGAGGCGACCGCCGCGCGCAGGCGCCCGAAGCGCTGGCCGATGGCCGGCGCGGCGAGCGTGGCCAGCGCTGTGAACACCTGGGCCACGCTGAAGAACGCGCCGATCTGTGCGCTCCCGCAGCCGAAGCGGTTCTGGAAGTAGAGGTTCATGAACGGGATCACGAGCCCGGCGCCGGAGCCGATGAGCGCCGCGTTGAGCGCGATCGGCCGCAGCCGTCGCGCCTCGTCCGGCGCCGGCGGGTCCGCTTCGTGCGCGTGTCGCGGCTCGGCGAGTCCCGCGAGCGCCAGCAGCGGCAGCGCGCCCGCGGCCGCCAGCAACGCGCCCGCCACGAGCGCGACGCGGTAGGTCTCGAAGGCCGAGAGCGCGGGGACCGCGGCCGTGGCCAGCGCGGGCAGCACGCCGCCGAGCGCGTTGCCGACCACGCCGGCCACGAGCGCGCTCGCGAAGAACGCGCTGAACAGATGGGTGCGCTCACGCGGCGTGGAGTGCTCGGTGAGGAACGGCGCCGCGGCGATCTGGAACAGCGCCTGGCCGACTCCGGTGATGAAGCCCGCGCCGAGCACCGGCGCCGGCGCGACCGTGAGCGCGCGCACGAGGTGGCCCGCGCCCTCGAGCGCCGCGCCGAGCATGAGCGTGCGCCGGCGGCCCCAGCGGTCGGCGAGCCAGCCTGCCGGGAGCGCGGCCGCCACGAGTCCGAGCGCGCTCGAGGCGATGGCCTGGCCGACGAAGCGCTCGCCGGCCCCGGCCTCGACCAGGTAGAGGTTGTAGAGGACGGCGAAGATCCCGTGCGCCGTCCACATCAGGAACTCGGATCCGAGGTAGAGGCGCGCCGGCCGCGAGAAGCGGCTTGCGGCCTCGACGAAGTCCCGCCACGCCGTGCGCAGCGCGGTCATCCGGTCGGTCGCCTCCCTGCGCTGGAAAGGTTCGAGGCGGCGGCCCCGTCGGGCCGCCGCCTCTCACGCCGCCGTCGCGGAGGTCAGCCGACCGAGTCGAGGATCGCCGTGTCCACCGTGTGCCCGCTCCCGTTCCCGCGCGTGCGGGCCGCCTCGCCCGGGGCCGGGGAGAGGGCGATGTAGAGCCGGGCGGTCGTCTCGCCCGCGTTCTCGACGGAGTGTGGCACGCGCCCGTCGAAGTGGCACGAATCGCCGGGCTCGAGCGTCACCTCGTGATCGCCGCACACGAGCTGCACGCGGCCCTCCACGCACAGCACGACCTCTTCGCCGTCGTGGAACTGGCGCTTGTCGCTCATCGCGGCGCCGGGGGGAAGCTCGGCCTGGAGCAGCTCGAGGTTGCGGCGCGGCTGCGCCGACATGACCTCGACCCGCGAGCCCCTGCCGTTCACGCTCATGTGCGGGCGGTCCTGGCGCCGGACGACGTACGGCACCTGGTCCTCCTCGACGACGAGGAAGGCGACCGAGGTCTCGAGCGAGCGCGCGAGATCCTGGAGCGTGGACAGCGAGGGCGAGGTTCGGCCGTTCTCGACCTGGCTCACGAATCCCTTCGAGAGTCCGGTCGCCTCAGCCAATTGCTGGACCGTGAGGCCACGGCGGAGCCTCAGGTCGCGGATCTTGCGACCCAACTGCATGGAGTCACCTCCGGAGAGAGAGAGGGAGAGCGGAGTGACGCGACAGAGTTTAGGCACGGCCGGCGCGCGCGTCAACGCCCATCGAACGGGATGCCGTGTCCCTGTTCGCGTCGGCCGGCGCCGATTGCGTTCCGCACGCCGGGGCGCCGCCGTCAGGTGGCGCTCGCGGCCTCGCCGTCCTCGGCGCGGTCCAGGTACTGGAGCTGGACGAGCCGGTGGTAGAGCCCGCCGGCGGCCATGAGCTCCGAGTGGGTACCCGACTCGCGGACGCGTCCGTGGTGGAGGACGAGGATGCGGTCCACGTCGCGGATCGTGGACAGCCGGTGCGCGATCACCAGGCTGGTACGGCCGGCGAGCAAGCGGTGGAGGGCCTCCCGGATGAGCCGCTCGGTGTGCGGGTCCACGCTCGAGGTGGCCTCGTCCAGGACCAGGAGTTCAGGCTCACGCGCCAAAGTTCGGGCGAACGCGATGAGCTGGCGCTCCCCGGCCGAGAGCGTGGCCCCGCGCTCGCTGACGGCCGCCGCGTAACCCCCGGGAAGCCGGGCCACGACTGCGTCCGCCCGGGCCTCCACCGCCGCCGCCCGGGCCCGCTCCGGGCTCACCGCCGGGTCGCCGAGCGTCAGGTTGCTCTCGACCGTGCCGGAGAAGAGGAAGACGTCCTGGAGCACGAGCCCGATCCGCCGCCGGAGCTCGGCCGGCGGCCAGTCGGCGAGCCGGCGGCCGTCCAGGCGGATCTCGCCGCGCTGGGGGGTGTAGAAACGGAGCAGCAGGCTCGTGAGCGTGGTCTTCCCGGAGCCGGTCGGACCGACCACGGCGATCCGCTCGCCGGGCTCGAGCGTGAAGCTCACGTCCTCGAGCACCCAGCGCTCACCCGAATAGGCGAACCAGACGTGGTCGAACTCGACCCGCACGCCGGGGCGGCCGGCGGCGCCCGCGCCGCCTGCGGAGCTCGTCGCGGCCGGCGTGCCCCCGGCCGGCGGCGGTGCGACGGCGCGGGATGCCGCGCCCGCCCCGCCGTCGCGCCCGTCGTCGGAGATCCGCGCGCCGGGGATCGACACCGCCGCCGGGTCCGCCGGTGTGTCGAGCAGCTCGAAGATCCGCTCCGAGGAGGCCATCGCCTGCTGCAGGATGCCGTACTTCTCGGACAGGTCCGAGAGCGGCCGGAAGAAGCGCTGCGTGTACTGGATGAACGCCACGAGAGTGCCGAGCGTGATGCCGGTCCACATCACCTGGCGGCCGCCGTACCAGACGATGAGCGCGAGCGCCATGGCGCTCACGAGCTCGAGCAGCGGGAAGAACACCGCGTGATAGCGGTTCGCGCGCAGGTTCGCGTCGCGGTGGTCGGCGTTGATGCCGCGGAACTCGCCGTGGTTGCGGGCCTCGCGGCCGAGGAGCTGCACCGTGCTCATGCCGCCAAGGTTCTCGTTCATGAACGCGTTGAGCCGCGCGAGGCAGCTCCGCACGTCGCGGAACGCCCGCCGCACCTTGGCCCGGAACGTGAGCGTCACGATCACCATCACCGGCAGCACCGAGAACGTCACCACCAGCAGCTCGACGTTGAGCTGGGCCATGGCCACGACGATGCCGACGAGGATGAACAGGTCGCCGAACAGCGCGTCCACGCCGGCGGTGAACATCTCGTTCAGCGCTTCGACGTCGTTCGTCACGCGCGTCATCAGGCGCCCGACCGGCTGCCGGTCGAAGTAGGAGACCGGGAGCCGCTGCAGGTGCCGGAAGACGTGCGCGCGCAGGTCGCGCATGAGGCTCTGGCCCACGCGCTGCATGATCTGGGTCTGCAGGTAGCCGAGCCCGAAGCCGATGAGCAGCGCCGAGAGGTAGGCGAGCGCGATGCGGTCGAGCACGTAGCCGTCCCGGTGCCGGATGCCGAGGTCGATCGCCTCCTTCGTGAGCCACGGGTAGGCGAGTTGGACCGCCGCCGCGGCGAGCGTGACCAGCACCGCGAGCGCCACCTGCCTCCGGTACGGGCGCAGGTAGCCGAGCAGCCGCACCGCCAGCCGGTGGTCGTAGACCCGGCCCGCGCCGTCCTCGAGCTCGATCACGCTCACGAGGCGGCGATCTCCTCTTCGAGCTGTTGCGCCCGTTGCAGGGCCGCGTAGTGCCCGCCCAGCGCGAGCAGCTCGTCGTGCGTGCCGCGCTCGACGACGCGGCCGTGGTCCAGGACCAGGATGAGGTCGGCGTCGCGCACCGTGCTCACCCGGTGCGAGACGATGAGCGTCGTGCGCTGTCGCATCTCGCCGCGCAGGCCGCGGAGGATGGCCTCCTCGGTCTGGGTGTCCACGTTCGACAGGCAGTCGTCCAGGAGCAGGATCGGCGCGTCGCGCAGCACGGCGCGCGCGATCGCGGCGCGCTGCCGCTGGCCGCCCGAGAGCGTGATGCCGCGCTCGCCCACGAACGTCCGGTAGCCGTGTGGGAAGCCGGCCACGTCGCCGTCCAGGTGGGCGACGGCCGCGGCGCGCGTGACGCCGTCCGCGCGCTCCTCGGCGACCCCGTAGGCGATGTTCGCCGCCACCGTGGTCGAGAACAGGAACGGGTCCTGCGGCACTGTCGCCACCTGGGCGCGCAGCCAGGCCAGCTCGAGCGTGCGCACGTCGCGCCCGTCCAGGAACACGCCGCCGGCCGGCGGGTCGAACACGCGCGGCACGAGCGAGAGCACCGTGCTCTTGCCCGATCCGGTGCGGCCCACGAGCGCCACCGTGCCGCCCGCGGGAACGTGGAACGACACGCCGCGCAGCACCGGCTCGGCCGCCCCCGGGTAGCGGAACGTGACGTCCCGGAACTCGAGCTCGCCGCGCGCGGGCCCCGCGGGGCGCGGCGCCCCCGGCGCGTCGGCGACGGACGGCGCCTGCTCGAGCAGGTCCACGATGCGGCGGGTCGAGGCCGAGCCGCGCTGGAAGATGTTGATGACCCAGCCGAGCGCGATCATCGGCCAGTTCAGCATCGCCAGGTACACGGTGAAGGCCACGAACTGGCCGAGCGTGATGCCGCCCTGGATCACCTCGCGGCCGCCGAGCCAGATGGCGAGCAGCGCGCCGACGCCGCTCCAGAACGCGAGCGAGGGCTGGAACACGCCGCTCACGCGGATCAGGTCCAGGTGGCCGCGGCGGTAGGCCTCGGACTCGGCGTCGAAGCGCTCGGACTCCAGGCGCTCGCCGCCGAACGCCCGCACCACGCGCAGCCCGGCCAGGTTCTCCTGCACGTGCGCCGAGAGCCTCGCCATGCGCTTCTGCACCTGTTCGAAGCGCCGGTGGATGCGGTTGCCGAACCACCACACCGAGAGCGAGACGAGCGGCAGCGGCAGCAGCGACATCCAGGTGAGCCGCGGGCTGATCGCGAGCATGAACGTGAGCGAAAGCAGCCCCACGGTGAGTGTGTTCACCGTGTACATGACGCCGGGGCCGAGCATCATGCGCACGGCCGCCATGTCGTTCGTGGCGATGCTCATGAGCTCGCCCGTGCGCTGGCGCTGGAACCACTCCGCGGGCTGCCGCTGGAGGTGCGCGAACAGCTCGTTCCGCAGGTCGAACTCGAGCCGGCGCGAGATGCCGATGACCCAGTGGCGCATGCCGAACCGGAACAGGCCGGCGAGCACCGCGATCGCGAGCACGAGCAGCGCGTGACGGCCGAGCTTCTCGGCGGTCACGCCGCGGTAGAGGTCGTCGATGGCGTGGCGCAGCACCTGCGGCTGCGCAAGCTGCACCACGTTCGACAGCGCCACGCACGCCACGCCCCACCACAGGCCCGCGCGGTAACGGGCCGCCGCACGCAGCAGGCGGGCGAGGTGGTCCGGGATCAAGGTTCCTGCCGGGCGGCACCGGGCGCCGCGCCGCGGGTCAGCGCGCCTTCGTGCCGCCCAGGGCGCCCGCCAAGCGGTCGAGGCTCGTGTTCTTCCAGGCGATGCCGCAGTAGTAGAGGTCGTGGTGCAGCACGTTCCGGCCCCCGGGCGTGTGCCAGGAGCCGGCGAACACGTCCATGCGCTCGTCCACGCGGAACGTGATCCGCGGCCCCGCGAGCATGCGCATGGTCTCGAGCTCCGGCCCGTTCGCGCCGGGCACGGCGGCCAGGATGAAGTCGTAGGTACGGCCCTGCGCCACCTGCCACTCGCCGCGCCATTCGCCGCTCACGAGCAGGTGGGAACCCACCCACACCCCGAGCCCGGCCGAGGCGCCGAAGTGGTCGGCGTAGCGCGCCGAGTCGTCGCGGGCGGCGATCGAGAGGTAACGGGTCCCGAAGCGGCCGCCGAGCGTCCAGTAGGCGTGCCGGCCCGCGGCGCCGCCCAGCTCGAGGCCGAGTGTCAGGCTCTGGAGCCCGCTCGAGAAGAACGTGCTCGAGTCGTCGAGACCGCTCGCGCGCTGGGCCTCCCAGCTCGCGGGGTCGGCGCCGCCGGCGCCGACCGTGCCGGGGAACAGGAAGCGGTTCGCTCCCGTCGAGGCGGTCCATCCCAGCTCGATCGCCACCGGGACCGAGCCGGTGCGGAGCGCGCAGCGGATCCCGAGGCCGAAGTCGCCGAGCCCGGAGGACGTGGCCGACCCGCCGGCGTCCGACGTGAAGGTGCGGGACACGAACGGCAGGTCGAGCCACACCGAGGTGTGCTTCTTCCAGCCGAACTCGTTGTGCGCGTGGATCCTCCGCTCCTCGAATCGCCCTCCGAGCGCGGTGCGGGCCTCGTCCGCGTTGCGGAAGTAGGTCTGGCTGGAGAAGAAGCCCCCGGAAAGCTCCGAGTAGAACTCGCCGGGCGCGAGCCCCCACGGCGCGGCCTCGCAGGGCCGGGCGAACGCGAGACAGACCGCGACCGCGACCGCGGCGGCGGAGGGACGGCGCAGGCTCATCGAGCCTCCTCGATCTCGTGAAGGTGGTCCCGGTGACAAGGCGCGCGAGACTACCGGCGGCGCGTGGGCGCGCGCAAATCCAGCCGAACGCGCACTGCGCGCGCGTGGATCGCGTCTGCAGGCGCTCCGCCCGCCGTGGGCCAGGCCGCCGGCAGCCTCCGCGGAGCGTCCCGACCTGTGGCAACCTCGCGCGCCATGGAGCCCGTGCGCGTGCTGGAGTGGGTGCGCCACCCCCAGGACATGTGGACGCTGCCGCGCGAGATGGCCGCCGCGCTGGACGGTGCGGTTCCGGGGGCGCGCGTGTGGACGCCGGCGAGCCGGGAGGAGGCGGACGCGCTCCTTCCCGAGGTCGAGGTCGTGCTGGGCTTCGCCGTGCGCCCGCACAACTTCGCGCGCGCGCGCCGGCTGCGCTGGGTGCACTGCACGGCCGCGAGCGCCACGCACGTGCTCTTCCCCGGGATCGTCGAGAGCGAGGTCCGGGTGACGAACGCGCGCGGGATCCACGCCGACTCGATGGCCGAGCACGCGATCGGCGTGCTGCTCGCATTCGCGCGGAAGCTCCACCGCGCGCGCGACGCGCAGCGCGAGCACACCTGGGTGCAGGACGCGCTGTGGGGAGAGCCCCCGCCGATCGGGTGGCTCGCCGGAACCACGCTCGGGCTCATCGGGCTCGGCCGGGTGGGGAGCGCGATCGCGGAGCGGGGGAGGGCGATGGGCATGCGCGTGCTCGCCGTTCGCCTGCACCCGGTCTCGCCCCCCGCGCCCGCACACGAGCAGTGGGGCGTCGAGCGGCTGCCCGACCTGCTCGAGGCGTCCGACTGGGTGGTGATCGCGGCGCCGCACACCACCGCCACGACGAGGCTGATCGGCGCGCGCGAGCTGGCGCGCATGAAGCCGGGCGCTCGGCTCGTGAACCTGGGCCGCGGCGCGATCGTGGACGAGGCCGCGCTGGTCGAGGCCCTGCACGCCGGCCGCGTCGCGGGGGCGGCCCTCGACGTGTTCGAGGACGAACCGCTGCCGGCGGGGAGCCCGCTCTGGGACCACCCCGAGGTGATCGTGACGCCGCACACCTCGGGCCTGGGCCCGCGCTACTGGGAGCGCGTGCTGGAGCAGTTCATGGCGAACCTCCGGCGCTTCGTGGCGGGCGAGCCGCTCGAGAACCTCGTGGACAAGCGGGCTGGTTACTGATGCGCGCGCTCGGTGTGCTGCTCGCCGGCGGTCGCGGCTCACGCCTCGGCGGCGGGCTGCCCAAGGCGCTCGTCGCCTGCGCTGGGCGCACGCTGCTCGAGCGCGCGCGCGCGACGCTCAACGCGCTGTGCGACGACGTGGTCGTGGTCGCCCCGGGTTCGCTCGCGCTCCCCGTGCCGGAGCGCGAGCGCGTGGCCGATCCGCCGCGCGCGAGCGGACCGCTGCCGGCGATGGTCGCCGGGCTCGGAGCACGCGCGCACGACGAGGCGCTCGTGCTGGCGGTGGACCTGCCGCTCGTGGCCGAGGGCGCGCTCGCCGCACTGCGCGCGCGGCGCGGCGGCGCGCGCGCGCTGGTGCCGCGCCCGGGTGGCATGGCGCAACCGCTCGCGGCATGGTATGCGAGCGGGGCCGCCGGCGCGCTCGCGGCGGCGCTCGCGGCCGGCGAGCGGTCGGTGATCGCCGCGGTCCAGGCGCTCGAGCCCGTCTGGGTCGAGGACGACGCGCTCGCGCGACTGCCGGGCGGGAGGGAGGCATGGCTCAACGTCAACACGCGAGACGACCTCGCAGTCGCCGAGGCGCGGCTCCTCGAGGCCCAGCGATGACGCGCGACGCGAGACACGGGCCGTCGAAGCCCGGCGCCGACCGTGACCGGCGATCGCGGGAGCGCGCGGGAGCACC
>Ga0187893_10003587_pt1 | contig 31116 bp, 28 predicted proteins | sample MA1701074metaG_FD_139574 | JGI IMG/M metagenome (GOLD analysis project Ga0187893, IMG submission 139574) | White microbial mat communities from a basaltic lava cave in the Kipuka Kanohina Cave System on the Island of Hawaii, USA - MA170107-4 metaG ...
CGCTCGACAACTACACCCAGAACCTGAACGCGCTCGCGCTCGCCGGCAAGATCGACCCGCTGATCGGCCGCGACCGCGAGCTCGAGCGCGTGGTGCAGACGCTGTGTCGCCGGCGCAAGAACAACCCGCTGCTCGTCGGCGAGGCCGGGGTCGGCAAGACCGCGATCGCCGAGGGCCTCGCGCGGCGCATCGTCGAGGGCAACGTGCCGGACCTGCTCACCAAGTCGACCGTGTACGTGCTCGACATGGGCGCGCTGCTCGCCGGCACGAAATACCGCGGCGACTTCGAGCAGCGCCTGAAGGCCGTGCTGAAGCAGCTGGTCGACAACCCGAACGCGGTCCTGTTCATCGACGAGATCCATACCGTGATCGGCGCCGGCGCAGCCTCCGGCGGCACGCTCGACGCCTCGAACCTGCTGAAGCCGGTGCTCTCGACCGGGCAGCTGAAGTGCATCGGCGCCACTACCTACAACGAGTACCGCGGCGTGTTCGAGAAGGACCACGCGCTGTCGCGGCGCTTCCAGAAGATCGACGTGGTCGAGCCCTCGGTCGACGAGACGGTCGAGATCCTGAAGGGGCTGAAGAGCCGCTTCGAGGCCCACCACAGCGTGAAGTACACCGCCAACGCGCTCACCACCGCGGCCGAGCTGTCGGCGCGCTACATCAACGACCGCCACCTGCCCGACAAGGCGATCGACGTGATCGACGAGGCCGGCGCCGCGCAGCGCATCGCGCCCAAGGCGAAGCAGAAGAAGATCATCGGCAAGTCCGAGATCGAGGAGATCATCGCCAAGATCGCGCGGATCCCGCCGCGCAGCGTCTCGACCGACGACAGGAGCGCGCTGGCGAACCTGGACCGGGACTTGAAAGCAGTCGTGTTCGGCCAGGACCAGGCGATCGACGCCCTCGCCTCCGCGATCAAGATGGCGCGCTCGGGCCTCGGCAATCCGCAGAAGCCGATCGGCAACTTCCTGTTCTCCGGGCCGACCGGGGTCGGCAAGACCGAGGTCGCGCGCCAGCTCGCCTACTGCATGGGGATCGAGCTGATCCGCTTCGACATGTCGGAATACATGGAGCGCCACGCGGTCTCGCGCCTGATCGGCGCGCCGCCGGGATACGTCGGCTTCGAGCAGGGGGGGCTCCTCACCGAGGCGATCACCAAGAAGCCCTACTCGGTGCTGCTGCTCGACGAGATCGAGAAGGCGCACCCCGACATCTTCAACGTGCTGCTGCAGGTCATGGACCACGGCACGCTGACTGACAACAACGGCCGCAAGGCCGATTTCAGGAACGTGTGCATCGTCATGACCACCAACGCCGGCGCCGAGTCGCTGGCGCGCACCCAGATGGGCTTCACGCCGTCGACGAAGATGGGCGACGAGATGGAAGCGATCAAGCGCATGTTCACGCCGGAATTCAGGAACCGGCTCGACGCGATCATCTCCTTCAGAGCGCTGGACCACGAGATCATCCTGCGCGTGGTCGACAAGTTCCTGATGCAGCTCGAGGAGCAGCTCGCCGAGAAGAAGGTCGAGGCGCAGTTCACGCCCGAGCTCAAGCTGCACCTCGCGAAGAAGGGCTTCGACCCGCTGATGGGCGCGCGGCCGATGGCGCGCCTGATCCAGGACACGGTGCGGCGCGCGCTCGCCGACGAGCTGCTGTTCGGCCGCCTGCAGCACGGCGGCAAGGTCACCATCGACGTCGGCGAAGACGAGAAGATCAAGCTCAAGTTCGAGGAAGAGCCCGCCGCGGTCGCCTGACTTTGTTCCCCACAGGGAGGGGCCCATGAGCCGAAGCATCGCATTTGCGGCAGCGCTCGCTGCAGCCGCCTTTTCCGCGCATTCCCAGGAGTCCGCGCGCAACCTCGCAGCGGGCTGCGCCATCTGCCACGGAACCGACGGCCGCGCGGTCACCAAGGACGTGATTCCGCTCGCCGGGCTGCCGCGCGAGCACATCGCCTCGCAGATGCGCGCGTTCCGCGACGGCCAGCGCCCGGCCACGGTGATGCACCAGATCGCGAAGGGCTACAGCGACGCGCAGATCGACGCCATGGCGGCCTGGTTCGCCGCGCAGAAGAGGTGAGGCCATGAAAAGACGCGATTTCCTGAAGCTGGCAGGCGCGGTTTCGCTGGCGGGCTGCGCCTCGGCGACGCCCTCAAAAGCACGGGTTGTCGTGGTTGGCGGCGGCTTCGGCGGCGCCACCGCGGCGAAGTACATCCGGATGTGGGATCCGTCCATCGACGTGGTGCTGGTCGAGCGCGACGCCGGCTTCGTGTCGTGCCCGATCTCCAACCTGGTGCTCGGCGGGTTCACGAACATGGCCGAAATCAGCCGCGGCTACGACGGCCTGCGGCGCCATGGCGTTCAAGTCGTACGCGATGAAGTTACCGCAATAGATTCCTCGAAAAAGGCGGTCAGGCTGGCCCGCGGCGGCGACATCGCCTACGAGCGGCTGATCGTCTCGCCCGGCATCGACTTCAACTTCGCGGAAGTGCAGGGTTTCGAGGCCGCGATGAAGGACGGCGCGGTGCTGCACGCCTGGGAAGCCGGGCCGCAGACCGTGGCGCTGCGCCGGAGCCTCGAGGAGATGCGCGACGGCGGCGTCTACATCCTGTCGGTGCCGGTCGCGCCGTACCGCTGTCCGCCCGGGCCTTACGAGCGCGCGAGCATGGTGGCGGCGTACTTCAAGCAGGCGAAGCCGCGCTCGAAGGTCCTGGTGCTCGACGCCAATCCCGACGTGACCTCGAAGGGCGCGCTGTTCAAGCGCGCCTGGAGCGATCTCTACCAGGGGATCCTGGAGTTCCGCGGCAACGCCACGGTCGTGGCGGTGGAGCGCGGCGCGGTGCGCACCGATTTCGACACCATCCGCGGCGACGTGATCAACGTGGTGCCGCCGCACCGCGCCGGCGAGATCGCCGCCAAGTCCGGCCTGATCACCACCAACAACCGCTGGTGCGACGTCGACTGGCGCACCATGGAGTCGAAGGCAGTGAAGGGCGTGCACGTGCTCGGCGATGCCACGTTGTCCGCGCCCGGGATGCCGAAGTCCGGCAGCATGGCCAACAACCACGCCAAGATCGCCGCCGCGGCGGTGGTCGAGCTGCTCAACGGCCGCGCGCCGCAGCCGGTGAAGATCATCAATACCTGCTACAGCTTCGTCTCCGAGAAGGAGGGAATCCGCGTCTCGTCGGTGCACCAGTGGGATGACGGCCAGGGCACGCTGGTCCCGGTGAAAGGCGCCGGCGGGGTTTCGGCCGCGCGCAGCGAAGCCGAGGGGAATTTCGCCTGGAGTTGGGCGCGCACCATCTGGGCCGATTCGCTCGCCTAGCTCTTCCCGGTTGAGCCGAAGCCGCCGGCGCCGCGCGCGCTGGCGGCGAAGTCCTCGACCACCTCGAACTCCACCTGCACCACCGGCACCACGATCAGCTGCGCGATGCGGTCGAGCGGCTGGAGGGTGAACGCGCTCTTGCCGCGGTTCCACACCGACACCATCAGCGGTCCCTGGTAGTCGGAGTCGATCAGGCCGACCAGGTTGCCGAGCACGATGCCGCTCTTCGCGCCGAGCCCCGAGCGCGGCAGGATCACCGCGGCATAGCCCGGGTCGCCCACGTGGATCGCTATTCCGGAGGAAACCAGTCGGCTGTCACCGGGCTGCAGAACCAGCTCTGAACTGATGCAGGCCCGCAGATCGAGGCCGGCGGCGCCGGCGCTGGCGTAGCGCGGCAGCATGCCGCGGATCCTCTCGTCGAGGATCTTCACCTCCAGCTTCCTCATTTCTTCGGCGGCAGCATGCTCGCGACGTGCTCCAGGAGCTTGCGCGCGAGCTCGAGCTTCGGGCCGCGGCCGAGCGGGTGCTCGCCGCGATCGTCGTACAGCGTGATGGCGTTGTCGTCCTTGCCGAGCGCTTCCTGCGCGAGGTTGGCGGCGATCAGCGGGATCGCCTTTCTCAGCCGCTTGTCGCGCGCGTGCTGCGCGAGCTTCTCGCTCTCGGCGGCGAAGCCGACGCAGAACGGCGGCTTGGACAGCGTCGCGACCCAGGCGAGGATGTCGGGGTTTTCTTCCAGCTCAAGCACCAGGCCGCCGCCGCCTTTCTTGATCTTCTGGCGCGCCGGGTTTTTCACGCGGTAGTCCGCCACCGCGGCGACCGACACGAACACGTCGCTCGCCTTCGCCAGCTTCTTCACCGCCTCGAACATCTCCTGCGCGCTGCGCACGTCGATGCGCTTCACTCCCGCGGGCGCGGCGAGCGCCACCGGACCGCTCACCAGCGTGACCTCGGCCCCCGCCTCCTGCGCGGCGCGCGCCACCGCGTAGCCCATCTTTCCCGAGCTGCGGTTGGTCAGCACGCGCACCGGATCGATAGGCTCCTCGGTCGGGCCGGCGGTCACCAATACACGCTTGCCTGCCAGAACCTTCGGTCCAAGACATCTTTGAATTTCGAGAAGCAGTTCCGCCGGCTCCAGCATCCGGCCGTAGCCGGTCTCGCCGCAGGCCTGGTCGCCCGCCGCCGGCCCGGCGAGCATTACCCCGTCGGCGCGCAGCGTGTCGACGTTCCTCTGCATCGCAGCGTTCTCCCACATCTCGACGTTCATGGCGGGCGCGAGCATCAGCGGGCAGCGGCGCGCGAGGCACAGCGCGGCCAGGAGGTCGTCGGCGATGCCTTGCACCACCTTGGCCATGAAGTCGGCGCTCGCCGGCGCCACCACGATCAGGTCGCGGTCGCGCGACAGCTCGATGTGCCCCATGTGGTCCGGGACGCGCGCGTCCCACAGGTTAGTCCATACTTCCTGTCCGGAGAGCGCCTGCAGCGTCATCGGCGTGATGAAGCGGGTGCCGGCTTCGGTCATCACCACGCGCACGTCGGCGCCCGCCTTGACCAGCAGGCGTGTCAGCTCCGCGGCCTTGTAGGCCGCGATGCCGCCGGTGATGCCGAGCAGGACTCGTTTGCCGGTCAACCTCATGCAACAGACCTCGTTAAGGGGGAAGGGATTTTAAGGTAAAGCCCCGTACATGGCGATTTCGGAGTGGCCCGTCGACCGGCGGCCGCGCGAGCGGCTGCTCGCCGAGGGGGCCGAAAAGCTGCTGGATGCCGAGCTGCTCGCGGTATTGCTGCGCACCGGCGTGCGCGGCAGGAACGCGATCGAGCTCGGCGCGGATCTGCTCGCGCGCTTCGGCAGCGTCACCGGACTGCTGTCCGCGGGCGCCGCGCTGCTCGAGATCAAGGGGCTCGGCCCGGCGAAGAGCGCGCAACTCGCCGCCGCGATCGAGCTTGCGCGCCGCGCGCTGCGCGAGGAACTGAGCGAGCGCGGCGCGCTGACCTCGCCCGGCGCGGTGCGCGACTATCTGCGCGCGGCGCTGGGGCACCGGCAGCACGAGGTCTTCGTCTGTATCTGGCTGGACGCGCAGCACAAGGTGGTCGGCGTCGAGGAAGCATTCCGCGGAACCCTCACGCAGACCAGCGTCTACCCGCGCGAGATCGTGAAGAAGGCGCTCGCGCGCAACGCCGCGGCGGTGATCTTCGCGCACAACCACCCGTCGGGTGTGGCGCAGCCGAGCCAGGCCGACGAGTTGCTTACCCGCAATCTCAAGGAGGCCCTCGCGCTCGTCGAGGTGAAGGTGCTCGATCACTTCATCGTCGCAGGAAACCAGGCGATCTCCTTCGCCGAGCGCGGATTGCTGTAGTAGAATCCGCGCCTTACCGAATTCCGGAGCAAGCAATGTCCCGCGTCTGTCAGGTCACCGGCAAGCGACCGATGAAGGGCCACCTCGTCTCGCACGCCAACAACAAGACGATCCGCACGTTCCAGCCCAACCTGCACTACCGGCGCTTCTGGGTCGAGAGCCAGAACCGCTGGGTGCGGCTGCGCGTCTCCACCGCCGGCCTGCGGCGCATCGACAAGCTCGGCGTCGAGGCGGTGCTCGCCGAGATCAAGGCCAGGAACAAGGGCAAATAGCCATGCGCGAAAAGATCAAGCTGGAATCCTCGGCCGGCACCGGCCACTTCTACACCACCACCAAGAACAAGCGCACCACGCCGGACAAGCTCGAGATCAAGAAATACGATCCCAAGGCGCGCAAGCACGTCCTCTACAAGGAAACCAAGCTGAAGTAGGGGAGCTGGCCTGACCTAGGCCAGCGCGTAGCAGCGCAGGCGCTGCGAGAAATCGACCAGCGGCGCGATGCCGCTCGCTTCGGCGCGCCGCACCCAGTCCTGCAGCTGGCGCAGCAGCTGCTCCTTGGACGCGTTCGAGCGCTCCCAGAGCGCGGCGAGCTCGTGGCGCATGGCGAGCGCGGTGGCCAGCGCGCGCGAGTTCTTCAGCGTCTCGGCGAGCCGCGCGCGCTCGGCGCCCGCCGCCGCCTGGCCGCGCATCAGCGCGCGCTTCAGCGAGCGCAGCGCCTCGGCCTCGCGCGGCGACCAGTGGCGCAGCCGTTCCAGCTCGTCGGCATAGGTGCGGCGGAAAGACTTGGCGTAGCGCGACAGCACGTCGTAGCGGTTGGCGATGACCGCATGCAGGGTCTCGAGATCGATCGCCGCCTTGGGCCGCGCGAAGCGCGGCGTCGGCGCGACGCGCTTCACCGTGGCGAGGCCGAGCGATTCGAGGATGCAGATGTACATCCAGCCGATGTCGAACTCGTACCACTTCGAGGACAGCTTGGCCGAAGCCGGGAACGCGTGGTGGTTGTTGTGCAGCTCCTCGCCGCCGATCCAGATCGCCCAGGGCACGATGTTGGTGCTCGCGTCGGGCACGTCGTAGCTGCGGTAGCCGAAGAAGTGGCCGACGCCGTTGATCACGCCCGCGGCCCAGAACGGGATCCACGCGATCTGGGTCAGCAGGATCAGCATTCCGGGCACCGGGCCGAACACGGCGATGTTGATCGCGCCCATCAGCCAAAGCCCCAGGATGGAGTGGCGCGCGTAGACGTTGCGCTCGACCCAGTCGTCCGGCGTGCCGTGGCCGTAGCGCTCCAGCGTTTCCTGGTTGTAGGCCTCCTTGACGTACAGGAACACCCCCAGCCAGAGAATGCGATTGATGCCGTGGATCTGCGGGCTGTGCGGATCGTCCACGGTCTCGACCTTCGCGTGGTGCTTGCGATGGATCGCCGCCCACTCCTTGGTGACCATGCCGGTGGTGAGCCACAGCCACAAGCGGAAGAAGTGCGACACCACGGGATGCAGGTCCAGCGCGCGGTGCGCCTGGCAGCGGTGCAGGTAGATCGTGACCGACGCGATCGTGACGTGCGTCAGCGCAAGCGCCGCGATGACGTATCCCCACCAGGGGAGGTCCAGCAGGCCGGAAAAGAGTATCGGGCTCAAAGAGGTGTCGGAATCAAAGCGGGTGTCGGAGTCAAAGCGCCGGCCATTCTACGCGAATGCTGCGGCGCAGTCCCGTGTTTCTAAGCCCCTTTTCCAAAAGAATTTTTTACAAACGCGGCCGCGAAGAAGCCGTCGGTGCCGTGAAGGTGCGGCAAAAGTCGCAAGCGCTCGCCCGTGTCGAGCGCTATGCGCTGCGCGCCGAGCAGCCCGGCGCACGAAACGGGCTGGAACTCGCGGTGCGCGCGCTGGAACTCGTCGGCCACGCCGTCGTTTTCGTCACGCAGGATACTGCAGGTGGCATAGACCAGCCGCCCGCCGGGCTTCACCAGCGGCGCCGCGGCGTCGAGGATGCGCCGCTGCTTCGCGGCGAGCTCGGCGATCGCCGCGGCGCCGTGGCGCCACTTCAGGTCGGGGTTGCGGCGCAGCGTGCCGAATCCGCTGCACGGCGCATCCACCAGGACGCGATCGAGCTTGCCGGCGAGACGCCGCGCCCGCGCGTCATCCTCCCCCAGCACTACCGTGTGTACATTCGTGATCCCGGCCCGCGCGGCGCGCGGCCCCAGCGCCGCCAGGCGCTTCGCCGACACGTCCATCGCGTAGACGCGGCCGGTGCCGCGCATCAGCATCGCGCAAGCGAGCGCCTTCCCCCCCGCGCCCGCGCAGTAGTCGCCGATCATCTCGCCGCGGCGCGGCGCGAGCAGCCAGGCGAGCAGCTGGCTGCCTTCGTCCTGGACTTCCACCAGGCCCCCGGCGAAGAGCGCATGGCGGTTGATCGCCGGCTTGCCGGCGAGACGCAAGCCCGCCGGCGAATGAGGGGTGGGCACGGACTCCAGCCCAGCTTCGGCGAGCACCTGCCGCGCGGCGGCCCGATCGATGCGCGCGAGGTTGACGCGCAGGTCGAGCGGCGCGGGATTCAGCAGGCCCTGCGCGATGCGCAGCGCCTCGTCGCCGCCGTATTCCGCGGCCAGGCGGTCCCAGAGCCAGTCGGGCAGCTCGGCACGCACCGCGGCGGGCAATTCAAGGTTGCGTATCCCGCGGATACGCGCCAGCAGGTCCTCGTCGACGAGCTCCTGCAACGCGCGCGCCGACAGGCCGAACACGCGCACCAGCGCCGCCGCGACCAGCGGCTCCGCCTCGGCCGATCCGGCCGCTGCCTCGAGCGAGCGCTTGCGGCGCAGCACCGCGAACACGGTCTCGGCGACGAAAGCGCGCTCGCTCTGCCCGAGGCCGGGGTGGCTGCGCCAGTAACGCGACAGCAGGCCGTCGGCGGGGGCATCGAAGCGAAGGCACCTGGAGAGCGCGGCCGCCGCGTGCGCGAGCAGCGCGCGCGTGGGCCTCACTGGGAGACGCGAATCGCCAGATGCTCGTAGCGCGTGCCGTCGGGTTCCTGCAGGACGATGCGCACCGGCAGGTTGCCGCGGTCGACTGCGATCCAGATCTCCGAGACTTCTCCCGAGCCTTCCTTGTGCCGGATCAGCTTGACGGTATCGAACTTGCCGGCAGGGATCGTCAGCCGCTCGCGCCCATTGGGCTTGTACACGTGCTGCGCCAGCCCGCGCCCGTCGGCGATGTAGAGGTTGATCGGCTGCCCCTTCTGCGACAGGAAGCCGAGCGCCAGCAGGAACGAGAGCCGGTCCTGGGTGCCCGGCAGCAGCGGCTCGGTGCGCGCCGGCCCCTTGTAGCGCCGGGTGATGGTGTTCGCGCCCCAGTCGAACCAGACGCGCTGCGTGTCGCGCCCGCTGCGCTCGTCCATGTATTCGCGCGGCCGCGGCCCCTCGGGGCCGAAGCTGCCCTCGCTGGTGCGCGTGGCCTTGCCGAGGAGCGCGTAGACGCCCTTGCCTTTCCAGGTCTCGGTGAGACGGTAGGCGCCGTTGCCGTGCTCGAGGCGCTCGTGCACCTCCGCCATCGTGCGGCCGTTGCGCAGCACCTCGTACTCGATCTCGACGCGCACCGTCGGCTGTGCCGCGGGCGGCGCGGCGTGCGCGGCGCCGGCCAGCGCCACGCCGAGGCTAGTCAGCAGCCAGGACGAGCTGCGCATCGTTGCCCTTCACGTGGACCCTGCCGTTGCCGAGCGTCAGCCTGCCGTCGAGGAACCAGCGCGCCGCGCGCGGATAGATCACATGCTCCTGTTTGAGCACCCGCGCCGCGAGCGCGGCCTCGTCGTCGTCGCGGCGCACCGGCACCGCGGCCTGGGCCACGATCGGGCCCCGGTCGAGCTCGGCGGTGACGAAATGCACCGTGCAGCCGTGCAGCTTGACGCCGGCGGCGAGCGCGCGCCGGTGCGTGTCGAGCCCCGGGAACGCCGGCAGCAGGGAAGGATGGATGTTGAGCAGCCGCTCGTGGTAATGCGCGACGAACCCCGGGGTCAGGACGCGCATGAACCCGGCGAGCGCCACCAGGCGAGGCGCGCAGCGATCGATCTCCGCAGCGAGCGCGGCATCGAAGGCTTCGCGCGTGGCATGGCCGCGGTGCTCGACCACCCGCGTCGCGACGCCGCGCGCGCGCGCGGTGGCGAGGCCCTCGGCGTCGCCGCGGTTGCTGATCACCGCGCTCACCGGCAGCCCCGCGTCGAGCAGCGCGCGCATGTTGCTGCCGCGCCCGGAGATCAAAATCACAATCAAGTCAGAACACCCCTCAGTAAACCCTTTGTGCGCGATAGCCGTCGGCTTCCAGCAGCGCGAGCACACCCTTCTCGCCGTACAGGTGCAGCGCGCCGAGCGCGACGAACGCGCCGCCGCGGCGCAGCTCGCGCTGCATGCGGAACGCCATCACCACGCTTCGATCGTGCACCACGCGCTTGGTCAGGGCCGCCTGGTGGGCGGCGATCGGCGGATGGCGCGCGACGAACTGCTCGCGGAGCCGCCAGATCGCCGCGAGGTCGCGCTCGAGGTAGGCGTCGAGCGTGCGCTCGGCGAGCTCGAGCACCTCGGCGCGGTGCGCCAGGCTGTGCTTGAGGAGCGCGACCTGCGAGGCCATCGGCAGCTCGTCGAAGGTGAAGATCTGCTCCTCCACGCCCTCGATCTGCGACAGCGGCAGGCGCCGCGCGCGTGCCAGCTCCAGCAGCTGGCCGTCGAGCGGCGCGCCGTGCGCGGCGCGCCGCGGATTGCGCAGGTTGAGCAGCACGCCCCAGGGCTTGAGCTTGTTGACCACCTCGCGCGGCAGCCCGATCGGCGCGAGCTGCTCCACCGCGCGCTCGAAATCCTCGGGCCCGATCTGGTCCGCGAGCGTCTGCCGGTCGAGGAACATCGCCGCCTCGAGGAACCGCTCGCGCGAATAGGCGTCGGGCACGAACTCCAGCATCAGGCTTCTCGCGCCCTCGAAGCTGCGGCGCACCTCGGCCGGCAGCTCGGCGAGGCGCGGGTCCGGAACGTGGATCGTGCCGTAGACGTGGCTCGCCGCGACGCCCGCCTTCTCCGTGCGCCAGAGCAGCCCGCGGGCGAATTTCTCTTCGATGGATGCGACAGCGTCGAGGCCGATTGCTCCAAAACCTGCAAGAACAAAATCCCTGCGCCTCATCGGCCCGGCCCGATCATCTTGTCCGCGCGCACCCAGCGGTCGAAGTCCTCGGCCTTGACATAGCCCAGCGCGAGCGCCGCCGCGCGCAGGGTGCTGCCTTCGCGGTGCGCCTTCTTCGCGATCTCGGCGGCGCGGTCGTAGCCGATGTGCGGCGCGAGCGCCGTGACCAGCATCAGCGATCCCTCGACCAGCTCGCGGATGCGGGCCTCGTTGGCCTCGATACCGCGCGCGCAGTGCTCCTCGAACGAGCGGCAGCCGTCGGCGAGCAGCCGCGCGCTCTGCAGGAAGGCGTGGATGATCATCGGCTTGTATACGTTGAGCTCCAGGTGGCCCGAGGCGGCGCCGATCGCGACCGCGACGTCGTTGCCCACCACCTGCGCGCACAGCATGGTCAGCGCCTCGGCCTGGGTCGGGTTGACCTTGCCCGGCATGATCGAGCTGCCGGGCTCGTTCTCCGGGATGCGCAGCTCGCCGAGCCCGGAGCGCGGGCCCGAGGAGAGCAGGCGGATGTCGTTCGCGATCTTCGCGGCCGCGGTCGCGAGCGTCTTCAGCGCGCCGTGCGCCGACACCAGCGCCTCGTGCCCGCCGAGCGCGGCGAACTTGTTCTTCGCTTCGCCGAAGGGAAGCTGGGTCTCGGCGCAGACGCGCCGGCACACCCTGCCTGCGAATTCGGGATGCGTGTTCAGGCCGGTGCCCACGGCGGTGCCGCCGATCGCCAGCTCGCACAGCCCCGGCAGCGCGCCGCGCAGCGCGGCCTGCGCCAGCTCGAGCTGGGCCACGTAGCCCGAGAATTCCTGGCCCAGCGTAAGCGGCGTGGCGTCCTGCAGGTGGGTGCGCCCGATCTTGATGATCGAGGCGAGGGCGTCGCGCTTCTGCGCCAACGTGGCCTTCAGGGCCTCGCTGGCGGGCAGCACGTCCCCGTGCAGGGCGCGCGCCGCCGCGATGTGCATCGCGGTGGGAAACACGTCGTTCGACGACTGGCCGAGGTTCACCTCGTCGTTGGGGTGCACCTTGCGCTTCTGCCCGCGCTCGCCGCCGAGCAGCTCCGAGGCGCGGTTGGCGAGCACCTCGTTGACGTTCATGTTGCTCTGGGTGCCCGATCCGGTCTGCCACACCACCAGCGGGAACTCGTCGTCGTGCCGGCCGGCGAGCACCTCGTCGGCCGCCCGCTCGATGGCCTGCGCTTTTTCTTTCGAGAGGAGGGTCAGCTCCGCGTTAACGCTGGCGGCCGCCTTCTTGACCAGCGCCAGCGCATGGATCACGGCGAGCGGCATGCGCTCGCCCGAGATGCGGAAGAAGCGCCGGCTGCGCTCGGTTTGCGCTCCCCACAGCCGCTCGGCGGGCACCTCGATGGTGCCGAAGCTGTCCTTCTCGCGCCGGGAGCCGCTCATCGCGGCTCTAATGGTACTGCGTGTTACTGCGAGTTCTGCTTCTGGCCCGCGACCTCGGCGTGCACCTTCGCCATGTCGAGCGACCTGGCCTGGGCGATGACCTGCTCGAGCGCCTGCCCCGGCAGCGCCCCCGGCTGCTGGAACAGGATCACCTTCTCGCGGAACACCATCAGCGTCGGGATCGACTGGATGCCGAACGCGCCGGCGAGCTCCTGCTGCTCGTCGGTGTTCACCTTGGCGAACACGACGTCGGCATGCGCCTCCGAGGCCTTCTCGAACACCGGCGCGAAGCCGCGGCACGGGCCGCACCACGGGGCCCAGAAGTCGACGATCACCAGCGGGTTTTCGTTCACGGTCTTCTCGAAATTCTCCTTCGTCAGCTCGACAGTCGCCACGGCAATCCTTTTTTTACCGGAAAAAGCCAGTGTACTCTAGGCACCATGTACGTCGGCCGGTTCGCGCCCTCGCCCACCGGTCCGCTGCATTTCGGCTCGCTGGTGGCGGCGCTCGCGAGCTGGCTCGACGCGCGCGCGGCGCGCGGCGGCTGGCTGGTGCGCATCGAGGACCTGGACGCGCCGCGCGTGGAGCCGGGGGCTGCCGACGCAATCCTGCGCACGCTGGACCGGCTCGGCCTCTCCCGGGATGGCGCGGTCGAGTACCAGGGCCGCCGCACGCCGGACTACAAGGCCGCGCTCGACCGCCTTTCCGGACAAACCTACTGGTGCGGCTGCACCCGCCGCGAGATCGCCGATTCGTCGCTGGGGCTTGGCGCCGACGGCGCGCAGATCTATCCCGGCAGCTGCCGCGACGGCCTGGCCGCGGGCAAGCTGCCCCGTGCCTTGCGCATTCGAACCACCGGTGAAGCGATCCGCTTCGAGGATCGCGCCCAGGGCGCTCAGAGGCAGGTGATCGAGCGCGAGGTCGGCGACTTCGTGCTGCTTCGGGCCGACGGACAGTTTGCCTACCAGCTCGCCGTCGTGGTCGGCGACGCCGCGCAAGGCGTGACCGACGTGGTGCGCGGCGCCGACCTGCTCGATTCCACCGCGCGGCAGATCTACCTGCAGCGGCTGCTCGGGTACCCGACGCCGCGCTACCTGCACGTGCCGGCAGCGGTCAACGCCGCGGGCGAAAAGCTTTCGAAGCAGACTGGCCGCGGCGCCCGTCCGTGGCCACGAGCTGCTGCGCGCGCTCGCCTTTCTCGGCCAGCGCGAGACCGACGATCTTGCCGAGGCGGTCCGAAACTGGGATCCCGCGGCTATCCCGCGGCAGCGCGCCGCGGTCGCAGCACCGTGAGCAGCGCCGCGAGCACGAGGGCGAGCGCGGCGTATTCCGTCCAGGCCGGCCGCTCGCCCAGGAACAGCATCCCGCTCAGCACCCCGACCACCGGGATGAGCAGCATGCTGATCGAGAACACGCTCACCGGGACCGAAGTCGCGATCTTGATCCAGGCCCAGTGCGCGAACGCGAAAGCGATGAACACGTTGTAGGCGGTGCCGAGCGCAGGCCACAGGCTTACGTTCGCCAGCGCGCGCCAGTCCTCGAGCGCGGCCGCGCCGGCGAAGATCGGCACGCCGCCGAGCAGCATGATCCACGCGGTGTAGGGCCCCACCGGCAGGTCGACCGGAAAGCGCTTCTGCAGCACGGTGCCGAGCGCCCAGGAGATCGCCGCGCCCAGCACCAGCAACGAGCCGAGCGGCGCCTCGCCCAGGCCAACCAGGTGTTCTCCCAGAAGAAATGCAAGACCCGTGAGGCCGAGGACAAGGCCTGCGAGCTTCGCGCCGGTGATGCGCTCGCCGAGCAGCCACACCGAAAGCGGCACCGCCCAGACCGGCATGGTGTAGGCGAGGATCGCGGCGCGGCCGGAAGGGATCATGCCGACCCCGAACGCCACCAGCATGTTCCAGCTGGTGATGTTGAGGAGCGCGAGCAGCCATAGCCGGCCCCATTGGCCGCGCGGCAGCGGCAGGCGCTGGCCGCCGGCGCGCAGCGCGGCGAACAGCACCGCCGAGCCGAGCCCGAGGCACAGGCTGCGGAACGTCCACGGCGGCACCTCGGACAGCGCGACTTTGAGCGCGGTCCAGTTGAAGCCCCAGGCGAGCGTCAGGCCGGCGAGCACCCACCACAGCCGCCGCGGCAGGTGGTCGGGCTCGCCGCTCACGCCGCCGCACGCAGCGGCAGCGTCTTCATGCCGCGCAGGACCATCGAGTCCAGCCACTCCGGCTCGGCGCCGGCGAGCTCGATGCGCCGCCAGCGCGCGAGCACCGCGGGCAGCGCCACCTGGCCCTCGAGGCGCGCCAGCGGAAAGCCGAGGCAGATATGCGCGCCGAAGCCGAAGGTAAGGTGCGGCACGCCGTCGCGCTCGAGATCCAGCCGGTCCGGGTCGGGATAGGCGCGCGGATCGCGGTTGGCCGCGTTCATCAGAACGAACACGCGGTCGCCGGGATTCAGCGTCTTGCCGTGGACGCTCTGAGCTTCCTGCACGATGCGCACCTGCGCGCCGATCGGCCCGTCGTAGCGCAGCAGCTCCTCGACCGCCGCCGGCGCGAGCGAGGGGTCGGCGCGCAGCTTCTCCATTTCCTGCGGGAAGCGCAGCAGCGCGCGCAGCCCATTGGCGAGGTGATGGGTGGTGGTCTCGTGCCCGGCGAACAGCAGCAAGATGCAGGTCGCCACCAGCTCGTCCTCGCTCAGCCGGTCGCCGGCGTCGTCGAGCCGCACCAGCTCGGTCAGCAGGTCGCGCTGCGGCGCCGCCCGGCGCGCGCTCACCAGCTCGCGGAACACGCCCGCCATCTCGCGGGTGGCCGCGGCCGCGCGCTCGTACTTCTCGGGCGCGTCGCGCGCGCTGCCGATGAACAGCGCCATCTCGTCCGACAGGCGCTTGAGCCGCGCGAGCTCCTCGCGCGGCGCGCCCAGCATGTCGATGATCACCAGCGCCGGCAGCGGGCCGGCGAAGTCGGCGATGAAGTCGAACTCCCTTTTCCCCGCGAGCGAGTCCAGGAGCCAGCTGGTCAATCCTTCCACGTTGGGACGCAGGGCGTTGACCGAGCGCACGTTGAACACTTTCGCCGCCAGGCGGCGCAGGCGCGTGTGCTCCGGCGGATCGCGAAACACCATCCACAGGGTTAGATAGCGCGCGAGCTCCGCGACCCGCACCGCCTCGGGGGGCGGCAGGGTGGCGAAAAACGGCCGCAGGCGGTCCGACGACATGCCCCCCGTATCCAGGCAAACGCGCTTCACGTCCTCGTAGCGCGTCAGCACCCAGGCCTTGAGGCGGGGACTCCAGTGCGCCGGCTCCTCATCGCGCATCCGCTGATAAAGCGGAAAGGGATTGGCCAGAAAGCCGGGATCGTTGGGCTTGTAGTCGATAGCGAGCACTGACTCTAGACCCTGTAGGTGATGTTGCTACGCACAAATTTCTTGACTTTGCCCGGGATCGGCCTAAAATCGCTTTTGCTGCATTGCACAAAACACACAGGAGAGCACAGCAAATGTACGTAACCCCGGAACAGATTCAATCAGCCAACAAGGCGAACGTCGAGACCTTGCTGGCGGTGGCCAACGCCCAGTTTGCCGCCTTCGAGAAGCTGGCGAACATCAGCGCCGGCGCGGTGAAGAGCGCGTTCGAGGACTCGATCGCCAACACCCGCGCGCTGCTCGGCGCGAAGGACGTGCAGGAGTTCGTCACGCTTCAAAATTCCTTCGCGCAGCCCGCGATCGAGAAGGCGATCGCCTACTCGAAGAGCGTCTATGAAGTCGCCACCGAGGCGAACACCGAGTTCAGCAAGGTCGCCGAGCGCCGCGTCGCCGAGTGGAACGAGGGCTTCGTCAGCCTGCTCGACAAGGTGTCGAAGAACGCGCCGGCCGGCTCGGACGTCGCGGTCGCCGCGATCAAGTCGATGCTCGCCGCGGGCAACTCGGCCTACGACAACCTCACCAAGGTCGCCAAGCAGGCGACCGAGATCGCGGAAGCCAACGTCGCCGCCGCGACCGAGACGGTGAAAGGCCTCGCGAAAGCAAAAAAAGCCGCCTGAGCGCCAAACCGGGCCGCAAGGTCCGATCTAGCGCAAAGCAGAAGCAGCGAAAGAAAGCCCGCCGATAGGCGGGCTTTTTTATTTGTAGGGGAAACCGGCATCGCCCACCAGCCGGCGCAGCCTTTCCATCGCCGGCTCGACCTCTCCCGGGTCGCCGCGCACGCCGAGCTCGACGTGTATGCGGCTGCCGTCGGCGCCCATCGACGGCAGGCTGAACACCTTGACGCCCTTGAAGGCGGCCTCGACCTCCTTCATCGCCGGGATCAGCTGGCTCTCGCCGGCCTCGAACACCAGGATGGACTGCTCTTTCCATTTCTGCGTATCAAACCTGTCCCGGTATCTGGTCTCCAGGACCCACTCCACCATCGGCCAGGCCATCTGCGGAAAGCCGGGCACGAAGTGATGCTCCCGGATCGTAAAGCCGGGGATGCGGTTCACGGGGTTGGGGATGACGGTTGCGCCCTGGGGGAATTCGCCCATCGCGAGCCGCTGCGGCGTCGTCTCGGCGCCGAAGCGCCCGCGGATCTCGCGCTCGGCGTCAGGGTGAGTCCTCAAGGGAAGATTCAAAGCGGCTGCGGCGCACTGGCGCGTGTGGTCGTCGGGCGTGGCGCCGATGCCGCCGAAGCTGAACACCACGTCCTTCGAATCGAAGCTGCGGCGCAGCGCGGCAGTCAGCCGCTCGGGATCGTCGCCGAGGTACTGCGCCCATGCGAGGCGCAGCCCCCGCCTGGCGAGGGCCGCGATCAGGAAGGAAAGATGCTTGTCTTCGCGCTTTCCGACGAGGATTTCATCCCCGATGACGAAAGCGCCGAACAATCAGGCCGCTTTCTTCGCCCAGCGCTCGAGGTCCTCGAGCCCGCCGATGTGCTTGCCGTTGACGAACACCTGCGGCACGGTACCACGGCCGGTGATCGCGCCGACCACGCGCGAGCGGTCGCTGTGGTCGAGCTTCACCTCGGAGAAGGCGTAGCCGAGGTCCTTCAGCAGCGCCTTGGCCCTGGCGCAGTAGCCGCAGCCCTCGCGCGTCAGGATCGCCACCTGGTCGGGCTTCTTCGCCTTGGGGTCGATGGCGGCGAGCATGGTGTCGGCGTCCGACACCTCGAACGGGTCGCCGGGCTTCTCCGGCTCGATGAACATCCTTTCGATCAGGCCGTCCCTCACCAGCATCGAGTAGCGCCACGAGCGCCGGCCGAAGCCGAGCGCGGTCTTGTCGACCAGCATGCCCATCTTCTCGGTGAACTCGCCGTTGCCGTCGGGCACCATCAGGATGTTGCCGCACTCCTGGGTGCGCGCCCACTCGTTCATGACGAACGCGTCGTTCACCGAGATGCACACGATGCGGTCGACGCCGTTGGCGAGGAACGCCGGCGCGAGCTCGTTGTAGCGCGGCACGTGGGTCGACGAGTAGGTCGGCGTGAACGCGCCGGGAAGCGAGAACACCACCACCGTCTGCCCCTTGAACAGGTCGTCGGTGGTGAGCGTCTTCCAGTCGCTGTCGGTGCGCGCACGGAAGCTCGCCTGGGGGACTTTCTGGCCTTCGCGGTTCTGCAGCACGGGTCTTTCCTCTCGAAAAAAGAATGGACCGAGTCTACGGATGCATGTTCCCGCGGCCCAATTCTTTATTCGGATGGCTGCAATAGCGAAGACTTATCGCGCAGCTCCTGCAAAGCCCCGAGCAGGGTGCGGATGAAGGCGAGCCCGAACACCACCGGGGCGACGAAGCCGACGAAGGGTATGTAGGCCGTAAGGGCGAGCAGGAATCCGAGCAGGTAGAGCGCGCCGCGCCTGTCTCGCCAGATGCGCCGCATCTCGACCGCGTCGGCGTGCTCCGCGAGCGCGTCGTAGCGCAGCAGGCGCTGGTTGACCCACGAGAGGATGGCGAGCGTGATCACCGGCCAGAGCACCGGTACCAGCCACAGCGGCAGGCTGACGATGAAGAGCAGCACCATTCCGGCGAGCGTCACCACGGCGTTCCACACGCTGCCGGCGGTGCCGCCGCTGCGGCGCCGTTGCAGCCTGGGAAACGAACCCGCGGCGACGTGGTCCACCATCTTCTGGATGCCGAAAGCGCCGAGGATGAACAGCGCCGTCAGGTAGACCAGCGGAACGAAGAACAGCAGCAGCGCGACGTTCGCCAGGAACGTCGCGACGCTGCCCAGATCGAACTGCACCAGGCCGAACACCCAGTCCTTGATCAGCTGCGCGAGCCAGAATGCGAGCTGCGTCCACAGCACCAGCGCCGCGGTGCCCCAGACCGCCAGGGAAACGAGCATCGGCCAGACCATCAGCCAGAGCATGCGCGGGTGGAACAGGTTCCCGACTCCGTACAGCACCGCGCCCAGGACGCTCATCGGCGCAGAGTCTGCCAGAGTTTCGTCAGGCGCTTGACCGAGACCGGCACGGGAGTCTTCAGCTCCTGCGCAAAGAGGGAGACGCGCAGCTCCTCGAGCAGCCAGCCGAACCGCTCGAAAGCCGCGTCCGGGGCGCGCCTTGCCGTTTCACGCCGATAAGGTTGCTCGACCGCGGCGAGCTCCGCCTCGAGGCGGGCGTCACGCGCCGGATCGGCGCGCAGCTTGTCGAGCCGCAGCGATGCCGCCTTGAGATAGCGCGGCAAGTGCTGCAGGCGCTCCCAGGGCGTGCGCGCCAGCCATCCCGGCGCGAGCAGGCGCTGAACCTGTTGTCTGACGTCTTCGCTCTGCCCGGGAAAGCTCTTCGCCATGACGCTCAACTTCTTCTCCAGCGCCGCGCGCTCGCCGAGGATCCCGCCCGCGGTGCGCGCGATCTCCTGGGCGATGAGCGTGAAGCGGCTGCGCCCCTCGTCGACCCGGCGTGCGAACTCGCCCTGCAACGTCGGAACCGAATCCTGCAGAAAGGTGCGCGCGAGGGCCGCGGCGATCACGTCCGCCTTGAGCGGCCCGAGCACCACGTCCTTCGCAGCCGAACGCTCGAGGTCGCGGATCCGGTCGCGGAACGCGATCGACAGCAGCCGCAGGACCCCCGCGCGGTGCATCTCGCGCGCTTTCTCGGGCGAATCGAACACCTGCAGCGTTACCGCCTCGCCTGCGTCGACCAGCGCCGGGTATCCCATAAGGGTGTGGCCGCCGCGGCTGATCTCCATCAGCTCCGGCAGGTCGCCCATCGTCCAGCCGGTATAGCGCTCGCCTTCGTCGAGCGGCGCTTCCTGCTGGATGATCGCCTCGGTCTTCTCGCCGAAAGCGCGCTTCAGCCCCGGCAGGTCCCGGCTCGTCTCGAGCTGCCGGCCCTGCTCGTCCTGCACGCGGAAATTCATGCGCAGGTGAGGCGGCGCCGAATCGGGGCGAAACGCGTCGACCGGAACCTCCAGGTTCAGCTCGTCGCGCGCGTAGCGGCGCAGCGCCTCGGTCAACGGCAGATCCGACGGCGGCACCGAAGCACTGAACCGCGCCGCGAACTCGTCCAGCGACCCGAGCTTGTGGCGCAGGCGCTGCGGCATCGACTTTGCGAGCGCCCTGATCTTCTCCTTCAGCAGCCCGGGCACCAGCCACTCGGTGCGCGCCGCGGGGACCTGGTTCAGGAGCGCGAGCGGCACGGTCATGGTGACGCCGTCGCGCGCCGATCCCGGCTCGAAGTGGTACTCGAGCGCGTAGCGGTTCGGCCCGAGCTCGAGCGCCGGCGGGAAGTTCTGCGTGGTGATGCCCGCGGCCTCGTGGCGCATCAGGTCCTCGCGCGCGAGGTGCAGCAGGCGCGGCTTGGCCGCTTCCGCCTGCCTGCGCCAGCGCTCGAAGCTCGCCGCGTCACGAATTTCCTTCGGGATGCGCTCGTCGTAGAACGCATGGATCAGCTCGTCGTCGACCAGGATGTCGGGCCGCCTCGACTTGTGCTCGAGGCGCTCGATCTCGGCGGCCAGGCGCCGGTTGTGGGCGAGGAACGGCGCGCGGGTGCCGAGATCGCCCTCGACCAGCGCCGCGCGGATGAAGATGTCGCGCGCGAGGTCCGGGTCGTGCGGCGCGAACGGCACGCGGCGGTTGACGTACACCGGCAGCCCGTAGAGCGTGCCGCGCTCGAGCGCGGCCACCTCGCCGCGGTCCTTCTCCCAGTGCGGGTCGCTGCGGCTGCGCTTGATGAGGTGCGCGCCGAGCTCCTCCAGCCAGCGCGGCTCGATGCCGGCGACGGTGCGCGCGAACAGGCGCGTGGTCTCGACCAGCTCCGCGGCCACGATCCACTTGCCCGGCTTGCGGGTCCACGAGCCGGGATGAACCCAGAACTTGATGCCGCGCGCGCCGGTACAAGCACCTTCCTCGTCTCTCATACCCACGTTGCCCAGCAGCCCGGCGAGCAAGGCGCGGTGGACCGCGCGGTAGTCCGCCTTTTCAGGGCCCTCAGGCGAGTCCAGGGTCTGCTTGAGCTGCTCGTGCACGTCGCGCCATTCGCGCATGCGCGGATACGAGAGGAAATTCTCGCGGCACATGCGCCGCAGCCCGGATTCCTCCTGCAGCTTCCACAGCTTGAGCAGCGCGAGGAAGTCCGACTGCTCGTCGGCGAAGCGCGCGTGGCGCGCGTCGGCCGCGTCCGCCCGCTCGAGCGGCCGCTGGCGCGGGTCCTGCACCGAGAGCGCGGCGGCGATGACGCGCACCTGGGCGAGGCAGCCCTCCTCGCGCGCGGCGACCAGCATGCGCGCGACTCGCGGGTCGAGGGGCAGGCGCGCCAGCTCCTGTCCCACGGAAGTAAGCTTCTTTTCCTCATCGACCGCGCCGAGCTCGGTCAGGAGCTCGTAGCCGTCGGCGATCGCGCGCGGGCTGGGCGGATCGACGAAGGGAAAGCTCTCCACCTCGCCCAGGCCGAGGCTCTTCGCGCGCAGGATCACCGAGGCGAGCGAGGAGCGCAGCAGCTCCGGGTCGGTAAAGGCCGGACGCTTCGCGAACTCCTCCTCGGAGTAAAGGCGAATGCAGACGCCGTCGGCGAGGCGACCGCAGCGGCCCGCGCGCTGCTGCGCGGCGGCCTGCGAGATCGGCTCGACGCGCAGCATCTCCACCTTGTTGCGGTAGCTGTAGCGCTTGATGCGCGCGTCGCCCGTATCCACGACATAGCGGATGCGCGGCACGGTGAGCGAAGTCTCCGCCACGTTGGTGGCGAGGATCACGCGGCGTTCTTTGCCCGGCTTGAACACCCGGTCCTGCTCCGCAGTGGACAGGCGTGAATAGAGGGGAAGAAGTTCAAGGCCACGCGGGCCGCGACGTCTCAACGTATCTGCCGCATCCCGGATCTCGCGCTCGCCGGGCAGGAATACGAGGATGTCGCCGGGCCCCTGGTGGCAGAGCTCGTCGACCGCGTCGGCGAGCGCCTGCTCCTCCTCCTCGCGCGTGGTGTCCTCGGCGTCGCCCGCGACCGGGCGGTAGCGCATCTCGACCGGGTAGAGCCGCCCGGAGACCTCGATCACCGGGGCGTCGTCGAAGTGCCTCGAGAATTTTTCGGCGTCGATCGTCGCCGACGTGATCACGAATTTGAGGTCTTTTCTTTTCTCGGTGAGCCGCTTCACGTACCCCAGGATGAAATCGATGTTGAGGCTGCGCTCGTGCGCCTCGTCGATGATGATGCGGTCGTACTGGCGCAGCTCGCGGTCGCCCTGGGTCTCGGCGAGCAGGATGCCGTCGGTCATGAGCTTGATCGCGGTGCGCTTGCCGACCTGGTCCTGGAAGCGCACCTTGTAGCCGACGCGGTCGCCGAGCTCGGTGCCGAGCTCCTCGGCGATGCGCGCCGCGACCGAGCGCGCGGCGATGCGGCGCGGCTGGGTGTGGCCGATGCGCGCGCGGGGATCCATCTCCAGCAGGATCTTGGGAAGCTGCGTGGTCTTGCCCGAGCCGGTCTCGCCGCACACGATGATGACTGGGTGGGCCTCGACCGCGGCGCGAATCTCGTCGCGCCGCGCGTTGATCGGCAGCGCGGGATCGAAGTGGATCGTCAGCTTGGAACGAGGGCGACGCCGTGGTCGGACAGCGTGATCGCGACCTCCGCGCCCGCCGCGATCGGCCGCGACACGTCGCGGTCGACGACGAACAGCTGGCCCACCGGCGCTTCCACCGTGTACTCCATATGCGTTCCCAGGTACGCGGCTTTACGGACCGTGCCGCGCAGTCCCGATGAGTTCTCTTTTTTCAGGACAATGGACTCCGGCCGAATGGCGATCCGGACTCCCCCGGGTGCCATGCCACGGTGCTCGAGCTCGATCTCCACGCCGCCGAGCCGCACCTGCGCGCGGCTGCCGCGGTGGGCGCCGAGCTCGGCCTCGACCAGGTTGGCGTCGCCGATGAAGTCGGCGACGAAGCGGTCGCGCGGCGCCTCGTAGAGGTCGCGCGGCGCGCCGATCTGCGCGATGCGCGCGTTCGACATCACGATGATGCGGTCCGACACCGCGAGCGCCTCCTGCTGGTCGTGCGTGACGTAGGCCACCGTCAGGCCGAGGCTCTGCTGCAGCTCGCGGATCTCCTCGCGCACCCGGCGGCGCAGCTTGGCGTCGAGGTTGGACAGCGGCTCGTCGAACAGGAGCACCTGCGGCTCGAGCACCAGCGCGCGCGCCACCGCGACGCGCTGCTGCTGGCCGCCGGAGAGCTCGGAGGGCATGCGGCTCGCGAACGCATCGAGGCCGACCATGCGCAGCTTGTCGATCGCCTTGTCCTTCGCCGCGCGGTCGCCGCTCACCGTCGGCCCGTAGGCGACGTTCTCGAGCACGTTCATGTGCGGAAACAGGGCGTAGGACTGGAACACCATGCTGACGTCGCGCTCGGAGGCCGGCGCCGAGGTGACGTCGCGGCCGCCGATGGTGATGGTGCCGGCGCTCACCATCTCGAGCCCGGCGATCAGCCGCAGCGTGGTGGTCTTGCCGCAGCCGGAAGGCCCGAGCAGCGTCGCGAGCGTGCCCGGCTCGATGCTGAACGACACGTCGTCCACTGCCGTCACGTCGCCGTATCGCTTGCTTACGCTTTTGAATTCGACCATCAGGCCGCCCCCTGCAGCGCCACCGTCTCGCGGCGCCCGAGCTTGCGCTCGCCGACGCCGACCTGGATCAGGCCGATCACCGCCAGCATGATGGCGATCAGCACGCACGAATAGGCGATGGCGAGGCCGAACTCGCCCGCCTCGACGCGCCCGACGATGTACGCGGTCGCCATGTTGTACTCCGCCGTGACGAGGAAGATGACGGCGCTGACCGCGGTCATCGCGCGCACGAAGCTGTACACGAGCGACGCGACGATCGCCGGGCGCAGCAGCGGCAGCACCACGCGGCGGATGGTGGTCGCCGAGCGCGCGCCGAGCGTGTGCGAGGCTTCATCCAGCGACTTGTCGATCTGCGACAGCGTGGCGACGCCGGCGCGCACGCCGACCGGCATGTTGCGGAACACGAAGCAGATGATCAGGATCGCCGCGGTCCCGGTGATCTCGATCGGCGGCAGGTTGAAGGCGAGGATGTAGCTGATGCCGACCACGGTGCCGGGAATGGCGAAGGAAAGCAGCGTGCCGAACTCGAAGGCGCGTTTGCCGGCGAAGTTCTGGCGCGACAGCAGCCACGCGGTGAGCAGCCCGACCGCCGCGGTGATCGGCGCAGCGATGGTCGCTATGGTGAGCGTGGTGGCGAGCGACGGCCAGGCGGCGCCGGTGAAGTGCAGTCCGCGGCTGCCCATCTCGACCGCGAACCCGGCGAGGAAATGACTCAGCGTGAAGCTGTAGTCGCGACCGACCGATTTTACGAAGCCGCCGACGAAGATGGTCACGTAGATCACCAGGGTGAGCGCCGCCCACGGCAGCGCGATGCCGTAGCACAGCCAGCGCAGCCCGCGCGGCAGCGGCACCGGCAGCCCGGCGTCGCCCTTGCCCGTGACCGTGGTATAGGAGGCGCGGCCAAGCCAGCGCTGCTGCGCCCAGAACGCGACCAGCGTGAAGATCAGCAGCACGAGCGCGAGCACCGCGGCGCGGCTCTGGTCGTGCGAGGCGCCGACCACGGCGAAGTAGATCTTGATCGAGAGCACCTCGTAGTTGCCGGCGAGCACCAGTGGGTTGCCGAAGTCCGCCATGCTCTCGACGAAGCCGAGCAGGAACGCGGCGGCGAGCCCGGGCCGAAGCAGCGGCAGCGTCACCGTGCGGAACGTGGTCCAGCCGCGCGCGCGCAGCGTCTGCGAAGCCTCCTCGAGCGAAGGGCTGATCCCCTGCACGACGCCGAGCAGGACCAGGAAGGCGATCGGCGTGAAAGCGAGGAGCTGCGCGAGCGCCACCCCCGGCAGGCCGTAGATCCAGCGCGAGCGCTGGACGTCGAACCAGTCGAACATCAGCGTGCTCACCGCGCCGGCGCGGCCGAAGAGCAGGATCACCGCGAGGCCGATCACGAACGGCGGCGTGATGATCGGCAGCACGCTCATCACGCGCAGCGCCCCCTTGAAGCGGAACTCGGTGCGCGCCGCGATCAGCGCGAAGGCGAGGCCGAGGAACGTCGAGCCGGCGCCGACGACGACGGCGAGAAACACCGTGTTCCAGGCCACGCCGCAGCGCAGGCTCGCGGTGATGCAGTCGAGGCCCCAGATCGAGCGGTCGAAGAAGCTCGCGAAGAACCCCGACAGCGCAAGGTTGCCCGTGTTGTCGCGGAACGCGCTCTCCAGCATCACGAAGATCGGGAAGAACACGAACGCCGCGATCAGCGCCACCACCATGCCGATCGCGCCGACGACGAAGGCGTCGCCGCGGCAGAAGCCGCGCGCCGCGAGCCCCAGGCAGAAGAGCATCAGGAAGCCGGCCGCGGCGAGCAGCGCGCCATAGCCCATTCCCGGCTGGGTCGGCCAGCCGGCCGGCGTGACGTTCGGGTGGCGGAACAGGAACCCCTGCGCGAGCAACAGAACGAGCCCGATGCCGCCCGCAAGGAGCAGCACCGTTCCCGCGCTGCTGCGCGGCATGCGCCAGGGCCGGGCCGCGAGCGCGCCGATCAGCGGCAGGAAGAGCGCGAGCAGCCATGGCCGGCCCTGGAAGCCATGGAGCAACGCGGGCGCGCCCCAGGCACCCTCGACCGCATACCACGGCAGCAGCGCGAGGCCTGCCGCCGTGGCGGCGATCCAGATTACTTGGGTAGTGCTTTGACTTCCTTGTCCCACTTAGATAGGAGCCGTTTGCGCTCCGCCGACGACCCGTACTTGGCGAAGTCGTAGTCGATGACCTTGGTCTGGTCGAGCCGCGGCGCCTGCGGCGGCACTTTGGCGTTCTTGTTCGACGGAATCTGATAGGCCTTGGTCTCGGCGCCGATCGCCTGCGCCTCGGGAGTGAGCGCCCAGTCGTACCAGATCCGCGCCTGCTTCGGGTTCTTGCCGCCCTTGATGATGCTCATCGACCCCACCTCGTAGCCGGTGCCTTCGCACGGGGCGACCACCTTGATGGGCGCGCCCTGCACCGCGAAGGTCACCAGGTCGTGCAGGAACGTGATGCCGATCAGCGTCTCGCCGCTGGAGGCCGCCTTGGCGGGCGCGGCGCCGGACTTGGTGTACTGATTGATGTTGCGGTGCATGCGCTTGAGAAAGTCGAAGCCCTTGTCCTCGCCGTGCAGCTGCACGATGGTCGCGAGCAGCGTGTACGCGGTGCCCGAAGAGTTGGGATCGGCGACCTGCACCTCGTCCCTCAGCTTGTCGGACAGCAGGTCGCTCCAGCACTTCGGCTCGGGCAGCTTCTTTTTCGCCAGCAGCTCGCTGTTGTAGCCGAACCCCAGGACGCCGGCGTAGACGCCGACCGTGCGGTACTTCGACTGCTCGGCCTGCTTCACCGCCCAGGGATACAGGTCTTTCAGCAGAGGCGAACGGTATTCGTCCAGCAGGCCTTCTTCCGCCGCCTGCAGGTGCGGATCGCCCGTGCCGCCCCACCAGATGTCGCCGCGCGGGTTGGACGCCTCGGCCTTCACCTGGGCGTAGTTCTCGCCGCTCGACTTGCGCGTCATCGCGACCTTGATGCCGGTCTTTCTTTCGAACGCGGTCACCATTCCCCGGCACCATTCTTCCTGCGGCGTGCAGTACAGGACCAGGTTGCCTTGGGCCGCCGCCAGCGTCGGAACCAGCAGCGCCAAGGCTGCGATCAGGTGCTTCATGACATCCTCCTCTTCAGATTTTCGTTAGCTTGCCCGACTCCGGTCGCCGCGACCAGCGCTTCCTTCAACCCCGGGGCGCAGGCGAGCACGGCATTGCCCCGCGCGAGCCCGTCGCCGGCGAGGAAGTCGTTGGTCCATCCGCCCGCCTCGCCCACCATCAGCAGCCCGGCAAGCGTGTCCCAGGAATTGATGTGCAGCTCGCAGTAGCCGTGCGTGCGGCCGTCGGCGACGTAGGCGAGGCCGAGCGCGCCCGAGCCGGCGCGCTGGAACGTGGCGCCGGTGGCGAGCACCCGCTCGACCATCGCGGTGTAGGCGCGCGTCGGCCGGCGCGCCGACCAGCCCAGCTCGATCACCGCGTGCGCGATATCGGTGTCCGCGACGCGCATCGCGCGGTCGTTGAGGAACGCGCCGCGCCCGAGGCGCGCGCGGTAGAGCTCGCCATACATCGGCGCCGAGATCGCGCCGAGCGCGAGCTCGCCGCCCGACATGAAGGCGATCGAGACGCAGAAATGCGGCATGCGGTTCGCGAAGTTCGCCGTGCCGTCGATCGGATCGATCACCCAGAGCGCGTCGCCGCTTCCCTCGGCGCCGCCTTCCTCGCCGAGGAACGCGTCGCGCGGGAAGCGTTGCTTCAGCCGCCCCACGATCATGCGCTCGACCTCGCCGTCGGCGGCGGTGACGTAGTCCTGCTTGCCTTTGAGCTTGATCTCGATCGGCCTGGAGAACAGCTCGCGCGCCAGAGCGCCCGCCTCGCGCGCCACGGCGACGAGCGCCTGCTCCCTCGCGTCGAGCCCCCCCTCCCTCATGCTTTCCAGTATCGCCGCGCCAATGGCCGAAGGCAATCGTGGCCGATGCGGGCATGCTTGAGCGGGTGCGCCCTGGCCGGGTCCTGGTCAGCTTCCACCACCAGCCAGTCCTGGTAGTCAGCGCGCGCCAGGCCCTGCAGGAGCGGCGCGAAATCGATCCAGCCGTCGCCGGGCACGGCGAACACGTCGCCGAGGACCGCGTCGAGGAAGCTCATGTCCTGCTTCAGCGCGCGCGCAAGCTTGTCCTTGCGGATGTCCTTGCAGTGCACGTGCACGATGCGCTTGGCGTGGCGCTTTAGCGAGCGCGTCGGCTCGCCGCCGGCGAACGTGAGATGGCCGGTGTCGAGCAGCAACCCGACTGCCTTGGTCGAGTCCATCATGCGGTCGACCTCGTCCTCGGCCTGGATCACCGTCCCCATGTGGTGGTGGTAGGCCATTTTCAGGCCCTGTTTCTCGAGCGCGCGCGCCACCGCGTCGAGCCGCTCGCTGAACTGCTGCCACTCCTTTTCCGCGAGCTTCGGCCGCTTCGACAGCGCAATCGAGCGATCGCCGTGCACGCAGCGCGACACCTCGCAGAACACCATCGCCTTCGCGCCGAGGGACTTGAGGAGCGCGGCATGCGGCTGCATCGCCTTGATCTCGTCCTCGACCGAGCGCTCCAGCAGCCGCGCGCTGTACCAGCCGGAGACAAGGCTTAGTTGGAATTTTTTTAGAATCGGACCCAGAACCGCGGCGTCGCGGGGAAACTTGCGGCCGAGCTCCACGCCTTCGTAGCCCGCGAGCTTCGCTTCCGAGAGACAAGTCTCGAGCGAATTGCTGTCGCCGAGCGCGGGCAGGTCGTCGTTGGTCCAGGTGAGCGGGTTGATGCCGATGCGCACCATCACGCGCCCAGCTTCTGCCGGCGGCGCGCCGCGTCGTAGGCCTTGCGCGCGGTTTCCTGGGAAGAATTTCTCGGCGCCTCGGTGACCGCCACATCCCACCACGCGCCGCCCTCGGCCGTGCCGCGGCGCGGGTCGGTGTCGATGACGACGACGGAGGTACGGCGGGCGCGCAATGCCTTCTTCAGCGCGGACCCCAAGGACGCAAGGTTGGCCACCTTTTCCGCCTGGGCGCCGAGGCTGCGCGCGTGCGCGGCGAAATCGACGCGCGGCGCGGCATCGCTCAGGAGATTGTTGAACGAAGCGCCGCCGGTCGCGGCCTGCAGGCGCTCGATGCAACCGAAGCCGCGGTTGTCGAGCACCACGATGACGAGCTTCGCGCCCAGCGCCACCGAGGTGGCGATCTCGGAGTTGAGCATGAGATAGCTGCCGTCGCCCACCAGCACGCACACCTCGCGCCGCGGCTGCGCCAGCTTCACGCCGAGCCCGCCGGCGATTTCATAGCCCATGCACGAGTAACCGTATTCGACGTGGTAGCTCGCCGAATCGGTGGCGCGCCACAGCTTGTGCAGCTCGCCGGGCAGGCCGCCGGCGGCGCACACCACGATGGAATTTTTGGGAATCGAAGAATTGACCACCCCAAGAACCTGGGCATCGGTCGGCCTGCCTTTCGCCGGCGCGGTGATGCGCTCGACCTCGCGGTTCCAGGCGCGCGCGAGCCGCTGCGCCTGCGCGGTCCAGGCCGCGGGCGCGCGCCAGCCGCGCAGGCCGCGCCCGAGCGCCTCGAGCCCGGCGTCGGCGTCGGCAACCAGCGAAAGCGCGCCGTGCTTTGCGGCGTCGAAGGCCGCGACATTGAGCTGCACCAGCTTCGCATCGGCGAACAGCGCGCGCGAGCCGGTGGCGAAATCCCCCAGGCGGGAGCCGACGACGAGGACGACGTCGGCTTTCGCCGCCAGCGCGTTGGCCGCCGCGGTGCCGGTGACGCCGATCGCGCCGGCGTTGCAGGGATGGTTCCAGGCGAGGCTGCCCTTTCCGGCCTGCGTCTCGGCCACCGGCAGGCCGTGCTCCTCGGCGAAGGCGGCGAGCCGCTTCTCGGCGAGCGCGTACTTCACGCCGCCGCCGGCGATGACCAGCGCCTTTTTCGCCTTTCGAAGAACTGCGACCGCGGACTGGAGCTCGAGCGCGTCAGGCAACGGCTTCCTCATCCGATGCTCGCGCCGGCGGAAGAACTCGGCCGGGAAGTCGAAGGCTTCGGTCTGCACGTCCTGCGGCAGCGCGAGGGTCACCGGGCCGCAGTCCGCGGGGTCGAGGAGCACGCGCAGCGCCGCGGGCAGGCTGGCGAGGACCTGCTCGGGGCGCACGATGCGGTCGAAGTAGCGCGAGACCGGGCGGAAGCAGTCGTTCACCGAGAGCGTCGGATCGCCGAACGCTTCGAGCTGCTGCAGCACCGGGTCGGACCGGCGGCTCGCGAACACGTCGCCGGGCAGGAAGAGCACCGGCAGGCGGTTGACGTGCGCGACCGCCGCCGCGGTCACCATGTTGCTCGCGCCGGGGCCGATCGAGGTGGTGCAGGCCATGATGCGCCGGCGCGCGTGCGCCTTGGCGAAGGCGATGGCGGCGTGGGCCATCGCCTGCTCGTTGTGCGCGCGGTAGGTCGGCAGCTTGTTGCGCGCGGCATGCAGCGCGGGGCCGAGGCCCGCGACGTTGCCGTGGCCGAAGATCGCCCAGACACCGGCGAAGAGAGGAGCGCCGTCGATTTCCTGGTTGGCCAAGAAACGAACCGCCGCCTCGGCCATGGTGATGCGAACCGTTGCCACACGCCTCCCCTCGAGCGATCTATTATTACAAGAAAATGACGGAAATCGCCCAGTTCGGCGCCGGCCGCATCGGCCAGATCCACGCTTCCAACATCGCCGCCATGAAGGACGTGCGGCTGCGCTACGTCGTCGACGTCAACGCCGAGGCGGCGCAGAAGCTCGCCGCGCGCCACGGCGCCAAGGCCGTAAGCGAGAGCGAGGCGTTCGCCGACGCCGCGGTCGGCGCGGTGCTGATCGCCTCCTCGACCGACACCCACGCGCGCCTCGCGATCGCCGCGGCGCGCGCCGGCAAGGCGATCTTCTGCGAGAAGCCGATCGACCTGAGCTTGAAGAAGGTGGATGCCTGCCTCGCCGAAGTCGAAAAGGCCGGCGTACCGATGTTCGTCGGCTTCAACCGGCGCTTCGACCCGAGCTTCAGTGCGCTGAAGCGCCGCCTCGACGCGGGCGAGATCGGCGCGGTCGAGCAGGTGGTGATCTCGAGCCGCGACCCGGGACCGCCGCCGCTCGCCTACGTCAAGGTGTCGGGCGGCATGTTCCGCGACATGACGATCCACGACTTCGACATGGCGCGCTGGCTGCTCGGCGAGGAGCCGGTCGAGGTGTTCGCCATGGGCGAGTGCCTGGTCGAGCGCAAGATCGGCGCGATCGGCGATATCGACTCGGCGATGCTGCTGCTGCGCACCGCCTCGGACCGGATGTGCCACATCAACAACTCGCGCCGCGCCGCCTACGGCTACGATCAGCGCATCGAGGTCGCCGGCGCGAAGGGCATGCTGCGCGCCGAGAACATCGGCGAGACCACGGTCGAGCACTTCGGCGCGAAAGGCACGGTGAGCGACCGGCCGCTCGACTTCTTCCTCGAGCGCTATGCGGAGGCGTACCGCGCCGAGATGGCTGCTTTTCTAAGTTCTTTGAAAGAGAAAAAACCAATGCCTGTTGGCGCTCGGGATGGCCGCCAGGCGCTGGTGCTCGCCGAGGCGGCATTGAAGTCGCACAAGACCGGGCAAGCGGTGAAGGTCGATGGTTAACTTCGCCCTCTTCGGCGCGGGGCGCATCGGCCGCATGCACGCGCAGAACCTCGTCCGCCGCAGCGACGCGAAGCTCCTCTATGTCGTCGACACCAAGGCCGAGGCCGCCCGCGCGCTCGCGGAGCCGCTGGGCGCGCGCCAGGCAACCGGGGAAGAAGCGCTGGCGGATCGCGACGTACACGCAGTCCTCATTGCCACATCCACCGGAAGCCACGCCGACCTGTCGATCGCCGCGGCCAAAGCGGGCAAG
>Ga0187893_10003588_pt1 | contig 31112 bp, 24 predicted proteins | sample MA1701074metaG_FD_139574 | JGI IMG/M metagenome (GOLD analysis project Ga0187893, IMG submission 139574) | White microbial mat communities from a basaltic lava cave in the Kipuka Kanohina Cave System on the Island of Hawaii, USA - MA170107-4 metaG ...
GAGCGGTGCGGTTTTGCGGGACTATGAGAACCCGGCGAACCATTTCCTCACGACGCCAGCGTGGAGCGAGGATGGTGGCTTCGTCACGTTTGTCGCCATCGGAAAGACACGGGGGAATGCGCTCGTACGGCTGAACGTCGAAAGTGCTGCGAGCGACACACTCATTCCGTGGACCTTCGATGCGATATCGCAGCCGGTCGAGTCTGGCGGGCGCGTGTATTTCGGTTCACCGCGGAGCGGCATCGACAACATTCACGCCGTCGACATTGCTTCAAAGTTGCAGTATCAGGTCACGTCGCGAAAGTTCGGCGCATATCACGCTGACTTGAGGACGATCTCAGGTCGCACGACTCTGTTGTTTCGCGATTATGGAGCAAATGGTGACGAAATCGCCGAGACGGAGGTCAACGCAGCGCAATTTCGCGTGGCGATTGACGGGCACGTCTCGCCTGTGGACCTCGTGGGCACGCTTGTCCAGCAGGAAGGGAGCACCGTTAGTGTCGACTCCGCGACCGTGTGGCCTATCGAGCCGTACGGCGGCCTCGGACGGTTGTTCGATGTGCATAGTCTCGCGCTGTTTCCAGGTGACGATATCGATCCGTGGGTCATACAGGTCTACTCGCGCAACGTCCTTAACACCCTTGGCGCGAGCGTGGCGTATCGCTTCAACCCGACGCGCCATACAAATGGTTTGGACGCTGGTCTGAGCTACGCCGGACTGTTTCCCATCTTCGACCTCGGACTGCGCGTAGGCACAGATGCGTCCACATACGACGACTCGACTGATGCTGCCATCCCGTTCACTTGGCGCGAGCAGTCCGCGACGGTGACTGCGCGCCTGCCATTTACTGCCTTGCGGGGGCTCGCCGTGCAGCAGGCGCTGGCCGCTGTTTCGTTAGGCTACACACGCATCCAGGATCAGCCCGTCGAATTCAACCTGGACAACAACAACGGCATTCTCAAAACAATGACGTACACGCTTTTCGCGTCACATTCGCCGCCGTCGGCGTACCGCGATCTGGTAGGCACGGGCGTGTATGCATTGGGCAGGTATCGTCACACGCCGTTAGGTGGAGATTACTTCGGTCACACATACATGCTGCAAGCGGGAGCGTCGCTGCGCGGGCCGTTCCCGCACCATGGCCTGTCGGCGATCGCCGCGATCGAGGAACAGCGGCCCACGAACTACGCGTATTCGAGCCAACTGCCGTTCGCGCGCGGTTACGACGCTCGCGCGAGGTATCGCATCTGGCGCACCGGAGCGTCCTACGCCTTGCCGCTCTGGTATCCGGACCTCAACGTTGGGCCGCTCGTTTTCGTTAGGCGATTGCAAGCCGAGGGCTTCGGAGACTACAGCATCGGATACTCATCGGGCGGGCGTTTCAAGACGTACTATCGATCCGCCGGCGTCGAGCTGACGGCTGACTTCGTTCCGTTCTCCATGAATCAGACGTGGCGCGCGGGAGTGAGATACAGCTACCGCATGGACGCCGCTGAGCCGTGGCGCACGCAGGTCATTCTTCGCATTCCGTGAAGCTCGTCCGCGGCGCGGCGCACTACGACCGCGCGTACTTCGACAAGTGGTACCGTCATCCAGCGCACCGCGTGAAATCGGCGCAGTACCTCGCGCGGCAGGTCGCGTTTGTGGTGGGCGTCGCGGAGTATTTGCTCGAGCGGCGCATAACGAGCGTGCTCGATGTCGGGGCGGGTGAGGGGAACTGGCGGCCAATCTTGCGGCGCATGCGACATGGCCTTCGCTACTACGGCGTCGATCCGAGCGAGTATGCGGTGCGGCGCTACGGGCGTCGGCGCAACATCCAACGGGGGTCCTTCGCGAACCTGCGGGATGTCAAGCTTCCCAAGGCGTTCGATCTGATCATCTGTTGCGGCGTGCTGAACTACGTCGCCGACCGCGAAGTGGATGCTGGACTACAAGCGTTGAGAGATTTGGCGCGCGGGCCCATCTATATCGAAATCTTTACGCGCGAGGACGAAGCAGAGGGGGACTTCCAGCGCAAGGCCGCCAAGCCGAGCGCGTGGTATCGGCGGGCAATGCTGAAGGCGGGTCTGATTGCGTGCGGGTTGCACTTCTACATACCGAAAGAGTTCAAACACCTAACGGCGGCTTTGGAGCGCGCTCGGTAACTAAAGCTGTCGGCTGACAGCTGCCAGCCGTTTGTTCACAGCAGCTCGAGACGACTAGCTCCTTGTCGCTTTGGCGCACACATTCGCTCGGATGAACAGCGTCGCGCGCCCTTTCTACAAGCAATACACGCTGATCGCGATCGTTTTCACGGTCACGATCTTCATGAATGCGACGCTGCTCTTCGCTGTGCAGCCGATGTTCACAAAGCTGGTGCTCCCGCGTCTTGGCGGAACGCCGGCGGTGTGGAACACGTGCCTCCTGTTTTTCCAAGCCGCACTGCTTGGCGGCTACCTGTACGCGCACCTCGGCACACGCTTGCTCAGCGCACGGGTGCAAGCGCTGGTGCACTTGGGGTTGTTGCTCTTGGCGATGGCGAGCCTGCCGATCGGCATCCCGGCCGGATTCGAACGGCCGTTCCAGGGCGTGGTTCCTATCGCGTGGCTCATCGGACTCCTCGTCATCGCGTTAGGCGCGCCCTTCACGCTCGTCGCGGCCGGAGCGCCGATCCTGCAGCGCTGGTTCGCGGCGACGAATCATCCGCGCTCTGACAATCCATACTTCCTGTACGCGGCGAGCAATCTGGGAAGCTTCGTCGCGTTGTTGAGCTACCCGTTTCTCATCGAGCCGCACTTGCGTCTCGTTGAGCAGCGACGCTGGTGGAGCATCGGGTATCTCGTGCTGCTTGGCTTGCTCGCGCTCTGCACGTTTGTTGTCTGGCGCACGACCTCGCGCCCCATCCCAGTTGAGCCAGTGGCGCGAGAGGACGCGGCCGAGGAGGGTGAAAGCGCAACGCCGTCGATCGTGCCTAACGCGCGCTGGCGTTTGCGCTGGGTACTGCTCGCGTTCGTTCCCTCGAGCCTCTTGATCGGCGTCACGACGTACATCAGCACGGACATCGCATCCGTTCCGCTGCTCTGGGTCATGCCATTGGCGCTGTACCTGCTGAGTTTTGTCGTCGTCTTCGCGCGTCGTCCGCTCATAAGCCGCACGTTCATGCTCTGGCTCCAGCTGCCGCTCGTGCTCGTGCTGCTCATCCTACTGTCAGTCGGCGGCACGCCGCGAATCACGATGGTCGCGGGGCTGCATCTGCTTGCGTTCTTCGTGACGGCACTCGTTTGCCACCGCGAGCTTGCCGATTCGCGACCGCGGGCGGAGTACCTCACGGGATTCTATCTGTGGATGGCGGTTGGCGGGATGTTAGGCGGCGCGTTCAACGTGCTCGTAGCGCCCGTGCTGTACGATACCGTGCGCGAGTATCCCTACGCGCTCATCCTCGCGCTCGGCCTGCGACCCGCGTGGACGGCAGCCGGCCGAGTTTACTCGCGACGATCGTTCGTGCTCGATCTGGTGCTCCCGGCGCTTGTCTTTGGCGCTGTCGTCGCGATGTTCAAGCTGCCGAAGCCGCCCGGGGAATGGGGCGCGTACGGTCCGCAGATTGCGCTCGGCGGGGCCGCGCTCGTGACTGCGTTGTTCGTCACACGGCCGCTACGCCTCGCGTTAGGTGCCGCCGCGATCTTCGCGGGCTACCTGGCCGGTCAGAAGGCGGATTCGGACATCGTGGTCCAGGCGCGATCGTTTTTCGGTGTGTATCGCGTCAAGCCATCGTTCCAGTACAACGTGCTCACAAACGGAACGACGACGCACGGCGGACAGAATCGCTTGCCGGAGCAGCGCACAGAACCGCTGACGTACTATCATCGCGGCGGACCGTTAGGCCAGTTCTTCGCCAGCACGCTGACGGACGTTCCGCTGCGTCGCGTCGCGGCAGTGGGGCTCGGTGCCGGAACTGTCGCATGCTATGGGCGTCCGGAAGAGACGTGGACATTCTACGAGATCGATCCAGTTATGGTGCGCATCGCGAACTCGCCGCGCCTGTTCACATACCTGCGGGATTGTGCACCGGAGTCCGACATCGTCCTCGGCGACGCGCGCATGTCGCTCGCCGCCGTTCCGGACTCGACGTTCGACCTGATTCTTCTGGATGCCTTCAGCTCCGATGCGATCCCCGTGCACTTGATCACGCGCGAAGCCCTCGCGCTGTACATGCGCAAGCTGCGTAGCGGAGGCATCGTGCTCTTGCACATCAGCAACCGCTATCTGGAGCTACAACCTGTGGTTGTGGAGCTGGCGCGTGACGCGCGATTGGCTGGGGCGCTGGGCGATCACGACGTGACGCCCCAGGAGAGGCTGGAGCTCAAGCACGGCTCGCGCTGGGTCGCGCTGGCGCGGTCTCCAGCCGCGCTCGCGTCGCTCGTTAGGCAGCCGCTCTGGCGGGTGCTCGCGCCAGACGCCGACGTCAAGGTCTGGACCGACGATTTCTCCGACGTTCTGAGCGTGCTGCGCTGGCGTCGTTAGAGAGGCGATCAATCGCTGAGCCCGTACCAAACGCATAACGAGCCGTTCTGTGTCGTTCGTGTGCGGCGCACGAGACTTGCACCTGACGCCCGCGGATGGGATGGCGTGAATGGTCGGGTTCGACTGAGGCGCGGCGGCAGCACCGCCACGCTCATTCTCCTGCAAGGAGCAGCAAATGTCTCGTGCAATACGGTTGGTTTCTCACGCGACGCTCGCCGCTGCATTACTCGCGGGCGTAGCCCAGGCGCAGACAGCTTCTTCACGCGTGGTCAGTAAGCGGTCGACAACGACTGTGCAGCGCAGCGCCGGAGCGCCCGGCCTAACGCTGTACGGCGGCCTTGCAACCGGTGACAACGGCTTCGATATGGGTCCAGCACTCGCGGCGTCATTCAACTGGCACATGCCCAGCTCGCCGTTCAATCTTCGTGTGGATCCGTACTTCGCGTTTCATTCGCGCGATGTAGGCCCGGACGCGAGCCTTTGGCACCTCGGAGCGACTGGTAATCTGGAGCTTGCATTTCGCCCGTCGGGAACATCCGCGGAGCCATATCTCTTTGGCGGCGGCGGGTTCTACTATCGCAACTTCAGCATCGACGGCGTCGATGATGCGGCCCTCGACCAATCGGACATGAAGGGCGCGCTCGGCTTTGGCGGCGGTGTCCGCTTCGGCGGCTTCACGCTGGAAGCCAAGATGCAGAACGTCGACGAGTTCACGAACGTGAGCTTCCTGGTCGGCTTCCGGCTCGGCGGCTACTAGTCGTCACACAATTGCAGTCGAGAAGTTCGTTAGGCGGCGCGGCTGACAAGTCGCGCCGCTTTCTTGTACGGCGCGTAGCGGGGAGCATCGATTTCGGTTTTCTTTGAGGCGTGCAAACGCGCGCCCGCCGCGGCATACGAGCCGTCCAATTCGGCCTACTTCTCAACTTCGTGCTCGCGGGAATCAAAATCGTCACCGGGCTGGTGGGTCACCCTATGCCCTCGTTGCAGACGGCGTGGAATCGACAATCGATATCGTTGCTTCACTCGTCGTTAGGGGCGGTTTGCAAATAGCGTCGCGCGAGGCTGATGAAGACTACCCGTTCGGATAAGGCAGGGCCGAGCCGCTCGCGGCGGCGATCGTGGGTCTGATTCTGATTGCTGCCGGCGTTGGAATCGCCATTGCGGCGCTGCGCGAGATTCGCACACCGCACTACGCGCCCGAGCCCTACACGCTCGTCGTGTTGCTAGGCGTGATTGTGACCAAGGAAGCGCTGTTCCGCCGCATGCGTGGTGTCGCGACGGCGACCGACAGCTCGGCGGTTCACGCCGATGCGTGGCACCATCGCAGCGACGCCATCACGTCGCTTGCAGCATTCATTGGAATCTCGTTGGCGTTATGGAAGGGTCAGCGCTGGGCATCGGCTGATGACTGGGCGGCGCTCGTCGCGTCGGCTGTGATCCTCGTGAATGCACTGCGGGTGGCGCGGCCGGCGATCGCTGAGCTCATGGATCGATCGCCGGAGCGCCCGATGGTGGAGCGACTGGAAAGTGCCGCGCGAGGGGTGAGCGGAGTGCGCGGGGACGCACAAACTCAAGGTGCGGCGACACGGCGGCGCCTATCACGTCGATCTGCACGTGCAGGCGGATCCAACCCTAACGCTGCACGAGGCGCACGTCTTGAGCGGGAAAGTGAAGAGTGCGATTCGCGCGACGATACCGCAGGTCGCAGGCGTGCTCGTTCACATGGAGCCGGACGAAGCTGAATCCAGCGGCGTATCCTAACGCCGGTTCCCGCCGGTTCGAGTCTTGGACCAGATCACGATCGACGCGCAGCCGGAGGCTCCCGGCGACTGGAACTGCATCGGTGTGTTGGAGCCGTTGTAGACCTCGATCGCCGCGATTTCCCACGTCGGTAGCAGTCGATCGACGTCGCCGGCGAAGATCGCTTCCCACGGGGCGCCGTCGACATAGTACTTCACGCAGCTGTTCGTGGGGTTGCGGGCGCTTTGGATGACGTAGTCATTGCCGCTCGGGACGACGCGAAGACTCGGGATCGTGCGGAAGACGTCCGTGAGCAAGTTCGGGGCACGCTTCTCGATGTCTTCGGCCGTGACGAAGTAGCCGCCCGCGCCTCTCCTCCGCTGTGTGAAGCCGACCTTGTCGAGTCCGGCGTCCGCACTGGCCGTCACGGCGACGGGCGCGAGCACCTGCGCCGCGCGCGTGAGCGCGATTGTCACCCGCGCCGGCGCGCGGGTCGATAGCTCCACTGCTTGCTCGACCGGCGCGAAACCGATCTGCCTAACGACGACAGTCTGCGTACCCGACGGCAGCTCAGCCAGGCTGAACTCGCCGTTCTCACGCGTAAGCGTGGCGCCGGGCGTGCCAAGAACGTCGACGCGCGCGCCCACGATTGGGACGCCGGCGCCGTTTGTCACGCGACCTGTGAGAGACGCCTGTCCCTTACGCATCGTCGCGGCCGAGAAACGCTGACCGGCCGCCTGCGCTTGTTCTCGGGCGCGTGCTTGCGCCGCGCTGTCAGTCGCGGCGACGACAGTTTCCGCGCTGCCAATTCGCAATCCCTGAATCACTAGCGGTTGACCTTCGAAGGTAACCTTCACCTCGGATGTCGTGACGCCGTTGTGAATCGCCTGCACAGTTCCCGTCATCTCGCTCGGCAGGCCGCAGATGCGGAACACGCCGTCGGCGCCGGATCTATCTTCGCGCACGCGCGGAACACGGCGCAGTCTGTCCACGATGGAGATCTCGCTCCACGCCACGGATACGCGCGCTCCGGCCACCGGCTTGTCGGCCTCGGCCTCGAGCACACGGCCGATCACGGCGGACGGGCCTAACGTGCGTCGCGCCGCCGGGCAGGAAGCGGCGACAAGCGTTTCGCTGGCAGGGATCGCAACCGAAACCGGCGTCACTCCCACGTCGGTCACTGGCACGGTGTCTGTCAAGAGCACCATGCCTAACGAATCGAGCAGCTCGTGTGTCACGCGCAGCACGTACTGACCTGGCGGGATCGAGTCCACACGGAAGGCGCCTTTGTCGGTCGTGATGGCGAAGAGCGGCGTGCCCTCGACCGAGACCATGGCGCCAACGAGAGCGCCTTGGTGCACGCTGTCGTACACGGTTCCGAACACGGAGCCCATCGGCAGCGACGGAACAACGGCTTTGGCCTGCGCTGTGTCCTTCGCTGCGGCGCTGTCCGTCTTCGGTGCTGGCTGCGCAGCGGGCCTGCGCGCCGGCGGGCGTCGCTGCTGGGAGCTAACGACGCTACTCGCCAGCGCCAGAGCCAGCAAAAGGCACGACGTGCGAGAGGGGAAAGGCGACATACGGCTCACAAACTAGTGCTGTTCCAACTCGATGAACTAGAGCCTGCTGCGGGGTTCGTGTGGTGCATCGCGGCTGCTGAATCTCACAAAAGTTGGAACGGCACTAGAGGAAACAACCCGGCGTGGAAATCCACTGCAACGTGATCGCTGGGCTCGCCTGAGCAGACCAACCATGGTGTGTTGCTGGCTGCGGCCTCGTATGCTACCTCTACGCGCTCACGTTGTGCCCCCATGCGGAGGAATTCAACTACACGGGAGTAGTCAGATGGCAATCGCCAGAGTGACCGAAATCAGCTCGTCCTCGAGCAAAGGCTTCGAGGACGCCATCAAAGCCGGAATCGCGCGCGCCAATGAGACCCTGGAAAACGTTCGGGGGGCGTGGGTCTCTGGCATGAAAGTGAAATGCCAGAAGGGGAAGATCACAGACTACCGCGTGCTGCTGAAGGTGAGCTTCGTACTCAAGTCCTAGCGCTCTGAATGCGCCCCAGCAGCAACGCGAAGCCATGTCGCTCCGCGCGGTTGCGGAGGTGCTCGACAGTTTGCTGCACTGCTGTGATTCGCTCCCGGAGTAGCGCTGGCGCGACCTCTGCTGCAAGCCAACATGCCGCGTAGACGTCACGCCGCTCGAGCGATTGGGCGGCGCGGACGAAAGTGTCGCACGCGATTCCCGCGTGACCGCCTAACAGTGCCAGGCGCGTGTTCAGGGCCTCGACATGTTCGCGCCCAGGGAACCAGCGTCCATCCGGGACCTGCGCGACGATCTCGTTGATCCGGTCGGCGTAGCCTTCGGCTCCAGCCTGTTGCAGCGCGATTCGCGTAAGGGCGGCGGCCGCGAGTGATGCCGCCTCGAGCCAGGCCCGTCCCAGCTCGCGAGCGGTGATTGCGACGGTCTCGAAAGTGCCGGCGGCGCTCTCGAGCTCGCTCGAGTCGCGCAGCAGCTGCGCATCGACAAAGGCAGCGAGTGTGCGTCGCGGTTGATCGCGTACGGAGGCGAATAGCCGCTTGGCGTCCTCCAGCTGCTCGCGCGCGGACGTCAGGTCGCCGGTGCGCAGGAGCAACTCTGCGGTGCGCAGCGCGCTTTCACCGCAACTCACAGCGGAGTGCGCGGTGCGTCCCAATTCCGCTGCTTTGATGAAGCCGCCGCGCGCCTCGGCCAGGTAGCCGGAGCGCATGTGCGCCGCCCCCTGTTCCAGTGCACAGCGCGACTGCGCGCGCCGATCACCGCTATGCGCGAAGAGTGCCTGCGCGTCGCGGAAGAGCGCGAAGGCCTCCGCTCCGGCCGTCGCCACGCGAGCCACGCCTAACGCGAGAGAAGCGCGAGCGGTGACGCTGGTGTCATGCGCACCAAACGCGGCGTCAACCGCCTTGAGCGCGGCCAATTCGGCCGCCGGCCAGGCAGCCAGTTCCGCGTGGAAATCCGCCAGCGTCGCGAAGTACGTGGACTCTGCGGCGGGATCGTCCATGGCTGATACGCGTTCTGCGATCGCGGAGAGATCATCGATCGCGCGCTGCGGCGGCCGCCCGCGCGCGACGCGCACTTCTTCGCGCATCCTGCGAACACGTGCCTCCCGGCGCGGATCCTGATTCGTGCTCAGCCACTCCAGCGCCAGGTCGCACATTTCCTCGGCGTACTCATAGCGTCCCGACTGCATGGCCAGCCCCGCGAGGCGCAGACGCACGTCAGTCAGCGCGCTCGGGTTCGGAGCGTGCCGCTGCGCGATCGTTAGGCATGCCGCGGCTTCGTCGTGCGCGTCGACAGACGCGGCGCGGTCGGCCGCGAGCGACGAATACCGGAACGCCTGATCGTCATTCCCCGCGGCGTGGTAGTGCGCGGCGATGTCGCCAACGGCGGCCGGAGTCCTGAGCTCGAGCGTTCGCGCAGCGATTTCGTGCAGGCGCTGTCGCTGTCGCTCCGGTATCGAGCGACGGCAAGCCTCGGCGATCAGCGCGTGCGTAAATGCATATCGTCCTTGACGAGGATCGCCGGCCTGCTCAAGCACCGTGGCAGCGAGCCCTTCGTCGATCGCGGCGCGAACTTCGGCGTCGTTGCCGGCGCCAGCCGCGATTACGAGATCGATCGAGAAGCCCGGGCCGAGTACTGCTGCCGCGGCCAGAACCGCGCGGGAGCGCGGTGAAAGGCGATCGAGCCGGCGCTCCAGCACCTGGCCGATCGCCGGTGGCAGCGAAAGCTCGTCCAGTGGTCGCCACTCCCAGCGAGTACCTGCGTACCAGATGCCGCCTTCGTCGCGCAGCGTCTGCATTACGTGCACGACATACAGCGGAATTCCCTCGGTGTACGCGTGGAGAAACGCGGGGAACTCGGATCCGAGGTCGCCATCGTGAAAGAGTGTCTCGACCCAGCGCGTGAGCTGGGCGAGAGAGAAGCGCTGCAGCGCCAATTGATTCACGCGCGGATCGCGCGCCAGTCGTCGCCGGCGGTCAGCCACGGAGTGCGCTTCGGAGGAGCGCAGCGTGATGACTAGCAGAATCCGTTCAGTCGTTAGATGCGCGAGGATCTCCTCGACGGCGTCCCACGAGGCGGAATCGCCCCAGTGCATGTCCTCGAGAACGACGACGAGCGGCTGCCGCCTCGCGGCGAGCCGCACGTAGTCCACCAGCTCGTGCAGCACGTTTGTCGTGCTGGCTTCCGCGGCATACGCGAGCGATGCGCCGCCGTCGAGCGCCGGAACGAGCTGCGCCAGCGCGCGCCAGCCGTGCGCGTGTACGACGCCCACGTTGTGCAGCTGCTCGACGATCGCGATCCACGGCGCGAAGGGGACGCGCACTTCGGCGTCGCTGCAGTTGGCGTAGACGATGTGCCCCGCGCGCAGCCGCACCTCCGGCTCGAGCTGCCTAACAAGCGCGGATTTGCCGATTCCCGCCTCGCCGACGATCGACACGATGCGCGGCTGCGCGCGGTTCGCGTCTTCCAGATAGGCGACGAGACGGCGCATCTCGTCTTCGCGATCGATGAACTGATCCAGCCGCAGGTGCGCCCGTTCGCCGCCTAGTGCGTCCGTATCGGCCACGACAACGCGGTCGCGACCCCGTCGCTTGGCTTCGATTGTCGCGCGCTCCGCAGCGCCGATTAGCCCGTCGACGGTTTCGGCATGTGTAGGCGCGACGGCAATGCCGATCGAAACAGTCACGGCCAGAGTCTCATCGCTCGTGTCGCGACGAACGCAGCGCAGCTGTGCCGTCGCCGAGCGCAAACGCTCAGCGACTTCCACTGCAACGTCGGTCGACGTCGAAGGGAGGAGCACGAGGAATTCGTCGGCGTCGAGCCGTCCGACCAAGTCTCCGGTCCGGATGCCACGCTGCAGCACCTTCGCGACGGCCCAGAGAATGTCGTCCGCCTGCAGGCGACCGAAGGTGTCGCTGATCCGGCGGAAGTCGTCGATGTCGACGACGAGGAGGCCGACGGAATCGGTTGGATGGGGGCGCTCGCCTAACGCGGCACCCAGGCGCGCGAGGAAGGCCCCGCGCTGCGCGACGCCCGTCAGCTCGTCATCGACGATCGGGACCGTCTGCTCGCCCGTGCGACGATCGCTTGGCGTGAGCGGCCGCGCGAGCGCGGCACCTTCGCGCACGACCTCTTCGAATACACGAAAGACGGCTGGATCGAACTGGCGGCCAACGTCGCGGCGCATGATGTCCAGCGTTTCGTCGCGCGAAAGGGCGCGCTTGAAGCTGCGGCGCGATGTCAGCGCGTCGAAGACATCCGCCACGCAGAAGATGCGCGCAGCCAGTGGGATCTCGCTCCCGGCGAGTCCGCGCGGATAGCCGGAGCCGTCCCAGCACTCGTGATGCGATTCGACGATCGGTCGCACCTCCCACGGAAAATCGACTTCAGCCAGCATCTCGGCGCCGGTGATGGGGTGGCGCTTGACCTGCGCCCATTCTTCAGCCGTTAGGCGACCAGCCTTGTTCAGCAACGCCGCTGGAATTGACAGCTTGCCAACGTCATGCAGCAACGCGCCGACGCGGTACCAGTAGAGCGCCGATTCATCCACGCCCATGCGCCGCGCCATTTCGACCGTGAGATCGGCGACGCGATCGAGGTGCCCGGCTGTCGCTTGGTCTTTCGATTCGATCGAGACCGCCCACTGACGCACAGCCGCGATGAAGCCGCGCTCGAGGCGCGCGATGCGGCGCCGGTAGCTATACTCGGACGGCGAGCCGCGCAGCTGCGCGAGCAGGCGATATGCGCGATTGAGCGCGAGCAGCGTGTCGTGATGCCGCTCGAGCGCCGTGAGCAACGCGGCGCGTTCTTGCGCGATCTCGGCGAGCCGCAGCGGCTGATTGATGTCGATTGCGAGTCGTTCTGCTTGCTCCAGGAGACGTTCGGCGCGCGGCAAGTCGCCGAGCGCGCGCGCGACGGCGCCGGCGACACCTAACGCGTAGGCCTGGTCAGCATCGTTGTCGCGTTGCCGCGCAAGCGTGAGCGCGCGATCACTGGAAGCCTGCGCGCGTTCGAGGTTGCCGCGCGCGAGCGCCATCTCGGCGCGAGCCAGCTCGATCTCGCTCGTTAGGCCATCGTCGCTGGTAGACGTCGCGAGACGCAAGGCGTCGGCGAAGGCTTGCTCGGCGAGGTTCCAGCGTTCCAGCTCGTCGTACAGCGCGCCGAGCTCGGTGCAGATCCTGGCGAGTGCACGGCGGTCTTTCGCCGCTTCGTACGTCGCGCGACTCCCTTCGAGAAGACGCACGGCTTCGTTGCGATCTCCACGCGCGACCGCGAGATCGGCCATCGCCGCTGTGATCGAGGCGCCAAGGATGTGCGCACCGGCGGTCTCCGCCAGCGGACGCGCCGCGGCGAGATCCCGCTCGGCTTCGTTAGGCTCGCCCCGCAAGGCGTGCAGACGGGCGCGTAACGCCAGCGCTTCGGCGCGGGCTGTCGGCGCATAAGCGGCGTCGGCGACCGCGAGGGCCAGCTCGACGCCGTCGAGCACAGCGCTGAAGTCACCCAGCTCGAGCGACGAACGCGCGATGCCGATCAGGAGCGAGAAGACGATCTCGGAGCTGGTGTCTCGCGGAGCTTCGCGCAGCGCGCGCTCGAGCAGTTCGCGCGCGAGCTCATACTCACCTCGCGTCTGCGCGCGGCGCGCCTGGTCAACGAGCGCGGCGGCCGGACGCAGCTCTTCCGGCATCCCAGTGACTTGGGGGATGACGGGTTGCGTCGAACTGCGGCCTGGTGTTGCGCGAGTTGGCACTGGAGGTGGACGGCGGGCGGGCTCGGGGCGGGCTAAGTCCTTACAGGAGAAGGACGATCAACTGGTAACGCGCGTCTCATCAGAGCACGGCGAGGCAAGAGGTCAGAGGTCAAGGGTCAGAGCATAGGCGGTGCTGGCGGCCGATCGCCGCTCGCTGTCGCTTTCAATCCATGGCGAGGGGGAGCGCCGGTCATCCGGCTCCGCCGATTTGTGAGTTGCGGGTCGAGCTCCAGAGCGGCGGCGGCGGCGGCGAACGATCCGCGTGGCGCGTGATCCGGCTGTCATCCGGGGTCTTGTTGCCACGACTCAACCGCGTGCTACTCACCGCGTTGGGATGGTTCAAGGCAAGCGACTGGTGGTTTGAAGCCGCGCAGGTCCGCTACGGTGAACCTAACGAGTCGAACGACGTTCAGGGTGCGGCGACCGTTCGATTGCGCCACATTTTACCGGATACGGGGACTGAGGCCAGCTACTCCTGCGAGGTAGCGGGCCAGTGGTGGCCACACCGCCTGACGATCGATCGCTTGCTGACTCCGAATCCGGAGATGCGCGATCCGGTCTGTCTCAGCGGGGGCGGGACCGTGCCGACGGGCCATGCGCGGGCGGTGGGGTTTGATGTGCGGGTGACTAACGCGGAACTGGAAAGGCTTAGGGGTTAGGGGCAATAATATACTTGACGCACCCAGTCAATTGGCATAGATTGGGCCATGATCACTCCGCACAAGTTTCCCGAATCTCTCAGCGACGCGTGCCGTTACTTCGCTGATCCTGACCGCGCGTTTTCGTTCCTCGCACAGCTGCGTTGGCCGGAAGGTACGATCTGCGTGCATTGCAAGGCCGATAAGCCGATCTTCCTCAAAACGCGGCGCATCTGGAAGTGTCGCGAATGCCGCAAGCAATTCAGCGTCAAAGTCGGGACGATTTTCGAGGACAGCGCGCTTGGGCTGGACAAGTGGCTGCCCGCGCTGTGGCTCATCGCCAATTGCAAGAACGGCGTATCGAGCTATGAAGTCGCGCGCGCACTCAAGGTTACGCAAAAGACCGCGTGGTTCATGCTGCACCGCATTCGCACCGCGATGCGCGCCAAGTCGTTCGGTAAATGGGAAGGCGGAGAGTTTGAAGTAGACGAAAGCTTTATCGGCGGCAAGGCGGGCAACATGCACAAGGGGAAGCGCGAGCGAGTACAGCAGCACGCGCAGACCATGAAGGCCGCCGTAGTTGGCATTCTGCGACGCGGGCCGAACGGGACATCGCGCGTCCGTGCCGTGGTTACTCCCAAAGTCACCAAGAAGGCGCTGCAGAAGTACGTGCGCTCGCAAGTCAAAGCCGGATCGTCGCTCTATACCGACGCGTTCTTGTCGTACAAAGGACTGGGGAGCGACTACAAGCATTCCACCATTGACCACGGCGTGGCCTACGTGCGTGGCGAGACACATACGCAAGGACTGGAAAACTTTTGGTCGCTCCTCAAGCGGGCGATCAAAGGCACCTACGTCAGCGTCGATCCGTTTCATCTGGGGCGGTATGTGGACGCGCAAGTGTTCCGCTTCAATGCGCGCAAAGCGAACGATGGACAGCGCTTCATGGCGGTCGTCAAAGGCATCATTGGTCGGAAGCTCACCTACAAGAGGTTGATCGGCGCGGACATCGCACCCGCTACGACGTGACCATAAACGTAGACCTCAACTAAAGCGCGGCCCAAAACCGAAGGGGAAGCGATGAAAGCAGCAGAGACCAGCCCGACGCCTAACGTGTCGGGCTCGGACGCTATGGAGCGCATGAAAGCATTAACGAAACGCATACTTAAGGTTCCGAAGTTGAAGAAGCCGAAGAAAAAGCGCTAAAGATCCATCCCCCATACCCGCAGCAAGTGCTTTATCACGTCTTCCGGTGTCTGCTCAGGGTGTGGGGTGAAATCGTGAGCCATGTGTTGGACCATGGGTCCGTATGGCGGGGCGTTGGCTAGCGCACCTTTGACGTTAGGCGTCGCGTCATGAACCCAGCCGAACGGGTGAGCGATACCATCCTGGTCGCAGCGGCACATGTACGCGAACAAGTCAGATGCTTGCAACGGCAGAAACTTGGTGTCATGCCGGAAAATGATGTCGTCCGGAAGCAGGCTTCGCGTAAATGGACCCACACGTGCCAGCATGAACTCGTAATACGCCCGCGTGTCTCGGCCCGTGGATTCGTGAGTGTCGAAAATGATCTCTATGGGCTCTCGGCGGCCGGACCATCGTTGATGCAAATAGGCAGTTCCGATGATCTGAAAGAATCCCCAGAAATACGGATGATTTGCTGGCGCGGGCAGTCGCGCCGCAACAAGTGCCTCAAAGGTCGGATTGTCCCTAGCGGTAAACAGCAGAACAGGCGCCGCAGCATCGATAATTGGCACGAGCTCGCGCATTTTGGCGTCGCGCCGTGCCTCAGACCACCAATTGAATTGTCCCCCGCATTTCGCCGCTTCCGCTGCTTTGAAGTATTTGATTGCGGGCTCGGACCTCAGACAATCGTCCCACGCCCTTGTAAACGCATCCCAAGCCGACACATCCGCCAATAATCCCGCAAACGCGAACCACCCATCTTTGCCCTTGCCGCCGCTTTCATCGACGGCTAGTTGCATAGCCATAACAACCCTCCGCTTGAGTTGTGCGAGCGGAAGCCCCGATAGAAACTCCAGCCCGCGAGGTAGCCAAGTTGGATCTTGGCTTGCCGGGCTAGGTGCGTCAAGTATGTTATTGCCGGTTAGGGCGTCGGGGATCGGGAGTCGGGGCATCGGATGGAGTCCACGGCTAGCCACCGCTCACGCTGCACAAATCCGATTCCCGAACACCGAATCCCCCAACGTCCGATGCCCGAATCGACTGGGCCCCTATGTTTTAGCCTTATGCGGATTATCTCCCTCTGCCCCTCTCTCACTGAGCTCGTCTTCGACCTCGGCCTCGGTGGTTCGCTGGTCGGCCGCACAAAGTTCTGCGTGCACCCAGCGCCGCAAGTCGACGCGATCGAGAAGGTTGGCGGGACAAAGAATCCTAAGATCGCGCGCATCGTCGAGTTGGCGCCTGACATCGTGCTCATGAACGAGGAGGAGAATCGACTCGAAGACGCCGAAGCGCTCCGCTCGGCTGGCATCAATTGCCACACCTCAATGCCGCGCACGATCACCGAAACGGCTGCAATGGTGCGGTCTATTGGCTCGGCGTTAGGCACGGCAGGGCCAGCGGAAGTCATCGCACGAGACATTGAGACTCGCGGCGCGGAAGTCGCCGGGCGCGCGCAGGAGCCGGTGCGCTACGTCTACCTCATCTGGCGCGAGCCGTGGATGACGATAAACAACGACACGTTCGTGCACGCGCTTCTCGCGAACGCAGGCGGCGTCAATGTCTTCGGCAAGCTCCCGGATCGATATCCCACGATCACACTGCTGCAAATTCGCGACGCGACGCCGGACATAGTGCTGCTCTCGACGGAACCATTTCCATTTGCGGAGCGTCACATCGAGGAACTAGCTGGCAAGACGGGAATTCCGCGCGAGCGAGTTGTCGTCGTCGATGGCGAGCTGCTCTCGTGGCACGGGTCGCGAACACCGCGCGGCATCGTGTACGCGGGAGAAGTGATGGACAGCGGCGACGCAGCAGGCCGCGGCGTTGTGCGAGAGCACCGGCGCGCCGATGCACGTAGTGCACCTCTCCAGCGCGCGAGCTCTCGACGCCTGCCGTAGCGCGCGAAAACGCAAGGCACCATTCACGGTCGAGACGCGCCCTCTCTATATTCACCTAACGAGTGAACGGATGAGCGGACCCGACGCGCCGCTCTTCGTGGGCCAGCCGCCGCTCAGGACGCTCGCCGACACGGAGGCTCTCTGGAACGGCCTCAAAGACGGAACGATCGACCTGCTCGCGACGGATCTCGCGACATGGACGCGCGCGCAGAAGATGGACTCGACGCTTACGCTCTCTCGTCTGCGTCCCGGCGTCAGCAATCTGCAAGTCATGCTACCGATGTACTTCTCCGAAGGCGTTGGGAAGCGCGGTTTCTCGCTCGAACGTTTCGCCACAACGACATCCACAAACGCGGCGCGCATCTTTGGGCTCTATCCGAAGAAAGGCGCGCTGCGCGTTGGGTCTGATGCCGACGTCGTGATTTGGGATCCGCGAAAGAGCGACAGCGTGCGCGGAGAGGACGATCTCTCCAAGGCAGACTACTCCGTAAATGAAGGATGGAAAGCGACCGGGTGGCCAGTACTGACGATCCGACGAGGTGAGGTCCTCTTGGAGAATGGGAGGGTCGTAGGGCAGGCCGGCAGCGGCACGCTTGTCACACGGCAGCGTTGGAGTCATTAGCCCAATCTTTACAGCGCTGCAGCGCCGCTCGACCGTATAGCACTTGCAACTCGCCACAAACCGCCCAAGCCGGCGGTTCCACCGCGCACTCGACGGAGTCTCCTCAATGTTCTCCGCCCACTCGCTCCCGCGTCGACGCACAACTTGTCAGGCAGCATTCCTACTCGCGGTCGCACTCGGCGCGACTGCGCTGCCAGCCCAAGGGCCTCCCGCGGACGCCCGGCCGCCGATCAATCAAGCCGACGACCCCGCGCTGCGCGGCTTTCGCTGGCGCGTGATCGGACCGATCGGTCAGGGTGGACGCGTTGACGACATCGCGGTTGTGGAGCGCGATCCGCAGACCTACTACGTCGGGTTCGCGACCGCAGGGATTTGGAAGACGAGCAATCATGGCGTGACGTTCACGCCCGTCTTCGATACGTACAGCACACACTCGATAGGCGACATCGCGATTGCGCAGTCGAATCCGGAGATCGTGTACGCCGGCACCGGTGAACCGAACAACCGTCAGAGCTCGTCGTTCGGCGACGGCGTATACAAGACGACAGACGGCGGCCAGACATGGACCAACATGGGGCTGCGCGAGACCCAGAGCATCGCGCGTGTTGTGGTGCACCCGACGAATCCGAACGTCGTGTGGGTTGCCGCGAACGGACATCTGTTCGGGCCTAACGCGGAGCGCGGCGTCTACAAGAGCAGTGACGGTGGCCGCACCTGGCGCAAGACGCTCTTCGTGGACGACAACACGGGAGCCACCGAGGTCGTGATTCACCCGCGTAACCCGAACGTGTTGTTCGCCGCGACGTACACTCGGCGCCGAACCGTTTGGGGTTTCGCGAGCGGCGGGCCGGGCAGCGGCATCTGGAAGAGCACGAATGGCGGCGAGTCATGGTCGCGTGTGCGCGGCGGCGGCCTGCCTAACGGCACAATGGGACGCATCGGCCTCGACTTCGCGCGTTCGAGTCCGAATGTGTTGTATGCGCAGATCGAAGTAGCGCCGGACAAGGAAGCCATCGTCGCGGCGGCACAACAAGCGCCCGCCGGCGGAGGAGGTGGTGGTGGCGGGGGCGGCGGCGGCCAGCAAGCTCTCCCACCCGACGACAAAGTGAGCGGCATCTGGCGCTCGTCCGACGGTGGCAACTCGTGGGAGTTCCGCAGCAATCAGAACAACCGACCGATGTACTACTCGCAGGTGCGCGTCGATCCTAACGATGCGAACACGGTCTACGTCGGCGGCGCGTCAGCGTTCAAATCGACTGATGGCGCGAGGACATTCACGCAGCTCACGGGCTTCGGCCATGGCGACCACCATGCGATATGGATCGATCCCAGCAACTCGCGTCACGTCATGTACGGCAACGACGGCTCCGTGGATGTGTCATGGGACGCGGGACAAACGTGGGAAGCACTGCGCACGTGGGCCGTGGGACAACCATACCACGCTTCGGTCGACATGCGTCGGCCGTACTACGTCTGCACGGGCCTGCAGGACAACGGCAGCTGGTGTGGGCCGAGCAGCGTTAGGTCCGGGCCGATCCTGTCGCAGGACTGGTATCGCGTCGGCGGAGGCGACGGTTTCTACACGGCGGTCGATCCAACGGACTACATGGTCCTCTTTTCGGAATCGCAGGACGGCAACATGAGCCGGCTAGACTTGCGCGAAGCGACGTCAATCGCGATTCGGCCACGCCCCGGCGGTCGCGCAGTCGACGCGCCAGCGCCGGCTCAGGCACCGCCGGGTTTCAGACCTAACGTGGTGCCCGAAGCCGAAACACCGACTCAGCCACGATTCAATTGGAATACGCCGCTCGTGCTTTCGCCGCACGACGCGAGCACGGTCTTCGTGGCGGGCAATCGCCTCTTCATTTCGAAGGATCGCGGCACCACGTGGCGCATGACCAGCGATCTCACGAAACAGGTCAATCGGGACGAACGCGAGATACTCAGCCTGCGCGGATCCTTGCCAGGCTGCGGCCGCGCGCGCATTGGTGCTTGCATCCTCTCGAGAAACGACGGTGTGCAAACCTTCGGAAACGCCGTGTCATTCGCCGAGTCGCACATCATGCCGGGTGTGTATTGGTATGGATCGGATGACGGCAACATCCAGGTGAGCCATGATCACGGCACGACGTGGACGGAAGTTGGCAAGAACATCCCCGGTGGCACCAAGGAGTACTACGTCTCACGCGTCGAGCCGTCGCACTTCGACGTCGCCACTGCGTATGTCTCGATTGACGGACACAAGAGCGACGACCTCAAGCCATACATCTACGTTACGCGCGACTACGGCCGCACGTGGACGTCGCTCTCGGGCGATCTTCCGGCGGTCGGTAACGTCAACACCGTTAGGCAGGATTTAAAGAATCCGAACCTGCTGTATGCCGGGACAGAGTTCGGCTTCTTCGTTTCAATGGACGAGGGAAAGAGCTGGAAGAGGTTCATGACCAACCTTCCAGTCGTGCGCATCGACGACGTGACGATTCATCCGCGCGACAACGATCTCGTGCTCGCGACGCATGGTCGCAGTGTATGGATCATGGATGACGTCAGCGCGTTGCAGCAGATGACGCCGGAGAGCATGACTGGCGAGGCCACGCTGTTCGAAGTGCGCAATGCTGTTGCGTGGAAGCCTGACATTCGCCTGCGCCGCTCGGTGACTGGCGCGAAGAACTTCCAGGGTGAGAACGCGCCGTCGGGAACGGCGATCAGCTATTGGCTCGCGAGTGCGCAGTCTGGCGACGTGAAAATCACGATCACCGACGTCTCTACTGGGCAAGTGTTTCGCACGATCGACGGCACGAAGCTCCAGGGGATGAATCGCGTGCAGTGGAACCTCTGCAGTGATCCCAGGCCCGTGCAACAAGGGCAGGGCGGTGGGTTCGGCGGCGGCGGTCCGTGCGCGGGAACGGGCGGCGGTGGAGGTGGAGGCGGCGGCGCTGCAGGGCAAGGCCAGCAGCAGGCGGGTCGTCTCGCGGCGCCTGGAGCCTACGCCGTAACGCTCACGGTTGGCGGCAAGACATACTCTCGCCCCGTCTCGGTGCTCGAGGATGTCTGGATGCACGCGCGTTAGTCAGCGCCGCCGCTCCTGCGAGTTCTCACGGTGGTCGAGCGGCATCATCCCGCGCTTCCGCGGCTTGTAACGATCCCGCTCGCCGCCGTGGCAAGATGGGGACTCAGTGCAACCACAACGATCGAGGGGTCGATCAACAACACCCCACTTGGTCGGCGCAGCATCAAGCGCTGGGACGACAGGAGGTGCTGGTGGATCGATCTTCCGGAGCCGTTGTGTCGCAAGGCACGTGTAGACGTCGGCGACCGCGTGCGTCTGGAGCTGCGTGTTGCCGACGAGTCTCTTCCCGATGAGCTCGCGGAACTTTTGCGGTTGAGCACCGACGCCAAACGTGCCTGGCTTGCGCCGACTCAGAGTCAGCGGCGTACGTTGCGCGAGGATGTCACAGCCGCAAAACAATCGCACACTCGGCGACGGCGCGCCGAACGCCTACTCCGGATGTGTTAAGGTCGATCTAGAACCCCAACACAAGCAGCAACAAGCCTAACGCCGCAGCAGGTAGCTGAGCTTCACGAAGACGCCGTCGCGCACACGCTCGAAATCACGGAACCGGAATGCGTCAGGCTCATAGAGACTGGCGCCGTACCCCGCGAACAGGACGGTGCCAGGCGTCGGCACGAACGACAGGAGCCAGTCGACGCGGATGTCGCGCACAGTCTGAGGCGTTGACTGCTTGACAACACCGTTGCTCACCAGCCCAAGCGGGAAGTCCGTGCGCGGATCGCGCAGCGCGTCGCGCGTGCGGTTGTCATACTGCCCAACGAAGCGCACGAAGAGCGGGCGGCTCAGCTGATACTCGATCTTGAGCCGCGGAACGTTGGCGCGCGAGAACCTGCTGCCGTCGCGCCGGCGGGTGTAATTGCTGAAGAGATACGAAGTCGTTAGGCGAAGCTGATCCGACAGGCGCCAGTCGGCGTCCGCGGTCACGTCCACTCGTTGCGCCGTACCGGTCTCGAAAAACTCAACGTCGCGCCCGAGGATCGTGCTGACGCGTCCGGTCATGAGCGAATACTGCGGTGTCGTGATCCGGCCCAACAGCACGTACGTAGGCGTCCGCGCCGACGGGCTGAAGGCAACGGTATCTGGCCGCGGCCGCCCTGCATCAGCCGGCCGGAGCACACGGTACGACGCGTAGCTCTGCGTCGGGAAGACCCACGACTCACGCACCGGCGTTAGGCTCACCAGCCACCCACCGCGCAAGGTGATCACGTTCTCGGCCTGCAGCTTCGTTTCGCGCACGCTTTCGCCGTCGAAGAACCCGTCGTAGTCCCAGAGCTGCTCCGTGCCGACGCGCGTGAGCCAGGACTCGATGATGTTCGCTTTGGGATAGAACGAAACACGCTGGTAGAGCATAAAGCGCACGAAATCCGAACGCGGCACGAATCCGCTGGCGGCAGCGAAGCCGCTGCCTATCACGCTGATGCCGTACAGCGCGCCATAGCGATAGCCGGTGCGCTGTAGCGATAAGTCGCCGATCGGAGCAGTCCTCGTCGAGCCACTGGTCCGCGTCACGCCGCCGCCCAGGCTGGCGTTGAATCCGTGCACGCCGCGCACGATTCGCGTATCGGCGGAAGCCACTCGATTGAAGTCATCGCCATCGACGCGGTCCGTGTACGTCAGGCCGACTGTGGACTGCGAGAAGATGTCGCGCTTGACGCGCAACAGATTGAATACCGGATGGGCGTCACCTAACGAGCCGGCCCGATCGTCGACCGCCGACAGCAGCGCCAGGCTGGTGCGGCCAAATTTGCCGGAGACCTTCGCCGCCGCGACTGGCTGCACGATTCGCCGAGTGTAGATCAAGTTGTTGGGCGAATCGTACTGCTCGCTGCCATCTACGAAGAACGGGCGCTTCTCGGGGAAGAAAAGTGCGAAGCGCGTATCTCCCGGAACCTGCGCAGCATCGGCTTCGACCTGCGAGAAATCCGGCCGCGCAGTCGCGTTGAGCGTTACGTTAGGCACGATCCGCCAGCGCAGATTGGCGCCCAGGTCCGGCGACGTCTTGTACTTCCAGCCATCAGTGGCCGGTGCGCCGCTGATCGCTGCCGTGGCTTCCGGGTTCAGCTCGACGACAGTTTCGCGCTGCAGATCATGGAGCCCCGTGAGCGTCCCCGACTGACCGAGGAAAACGGCCGAACCTCGCCGCGCGGGCGTCCACGTCTGTTGATAGCCCGAGTGCTGCACAAACCGCAGCACTTGGAAGGACCAGTTCTGCTCGTTCGTTCCCTGAAAGCGGATGCTCTTGAGTGGCACACGGATCTCGAGCTGATAGCCGAAGTCCGTTAGGCGCCCCTTCGACTCGAAAATGAAATCCGGATTCAAGTCGACGTTCGCGGGCGGACTCCCACCGAATGTCTGACCCCGCGGCGTCGGCGCGCCAAAAGTGTCGGTACGAACGCCGTCGGCTTGCGCCCCCAATGGGTTCACGCCGAAGACGAACGCGCGCCGGCGATCGTTGAACGGATCGATCAACAGCTGAATGTAATCGTCGCTGTCGATGCGATCGCGCGCGGCGAGCGTCGCGTGCACTGGTCCGTGGCTTTCGTACGCGCGCACGCCAAAGAAGACGTCAGTGCCAGTGTACCAAATGAAAACTTCCGTCGAGTCCTGCGCCGGCCGATTGTCCAGCGGCAGATAACTCGAGAAGCCCGTGAGAAGCGCCGCGCGTTGCCATACATCCTCGGCCAACTCACCGTCGATCGTCGCCGTGGCATCAATGCGCGGAACGGCAGCGACGAGCTGACGCGCGCGTCCGTTGAACACACGCGCCCCGTCCTGGGCCGGCAGATCTTTGGCAAAGCCAACTGCGAACGCAACAGCCAGCAGCGAGGCTGTAGTACACGCTTTACGAATCAACACCAGCAGTCTTAGGTGCTCCGATGAATCCAGTGCCGGGAGAATACGCAGCCGCAACGCTCGCGGCGAGACTGGTGCATGTCAGCCGCGAAGCTAGCGGCGACCTCTCTTGCCTAGCCTTCGCGCTTGCTCCAGTCGAAGAATATCTTCGACAGCGCGACGAACGCTATCACGCTACCACCGACCGACATCAGCAGGCCCGCGATGACGTGGTCGTTCTTTGATGTGAGCGCGCCGATGGGTGGCGCAAGTTCGTACGTACCGAAGAGTGGGTGCTGGCTATACACGAGAAACGCAGCGACGCCGAACATCACGGGACTGAACATCAGCCCTAACACGAGATAGCCTATCTGCAGGGCTGGCACAAAGCGCGGCCGTTCAGGCACCGGAACGACGATTGGCCACCAGAACAACAAGCCGCCAAGCAGCCAGATCACGTCGATCAAGAAAGATCCGACCTGCGTCGACATCATCCCGTCGACGATTCCTGGAAGATGTGTAAGAAGAACGGCGACATTGAGCGCGACCAGCGCTGCAAGCGGTGCGGTGGAGCGCGTGACGATTCGGGCAAGCGTGCTCTCGCCGCGCAACAACGCAAGGGCATCGGAACTGAGTCCGCGTAGCAAGAGCGGCGCGGCAATGAGCGCGATGAGCTGGAACTGCAACATGTGGATCGACGCCAGGTAGCCGGCGCCTAACGCGCCGATCGGCCAGTCCAGCGCGAGCCACAGCACGATCAGCCCGAGGACGCTTAACGGGTGCATCGGTGCCGGCGGTCTGCCGGCTCGTTGCGCGCCAACGCGGTTCCAGTACCAGATCGTGACCCCGACCGCGACGACAAAGAGCCACACGCCTGGATAGGGACGCCACTCCCAGGTCCAGGCCGTATTCTGTGCCGAACACCACCAGCGCATCGAGCCGGCCGAGCCTAACGAGCGGAGAACGACGCGCGCTGCAGCGCCAGCGCCGAATCGAGCTGTGCGTAAGTCACGACAGTGCCCTGGATAACCACTTTCTTGCTGCGCGCGAATTGCAACTCGAGCGCCAGCGAACTACCAGGCGCGAGGCGTCGTGGCATGGAATCGAGCATAACGTGATGGCCGCCTGGGAGCATGGCGAGCAGCGACCGCGGCGGGATCTGGATCGAGCGCACCTGCTTCATCGTGAGGGGGCCGGCGCTCGTTGTGGAAACGTGCAGCGTCGCGACGCCGCCGCCGACGGGCGAGACTGCGTACAGGGTGTCCTCCACCGCCGCGGCGTTCCGGATCGTTAGGTACAACGCGCCGCGTGTGCTGTCAGTCGCGGGCACGATGACAGCCGGCGCGATGGCGCGCTCGAGGACAGTCACGTTTGGTTGCGAGCTACGCTGCGTAGCGGCGGCCGCATTATCGCTGGAGCCGCCGGTGAGGATGGGCAGATCGTGCGCCCAGTCGTCCTGCCGAGTGCCAAATGGATAGACGACGCGGGCGACGTTATCACGCCCAAAAGCGATCACCTGTGCCGCATGGCCGACGAGATACTCCTGTGACGAATCGGCGCTTGGCTGACGAGTCGCGGGGACGAGGCCTAACGAGCTCTGGATCGCGTCGATAGTGTCTGCAGCTCCACGCAACCCAACGAACCCGGGATCGAAACCGGCGAGCCAGGTGCCTAACCGTTCCGCTGTGTCGCGCTCCGGATCTGTCGTGACGAAGATGACGCGAATCGCCTCACGCTGTTCCCAGGGCATCTTCGCGAGTACCGCGGCGATATTCGCCATGTGCAGCGGGCACACATCGGGGCAATTCGTGTAGCCAAAGAAGAGCAACGCGACCTTGCCATGCGTCTCTCGGGCGAAATCGTACGCTGTGCCATCCGTCCGCGAGAGGACGAAGGTGGGCTTGGCGAAAGGTTCGCTGAGTGGAGTTCCGCGGAGGCCCGTGACTGATGTAGCGCGATTGGCGGCAGCATCCGACTGGCCACCACACGCTGATAGCGCCATGCAAGCAACGGCGAACAACGGACTTACGTAACGAACTATGGGCGACAATCGTTCCTCAGTATTCGAGATCCCGTTGCAGCACTACAGGTGCGCAGCATAATAATCGGAGCAGATCGGCTTGATGCTCTGTGTTGCGAGGTGAACGTAGGATGAACGGATTGCCGCAGCTCCGTCGTCACGTATCGCTCTGGGGAGGCGGAGCCTCGCTCGCCTTCGTGGCGCTTGCCTTTGCCGCGACAGGCGCCTTCAAGGATCGCCCGACTGTCGTCGCCGATCTTCCCGCGCAGCTTAGCGACAGCGCTTTCTGGACTCTGGTGACGGAATCATCCGAGCCTGACGGCTACTTTCGCTCTGACAACCTCGTCTCGAACGAGCTCACGTTCCAGCACGTCATCCCCGAACTGCTCGAGCTGATCCCGCCCGGCGGCGTCTACCTCGGTGTCGGTCCCGATCAAAACTTCACGTACATCGCCGCGCTCAGGCCGCGCATTGCTTTCATAGTAGACATCCGGCGTGGCGCGATGCTGCAGCACTTGATGTACAAGGCGATCGTCGAGCTGTCGCGCGATCGAGCGGATTTCCTCGCGTCGCTGTTCTCGCGCCCGCGCCCTGCCGGCCTCGACTCGACGACGACGGCCAACGATCTGATGTTCGCCTTCGACTCGGTCGCGCCCGACAGCGTGATGTTCGCGCGCAATCTGCGCCTGATCATCGAGCATCTCACGGCCACGCATCGTTTCGGCCTAACGCCTGACGACATCGCAGGGATCGAGTACGTGCACGGCGCCTTTTTCGTCGATGGGCCCACGCTGACATACTCGTTTGGTCGCGGCAGCGGTGGCTGGCGCTTCGGACGTGCGATGCCGAGTTATGCGGAGCTGATGGTCGAGACGGATGGGGCGGGAGTGCAGCGCGGATATCTCGCGAACGAGATGAACTTCGCGGCGCTACGGCAAATGCACGTGCGCAACCTCATCGTGCCGATCATCGGCAATTTTGCGGGCGAGAAAGCTGTGCGAGCTGTTGGCACGTTCCTTAAGCGCCATGGCGCGGTAGTCAGCGCAGTCTACACGTCCAACGTAGAGCAGTACCTCTTTCAGAGTCCCGATGCGTGGCGCAAGTACTATGACAACGTCGCGACGCTCCCGCTCAACGATCGCTCGATGTTCTTGCGCGCTGTCTTCAATTACGGCGCGTACAACTTCTCAAATGGCACGCGGCGCACGCGGTCGGTCACGATGCTCTGCTCTATCGAAGAGTTGCTCGACGCTTACCGCGACGGCCGCATCCAGCAGTACTGGGATGTGATCAACATGTCGCGAGCGCCGGGGACAGAAATCCCGCGTTAGTTGATCTCGGCTACGATCAAAACAGAATAGCTTCGAGTGCGTCCGTCTCGAGTGCAGAGTCTCCAGCATGACGTTGCTATTCTCGAGACCCTGAACTGAAACTGGTCGCTCAAAGCGATCTGTTTTGATCCATTGCGCGACGAGGCCTGCCTGAAAAGGCGCAGAGAAGAGCAAGCTCGGCGGTAGCGAGGCGCATTGGATGGTCTCCGTGGCGAGGGCGGCAGTTGGCGCGGGAGACGTTGCGGCCCCGCCCGCGCAGTCTGCAAGAGTACCGGGCATTTGACCGGATAAATCGCGGACGACGCGCCGTACCAAGCGTTTAGCCCTCCTCGCTCCCTGTGCAGCGCTCCAGAGGCTAAATGACTCACAAGTGCCTGGGGCAGTTATGCAAGCGAGCCCGAGCGGCACCGACCGGCTCAATGGGTCCGTGAGTTGCATTACATGGGATCAGGAACCGGCTCGACCCATGACAATTCACACCCGAATCTCATTGCGCAGCAGCATCGCGCTGATCGCACTCTGTGCCTTGGCACCGGGCCTGATCGCGCAGCGCTCACATCCAGCGCCGACGCCAATTCTGGCGGTGGACTGGGGGACAACGGCCGACTCGCTCCTTAAGAAAGCCGCCGAAGCCGGCTGGCAATTCATCGCTATCGACGAAGATGGCGACTACGCGTTCCACGCAGTGCTAGACGGCGAGGAAGCACTCGTCTTCGCCACGATCGGAGACAACGGCCTAACGAGGCTGCTCGCGAGCTTCGCGCCCCACCGGCAGGCGGAAGTTACGTTCCGTCGGCTTGCCGATACGTTGCGGACATACTTCGGCCCGGCTGTGTTATCGAGCGACAATGACGAGGACGTGCGACCGGCGCCGAGCATGGTCATGGCGACGGCATGGAAGGGGATCGTGATGGGATTGAGGCGCGATCGCCGGATCCTGATCCTCTTTACGTGCCCGGCCTCGACGCCCGAGCTCCCGGCACACAAGAGCCGCACTACGATCGCGTAGCTCGTAAGGCAAGACAACCAAAAGGCCAGGCGAGAGCTTGACATCGGCGTCAGTGGCGCCGGTATTCGTCATGTTCCGTAACCAACGGGTGCGTCATGAGCTTGAGTCGTCGCGACTTCGCTCGGCTGCTTGCGATCGGTAGCTCCAGCACACTCATACCGCGCCTGGGAACGGCGCTCGAGCGATCTCCGTCGACGCGGCCAGCTCTCCAGCCAGCTGGTCCATCGCCTGGCGAAGGGTACTGGGACGACGTTAGGCAGCAGTTCCTGATGCCGGAAGATCGCATCCATATGAACGCCGCCAATCTGTGTCCGGCGCCGCGCCCGGTTTTCGAGTCGCAGGACCGCTGGAGCAGGATGATGGATGCGGATCCGTCGGCGCCCATCAAAACCAAACTGGCGGATGCGCGCGAAGAGAGCCGCAAGCTGCTCGCCGAATTCCTCGGCGCCACGCCCGAAGAGATCGTCATCACTCGCAATACGAGCGAGGCGAACAACCTGGTGTCGAGCGGCGTAACGCTGGGGCCTAACGACGAGATCGTTCTCCACTCAGATAACCACCCGAGCAACCTGGTGGCTTGGCGCGAGAAGGCCAAGCGCTACGGCTTCCGCATCAACGTGGTGCCGAACGTCAGCCCGCACCCGGGCGGTGACTACTATATAGATGCGTTCCGCAAAGCACTGACGCCGCGTACGAAGCTGCTCTCGTTCACGCACGTGACGAACAGCGCAGGCGACATGCTTCCGGCGAACGAGCTGTGTGCGATGGCGCGTGAGCGCGGAATCCTCACGCTGGTGGACGGAGCGCAAACGTTCGGCGTGCTCGCTGTGAGCATGGCTGACATGCAGCCCGACTTCTACAGCGGGTCGTTGCACAAGTGGCCGTGCGGCCCAAAAGAGACGGGGCTGCTGTACGTCCGCCGGGATATACAAGACCGCCTAACGCCGAGTGTTGCAAGCCTGTACGCAGGGCGCGTAGGTGCGTCGCGCACGCTCGAAGCGATGGGACAGCGGGACGAGCCAGCGCTCGCAGCTGTCGCTGACGCAGTGCGGTTTCAGACGACTATCGGACGCAAGCTTGTCGAGCAGCGCGCGCGCGAACTGGCGCAGTCACTCATGAGTGAGCTAGCCAAGCTTCCTGGCGTCGTCGTGTGGACGTCGCGCGATGCGTCGCGTTCGGCGGGCGTAGTGACTTTCAAGCCGGCGAATCTCGACACACGCCGCCTAGTGAGTGCGCTGTATGATCGCGACAAGATCGCGTGTTCAGCACGGGCAGGTGAAGATCGACCTGGAATTCGGCTGGCGCCGCACATCTATAACCCAACGAGTGAAGTCGAGCGCGTCATCGCAACCGTCAGGCGTTATCTCGCCGACGGTGTTTGAGGGAACTCCGAGAGGAAGCGGAGGAGTCTTGATGAAAGCGTTGAGGAGCACGCTCGCTTGGGTTTTCCTGCCAGCAACACTGGCGACCGCGCAGGCGCAGCAGGACCTAACGAATGATTGGGCCTATCTCAAGCGCTACCAACAAGAGAACGCGCGACTCGCGCCCTCCAATGATCGCGTTGTCTTCATGGGCAACTCGATCACGGAAGGCTGGGCGAAACTCTTTCCGACATTATTTCCCGGTAGGCCCTACGTGGGACGCGGCATTAGTGGGCAGACAACGCCGCAAATGCTCGTGCGCTTCCGGCAAGACGTTATCGCGCTCAAGCCGAAGGTGGTGGTCATTCTCGCCGGCACGAATGACATCGCCGGTAACACCGGGCCGTCGACGATCGAGATGATCGAGGACAACCTTGCGTCAATGACCGAGGTCGCCCAAGCGAACGGGATCCGCGTCGTACTGTCCTCGGTGCTTCCTGTCTACGACTATCCCTGGAAGCGCGGGCTCGAACCGGCGAGCAAGATCATGGCGCTCAACGCGTGGATGAAGCATTTCGCCGCGCGGCGCGGCGCGATCTATCTCGACTACCACTCGGCGATGCAGGATGAGCGTCACGGTCTCAAATCCGAGCTGACCTACGACGGTGTGCATCCTAACAAGGCCGGCTATCGCATCATGGCCCCACTTGCCGAGCGCGCAATCCAGGAAGCGCTGCGCCGATGAAGGCTCCGAGCTGCATCCTCGCGGGTCTCGTTCTATACTGCGCGCTCGCGTGCTACCCGACAACGACGATCGTCCTCGTTAGGCACGCCGAGCGTCCGCCAGGGACCGATCCGGATCTGTTGCCGGAGGGTCAGCTGCGGGCCGGCGATCTCTCCCGCGCGCTCGAGCGCGCCAATGTGAAGGCAATATTCCACACCAACTTCAAGCGGACGAAGCAGACTGCCGAGTCGCTGGCGGCGAAGGTCGCTGTGACGATGACGGAGGTGCCGTATGCCGGCTCGGGGCAGGAACCCGCGCACGTCGCAGATCTCATCCAGCGCATGAATGCCTTTGGCGGCCGCAGCGTGCTCTATGTGGGCCACACGACAACCGTCCCCGCGGTCATCGCCGCGTTAGGCATCACGCCAGCCCCAACGATCCCGGACACCGTCTTCAACCGCTTCTACATCGTGACGAAGCGGAAGGGTTCAACGGGACTCGTCGAGGTGACGTACGGACGCTGATTGAGCGCGACTTGTCCCCGTTTCCAACTGTGTCTCGTGTTTACTCTCGGCGTGAGAGCTCGCGAGTTGGAACGGTACTAGAACTCGCGCTTCTTCATCTCGTCGAATAGACGCTGCGTCTCACCCGTTTCGTCTTCGCCGGGTGGCCGTGTCGCATCGAGAGTGGCGTCGAAGGTCTGCTGTCGCTTCTTGCTGATTTGCTGCGCCTTCGCGGCGTTTTTGCGGGCGAGGGCAGCGATTTGTTTGTCGCTCAACATGCTGCAGGTGGCAGGTTGTCTATACGATAAAGCCGTTCCATCGATAGTGGGACGGTCCAAAAGCCAAAAATGTTACGCACTAGGTCACTGGCATGAGCCTGGCCAAGCTTCGGCGGTGCTTTTGGATTTCTGAGCCTCGGAACCGAGCGTGGCTAGTCGCTTCCGAGGACCTCGGCGAAGTACGCGACCAAATCGATTGTGAGGCGTGGCACGTTCGCTCGCGGTTGCCAGCCTAACGTCTCCGCCAGTATCTCCGGCCGGCTCTCACCTTAGCGCCAGCGCTCGAACACGCGGGCGTCGAGATCGACGATCCAATATTCGTCAGCGTCCTCGTCCATGTAGATACGGCTTTTGACCTGGCGATCGGCGCGTGCCGTGCTCGGCGACAGCGCTTCCACTGCAAGGACGAGCCCCTGGATGTGGCCCCATTTCCGCGGTCGTTTTCCTTCGATCAACGGCGCGGCGAAGAGGTCCGGTTTGAACGAGCCGACGCGGTGAGAACTCGATGTCGGCCGGCGACCACCACAAGTGCCCAATCCGATGCTGCCGAACGTATGGATCGAGGATCCTGAACAGAACTGTAAGGGCTTCCTGATGATCTGCCGACGGC